>SWBY01010184.1_pt2 | contig 45500 bp, 34 predicted proteins | sample 4693071 | NCBI WGS metagenome assembly SWBY01 (sample SAMN10267273, study PRJNA491770) | bioreactor metagenome | isolation source: DHS bioreactor inoculated with marine methane seep sediment | place: Japan: Omine Ridge, Nankai Trough | collected 2006-05-06 | reverse complement strand
CGGCATTCGGCTCTCTCCGCACATGCTTCAGGACCTGTGCCTGGCGTTGGAAGAAACGTCAGTCATTTCATAAGACCGCCCTGCCTGGGCGGTAGACGGCATGTTCTTCTGAGACCAGCTCAGCACCTTGTTGAAGGATACGTTTTCCAGGCTGCCGAATAGGGGATGGCGAGTCAGTTTGCTCCGGCTCAAGCGCGGTGATGTGATGCCGCAAAGGAAACGCGCCAACAGCCGCGGCTGCACCAGTATCTCGGCCTGTTCCTGCCTGACGGCGCTGACCTCCTGCCAGAATGCGTCACTGATGGTTTGCGCTTGGCGTGGCGGGAGTTCGCTGCTGCCCCGTTGGCACCAGCTGCAATGGCCGCAGGGGGCGGCACGCTGTTCGCCGAAATGGTGCGCCACGGCGTTGCTCTGACAACCGTTCAGGGTGATCAGGTCCAGTACCTGTTGCAGACGATGGATCTCCGCTTCCTCCCGCTTGATGATGCGTTGATGCAGTTCATCGACCAGGGCCTCAGTGCTGTCCGGTTGCCGCAGGAGTTGGAAACGGTGGCGTATGCCGGAGACTTTCACCTCCAGCAACTGCTGTTCCCCCAGCCAGTCGAGTGCCTGTACGATCCTGTTGCGGGTTGTGTTCAGCGCCGTGGCGGTCTCGGCCGGATCTATACTGAACCAAATTCTGCCTTTCACTGCACGGCGAAACAGGCCAGCGAGAAAATCACGCCGCTCCCCCTGGAAACGTGACAGGATCTCGGCCGAGCTGTGCAGGGGCTTGAATTTGTAGTCAGCGTAGAAGGGGGTGCCGCCCTCCAGATAGCCCGCCAACTCCAGGTAGGTAAGCAGCGTTCGCAACACCAGAGGGCGGATGTCGTGCCGGGCCGATAGGGTATAGAGGCTGACGTCGAAGTGCTTCTCCTGCGCGAACAGCTCATCGATCAGGCTGTACAGTGCCGTTTTATCCGGGGTGTCGCCATAGATGAAGTTTTCCAGCACGTTCAGATCGTCGAGGCAGGCCAGCATTTGGCAAACTGCGGGCGCGCCGTCACGCCCGGCCCGGCCGATCTCCTGAGAGTAGTTCTCCAGACTCTTGGGCAGATTGTAGTGATAGACCGCACGGATATCCGCCTTGTCCACCCCCATGCCGAAGGCGATGGTGGCCACCACGATGGCGTTGTCGGACGCCATGAACCACTCCTGGACCTCGCTGCGGATATCATCCTTGAGACCCGCGTGATAGGCGCGGGCGGGCAACCCGGCATCGGCAAGCCGTTGGGCAACTGCCTCGGCGCTCTTTTGCAGGGTGACATAGATGATGGCCGGGCCGGGCGGATTGTGGCTGATTGCCTCGAACAGGACCCGGTCACGTTCCGACGCCTCGACCACGGTGGTGTCAATGTTGAGGTTGGGACGGTAAAAGCCGGTGCCCACCGCGCACTCCGGTTTGATTTCGAACAGCCGACAGATGTCATTCAGCACTGTGGGCGTGGCGGTGGCCGTCAATGCCAGTATGCGTTCGGCCCCGAATTGGCGTGCGAACCCCGCCAGCTTGAGGTAGTCGGGACGGAAATTGTGGCCCCATTCCGAGATGCAGTGCGCTTCGTCCACGGCAAACAGGGCGATCCGGACAGACTTTAGTACCTCCCTGAAACGCTCGTTATTGAACCGTTCCGGGGCGACGTAGAGCAGCCGCAGTTCACCACCTCTGAGTTTCTGCATGACCTCCCGGTACTCATCGGCACTGAGCGAAGAGTCGAGTCGGCAGGCACTGATGCCGCGTGCACTGAGCGCGTCTATCTGATCTTTCATCAGTGCAATCAGTGGCGAGACGACCAGGGTCACGCCGTCCAGCAACAGCGCGGGTAACTGATAACAGAGGGATTTTCCTCCACCGGTGGGAAACACCGCAGCCGCTGAGTGGCCGTCGAGCAGATGTTGCATGACCGCCTGTTGGCCGGGGCGTAACCCAGTGAAGCCAAAATGGTGTTGCAGGGCCGTTTGAATCCTTGATGACATGGGGATCTCCTGTCCTCAGCTATCTATTTGGATAACCACTCCATTATCCCCCGAATCGCTGGCCGAATGCCATCTCAGCTATGACAATGATTGTCATTTCATTACCATCGGCAGGCTGTTAACGTGGGTGTTCACTCGATCAACAAGGAAACGTGATCAATGAAGAGAACAGGGATTTGTTTGGGTTGGTTATTGGCGCTATTTGTTACCTTGACGGCCAATGCCGTGGCGTCGGATCTACTGCTGCTGACGCGGTATCGACCGGGGATGGATGTCAGTGGCTGGTATATGAGCGAGAAGCTCGATGGTGTACGGGCCTATTGGGACGGCCAACAGCTGCTGTCGCGTCAGGGTAACCTGTTTGCCGCCCCCCGCTGGTTTACTCAGGAGTTCCCACCTTTTGAACTGGATGGTGAATTGTGGATCGCCAGGGGGAGCTTTGAAGAGACCCTCTCCATTACCTCACGCGACCGGCCACACCCGGGCTGGCGCCGTATCACCTACAATATCTTCGAGGCGCCAAATGCACCGGGTGGCCTGGATGCCCGCTTGGGACTGCTGCGGGAATACCTGGAGCATCATTCGGTTGCGCATATCCGGATTATTCCCCAGGCCGTTTGTCGAAATGCGGACCATCTCATGACGCGGCTGATGGCGGTGGATGCAGTTGGTGGTGAGGGATTGGTCCTGCGAAATCCCGATAGCCCTTACGAAACGGGCCGCAGTCCCAATGTCCTCAAGGTGAAACGCTTCAATGATATGGAGGGCCAGGTGATCGGTTACCGGCCCGGCAAGGGGAAATACCACGGAATGACCGGAGCCCTGTTGGTGGAGATCGAGGGCAACAAGCGCTTCTATATCGGCTCCGGCCTGACAGATCGGGAACGCGCAGCACCTCCCGCGGTAGGCAGTGTGATCACTTTCAGGTATCTGGGTTTCACCAGCAAAGGAATTCCCCGCTTTGCATCGTATCTGCGGGTGCGAGAGGCACGTTAGGCTTTCCTGTTTCCACCGGTTACAATCAGGCCGGTATGAGCGTCTCTACCGAACAAAAATCACCCCTCCATGGGGGTTGGGACTCCCTGGACTATGAGTTCCTGCTGCGTCTGAAGCAGTCTCACCCTACGCTGAAACTCCTCGCCGCAGACAATGGTCCGCTGATCATCAGTTTTCTCTATTTGCAGTTCATCAAGGTCAACCGGCGTTCCTTTGCGCAATCCGATCTGGTCTCCCGTCTGGACGATTATCTGTATCAACTGCGGCAGATCTACGGAGAGGAAATCTATCCAAAGAGTGCGCAGCGCTATCTGGATGATTGGAGTGATGAGCACTCGCTCTTTCTGCGTAAATACTACACCGCGCACAACGATGAGCCAGTGTACGACTTGACCCCGGCTACCGAGAAGGCAATGGAGTGGCTGCAGGAGTTGCAGGCCCGGGAGTTCGTCGGCACCGAGTCGCGCCTGTTGACGGTGTTTCAGCTGTTGCAGGAGATCGTCTCTGGGAGTGAGCGGGATCCACAAGTGCGCATAGCGGAGCTGCAACGGCAGAAGGCGGAGATCGACCGGGAGATTGCCGATATACGGGCGGGACATATCCAAACCCTCGATACCACCCAGGTACGCGAACGCTTCCATCAGGCCGAAGACACCGCGCGCAAGCTGCTCGCTGATTTTCGCCAGGTGGAGTACAACTTCCGCGAGCTTGACCGTCGCACCCGGGAGCGGATCGCCACCAGTGATCGTCCCAAGGGCGAGATGCTGGATGATATCTTCAGCGGCCACGATGAGATCCGTGATTCGGATCAAGGTAAGAGCTTCCGCGCTTTCTGGGAGTTTCTTATGTCCCCCCAGCGGCAGGATGAACTGGAATCTTTGGTGGCGGCGGTGGGTGCACTGTTGAAAGACGCGTCGTGCAGGGATGCGCGCGAGCGGCTCGATCCGATGCATGAATCCATATTGGCCCGCATCCGCTATTATCTGCTGGATGCGGGTGAGAAGGTCTATCAGACCAACAACCAGCTGGTGGAACAGCTGCGCAAGTATCTGGACGATCAGGCGTGGCTGGAGAACAAGCGGATTATGGAGCTGATCCGCAGTATCGAAAAACATGCGATAGCGCTTAAGGACGAGGCGCCGGATGTGCGCCAATTTGCCGGGCTGGACAGCCTGCATCCCGGCCTGGAGCTGGTGATGTCCCGCGGCCTGTTCCAGCCACCGAAAAGCCCGGTGCTCGAGACAGTGGACCTGAGCGACGGCGAAGCCGATGTGGAGGTGAGCGCGCTGTTTCGTCAAACCTACGTGGACCGCCGTGAACTGGCTGCCAATGTAAAAAAGCTGCTGCAACGCCAGAGCCAGGTGTCGCTCTCCCAGGTATTGCAGCGGTTCCCGACGGAAAAGGGGGTGGCGGAAGTGGTAGGCTATCTGAGTCTCGCCGCGGAAGACGAAAAGGCAATGATCGATACCGGCAACGAGGAGCAGGTGGCCGTGAATGACGAAAAGGGCCGGCGCAAATCGGTGCGCCTGCCGATGGTGGTGTTTACCCGATGACAACGACTGAAACCAATGATGTTCAATCCCGCCTTGGCGCGGTGCTGATCCAGCTGTTCAAGGGCGTGCTCTACCGCGACCGTAATGAACTCCTGTGGCAGGCGTTGCTGGATCAGCAGAGTGCGGCGCGGGACTATGTCTCGGTGATCGGGCTGGATCTACTGCTGGACGAGGGTGAAGGCTACGCCTTTTTGCGGCAGCGGGATACGGATGCCGAAGAGGGAGGGCTGCCCCGGCTGGTGCAGCGGCGCGCCCTGAGTTACCCGGTCAGCCTGCTCTGCGTGTTGCTGCGCAAGCGCCTGGTGGAGCAGGATGCCGCTGGCGGGGAGACCCGGGTGATTCTCAGCCGGGAGCAGATCGTGGAGATGATGCGGCTGTTTCTGCCGGAAATGGGCAACGAGGCGAAGCAGATCGATCAGATCGGCCGCCACATCAATAAGGTGGTGGACTATGGCTTTCTGCGTCCGTTGAAGGGGCAGGAGGGGCAATACGAGATTCGGCGAATCCTCAAGGCGTTGGTGGATGCAGATTGGCTGGCGGATTTTGACCGTCGGCTGGAGGAGTATCGGGTGCATGCCCTGGGTGATCAGGAGGAGACGCCTTGAGAATAGATAGTAATCTCAATCTCCAGGGAAATTTGACTCCGACCCCGCATTTGGGGGTGTCGTCGTGAGCGAACAACCGCTGGAACAGGCGCTGGATTTCGGCGGCGATGAGGGGCTGAGCGGTTTTCGCCTGCGCCGGTTTGAAGTGCTCAACTGGGGCACCTTCCACCAGCATGTGTGGCGTATCGAGCCGGACGGGCGCAACGCCCTGCTGACCGGTGATATCGGTTCCGGCAAGTCCACCCTGGTGGATGCCCTGACCACCCTGTTGGTGCCGCATCAGAAGATCACCTACAACAAGGCGGCGGGTGCCGAGGGGCGTGAGCGCAGTCTGGCCTCCTACGTGCGTGGCGAATACAAGAGCGAGCAGGATGAGGCGACCCAGGGCGCGCGTGCGGTGGCGCTGCGTGACGACAATAGCTATTCGGTGTTGCTCGCATGGTTCTATAACGAGGGCTTCGACCAGGGCGCCACCCTGGCCCAGGTCTTCTGGCATAAGGAGGGGCAGCGCAAGCCGGAGCGCTTTTTCGTCTTCGCGCAAATACCGCTCTCCATCCGCCAGGATTTCTCCGATTTCGGCAGCGATATACTGGATCTGCGCAAACGTCTGCGCAAACAGCAGGGCGTGGAGGTAATAGACCGCTTTAAGGAGTACGCCGGGCGCTTCCGCCGCCTGTTCGGCATTCAGCAGGAGAAGGCCCTGGATCTGTTCTACCAGACCGTCTCGATGAAATCGGTGGGCAATCTCACCGATTTCGTCCGCAACCATATGCTGGAACGATCCGAGGTGGAGGAACGTATCGATAAACTGCGGCGCGATTTCGACAATCTTAATAGCGCCCACGAGGCGGTACTGAAGGCCAAGGATCAGATCACCAGGCTCAAGCCACTGGTCGAGGAGGGTGAGCGCCATGACCGGCAACTACGGGAGATCGAGACTCTAAGCGCCTGCCGGGATGCGCTGGAGCCATGGTTTGCCGAACAGCGGGGCCGGCTGACTGCTGAGCGTATCGTCCGGCTGGAAGGAGAGCTTGGGAGTACGCGCCGCCGCCTGGAGCGCCTGCAAGGCGAGATGGGTGAGCTGGAACTCAAGGCGGACACCATCAAGGCGGGGATCGAGGATAGTGGCGGCAGCCGCCTGCGCGCCATCGATCAGGACATCCAGCGTTTGGAGCCGCTACGCCGCGATCGTCAGGCAGCGTTGGCCAAGTACAACGGCTATTGTGAAACCGTGGGGTTGGTGGCGGCAAGGGATGAGGATGGTTTCGAGAACAACCGGCAACGCGCCCAAGAACTGCTGGCGGAACTGACGCCCCGCGCCGAGGCGCTGAATGAGCGCAAGACCGATCTGGCGGTGGATATCCGTGGATTGAAGGATCAGGGGGTAGAGCTGGAACGGGAGCTGGCCTCCCTGCGTGGACGCAAGAGCAACATTCCCCGGCGGAGTCTGGAGATCCGCTCCCGCATGGCCGAGGACCTCGGGGTTGCCGCAACGGCATTGCCCTTTGTCGGCGAATTGTTACAGGTGGCCGCAGAGGAACAGGCATGGGCCGGTGCGGCCGAGCGCCTGTTGCACGGCTTCGGCCTTAGCCTGCTGGTTTCGGAGCAACATTACAATCAGGTGAGCCGGTACGTGGACCGCACCCATCTGAAGGGGCGTGTGGTCTACTACCGCACGCATAAGAAGGTTTCGCGGGACAAGGCGCGCGAGCTGCACCCGGATGCCCTCTGTCGCAAACTGAAGATCAAACCTGAGAGCCCCTTCTACGATTGGCTGGAGACGTGGCTGGAGAGCCGTTTCGACCACGTATGCTGCAATGAGGTCACAGATTTCCATCGTCTGCCCAAGGCGGTCACCTTGCAGGGACAGATCAAGAGCGGCGGCCGCCGTCACGAAAAGGATGATCGCCACGACCTGCACGACCGCTCCCGTTACATCCTGGGCTGGAGCAACCGTGACAAAATTACCGCCTTGGAGCAGAGTCTGGCCGGGGTGGCCGCGGCGATTGCCGACAAGGGACGGCAGAGCCAGACCCTAAGTGGACAGATCGAACAGCTTGAACTGCAACGCGCCAATGCCAACTACCTGCTCAACGTGGAGCGCTTCGAAGCCATCGATTGGGAGGCCCCAGGCCGGGAGATTGCCGCCCTTGTGCAGGAAAAACAGGAAATCGAAGAGAGCTCGGACCGGCTAAAGAGTCTGCGCAGCCAACTGCGCATCGTTACCGGGGCGATTGAGGCAAAGCGCGAAAAGGCAGCGGAGGCCATCGGCGAATGCGGCAAGCTGGAGGAACGCCTGGAAAACCTCGCGGAGCGACAGGCCGGGGCCGAGGCGCTGGCCGCCGTTTGGAATATACAACAGCGGGAGAGTCTGTTGCCGCGCCTGCAAGCCCTGCACGGCGAGTCGGGGGGCGCGGAGTTCACCTTGCACAACCTCGACAAACAGCAGCGTGATCTGCGGACCCATATTCAGAAGGAGATCGACAAGATCGAACAGCGCCGCAAACGCTGCAACGACCGTATCATCAAATGGATGCAGGAGTACAAGGGGGTCTACAACAACGAGACGGCCGAGGTGGATGCGGCCATCGAGGCGCTGCCCGAGTACCGCGATATGTTGACCGCATTGGAGGCCGAAGGCCTGCCCCGGCATGAGGCCCGCTTCCGCCAACTGCTGCGTGACGAGGCCATTAACGGCGTACAGCTGTTCCAGGCCCGGCTCGATCGAGAGCAGCAGGCGATCGGCGACAAGATCGACGCCATCAACAACTCCTTGCGAGAGATCGAATATAACCCAGGCAGCTACATCATCCTGCTCAAAGACCCCGCCCAGGACGCGGAGATCCGCGACTTCCGGCAGCAGTTGCGGCAGTTGCTGTCGGGCGCACTGGACGAGGACCAGCTCTATACTGAAGAGAAGTTTCTACAGGTGAAGGAGATCATCGACCGTTTCAACGGCCGTGAGGGGATGAGTGACCTCGACCGGCGCTGGACCCGTAAGGTCACCGACGTGCGCAACTGGTTTAACTTCTCCGCCAGTGAGCGTTGGCGCGAGGACGACAGCGAGCGGGAGTTCTATTCCGATGCCGCTGGCAAATCGGGTGGCCAGAAGGAGAAACTGGCCTATACCATTCTCGCCTCCGCGCTGGCCTATCAGTTCGGCCTGGAGTGGGGTAGCGTCCGTTCCCGCTCCTTCCGCTTCGTGGTCATCGACGAGGCCTTTGGCAGGGGCTCCGACGAGTCCACCCGCTATGCCCTGGAGCTGTTTCGCCGTCTCAACCTGCAACTGCTCATCGTTACTCCGCTGCAGAAGATCCACGTCATAGAGGACTACATTCATGCCGTCCACTTCGTGCACAACGAAGGGGGAAAACAGTCGGTGATCCGCAATCTCACGGTGGAGGAATACCAACGGGAGAAGTCGGACTATCAGGCGCAAAAACAGTGAACTATGCCGACACAAAACATCCATGCTGACGCGCAAGGCACTGCATAAAAAAATCGAACGCCACTGGAACAGTGGCCGGGTTCTGCGTGCCTGGATGGGGCAGGAACCGGGGCTGTTCCCGCTACGGGTCAGCGCGGGCAAACCCACGGCCAAAACCTTGGTGGACGATTTCAGCCAGGTGCGCGAATGGAAAATGGACCTGGAACAGGGGAGTGCGGCCGACGGCTACAGTATCGTCTATCGGGAGATCAATCATCGACAGCTGGGACACCAAAGTCTACCCGGACAACTGGTGTTTAATACGCCTGCACGGGTGGCTGCCTACCTCGGTAAATCCCACGCATTTGAGCGCTTCAAGCAATTACATGACGTAATCATTGAACAACAACCGGCACTGCAAAACTGGCTCCATGCCCAGCCGATGAAGGTGCTGGAGCAAGCGCAACACTGGGGAGCGCTGCTGGCGGTCATCGCATTCTTTCAGGCGCACCCCCGCCCCAACCGTTACCTGAGAGAGTTGCTGATCCCCACGGTGGATACCAAGTTCATCGAGGCGCGTAAGGGGCTGATCGCCCAATTGCTGGATCACACCCTGCCGCCGGAGGTGATTGACCCACAGGTGGTCGGTCTCGCCCGGCATGGCTTCGAACGCCGCTACGGCCTGAAGTACGATCAGCCCCTGATCCGCTTTCGACTACTGGATAACGTGCAAGGACGCACTAACATCGCGGGAGCCAGGGATGGCGGGAGCGATGCCGAGCAAGGACGCACTAACATCGCGGGAGCCAGGGATGGCGGGAGCGATGCCGAGCATGGACGCACTAACATCACGGGAGCCATGGATGACATCAGCCTACCACTCGAGCAGTTTCAGCGCCTCGATCCGCCGGTCACGCGGGTCTTCATCACCGAGAATAAAATCAACGGCCTGAGCTTTCCCCGCCTGCCCGGCAGCATGGTGATCTTCGGTCTGGGATACGGCATCAGTGGACTGAAGTCGATCGGCTGGCTGCAACGGTGTGAAATTCACTACTGGGGCGATATCGACACCCACGGTTTCGCCATGCTGTCACAGCTGCGCGGCTATTATCACCACACCCGTTCGCTCCTGATGGATCGGGATACCCTCGACTCCTTCCCGCAGGCTTGGGTGGAGGAACAGGGCAAACGGATTGTCACCGAACTGGAAAACCTCAATGCTGTGGAGCAGGCGTGTTACCGCCTGCTGTGTGAAGACCGTTTGGGGAAACACATTCGGCTGGAGCAGGAGAGGGTGCCTTTTGACCGGCTGATGGCTGCATTGTCAAAGGTTTAATCATTCAAGTAAACACGCAACGACTTTCAAGTGGTGGCTGTCCTTGTTACGTGTCTTTCTCTGTGGCGAAGACTCACTGACCGGAAAGAACTACGAGCATCGCAAGCCGTGGGTAGAGGTGGCTGTCCCGGGAATTGTCCGGGAATTGTCGTGGAGATCCAGCTATTGATCAACAGGCATCCATTAAGCGGTTGGTGCTGTTGTGAAGGTTAACGGGTCAGCAGTGAATGCTACTTACTTAAGCTAAATATCTCTATTCAAGCACCTTGTTCGTCATTCCGGCGAAGGCCGGAATCCAGAGAAGCAACCACCATTGGTGGATATGGATCCCGGCCTTCGCCGGGATGACGGTGATTTTGAGTTTAAGTAAGTAGCATTCGGGTCAGCAGTGATAAGACTTAAAGAACAAACTTCGAGATAGCCAAGTTTAAATCACTCGCCAGACGGTTCAGGTCTTTTGCGGCTTGAGCGGTATTGCGTGCGCCTTCTGTGGTGCTGTCCGATAAACTGCTGATGCGATGTACATTGCTGCTGATATTTCCAATAACCTGCTGTTGCTGTCGCGATGAATCGGCTATCTGGTGGATGACTCTATTGATATCCGATACCGCTTCGGTAGTTTGCTGTAACTCTTTAACCGCTTCATTGCCCTTACTGACACTGTCGCTTGCCTGCTGTTTGCCATGGCCCATGACTTTAACCGCATCCTGTGCGCCATTCTGTAGCGATTGAATCATGCTCTTGATTACTTCGGTGGATTCATGGGTGCGGTTCGCCAGTGTGCGCACTTCATCGGCAACTACGGCAAATCCTCGTCCCTGTTCTCCAGCACGCGCGGCTTCTATCGCTGCATTCAATGCGAGCAAGTTGGTTTGTTCTGATATGCCACGAATAACCTCCAGTACCGAGTCGATACTGTTGGTTTCTGTGGCTAGTTGGTTGATCACATCGGTTGCGCTGCCTACGTCAGTAGCCAGTTTGTCGATGGAACTGGTGGCTGCATTCACTACCGCATGGCTTTTCTGTGCCTGCTGGCTGACTTTTTCAGCGGTGTTTGAGGCGACTTCAGATGCATCTGCAACGGATGCCGAGGTCACGGTCATCTGTTCGATGGCAGTAACGATTTGATCGGTTTCACTGCTTTGAGACAACATATCTGTGCTGGATTTATCACTGGATTCGGTGACAAGTTGGGATGACTGTTTTACATCATCACTGATGCTGGATAACAAACTGACCAGTTTGTGCAGATTATGGCTCATGCCGTTTAGCGAATCAGCCAGTGTGGCCAGTTCGGTTTTTCCGGATAATTCACAGCGAACGGTTAAATCTCCATCGGCCAGATGATTGATGCAACCAACAATCTTGCCGATGGGGTTAGTTACCATGCGGATGATAAAGACCCAGAAAGCAAACAGTAAAACCAGCGTGATAATCAATGTGAGAATAAGCAGGTTTTTCAGCGTGCCCATCATCTTGGAGGTGACTAAAGCACTCTCTACATTTATTTTGGCTTCCAATATGACTTCATCGCTTTTAGTCGCGATCAAATCCATTGACTGTTCGATATTTTGGGTAACCTGATCTTTTATCTGTGAGCTAAGATCAAGCAATGAAGTGGTGACGGCACGGGTATCTTCATTCATTTCTTCCAGTTGGCTGGGGCTGGTGGTGTCTTTCAGCTCTGCGATAATGTCATTGATGATCGCCATATTAGAAACCAGCAACTCTAGATTGTTTTTGGGGATATCATCCGACCAAAGTTTTTCCAGTTTGGCTATCGAAGCCGATAACAACTTAAACGACTGCTCCATGCCCGTGCTTTCGTCGGTAAATTGATTGACGTATAGAAACACAGAGTTACTGATCCCATTGGAGTGGATCACCAGATTCTGGGTTTCCAGCAACAAAACCAGACCCTGTGTTTTCATTGGATCGATTTGTGACTCTAATTCGTTCATCAAGGATGAAGTATTACTGGATGCAGTACTCACCAGGTCCGATTGATGCTGTGATCCCTTAACCACGGAAGATAAATACAAGGTGATCATCAACATTGCTGAAGCAAATACGAATATGGCGATACCTACCATTTTTCTGATGGTCCAACCGCTACTGTGTAATATTTTTTGCATATCTTTATGTTGCCGATCAGATATTCACAGAGTCACAAAAGTTGATTACGTGCCGTTAGAATTGAAACTTCAAAATGCTTGAGTGGCTATGGTCATCATCGCCACTATGGTCAAATACCACCAAACCACCGACTACTGCCTGTCCTGCTGCAAAAGCCACATCATCGGCGTTGCCGGTATTCAATTTACGGCTCATTTCCAGTGTCCACTTTCCATTACTCCATACGCCTTTGGCTTTAACGTCGGCAATCGAACCGGATGCCGATGCTACAGGAATATACTTAGGCATGATCTCTTTATCTTTAGTGGAGTAACGTTTGGTGGTATAGAGCTTTGATCCTTTATCCGAAGGGCGGCTAATATAAATAGTAGAGCCATCGGCTGCGGTGCCTTTATAGGCTTTTTTGATTGTATCTTTGCTGATCACGGTCATTTTATCCTGCGCCAGACCAAGGTTGTTAGAGCGTGCCGCTTTCCAGTGCCAGGTGTCAGCAGTGAAGGTCTTGCCGCTTAACCAGTTCACATCGTAATCCCCGCTCATGGCAAATTGAATCGCCAGCCGGTCTTCGCGCTGCTTACCTGCGACATATTTATTTTTGCCGGCATCCCACACAAACGGTTTGTGCTGGTCATCCATGTCATCGTCATCCCATTGAATCAGGAAATAGACAGAATCGCCATGCACGGCTACCTTCAGTGAAGCTGAGGTGATGTTGGCTTTACCATCGGATTTGTTATTTTGTAAAGGAATGTTGGTTGCTGTTACCTGTGACCATTCATCGGCTGCACCATCTATGGACGGCGCGCTGGTCAAACTTCCCACGGTGATGTCTTGGGCGGAAATAGATGATGTGAATAGACAAATCAGAACAGAGAAAATAGCCAGAGCGGGTTTATTGCTGGAGCGGACAAAGTGAAACATAGGATTTACCCCCAGGATTATCATTATGAGTACTTGACCTGAATTTGGCCTGTTTATCCATAAACGTTTCCTCAGTAAAACCACAAAGTGGTCATGTTATCGGCTTATCGACCGCTTCGATAAATACTTTAGTAGTTGTGGCCGTTTATATCGATTTACCTCTTGAATTCAACCAATAAGTGCATAATTTGAATAGAAGATTCCATCCTTAGGTTCGCCAACGGCACATCCCTGTGCCGCTTCTCCGCTGACCTACCACCCCTTGCTTGAGCCATATCCTGCACAGGCTGGTAGTCTAATATCTCAATATGCTATTGACGCTTGAAAACAGCCGCAGAATAGGAGATTCTGTGCAGCATGGATTCAAAATACAAGAAAGTAGAAGGTGAAATGACCAAGGCCATGATCTTGGCCCTGGCACTTGGCGCACCAGTCGGAGCAATTCTCATCGCCAAGGGCAACATTGACTCCTACATCGCCATTCCCTCACGCTTCTGGCTGGGCTCCGTACTTGGCGGCCTGCTTTTTATCTGGTATTTGTTTGTTCGTTATAACGAATCAACCAGTAAATTCACCGTTTTCTAAATTCAACTGATAATATCAAGGGGTTCACTATGAAAACCAAACTTGGGATTTTGATACTCTTTTTGATCATGCCGCTCATGGGTTATGCGGCCGAATCTGGCGGCGTTGATGCGAAAAAAGGTTGGTACCCAAATATTGTCGATAACGCCTTCGTGGCAAAGTATGCAGTATTGCCAAAACCAAAAGGTGTCATGATCATCGACTCACGTCCAACAGCCCGTAAGTATGACAAGGGCCATATACCTGGTGCGGCCAGTATTCCTGATAGTTCTTTCGACAAGATGACGGGTATGCTGCCAGAGGACAAGAAGACCTTATTGATCTTCTATTGTGGTGGCACCAAGTGCAAGCTCAGCCACAAGTCTGCATTCAAGGCGGAAAAACTCGGCTATAGCAACATCAAGGTTTATGCCGCAGGTTATCCCGATTGGAAAAAGAATGGCGGACTTCAGAGCGTCAGTGTGGCCCACATCAAGAAGCTGATCGACAAGAAAGCCAAGGTGGTTATCATTGATTCACGTCCCAGGAAAAGAAAATACAACAAGGGCCATATCCCTGGCGCAATCAGTATCTTCGACAATAATTTTGACAAACTGACGGAGCAGTTGCCGAAAGACAAGGCCACGCCGCTATATTTCTACTGTGGTGGCCTGAAGTGCAAGCTGAGCCCCAACTCCGCACAAAAAGCCATCAAGCTGGGTTATACCAAGGTATGCATCGTACCGGGCGGTTATCCTGCCTGGAAGAAAGCGTATGGCAGTGGCAAAGCACCCGCTGTTAAGGAAGGCTCGGCGGGCGGCAACATCACCGTCGCTTCTTTCCAGGAAATTATGAAAGTGGCCCCGAACACCCTGGTACTGGTTGATGTGCGGGATGTCGATGAGTTCAAAGGCGGCACTATTAAAGGTGCGATCAACATTCCGATCAATGACCTGGGGGAAAAAATGGACAGCCTCCCCGCTGATAAGACCATCGTGTTTTTCTGTGGCACTGGCGGACGTGCGGGTGAAGCCTATGACATGGTGCAGATGTTAAAATCCAGTCTAAAGTCCTATTTCCTCAATGCTGAAATCGAGTTCAATAAAGATGGCAGTTACACTATGAAAGAACTTGAATCCTGAATAGAACTGATCTACCACCCTGTCTCTGACATTGCCTGAGTCATCTCTTGCACAGGCTGGTAGTCTGATGTCTCAATATGCTTTGACGCTTGAAAACAGCCGCAGAATAGGAGATTCTGTGTAGCGTGGATTCAAAATATTAAGAAAGGCGAAGGTGAAATAGCGATTACGGATAACGGGGGGGTATGTCAAACAGGCTATGGTGGGTTTCCTGCGCCTGCTGATGGCGCAAAGTGCTGCATCTGCTGAAAGCAAATCCCTATCCCTTCGCTGAAGTGGAACACGCCATCAGTTCCAATCAGGCGGCACAGTACGCCGGTGTAGAGAGAACCCACCTCTACCGCAAACTGCAGTCACTGCGACTGGACCCGAAACAAGAGCAAGGTGAGATGTGAGACGACAGAGTGACAACCTGGCCGGGATTATCTGGCGAACGCCACTGCTCAGAGGCATTCTACTCGTGGTGCTGCTCGGTTCGCTCATCTTGCCCGGCTATGACCTGCTTGCCGTCTACCCCTCGTTTGAACGCCTGCTTGCCGCATCCATAGAGAAAGAAGCCGACCGCACGGCCCAGCATCTGCTGCGTATGCTGGGTGGCAAGGAACAGGATCCAGCCACCTTCTCCTGGGAGAAGATTGATCAGGCTGTCTGGGATCGCCTGCACCACGCGGCAATGGACTTCGGTCTGTGGAAAACCCGTGTCTTTTCACCCGGAGGCGAGATCATCTTTTCCACCATTTCCGAAGAGATCGGTCAATGGAATAAAAATGACTATTTCTTCGACGTCGTCGCCACAGGCAAGCCTTTTACCAAGATCGAGCGCAAGCAGGGAAAGACCATGGAGGGCGAGGTGTTGCCGGTGGATGTGGTGGAGACCTACATCCCGGTGATGCATGAAGGGCGTTTTCTCGGCGCTATTGAGGTCTATTATGACATCACCGAAGAGAGGGGCCTGCTGCAATCACTGCTGTTGAGATCGGGCCTGATATTCATCGGACTGATTGTCGCTATCGTCCTGGCAGTGATCCTGCTATTAATCAGGACTGCGATGGAGAGCCGCAAACTTGCCTGGACACAAAAAAACCTGAACGCCCAGGAGATGATGTTTCGCGATGTCATCGACTCGGCACAGGATGGCATCATGGTGACCGATGCCAGGCAGCGGATCAAAATAGTCAACCCGGCCTTTAGCGAACTTACCGGATATAGTGAGCAGGATGTACTCGATCAAACACCGTCCATACTGAGCTCCGGCCGGCATGACGCGAGTTTCTATGAGCGGATGTGGCGGTCGATCCATAAACACAAAAGCTGGCGGGGAGAGATCTGGAACCGGCGCAAGGATGGCAGCGTCTATCCCGAGTTGCTCAATATCTCCACCATCGATGACAAGATGGATGGGGTCACCCATTATGTCGGCATTATTACCGATATCACCCAGCAAAAGGCCTCCGAGCAGCGCTACCAGAAGATGGCCTACCACGATCCACTGACAAAATTGCCCAACCGGCTTCTGTTTCTGGATAGGCTGGAACAGGCGATGCGCGAATCGGTGCGTTCTGGAGAACACGTGGCATTGCTGTTCCTTGACCTCGACGGATTCAAACAGGTCAACGACAGCGCCGGCCACGATGCCGGAGATGCCCTGCTGCAGGAGGTAGCGCGCCGCCTCTCCACCGCCGTCAGGCGTGATGACACCGTTGCCCGCATAGGTGGTGACGAGTTCACACTGCTCCTCAGGAACGTAAACAGCAGGGATGTCCTTGAGCTTATGGCCAATAAACTGATCCGGGCGATCAATGAACCGATAACGGTGGAAGACGCATCTTTCCAAGTTGGTGCCAGCGTTGGCATCGCCTGCTACCCCGGTGATGCCGGAGATGCAGAAACCCTCATCATCGTGGCCGACGAGGCGATGTATGAGGCCAAGCAGTCAGGAAAGAACCGTTTTGTGCTGCGCTGTGATTCCTTGGTTATTGAATATGGTGCCGAGGAGGGGGCTTGAACTACCATTAGAATCGCGAATAGTCTAGATAAAACAATGCATTACTTCGTTATGGACTCGAACACGACTTCAGGGATGCCGATAGCGACCACCCCCCACAGGATCATTCACCCAAGTAAACACGCAACAGTTTTGGGCTTATCTGCTGTAACCGCTTCCGCTCCAAAATCTCATCTTCACCTGTTATACGCCGTTGCAGCAGATGTGCCATCGCTTGGCTTGCCGGCTGCCTGAGTGGAGGGAAGTCGTCGAGGCTGTGAAGAAGCGCGGGCTGTTTGGCCAACACAAACGCGGGAAAGTGTTCGCGCGGCCAGTCGTCATCGGCATCCCAAAAATCCAGCCAGAGCTGGTCAACTCTGTGCGTCTTATAACGCTCAATGGCGGCCTCGCTATAGTCTTTGTCTCGTTCCATCATCAGGCACCAGACGATCAGAGCATTTTCGTCTTGATGCAGGGCGGTATAACTGATCGCCAAACGTTCAAGTAAAATCGACTGTTGGTATAGGCTGGGGTCAGCGGTCAACCGTTCAATCAATGCGGGATAATCCGGAATTTCCAGCAAAGCAGAACTGGCGTGCAGCTCCGGTTGGTTCGGGTTAAAGGGTAAATCCAGCATATTGTTTGCCAGTCGACGCCAGGCGAAAGAGAGGTAATCACGGGCTATGTGGCCAATAATCTCCTGTGCCAATGGGCGGACTTCCTGTCTTAGCCCTTGTAGTTCCGCTGCCAACGCGCTCACCTCTATGCAGGGATTGGCCACCATATGCAAGCCGTAATTGACGAGATCCTGATAGCCCCCTAATCTGATGCATTCTGAGTTCAGTTTGGAAAGATTTTCCAACAATAGTTGCGCCGCATCGAATTGCCGGCCGCCCAAGGCCTCCAGGAGTTCGTTTTCCACCGTCTGGGCGCTGTTGTCCATAAACAGATCCAGTTGGGGCTGATCCTGTGGTCTGAGCCAGTGCTGGGTGAGCTGCTGATTTTGTTGGCTGTTTTCGCTGGCTGTCAGCAACATGCGCTGATCACCGGCCCAGCGATAAAAGTCCTGTGATTCGGGGGCCAAACACAAATCACGGCAATGTTTTTCGGTATCATCGATCAGATCCTGGAGCGCCTCTTTATCCAACTGCAGTGCACCATCCAGATTTTTCCGGTGACCATAACGCCAGGCTTCGTATTCGGTGTATACCAGCAAATTGTCCGCCAACAACCAGTCGATCAAACAGAACCGTCCCTGCTGGCTCAGTTGCCGGTCTATGCTGGCAATGTCGATCATGTTGTCTCTGTCTCCCGTTGCCACAAGGCCATTAAATCTTCCAGTTTAAGGGCAAATTGTTGGCCACTGATCGTGGCTTGATGATTGATGTGATGGCTGATTTGCGCCTTATGCTGTTGCAGTTGTGCAATCTTCTCTTCAATGGTGTTTTCGGTAATCAATTTGTAAACAAATACCGGCTTATCCTGACCGATGCGATGAGCACGATCCGTTGCCTGCTGTTCAGCGGCCATGTTCCACCAGGGATCGTAATGAATGACCGTATCCGCACGGGTGAGATTGAGCCCCACGCCTCCCGCCTTGAGACTGATCAGAAATACCGGTGCATCGCCCCGCTGGAATGCCTCGACCAATTGCTGTCGATTGCGGCTTTGTCCGGTGAGTTTGAGGTACTTGATACCCAACTCATCCAGGTCATGGGCCAGCAAATCCAACATGCTGGTAAATTGGGAAAAGAGCAGAATAGCCCGTTTTTCCTCCACCAGTTCTTCGAGCATCGCTATGCAGTGTTCGCGCTTGGCCGAGCTGATATTGGAAACACCCAGCAGTTGCGGATCGCAGCAGACCTGGCGCAGTTTCAACAGGACCGTCAGCAACAAGATCTGTTGTTGGCCACTGTGGGTGCTGTCTGAGAGCTGTTGTTGCAGTTCGGATTTCCCCGTGTTTTTTTGCTCATCGTAAAACGTTTGCTGATCATCGGCCAAGCTGATGTGTTGATGGATCTCCGTTTTCTCCGGTAAGTCTGCGGCTACCTGATCCTTGGTTCTGCGCAGCATGAAAGGTGCGATACGTTGTTGCAGTTGCACCATGCGTTCTTCGTTGGCCTCCTGCTCGATGGGGGTTTGATAGTGCCGTCGGAAGTCAGACAAGTTACCCAGACAACCGGGCATTAAAAAATCCAGCAACGACCAGAGTTCACCCAAATGGTTTTGCACCGGGGTGCCGGTTAGGCAGATACGGTAATCGCTCTCCAGTTGCCGTAGCGCCTGACTAACTTGGGTACGTGGATTTTTTATCTGCTGCGCTTCATCCAGGATGATCCAACTCAGTTTATGCGCCTGCCAATGGGAGAGGTCGTTTACTATCAGCTGATAACTGCTGATGAGAATATCGTAATCTTGAAGCTTGCTCCAAAGTCTCTGGCGCTTGGGGCCATGCACAATTTTATACCGTAACTGAGGCGTAAAACGCTGGATCTCCGCAGCCCAGTTGTGCAACAGACTGGTGGGTGCAACAATCAGCGCGGGATGTTGCAGGTGGCCATGTTGCCGCTCTAGGCTCAAATGTGCCAGGGTCTGCAATGTCTTACCCAGCCCCATGTCATCAGCCAGCAATCCATTGACCTGATGCCGCTTCAAATGCTGTAGCCAGCAAACCCCCAACCACTGGTAGGGACGTAATTCCGCCTCTACACCATCGGGAATCTTATCCAACAGGGCCGGTGTCTCGTGCAAGTTGGCGGCCAGGGCCAAATGTTCTACGGCGCCTTGCCATTGGGTAGCTTCCGGCAACTGTCTGCGCAGACCATCAAGGCGACTGATCTGGCTACGGGGTAAACGTAGCATTCCCTCATGCTTTGCCAGCAAATCGCCTAACTCATCCATGATGCCGCTTACCCGCTGCGCAGGCAGAAGCAGCAATCGTCCATCTGGCAGCGTCAGCGTGGTTTCATTGGCTGACTGTTCACGATTAAACGTCTGCAATTGCCTTAACAGTTCTAACAGGTCGATCTTGCCACCGTCCAACTCCAATAACAGGCTAAGTTGCAGGAAATGATTCCCTGCCTCTTCAATCTCGACCTGCCACCGGTCGGCAACAACATAATGATGTCGAAAGCCGGGATCGACCCAAAATGAAAAACCCTGCTGCTCCAGCTCCGGACGTGACTCAGTAAGGAGTTGTCGCCACAGCCCGCCCTCACTAGACCGCCATTTCCCCACCCGCTCGGTTGATTCAAACCTGGCCATATAGGGCAGCAATTGCCGCTGAAATTGCTGTTCCTGCTGCGGGTCTCTGATGAGGTGGTTGATATGGACTCCATCCCAGTAATCGTGTGCATTCCGGTCTGCGCCATAGGGAATGCACGCACAATAGGAGGCGCTTGTGTAACGAAATATCAAACTGACACTCTCGTCAAATCCACCCGGGACACTGGGATTCGGTTTTGACGATAATTGCAGCACGGGATTGAGCTCTGCCGTGAGTTCCTGTCGAGACATCACCTCCGGCAGGGGTAGTTCCAGTTCCGTCCATCTCTCCTTATGCTCCGATAGGAACCTGGCTATGGCTGAAGCGGGAAGGTGGCGCTTAACCTGTGTCATGGCATCCAACGCGGCATCGCTCAAATGGTGCTGCGTCAGCGCCAGCACACCACGGTTGGCGTCATAGACCACCGGGCAGCTGGCTTCTGCATCCAAACAGATCAATTTACCAGTGGCATCCGTGCGCCAGTTCAGTTGATAAACACCCGTATGGCTGGGCGACCACTCCAGTTTCACAGTCACCGTATTACCTGGAGCAAGCCTTTGCCAGTGGCCTTGCGGGGTCTTGATAAAACAGCGTTGAGTTTCCAGTAAGGCCGGTACCAATGCCGTGCATTTTTCCGCAGGTAAATTACCGCCATCTTGCTGCAGCCAATTCGGATTGGCATCTACCAGTTGGTGCAACGGATTGATATCGGTCTGGCTGATAAATGGTGGCGGGTGCGATAAATGCTGACGTTGAATCTTATAAGGCCTCCCCATTTCCATCAACTGTCCTTGGTGTAGCTCTGCCAGGGTTAACCGTAGTTTGAGTACTTCTGCCGCCTTCTGAATCTCCAGCAAATAGCAGAGTTTTAGCCCCCGTTCGGTGTCGGTTTGTTGTTGGCGAAGTTGCGCGAGAAAACTCATGCTGGTTTTACCGGGGGTGGAATGGATATGAATTGAATAGCACTTGCTGCTTTAAATTCTGGCGGTGTAGCGCGACTCTTGGATCACGACACGTAGACACTTGGTTTGCGATGTGTGTGATTGGGTTAAAACACCAAGTGTAGAGGGATTAACGGCCTTATAAAAGAGGGTTAGGGGTAATTATCAGGTACTCGGAGTCAGATATTGAGCCAATCACGTGTAGGCCCAGGCTCTATCCTTGCGCTTTACCAGGTCTTAGGCTTCGGTGTTAACGTAGGATTAATGGTGGATTTATTTTCCGATTTTGGCTCGGCCTGTATCCTTTCATATAACATCGTTCGACCTCAATAGATATCGCATGATACCACCGTAATTCCAGGCCAATAATGATAACTAACTTATCTTTGGTTATCGAGTATCTTGGCCGAAAAGAGGAAGATTTACGCCGGTTTTCTTGCCATTTTTGCAGTGATCATTCCAGAAAATAAGCTCCTTTGCTGCGCTGCCTTGACCGCCTCCTAGCACGTAATAAGGACAGCCACCACTTAAAAGTCGAACAAATAACCAACCCTTTACCTGCGACCAATATCACGTGCAAATATTCTCTAGATTCGTTGCTTCGCCGGTGAAAATCCAGACAGATATTTGAGATAAACCAGATAGTGGAATGGTTGGACATCCCGAGACGGGAAATGGATGTTCTGGAAGTTGTGCAATGGAAATAGTGGGAAGGCGTCAGTCATTTAAGGTTGTCTTAAGATAGATATTGGATAATACATATTTCATTGTCGCAATACTGCGAGAGTGTCTTTAGTATTTTTGGATATCGATAAAATTATATGCCTCAAATAAAATCGGTTTTACGCACATACTTCACCCTTATTTTCTTTGCTGTTTTTTTAATGCTATCTTTATTTTGGCAATATGCAGAGTCGGATATTCTTGGTGTAAAGCTATATATACTGGCAGCCTCAGCCAGTTATGCCATTCTTTATCTGTTGCCGGCTGCTCTATTTACAAAGATGGCCGTTGCTTGGCTAAAACCACAAAACAGCTCAAATAAATCGCGCGTATGGGCAGTGTATTTGATAGCTTGGCTCACTAGTTCTTTGGTGGTTTTACTAATATACGGCGACTATAAACTTTTTGAATTATATGAATATCATTTCAATAGTTTCGTTTGGAACTTAATCACTACTCCAGGCGGGATAGCTGCACTGGGAGCAACTAGTGAAACCATTGTTACTATATTGCTTCAGGTTTCAGGACTTCTCTTTTTTACGGCTATTCTGCTTTGGCTGGTCCATAGTGTTTTACACACAAATACCATGATATCAAGGCGTGTTTTTGTTTCTTCAATCAGCATTTTGGCGGCAGTGTTTATGGTCGAAGAATTTGTCCATGCCTATAGTGTGCAAACTGGAAAAGAAGAGTATTTGCAGGCATCAGAAGTAATCCCTTTTAATTTTAAATCTAGAGCCAATAGTTTTTTGACAAGTATGGGGGTGCCGCAAGCTAATACACGCCAGTTGAAATTCGGTCAAGGCAAGGTCAAATATCCGTTGTCAGCTATTGAGTCGGTGCCTTTCGATAAGTACCCGAACATTATTATGTTGGTTGCGGAATCATTCCGCTGGGATCTGCTTGATCCAGAAGTCACTCCTAACCTGTGGGATTTATCACGCAAATCTATCACGTTTAATCAGCATTACAGTGGTGGGAATAGGACACGCATGGGTCTGTTCTCGATGTTCTATGGGCTACCTGCGCCGTATTGGTACAGTTTTGAAAAGCAACAAATCGCCCCGGTACTGATGAATGTTATCCGAGAAAAAGGCTATCAACTAGCATTACATACCAGTCAAAGTTTTAATTACCCCGAACTGAGAAACACAACCTTTGCCGGTATTCCCGAAAGATTCATGCGAGAGATTCAAACCGGTGAACCATGGATGCGAGATATTCATAACATTACTGAGATTATTGATAAGCTAGATCATGCAGATAAGGACAGCCCTACCTATACCTTCATGTTTTTTGAGTCTACTCATGCCCCTTATACCTTTCCGGAACAGGCCGTTATTCGACCTTCATATCTGAAAGAGATGAACTATGTCAATCTAGATTTGCTTAATAATATCGATGGAATGCATAACCGTTATATCAATGCGGCACATCATGTTGATGCGCAGGTTGGTCGGTTACTGGATTACCTTAAACAGAATAAAATGATGGAGAATACAATCGTTCTTTTTACCGGTGACCACGGCGAAGAGTTTATGGAAAAAGGCCACTGGGGCCATGGACATAATAAAACATTCCCTGAAGAACAGGTGCATGTGCCCATGGTGCTATGGATGCCGGGTGAAGAACCCCGGCAGATCAATACAAAAACCTCACATACCCAAATCCCTCAAACTTTATTGGCTCGTTTAGGCGTTACTACCTTGCCACATGTGCATAGTTCTGCCGGTGATCTGTTTTCACCATTACCTTATATGACTATGGGTAACTACAATTATTTATCCATCTTTGATGGGGAATATAAGGTTACGTTTCCTTTTTCCTCGAAAGATTATTTTCATTACTCACTCTATGATATTCATGATGTTAAAGTTCCACGCAAGGAAAAAGATGGGCTGATTGCTTCTCTCAAACCAGAATTACAAGACGTAGTTGAAATGTGCAGACGTTTTCTACGATGAGTATGTAGAGTAACGTTAGTCATAGTTAATCGGGTCTTCCCCAAATCGTGTGGGTAGATTATCTTATGTCTGATGCGAGATAAAGAACTCTACACAAAGATATTGGGTATTCAGACGCCGTGGGAGGTGTCTGATATAGAACTGGATTTAAAGGCAGGCGAGGTCAAGGTTCATGTTGAGCAAAGACCTGGAGCTAAGCAGAAATGTCCTAAATGCGGGGCTATTTGTCCCGGTTACGACAAACGTCGTCGACAGTGGAGGCATTTGGATACTTGTCAGCTCAAGACCCTGCTGGTGGCCGACCTGCCCCGGGTTCAGTGTGCGGAACATGGGGTGGTGTCGGTACATGTACCCTGGTCGGAACCGGGTTCAGGTTTTACCGCGCTGTATGAGGCACTGGTGATTGACTGGCTCAAAGAGACCTCGATTCAGGCTGTATCACGTCAATTGTCGTTAAGCTGGAATGCGATAGATGGAATCATGCAGCGAGCGGTTAAGCGCGGGTTGGCGCGTTGTCAAACGGATTCTCCGAAACACATTGGTGTGGATGAGACATCCTTCCGCAAGGGACACGATTACGTCACCATCGTATCGGCTGGCGGTAAGGTGCTGCATGTAGCAGATGAGCGCAAGAAAGTTAGTCTGAAAAGCTATTACGATACATTGAGTGACGCACAAAAGGAGGGGATTGAGAGCATATCGATGGATATGTGGCCGGCGTACATTAATGCCACACTGGAGAACATCCCTGAGGCCGACAGGAAAATTGCCTTTGATAAGTTCCATGTTGCCAAATATCTTGGCGATGCCGTCGACAAGGTACGCAAACAAGAGCACAAGGCACTGATGTCCGAAGGCTGGGAGGACCTGAAAGGCAGTAAGTATGATTGGCTGACCAATCTGGGGAACCTGAGTCGCAAACGGCAACGCAGCTTCAAATTGCTAAGGGAAAGCACGCTGAAGACGGCGCGGGCCTGGGCAATCAAGGATCTAGCTATGCGCCTGTGGAACTATGTGAGCCGGACCTGGGCAGAGAAACGCTGGAAACAGTGGTTATCCTGGGCTTTTCGGAGCCAACTAGAACCTGTTAGGAAGGTTGCCAAGACTATCAAGGAGCATCTCTGGGGCATACTTAATGCCATTATTCTGAAGGCCAACAACGGAGCATCCGAGAGCATCAATAGTCGAATCAAGATGATCAAAATACGCAGCCGTGGGTTTCGGAATAAATCACGCTATAGGAATGCCATTTACTTCCATCTGGGTGGACTGGACCTATACCCAGAAGGTATTACCAGGTAGATTTTACCCACACGATTTGGGGAAGACCCAGTTAATCTTTAGGGTTATTCTCGCAAATAGGGGATTTGAGACGCTGTTGGCGGCATCAGGGCGTTGGAAAAGGGAGAGAGCGTGATGGGAGAGGCCGAGCAACGCGCGGATCAGGTGGCCGGGGGTAGTGCCGAAGCCCTGCTGGAGCAGGTGAGCCAGTTGGCGCAGGAGCTGCATCCACAGCGCAGCCGCTCTCTGCGCGTGACGCTGGACAGCGCGCTGGACAGGGAACTGGGGTTCGACAGCCTGTCGTGGGTGGAACTGAGGCTGCGACTGGAACGTGTCTTCGGCGTCACCCTGCCGGACCACTTGCTAGCCAGCGCCGAGACGCCACGCGACTTGTGGCGGGCGGTACAGGTCTGCAAGGTCGCGGGCCGTCCCGCGCCCGCAACGCAGGCCCGGGCGGCGCCGCTGGACGAACTGGCGGGGGTACCGCACACCGCCGCGACACTGCCGGAGGTGCTCGACTGGCATCTGCTCAGTCATTCACAGCGTCCGCATGTCTACCTGTATGGCGAGGGCGACGAACCGAATACGATCACCTACGCGGCGCTGGCCGAAGGCGCGCGGGCCATAGCCGTCGGCCTGCAGGCACGAGGCCTGCTGCCCGGCCAGAGCGTGGCCATCATGTTGCCTACCAGTCGTGACTACCTGTTTAGCTTTTTCGGCATCCTGCTGGCCGGTGGCATCCCGGTTCCCATCTACCCCCCGCTACGTCCCTCGCAGATCGAGGATCATCTGCGCCGCCATGCCGGGATTCTCGCCAATGCTCAGGCGGTGCTGCTGATCACGGTGGCGGACGCACAGCGGGTCGGACATCTGCTCAAGGGCCAGGTCGGCACCATGCGCGAAGTGGTCACGCCGCAACAACTAGAGGCTTCTGCGGGGACCTACAACGGCGCGCCGATCAGGCCGCAGGACATTGCCTTCCTGCAATACACCTCGGGCAGCACCGGCCAGCCCAAGGGCGTTATCCTGACCCACGCCGACCTGCTCGCCAATATCCGCGCCATGGGTGAGCAGGTGCAGGCTGATTCCACCGATGTCTTCGTCAGCTGGCTACCCTTGTACCACGACATGGGGCTGATCGGCGCCTGGCTGGGCAGCCTGTATTACGGTATGCCGCTGGTGCTGATGTCGCCGCTGGCCTTTCTGACCGGTCCGGCGCGCTGGCTGCGGATCATCCACCAGCACCGTGGCACCCTGACTGCGGCGCCTAACTTCGCCTATGAGCTGTGCCTGAGCAAGGTGGAAGATAGTGATATTCAGGGGCTGGATCTGGGTAGTCTGCGGCTGGCCTTCAACGGTGCCGAACCGGTCAGTCCCAACACGGTGCGCCGCTTCGGCGAGCGTTTCGCCCGCTTCGGCTTTCGACCGCAGGCCATGGCGCCGGTCTATGGTCTGGCCGAGGCTGCGGTGGGTCTGGCTTTTCCGCCTGTGGGCCGTGGGCCGCTCATTGATCGCATTGAGCGTGAAGCCTTTGTCACCCGCGGTAGAGCTGTGCCGCTACCGGACGCAGGTCAAGAGACGTTGGAGTTCGTCGCCTGCGGCCAGCCGCTGCCCGGCTACCAGATCCGTATCGTCGATGCGGCTGGCCGCGAGTTGCCCGAGCGCGAAACGGGGCGGCTGGAATTCCAGGGGCCATCTGCCACTAGCGGTTACTTGCGTAACCCCGAGGCGACCCGGAGCTTGTTTGACGGTGCGTGGCTGGACTCAGGCGATCTGGCCTATGTCGCCGGGGGCGATATCTACCTGACCAGCCGGGTCAAGGACATCATCATCCGCGGCGGGCGCAATCTCTATCCCTACGAAGTGGAAGAAGCAGTGGGTGGTATCGTGGGCATCCGTAAGGGCTGTGTGGCGGTGTTCGGCAGCCCTGATCCCGCCTCCTGCACCGAGCGGCTGATCGTTGTCGCCGAAACCCGTGAGCAGGAGTCCACCACACTGGAGGCGTTGCAGGTTCAGGTCCGGGAGGTTGCCACTGCACTGCTGGGTATGCCGCCCGATGAGGTGATGCTTGCCCCGCCGCATACGGTGTTGAAAACGTCCAGCGGCAAGATCCGTCGTGCCGCCGTGCGCGAGCTGTTCGAAACAGGTCGGATCGGCCAACGCCCACGTGCCGTGTGGTGGCAGGTCGTGCGTCTTGCCCTGGCCTCATTGCGGCCGCGCTTGCGTAGCGCGTGGCGGCACTTCGGCGATAGCGCTTATGCCGCTTACGCCTATTCCATCTTCTGGATGCTGGCGCCCCCCGTGTGGCTGTTGATCGCCTTATTGCCTGGCGCGTCCCGGCGGTGGGCGGTAATGCGTCAGGGTGCGCGGTTGCTGTTCCGGCTTGGCCGCATCCCGTTGTCGGTGGAAGGCGTCGAACATCTGCCTCAGGGGCAGGCCTGTGTGATCGTCGCAAACCATGCCAGCTACCTGGACGGCGTGATACTGGTGGCGAGCTTGCCCATTGAGTTCGCATTTGTGGCCAAAGCGGAGCTGGAGCGCCAGTTGATCTCCCGCCGGTTTCTGCGGCGCATCGGTGCCGTGTTCGTGGAGCGCTTCGATAAGCAGCGCAGCGTGGCCGATGCCCGGCGCACCTTGCAGAAGGTTCAGGCCGGTTGCCCGCTGCTGTTTTTTCCCGAGGGCACCTTCACTCGCATGCCGGGCCTGCTGCCATTTCATATGGGTGCCTTCGTTGCCGCCGCCGAGGTTGGCGTGCCGGTGGTGCCGGTGACGATCCGTGGCGCCCGCTCACTACTGCGCGCCGGTTCCAGCTTTGCGCACCGGGGGGTGGTGCTCATCCGTGTCGCGGCGCCGATCCTGCCGACAGGCAACGACTGGGCTGCGGCGGTGAAGCTGCGCAATGCCACCCGCGATACCATCTTGCAGCATCTGGGTGAACCGGATCTGGCGCAGGAGACGTCCCCGGTATGAAGCTGCTGCGGGTGGTACTGCGCTGTAGGTACAGTGCCGTTGCTAGTGTGATCGTCTATCTAACTCCACCCTCAACTGCGGTTGGGTGATTGCTGAGTACGAGAAGTTCCGATGGTCCCAATTCTCTAATCTCTACATAAGCACAGCCGTCGTGATTGTGTTTTATCGCAACAGTTGAGTCGGTCGGATGAGTACCGGAAAACTCCGCTGGACTAGCCGCCTGGGAGCTGTTGAGTACCACAGTGAAATTGGTACCTGCAGCGTTCAGACCGGCATCGACCAGGACATCGGCACCTCGGGCTTCGTTGCCATGAGGATTCATCACGCATAGTACTTCTTCATCATCCAGAATGCGTGACCAAGCGAAAATTTCGCCATTACCATAAACAGCAAACGGGAAGTTGAGAAACGCGATGGGGCGCAGGTATTGGCGTCCCTGCCGTAGGGCGGGGAATGCTGCTCGAACTGCATTCATCGCGGCAATACGCCGGTAGGTGCCATGCTGTTCATCGAAACAGTGTTGGCCTGCTGTGCCGAACGGACCGAATCCCGGAAGTGTGTCGTCAAAAGTATCGGCTGATGCGGGAAGTCCTGCCAGACCCTTGGACCGCGGATGCAGCGGACCAAACATGGCCTCGCGCAGGTAGCGGTCAGAACGTTTCCAGTCCGGGAGCCAATGGCGCTCACTTGACTCTGGGCCAGCAAGTCCTTGCTCTGTGCCATAGTAGATGCACGGTATCCCTAAGGTAAAAAGTTGTAGCGCCACAGCTGCGACGACTTGGTGATCTGTTCCTGCTTCGCTGGAGAAGCGGATCTTATCGCCGAATACGTGATCGTGGTCATCCAGGACGGAGACATGCCGCTCACCGACTTGACGATGAGATCCCATCTCGGCCTTACCTGGATCGAATCCACTGAAATAGAGGGTTGGGTGTTGCAGGCCCTTTGCAACCCCACCTAAGGTTAATCGCATTGCGCCAATATCAAGGGCAGAGTTTAGATTCCTGGCGAGTACATTGAGATAGCGATTCTGATTATAGTCACCACCGGCTATTTCACCGATCAGGAAGAAGTCCTGTTTGCCGATGTTGGTAGCGAATTCCTTGATGGAACCACAGAAGTTGCGTGCCTCTTCAGGGGATACGTGCTTGAGGGTATCGATACGAAAACCATCACAGTCGGTCAGAGCAATCCAGTATTTGTAGCACCGGGCCAAGTCGCTAAGTGAGCCTGCTGTGCCAAGATTGAAATCACGTAGAGTCAGGAAGTCTGTACGCTTGTGTTCTGAATTGGTGTCATTGATATCTCCGGCGCCAAGATCACCGCAGCCCGCGCGGGTATAATATTGGCTATTCTGTAATTCCAGCGGCCAAACACCCTGTTCCGGACTACTGATCGCTGCAGCTGTCTGCCCAACTTCATCGAGCCAATTACCGAAGTCATAGCTGTCGGGAAACTGTTTGTAGGGCGGTTGCCACTCCCCGTTCGGATAAACCCAGTTGCTGCCGGAATGGTTGAAGATGATATCGAGGATGATCCTGATGCCGCGTTCGTGCGCGGCAGAAACGAGATCGACAAGCTCTTGTCGTGTACCAAAACGGGGATCGACCTCGAGAAAATCCTGGATACCATATCCATGGTAAGTGTCCAGATGTGCGCGCTGTTTGAAGATGGGGCTTAACCAGATCGTTGTCACCCCCAGGCTTTTCAGATAGTCAAGCTTGGAGGTCACTCCCGCAATATTTCCGCCTTGCCAACGGTCTGCCCCTGACTCGGCCCAGCGGTCCCAGCGCCACGCCTCGCCATCCGGTGAAGCGGGGCGCGCTGCAGTAAGATTGGTGCGATCAAGTAGCTGACGAGAATCCTCTTCCCCATCACTGAAACGGTCAACCAATAAGAAGTAAAGGACCTCATCGCGCCAATCGGCCGAAGATGCAAAGTAGGACTGGCGTTTAGGTAGTTCAACATCTTGTTGAATACTGTTTGGACGGTCGTGAGCGAGCAACTGATCGGCAAATGACATGGCAATATCTTCCCTGTTGTTGAATGGATAATTCTCGAGTGCTTGAGCAGTAGACTGCTACATAGTCAATTTTTAGACTGAAATACGGCAATAACAAGGGGGTTATGTAAAAAAATTGGAAGATCATCCACAACAGTCTGGAAATACATTATCATTGCCAGTATAGAAAAGGTTGCATAAGATATTTCTTCGATTACCAATAACCCTGTAATAAAAAGGCATCTCCCACGTGAAAACCATTTTACTTATACTTATGCTCTTCTCTACAACAGTCTCAGCAGAAACCATTTCTCCAAAGGTATGGGGCTATGGGACCAAGACCTGCACCTCGTTTATTACAACCTACAAGGCCTGGGAGGGTGGGAAACAGGACCAGGTGTGGGAGTACTTTCGCTACCGGGATTGGCTGACAGGTTTTATCTCTGCCCTGACTCTGGCGACAGGATCTGATGTTATGCGGGGGGTGGAACCCAAAAGTGCCATGCGTCGCATAAACCTCTATTGTGAAGAGAATCTGGAAAATGATTTCTTTTCTGCAACACTAGAGTTTATTCGAATTCTTGGATCAAACGGGCAGAAGGGTACGGGTGTAGACACTTCTGAAATAAATTAGACTAGTTAACTTCAATGCCAGGCGTCCCATGTTTAGAATGGAAAGCCTTGTCTTGATCGTGTGATTGGTTACGTTTGTATTTTCTCTTGTTCAAGGGAGTGACAGTTGCAAGATCAGATGTAATGCAAACAGGTTTCAACCTGTTGGCAGATTGATAGGGGCGGCACCAATGAGTAGCAATCAAGAGACAACCATATCGAGTTTTTTTAAGTTGGAGGCCGCCAGCGGTATTCTCCTTATCTTTGCGGCTGCCCTTGCCATTGTCATTACAAATACCCCTCTCAGAACTTATTACGCTCTGCTACTTGATACGCCAGTAGAGTTCCGGGTTGGTGCCCTTGAAATCGCCAAACCGCTATTGCTCTGGATTAACGATGGGTTGATGGCCCTGTTTTTTTTCGTGGTGGGATTGGAGCTAAAACGAGAGGTTATTGAAGGGGAGCTTTCTGATAAGAGAAATATTATGTTGCCGGGTGTTGGTGCAATAGGTGGTATGGCCGTCCCTGCACTAATCTATATCTTCTTTAATGCAGGTGATCCTGCTGCTCTTAAGGGATGGGCGATTCCAGCGGCAACCGACATAGCATTTGCCTTGGGCGTGTTGGCTCTGTTGGGTTCAAAAGTGCCCACTTCCATAAAGATATTCCTTACCTCCCTGGCTATTTTTGACGATATCGGCGCGATAATTATTATCGCTATTTTTTATACGGCGAAAATATCACTTTTCGCGTTAGTCATAGTTGCATTTTGTATCCTGGTACTTGTTATTTTGAACAAACAGAACAAGGCGTCAAACAGCCTGTACATGGCGATTGGAGTCATAATGTGGGTTGCGATGTTAAAGTCTGGTGTCCACGCAACCCTGGCCGGGGTTATCCTGGCCATGTTCATCCCGATGAAGATGGGATCAGATCCAGGTTACTCTCCCTTGAAGCATATAGAGCATGATCTGCATTCGGTAGTGGCCTTTTTTGTTTTACCACTCTTTGCATTCGCCAATGCCGGGATCAGTTTCAATGATATCGGCATGGAACAGATTCTCCATGAGGTCCCGACTGGTATTGCACTTGGTCTGTTTTTCGGGAAACAATTAGGCATATTCGGACTGTGCTGGATTGCTATAAAACTAGGTATGGCAAGTCTACCCAAGGGTATGTCATGGAGTTCCCTATATGGCACTGCGGTTCTATGCGGTATTGGTTTTACCATGAGCCTGTTCATTGGCTCACTTGCTTTTGAGGAGACCGGTGTAAACCTGCTGTTTGATGAGCGGTTGGGTATTATTCTGGGTTCACTGGCATCAGGTATTGTCGGTTATCTGGTGTTACGCTCCAGCCTGCGTTCCAATTAAGAATTGGATGGAGAAGCTGTCGTGATTAAGGTCACAAATAGCTGGACAAACAGATAAATACCTTTTGACTATGGGGTGATGACCTGTATACAATGCCTCCAGCTTGAAAGTACGCCTTATATTTATGCACACCATTTCGATGTCCCATCCATAGTACCTCGTCCTGTTTTCCATAAGTAATAGCACCACTTCCAGCAAACCGTCTCATCGTAAGATAGGACTTTAATTACTCTTGAAATTAATAGGTTATGACTATGTCTACTACTACCGGTACCGTTAAATGGTTTAACGAAGCAAAAGGTTTTGGCTTTATCGAGCAGGAATCTGGCCCCGATGTATTCGCACACTTCAGCGCTATCGCTGGCGGTGGCTTCAAAACTCTGGTCGAAGGCCAGAAGGTTGAGTTCACTGTTACTCAGGGCCAGAAAGGTCCTCAGGCAGAAAACATCGTAGCGCTCTAAGTATTGATCGCTGACTGGTTTGCATTTATCTGAATGCAGGCCAGTCTAAAGAAGGGCAGGGCCTTAGGGCCTTGCCCTTTTTTATTGGCTGAGTTTTTTGTTAAGACTGGCTGTGGATTTGATCGGTTTTTGCAGCCATGGTGAAATCGTTCATATGCAGGCCGCCTATCTTATGCGTCCACCAGGTTACCTTTACCTTGCCCCATTCCACCACGATGGTTGGGTGATGATCCTCTTGCTCCGCTGCGTCTCCCACCCTATTTGCAAACTCCATGGCAGTTACGAAATTCTCAAACTTGAATGTCTTTTCCAGCTGTTTGATTCCATTCCGCTGTTTCATATCCCAGTGATCCAACAGGCTGAGCAGATGGTCTGCTTGATCATCTGTGACCATAGGCGAATCTTTACGGCATGCTTCGCAGCTGCTTTGGTTTAGTTTTTCCATAGATTATTAACCTCCCTGGCTGTCGCTTCCTGATGGACATCAACTGTGTCATTCCCCGTCATAAAACTTTCTTTTGGTCTTGCTTGTTTCTGCTTGGTTCATTAAGGGAGCAGGATTGTGGATCCGGTGGTTTCCCCGCTCTCCAGAGTCTGGTGCGCCAGAGCTGCGTTTGCCAGGGAAAACTCATGATTTATCTGGATGGAGATTTTACCTGAGCTAACCAGTCCGAACAGCGAGTTGGCTAAAAACTGTTGCTCTTCTGGATCGGCCACATAATCGAACAGCGAAGGACGGGTTAGATAAAGCGAGCCCATTTGGGTCAATAGTAATGGCGGAAAATCCGGGACTGGACCGGATGCATTGCCAAAGCTTACCATCATGCCGCGCCGTTTTAGACACTGGAGCGATATGTCAAAGGTGTCTTTGCCTACCGAGTCATACGCTACGTCAACGCCATTGCCTGAGGTCAGTTCTTTGACGGCTGCTGGAACATCATTTTCGCGGTAGAGTAACACCTCATCACAGCCATTTTGTTTTGCGATATCAATCTTTTTTGTACTGCCCACCGTACCTATTACGGTTGCGCCTATGGACTTGCCCCATTGGGTAAGAATAGAACCAACGCCTCCAGCCGCAGCATGAACCAGGATGGTATCTGCCTGGGTTGCCGGGTACGTCCTTAAAATTAGATAGGCTGCAGTCAATCCTTTCAGCATCATTCCTGCTGCGATCTTGGTAGATATTGCATCAGGCAGCTTGATTAGAGCTTGTTCCGGGATGATGTGAGCTTCCGAGTATGCACCAAGGGGAGCAGCGACATAGCTTACCCGGTCTCCTACGGCCACCCGTGTCACCGTATCCCCGACAGCGGCTACAATGCCTGCGGCCTCCTTGCCAATACCGGATGGTAACTCAAGTGGATAGAGTCCAGAGCGGTGGTATATATCGATAAAATTTACGCCGATGGCGTCGTGCTGAACCAGCACTTCATTTGAAGTTGGTTCTGGCAACTCGATGTCTCTCAGCTTTAAAACTGAGTGGTTGCCATATCCGTCTATCTGTATCGCCTTGGTCACTGTATTCACCTTCGACAAGTTATTGGTCTCTATGTAAGCAGCTATGGTTATTATCTAGCTAAGTAACTATAGCAATAACTTGCGGATATCGGAGAGTTCATTATTCAGGTAGCTGCTAAACCTGGCTCCGTCAGCCCCACATCGATGATCCGATGATTATCCCACGTGGTTGTTTAAGGGTAGTTAAGACCTGCTGTTGCGTACGAGCTGAAGCTACCATCCGGAGTATAGAACAGCAGAGTTTTCCTGTAGTTCGTGCAATCAGCCTGATCTATTTTGAGGTATTAGCACTTGTATTTCTATTAACCCAGTACAATACTAGGTAATATAGCAGATACATTTTGGTCGGTGTAACCAACCTGTCTATTCATGACAGGAAGCTAATGATCAGGAGGTACATATGTATAGAAGAGTTTATTTTTTGTCACCGAATGTGGGCCATGCGCAGTCTGTAGTTGCAGAACTTGAACGAGCCGATGTTGAGAGAATGCAGATACACACAATTGCCCGGGAGGACGTAGATATCAGCTCATTACCTCCTGCAACCAAAGAGCAGAAGGGGGATAAGGTGTGGTTAGTTGATCGCCTGTTTTGGGCGGGTGACCTGTTTGTATTTGCAATGGCCCTGCTGGCGCTGATTGTGACTATATCCTGGGGCACATATCTATGGGCGGCTTTGGCGTTTGGAGTAATGCTGACATCTTTTATTTTGGGTGAGATATTTGCCACCAAGGTGCCACACGTCCACCTGAGTGAGGTAAAAGGGGCGTTGGCCCGAGGTGAAATCCTGCTGATGGTGGATATACCAAAGCAGAGGGTGCATGAGATTAATAAGATGATCAGTCAGCACCACCCGGAGATAGATCGTGGAGTTGTTGGTTGGACCATAGAGGCGCTGGGAACATAATTTCCAGCCGGCCTCTGTAGTTGGTTACTTATATTATAGGGGGGTTGAAATGAGTGAGTGGGTGCAGGGGAGAGTGGTTAATAACATTCGTTATCCGGGAGAGCTTTTCGTCATACAGGTAGATGCGCCGGTGCAGCCGTTTATTGCCGGGCAGTATACCAAGCTGGCGCTGGACGTTGATGGTGAACGTATTGCCCGTCCCTACTCTATGGTAAACCCACCCACGGATAGTGTGTTGGAGTTTTATTTTAATACCGTACCAGATGGAGATTTTACCAGCCACTTAAGTGAACTGAAGGGTGGCGACAATATCTGGGTTTCCCAAACACCTAGCGGTTTCTTTACGTTGGAAGAGGTGCCGGATGCGGAACAGCTGTGGCTATTGGCCACTGGTACAGCAATCGGTCCGTATATCTCTATTCTGAAAACGGATGCACCTTGGGAGCGGTTCTCCAAGATTGTTCTGGTACATGGAGTTCGCCACTTCAGTGATCTGAACTATAGGCAGACCATAGCAGAGCTTGAGGAACGCAATCCGGGAAAATTCATTATGGTTCCGTTTATCAGCAGGGAGGTGAACAGTCACGCCATGGACGGGCATATCCCGGATGCGATAGAGAACGGAAAGCTTGAACAGAGAGTAGGGCTACAGCTTGGACCGGATAAATCCCAGGTCATGATCTGCGGCAATCTCAACATGATCAGAGAAACCCAGAAGGTACTAGACGCACGTGGCTTGAATAAGAACCTGCGGCGCAAGCCTGGACATGTAACCACAGAACACTACTGGCGAGACGATTGATCCAGAAATCCTACCGAGCATAACCAGGTACAGTGCGGTATTTACCCATCTAGGTCATTGTGAGAGACTCCCAAACCACAGGATATTTATATTTTATGGATTAAAGAAACTTACGGGTCTCATGTTTATATGTAGGAGCATTAGTAATGGCCAAAAGTATCAAAGGTACTAAGACAGAGCGAAATTTATTGACCGCATTTGCCGGAGAATCTCAGGCAAGAAACAGATACACCTACTTCGCAGCAGCGGCAAGAAAAGACGGGTTGGTTCAGATCTCGAATATCTTTGAAGAGACTGCAAACCAGGAAAAAGAACATGCCAAGCGGTTCTTCAAGTTTCTCGAAGGTGGTGAGGTTGAGATAACCGAGACCTTTCCTGCCGGAATGATCGGCAGCACTCTGGACAATCTACAGAATGCCGCCGCTGGCGAGGAACATGAGTGGACAGAGATGTATCCGGGCTTTGCCAAGATAGCTCGGGAAGAGGGTTTTGAATCCGTTGCTCTGGCCTTCGAAGCCATCTCCATAGCAGAGAAACAGCATGGGAAACGCTATCGGGATCTGGCGGAAAATCTCAAGGCCGGGAATGTATTCAAGCGAGATGGCAAGGTAGTCTGGCGATGCCTGAACTGCGGATATCTACATGAGGGCGATGAAGCTCCAGAACGCTGTCCAGCATGTGTTCATCCGCAAGCGCATTTTGAACTGCTGGCAGAGAACTGGTAGAACTTAATCGATGCAAATAGAACAGGCCTGGTATACACCGGGCCTTTTTCATTTTAACACGGGTGTTTTTTTGTCTTTCCCCCAGGTGCGTTGTAGGAAGGCTGCACGTCCGCAGCCGTGACGATATGCCTGGTAGTGGCCTGGGTTCTTTACGCAGTATTTTTGATGCTGCTCTTCAGCGCGGTAAAAGCGTGTTGCCGGGAGTATGTCTGTTGCAACTGGCGAAGAAAAACGTCCAGACGCATCCAGTGTTGCTCTGGATTCTTCAGCTATCAGCTTCTGCTCCTCGTCATGATAAAAGATAACAGGTTGGTATTGTGATCCGCGGTCAGCAAACTGGCCGTGCCTATCCGTCGGGTCTATTTGGCGCCAGAAGGATTCCACCAGCTCTGAATAACTGATTTTGTTGGGGTTAAAATGTACCTCGACTGCTTCGATGTGCCCGGTTGTTCCGCTACAAACCTGTCCATAGGTTGGGTTTTCGATCTGACCGCCGGTGTAGCCTGAGACTACCTCCACGACACCGCTAAGATCCATAAAATCTGATTCAACACACCAGAAGCAACCTCCGGCAAAGCTGGCCGTTTGTAGGTTCTCATTCATCCTGTACCCCCATCGAATAATTACAGATGCCCTTGCTACCCAATGTAGACAAGCTGACTCCCCTGATAATGTGTGATAATTATCAAAAAAAGATTGACAGTTGCATCACATAAAGACAGAATAGCATCAACTGTGACGATATACAAACAATTCATTATCTAACCTGAGTAGGAATATAGGAGAATAAAAATGCCAGTGATCAATCGTTATGTGGATATAGATCAAGTAGAGAAAGAGGCCAAGAAGGACTATATAGACCGCCACTCTCCATTCATTCATTGTGCTGACAGCGCCACCAAAGATCAGGCCTTTGCCGTAACGGTAAAGATGGGGGATGAGTATCAGCATCCGGACGATAATGACCACTACATCAGATCGGTACAGTTGTACAACGGTCAGACACTACTGGCAGAGGCCAGCTTTCCTCCTGGCACCATGGGCGGAAATGGGGCTAAAGGTAATGCCCAGGTAACATTTAATATAGTCCCAACCAGCAGCAAACTTAATCTTAGCGCCATGTCCTATTGCACCAAGCATGGCCTGTGGGAGAGTGACCCAGTAGCGGTAGAGGTGAATTAGCCTACACTCAGCTATAAGGCTTCAATTGACACTATCCGGTTCCATCTAGGGCCGGATAGTTTCGTTTGGCTATAGGGACAGACAAAAAGCGACTCAGTTAAAAGTGCAGCATCCAAAACTACTAGAAGGTCGTCTGGTTAAACGCTACAAACGCTTTCTTGCGGATGTAGAGTTAAAATCCGGAGAGATCATAACCGCCCACTGTGCAAACACCGGCTCCATGCGCAACTGCTGTGATCCTGGTAGCAGGGTGTGGCTGCTAGATTCCGCTAATCCCAAACGCAAACTACGCTATACCTGGGAACTGGTTGAGGTGGCAGGGAGTTATCTCGCATGCATCAACACCCATCGCGCTAATCATCTGGTAAAAGAGGCGATTGAACATAGTAGGATTGAACAGCTTGTTGGCTATGATGAGCTATTGACCGAACGTCCCTATGGCTCGGAAAAGAGTCGCATAGATATCCTGTTGCGCGGGAGTGGTCGGCCAGACTGCTATGTCGAGGTTAAGAACGTTACCCTGTTGTCGGATGATGGTCTGGGACTTTTCCCAGATGCAGTTACCGTGCGTGGAAGAAAACACCTGCGGGAGCTGGCAGGTGTGGTCGAAGAGGGTCATAGAGCGGTGCTGTTCTTCAATGTGGCCCATACCGGTATCGTGCGGGTGAAACCTGCTTGGAACATCGATCCTGAGTATGCGTTGACTCTGGTTGAGGCAATGGAGGTCGGGGTGGAGGTGATTGTCTATGGAACAGACATTTCACCTAAATCGATTGAGCTGAACAGGCGTCTCAAATTTGCTACTAGTCCGATGTCTCTCTGAACATTATGGTGTTGGCAATTAGGCGCTGGTACTCTCACCTTACTCTGCATGATAGTCTCATTTATGTCCTAAATAGATGCGTCCGATTTTCGATCATGCCCCTAACATCCCTTCATAGACAAAGTCATAAATTGTTAATTATAAGTTTTGGATTTCGGTGCTTGTTTCCCTAACACTTCACGTGATGTAGCATCTTTCTGTTAGGAGGTATTGGTGACTTCCCCCAAGCTGCACTATCCTAATCTAAAGTAAGGGATAAAAATGCTGAGGAGCAAGGCATGCAACAGGCGGACATAGGACTTATCGGGCTCGCTGTGATGGGGCAGAATTTGGCACTCAACATGAGTGACCACGGTTTCCGGGTAGCGGTCTACAATCGCACCGCCTCTCGTACCGACCAGTTTCTAGATGGTCCGGCCCTGGATAGCAACATCACCGCCGCCTATGCTCTCGCCGAGCTGGCGAATCAACTTTCCCGTCCCCGTAAGGTGATGCTGATGGTCAAGGCGGGTGAACCAGTGGACCGGCTGATCGAACAGCTCCTTCCCCATCTTGAGCCAGATGACATTATCATTGACGGTGGCAACTCCCATTTTTCGGATACCGAACGGCGCGCGCTGGAGGTGGCCCACCATGGACTGCGCTTCCTGGGCCTGGGGATATCTGGTGGCGAAGAGGGGGCGCGCAACGGCCCCTCCATCATGCCTGGGGGAGACCCAGCGGCCTGGCCGGAAGTCCAGGAGCTATTTCAAACCATCGCGGCGCAAGTAGATGGCGAGCCCTGCTGCCGATGGGTAGGAGAGAATGGTGCCGGACACTATGTGAAGATGGTGCACAACGGCATCGAATACGGCGATATGCAGCTGATCAGCGAGGCCTTTCATCTGATGCACGCCGGGTTCGGGATCTCCCACGACGAGATGCAGGAGATCTTTACCCAATGGAACCGGGGGGTTCTGAACTCTTATCTGATCGAGATCACAGCCGATATCCTCTCCATGATGGATACCGACGGCACGCCCTTGCTTGAGCGGATTCTCGACAGCGCGCAGCAGAAGGGGACCGGCAGATGGACTGGAATAAGCGCCCTGGAACTGGGTGTGCCCCTTACCCTGATCAATGAGGCGGTCTTCGCCCGCAACCTGTCGGCACGCAAGGAGGAGCGCATACACGCCGCGCAGCGGATCGGGGGGCATAGCGCTGGCTTCAACGGGGAGAGGGCGCAGGCTATCCATGATCTGCATAACGCACTCTACGCCGCAAAGATCACCTCATACGCTCAGGGCTTCATGCTGATGAGGGAGGCCGCCAACAGCTACGGCTGGAAACTAAACTTTGGTGATATCGCCCTGATCTGGCGTGGCGGCTGCATCATCCGCAGCCGTTTTCTCAATAACATCAATGACGCCTACCAACAGAATCCAGACCTGGAAAACCTGTTACTTGATGACTTCTTTCTCCAGGCAATCCAGGGGGCTGAAGCCGGTTGGAGAAGTAGTGTGATGCTGGGTATCGAGCTGGGTATCCCCATGCCTGCATTCAGTTCGGCCTTGGCCTTTTTTGACGGCTACCGCTGCTCCCGTCTGCCGGCGAATCTGTTGCAGGCCCAGCGCGACTACTTCGGTGCCCATACTTACGAACGAACCGATCGGCCCCGAGGTGAATTCTTCCACACCGACTGGATTAGCAAGGGTAAACCGTGATGCCTCAGCCCTGTACCTATGTGATCTTCGGCTCCACCGGCAACCTCTCGCGGCAGAAGCTGATGCCCGCCCTCTACCACCTGGAAGAGGCTGAGAAGCTTTCGCAGCAGACCACTATCCTGCTGCTGGGACGCCGCCCCTGGGACATTGAGCGCTGTACCGGAGAGGTGCGTAAATGGGTGGCGGCCAAGGCACGGGGCGGTTTGGACGAAGAGACCTTTGCCCGTTTTGCCCAGCGTCTGCACTATGTTCGGGGCGACCTGAACGATGCAGCCATGTATCAAGGGCTGAGACAACAGATCGAGGAGGGCAACGAGTTCCCGAAAAACATCGCCTTCTACATGGCCATCCGCCCCGCCGAGTTTGGGGTAGTGGTGGAACATCTAAGCACATCCCGGCTGCTGGCGGAGGATAGCGGATGGCGCCGGGTGGTGATCGAAAAGCCCTTCGGCTATGACCTGGAGAGTGCCCAAACCCTGCATGCAAAGATCTCCCGCTACCTGAAGGAGGAGCAGATCTACCGCATCGACCACTATCTGGGTAAGGGGACGGTACAGAACGTCCTGGTGTTCCGATTCGCCAACGTGATGATGGAACCCCTGTGGAACCGGAACTACATTGACCACATCCAGATCACCCATTCGGAGAGCCTGGGTGTGGGCGGCCGCGCTGCCTTCTATGACGGCGCCGGTGCAATGCGCGACATGATCCAGAGCCACCTGCTGCAACTCATGACCCTGGTCACCATGGAGCCGCCGGTATCCATGGAGGCAGAGGCGTTGCGGGATGAAAAGGTAAAGGTGCTGAAATCGGTCCGCCCCATCCCTCACAGCGCCGTACACGCCCACGCCTTCCGTGCCCAATACTCGGCTGGGAGCGTCGGCGGGGAGAGGGTAGGGGGTTACCTGGACGAGGAGGATATCCCCGCCGATAGCGTCACCGAGACCTATGCTGCCCTCAAGCTGTTCATAGACAATTGGCGCTGGCGCGGCGTCCCCATCTACCTGCGCACCGGTAAGCGCATGGTGGAGAGCCAATCCTTGATATCCATCTGCTTCCGCCACCCACCGCAACAGTTCTTTCGTGATACCCAGGTCGAAAAGATGCGACAGAACTGGGTGCTGCTGGGGATCCAGCCCTGTGAATGTCTGCGGGTGGAGATGACGGTCAAGGAGCCGGGCCTGGAGATGCGCACCCGCCAGACCAGCCTGGACGCCAGTCTGCGCAACGCCGATGAGGCCAATACCGACGCCTACGAAGAGCTGCTGCTGGATGTCATTGAGGGGGATCGTTCCCTGTTCCTGCGCTATGACGAGGTAGAGTACGCCTGGCGGGTGGTGGACCCGGTACTGCAGGCCTGGTCCATGGAGCGGGATTTCATCCGCACCTACCCGGCCGGCACTTGGGGGCCGCAAGAGAGCCAACGGCTGTTCGAGAAAGAGGAGCACCACTGGCGCCACAACATGGACCCGGAACAGTGATACCAGCCAACTGGACCCTGCTGGAAGATTCGGAGGCCGTCGCCTTGGAGGCGCGTGACCGCATCCTCACAGCGGCCAGTGCAGCCATCCATGACCGGGGCCGTTTCCGCATGGTGGTGGCAGGCGGCCGCACTCCGGAACAGACCTACAACCTCCTGGCCGAAGCGCAGAGCGAGTGGGGACAATGGGAACTCTATTTTGGAGACGAGCGCTGTCTATCCGCGGATCACCCGGAGCGTAATAGTGCTCTATTGGAACGAACCCTGATTCACCGGGTCCCCATCTCTCCGCACCGGATCCACCCGATAGCGGCAGAACTGGGTGCGGAACAGGCAGCCGCCAGCTATCAGGAGGTAATAGCGGACGCCCTACCTTTCGATCTGGTGCTGTTGGGGATGGGACAGGATGGCCATACCGCCAGTCTGTTTCCCGGTCACCCCACGCCGTACGGGCAGCTGGTCTGCGCCGTTCACAACGCACCCAAGCCACCGCCAGAACGCGTCAGTCTGACTCCAACGGCATTGGCAGACAGTCGGAATATACTGTTCCTAATTACCGGAGCGACAAAGTGCAATGCGGTAACTGACTGGCTGGAGGGAGTCCCGCTGCCGGCGTCCCAAATCGCTGGGGAAGCAAAGCACGAGGTGCTAATTGACCGGGCGGCTGCTCCTTGCCCTTAACTAGATTTCATAGACAAGGGTGTATTCGTCTATTTTTATCCGCGTGACAAATTAGCCTATTCTGGCACTAACCGGCCAAAAAGCGGCTAATGCGTCGCCAGATTGATGTGTAACAGAAGGGGGCTCTATGAGAGAAACTAACCTTAAGTGTTTTGTTGTCTCCGGACTCTTCCTGTTCACGCTATTTGCGTCATCTCCACTCTTTGCGGCTGGCGATAATGAGAGGGCGCGTAAGGCGCTGATAGAGCTGCTTGCAGAGGAAGGGGAATTTGCCCCCCGAGTGTTGGGGGTGATGGCCAGAGTGCCGCGACACCTCTTCGTCCCCAGAAGACATCGCTCTCGGGCATATAAAAATATGCCTCTTCCCATCGGTCATGGTCAGACCATCTCGCAGCCCTATGTTGTGGCACTGATGACAGACCTTCTTCAGCTAAAACGTAGTGACAAGGTATTGGAGGTGGGGACCGGCTCTGGCTACCAGGCGGCGATCCTCGCGGAGTTAACCGACGAGGTCTATACCATTGAGATTATTGAGAAGCTTGCCGAGAGTGCCGCGGCGGTACTTAAGCAGCAGGACTCTGGGAACATGGGGAACATTCATACCCGAGTTGGGGATGGTTACTACGGCTGGCGCGAGGCAGCCCCCTTTGATGCCATTGTGGTGACGGCAGCGGCAGACCATATCCCGCCTCCCCTGGTGCAACAGCTCAAACCCGGTGGTCGCATGGTGATCCCGGTGGGCAGCCGCTTTATGGTTCAACAGCTGGTGCTGCTTAAAAAGGATCATACGGGGAGTGTATCTCTGCGGCAGATTCTGCCGGTGCGGTTTGTACCGCTGACCGGTGGTCATGACGAATAGTAATGAGCCGAGCCGCCGACTATAGATCTCCCCCGTGGCTCTCCATTGCCATGCTGTCGATGACAGCACTAGCCTATGAGGTGCTACTGATGCGCCTCTTCTCCATTATTCAGTGGCACCACTATGCCTATTTGATCATCAGTCTGGCGCTGCTCGGTTATGGAGTGAGTGGTACCTTCCTGACCATCTTTCGAGAACAGCTGCTCCCCAGGTATGCGCCGATCTATCTGGGGAGCATTGCGCTATTTGGGGTCACTACGCTGAGCTCCTATCTGCTCAGCCAGCAGATCCAGTTTAACGCCGAAGAGATCCTCTGGGCACCCGAGCACTTCTTCAGGTTGATGGCGATCTATCTGCTGCTGATGCTGCCGTTTTTCTTTGCCGCCAGTGCAATTGGGCTCTCGCTCATTCGCTACCGGAGAGAGGTGTCACGTATCTATGCCGCTGACCTCTTCGGGGCCGGGGGCGGTGCGCTGCTCATCATTCTGTTGCTGTTTACCCTGCTCCCGGGGGAGGCGCTGCGATATATTGCCGTGCTTGGCATGCTGGCGCTGGCCCTCGGGGGTTGGGAACTATATAGGGCGAGAATCGCTAAAAAGCTGCCTCTGCTGCTGGTTGTTATAGTGCTTCCACTGCTGCTACCCAACTCCTGGTTCGAACTGGAACTCTCACCCTACAAGGGGCTGACACAGACATTGCGGATACCCGGCACCAAGGTGGTAGGGCAGCGCTCCAGCCCCCTGGGGCTGATCACGGTGGTCGAAAGTCCAACGGTGCCGTTTCGCGCTGCACCGGGAATGAGTCTCAATGCGCTGGGTGAACCGCCGCCGCAGGTTGGGCTCTTTATTGATGGTGATGCGATGACGGTCATCACCCGTGATGAGGGTGAGCGAGAGGCATTCAACTATCTCGATCAACTTACCTCTGCGCTGCCCTACCACCTTACCGAGGTAGACAGTGTGCTTATCCTCGGTGCCGGTGGTGGTTCCGCCGCGTTGCAGGCGCGCTATCACAACGCGGCCAATGCCATAAAGATTCGTGCGGTGGAGCTCGACACCCATATTATCGATCTGGTGCAGAGAGAGTATGGCGAGTTCTCCGGTCATCTCTACAGCAGGGAAGAGGTCGATATCATGGCCGAGGAGGCGAGGGGGTTTGTGGCGCGTGATGATCTCCTCTATAAGCTGATTCAGTTAGAGCTCTTTGACTCCTATAGCGCCTCCACGGCCGGACTCTATGCCCTGAGCGAGAGCTATCTCTATACCGTGGAGGCGCTACAGGCCTATCTGGCCCGCCTCAAGCCGGAGGGTTATCTTGCCATCAGCCGGTGGCTCAAGCTGCCGCCGCGTGACACCCTGAAGCTGTTTGCCACCGCCATTGATGCCTTGAAGCGTTCCGGTATTGAGAGTCCCGAGCAGCATCTGCTACTGATCCGCACCCTGCAGACCAGTACCCTGCTGATCAAGCGGAGCCCCATTAGTGATGAAGAGAGTGCGAGGGCGGTGGAGTTTGCCAGCGAGCGCTCTTTTGATCTTGCCTACTATCCCGGCATGCCGCCTGAGGTGGCAAACCGCCACAACCTCCTGGCGAAACCCTACTTCTATCAGGGAGCCAGGGCGCTGTTGGATGATGTTGGTGATGGGCGCAATAGGTTTGTCGAGAGCTACAAGTTTAATATCGAACCCGCAACCGATGATCGACCCTTTTTTTTCCACTTCTTTAAGTGGCGGGTGCTACCTGAAATTCTCTCTCTAAGCGATGTGGGTGGGATGCCGCTTCTGGAGTGGGGTTACCTGATCGTGGTGGCAACCCTGATTCAGGCCCTGCTGGGAGCCGCCTTTCTCATCGTATTGCCTCTGCTGATCTCTCGTCGCAACCGGGCAGAGCGGGGGAGTCGCCGCCTGGCGCTGCAGGGGTTTATCTATTTTTTCTCCCTCGGTCTCGCCTTTCTCTTTATCGAGGTCGCCTTTATCCAGAAATTTATTCTCTTTCTGCACCACCCCACCTTTGCCATCGCAGTTGTTCTGGCCGCCTTTCTCATCTTTGCGGGCGTGGGCAGTCTCTGGTCGAAGGGGCTTGCCGATTCAGCCCAATATAGGCGCGGGGTGAGGTGGGCTGTCGCTGCGATTGTGATGATTGCTCTAGTCTATACCGTGGTGCTGGGACCGCTGTTCTCGCTGTTAATGAGCCAGCCGATAGCGGTCAAAATAGCGATGTCGCTGCTGCTGATTGCGCCACTCGCCTTTGCCATGGGGATCCCCTTCCCGCTGGGCCTCTCCAGGCTCGGTGAGATGGAGCGGGAGCTGGTTCCCTGGGTCTGGGGGATCAATGGCTGTGCCTCGGTCCTTAGCGCAGTCATCGCCACCCTGCTGGCAATACACTACGGATTCAATGTGGTGATCTTTCTGGCGCTTGTGCTCTATATCGCTGGTGCCGTCAGTTTCAGTTACTGGCGACGCGAACTCTCTAATGAGCAGTGAGCCCATTCATAACTCTTTATCTCATTCTGATCTCGTCGTAGTTAGCCCTTGATGCAGATCATCGGCAC
>SWBY01010062.1_pt1 | contig 45601 bp, 36 predicted proteins | sample 4693071 | NCBI WGS metagenome assembly SWBY01 (sample SAMN10267273, study PRJNA491770) | bioreactor metagenome | isolation source: DHS bioreactor inoculated with marine methane seep sediment | place: Japan: Omine Ridge, Nankai Trough | collected 2006-05-06 | reverse complement strand
AAAAAACTTACATGACTGATGTTACGCAGCCAGTTGAAGTTAGATCGATTTAATAAAGTGTCGCTAGCGCGACGGTTGTTTGAATCGGGTTTATCGCACCCGAAGGCGAGTTACTTTGTTTTGCGCGGCCTCGGCAATTGCTCCTGCATTGCTCTACCTCCTGCATCCATGCAGTCGAAAAGAAAGTAACCAAAGAAAAGGCCGCCCGTTGCCGCTTTTTCCTTGCGCTCCTCGCTTTCGCCAAGGGTTGCCAAAAGGGACTCCTGTCCCTTTGGCAACGCGCTTCATCCATGAAGCGCCCCTTCGGGCTGTTCTCGGCGAAAGCTCCGGTGCTCGGCGCGGCAAACGGGATAAAATCGTCAATGCGTAACATCAGTTACATGACATAAAATCCATTAGGCGCAATCGTCTTGGGAATGTTTTTTTCAAGCAGTAACTGCCTGATGTTTATTTCGATGGTTCGTGCGATGGTCGTAATCGCTATGTCAGTCGGGCGGTTGGAAAATGGATCCTGCAAGTGTCTTGCCGACTTTTCAATCAGAAAAAAAGTTGAGGCAATAATCATAAGCAAAGGTATTTCATAAACACCAATACTCTCTACCAGAGCAATAGAGAGCGAAATTAAAAAAATATAAATGAAAAAGTGTAAAAATTTTCTGTAGGTAACCGGAAATACCGTATTCGCAATTCTTTCCGCTTTCCCCATTGAATCTCCAAGCCGGCCGATAGTGCCTTCCACCTGTATTTGCTGAAAATCGTTTAATACATCGAGCTGGTGCAATGTTCTCAAATCAATCCTATGACGCATCAGCAGATAAAGCGGTTTATTGCTCTGCGCTTTAAGCGCGCTCAATTCATGAGCGGCAACCAGGCCGTCCAGGTTCGCCATGGGGTCTTGTTGTCTTAATGACTGGCCCAGGCTGTAACACCAGCCTATCTGCCGATACGCCATTTGTCTCACAAGCGAATCGATATCCTGCTCTTTCAGTTTCTCGGCGGCTATAAAGCCGAGCAATTGCAACACCAGCATCCGTGAGTCATTGACAATCGAGCCCCAGATTTTACGCGCTTCCCACCAACGGTCATACGACTGGTTGAGTTTGAAGGCCAGCAACAAGGCAATACTCGTGCCTAACACCGTAACAAGAGATATCGGGATGACAGGCAAATGCTCGACGAAAAAAATTTTTATTGTGTGGAATACCCCGGATATGACCAGCACCACTAACAGATCATATTTGACCTTGTTAAACAAATAACTTAATGGAATCTTCGTATCTAGCAACATATCATCGCTCTGGTTGAAAAGGTTGGCGGCGCGGTTGGAAAACCCTGTACAGCCTGCATGATGGACGCTACAAGCTGCTGTTTCACTGTAAAGTAAAATCATCCGCTTTACCAACGTGGACTTCCAGGCCGGGAGGAAATTCCCCGACTCGGTATGTATGAAGACGCTTCCGTACCCGGCCGCGCACTGAGGATCATCCAAGCGTCGTTGCTTTCCGGAGCATCTGCCAAACCACGCACGATTCCCGCCCCTCCAATTTCGCATGGCAACCTTCCCAGGCCACAAATGAGGCCGCTCGGGTAAATCGCGGCCTTTTACAGAAGCGCTACAGCTGACTGCGGAGCCGTTGACAGCACCTCACGATGACGGCCGATTTTCAGGGTTTCGCGCTCGTGAAACAGCTGTGGGAAAACTACCTTACCATCAGTCTGTATCCGTACGGCGAGTGCAATTACCCTTTTTAAATTGCCAAATTTGAGCTAGACTAAAAAGCGCTATCGACCCGAACCTTATGGACAACACGTGATGGACAACACCTCTCGGACCTCCCCAAACGCCCCGCTCAATAAGCCATTAGCCCCGACCGCTCCCGCATGCTGACCATTCATCCCCATCAGCTCAGCCTGCTCGACCAGCACCAGGAACAGCGATTCCGCGCCAGCCTGTGCCGGCATATCCAGCAGACCTATCCGGCCTATGCCCGGCTGTCGCCAATCACGCTGACCCGCCTGATCGGCTTCGGCCTGGCGCGGGCGCGCTGTTACGGCTTCACCTGGCAAGCCAGCCTGGGATCGTTCGTCTACCTGATGGCGGCCGTCGCGCCGGACTTTGATCGGCACCCGGCCATCCATGCGCTGCTGGTCAATACCGCCCTGCCGGTCGAAGGCCGTCTCGCGGCCCTGACCGAGCGGCTGCCCCCGGGCGTTTGGACGGAAGCCAGCCGCGCAGCCGGCACGATAGGCTGGTTTCTCAACCAGGACAGCTTCGGCCTGGACCGCCCCGCCCGCATCGCCCTGGCCCTGGCCAACGCCTTGCCGGACAGCGCCGCGCTTTTGGAGGAGGCACCGCTGCAGCACGCGCTCAAACGCGCCGAAACCCGGGGTTTTCTGAGCGAAGATTCACAATTCGTGTTCGCCGCCTGCGGACTGCACTACGGCGAGCAGTTCGAGCACCAAGCCCCTTGGGCCAAGGGACTGTTGACACCGGCCTTGACAGTGGAAGCCCAAACCGCCTTGCTGAGAGTGCGGCTGGCGCTGGATGCCGGCATTTGGTTATAGGAGATTGCAATGCAGGAAGAAGCGTTTGGTTATCCCACAAAATTCAGAAAACAGCTTGCCAGGAATCTCCTGGAGCGCGCCAAGGAAGGCGTCGATGGCGCCATGGATCTGGGCAAGGCCGGCTATCACCTGGCGACCGATCCGGCCTACCGGGAGCAAGCCTTTGAAACCGCCCAGGAGATCGCCCAACAGGCCGGCGATGCGATCGGCCACGCCATCGATGATCCCACCGGCACCCTCAACGAGATCAAAGACGGTGCCGCCTCCGCCTGGGATAGTTACAAAACGGCGAGAGCCCAGGCCGCCGCGGAAGGCCGCCTGGCCGAGTTTGACGCGCAAACGGCCTCGTACGTGCTGACCGGCGCCGTCCCGGCCAGCCAGATCGGCAAGCTGGGCAAGGCGGGCGAACTGTTCGCCAGAACCGGCAAGCTGGACAAGGTCGAGGATCTGGCCAGCGCCGAACAACGCGCGGCCCAGGCCGTTCAAGCCGGCGCCGCCTTGCCCCATCAGGCGCCCGGCAGCATCGTGCGCTGCCCGCTGGAGCCGCCGGACAGCCCGGCCGCGCCAAAAACGTCTGCCAAGACCGGCCGCTCCGCCGCCGGCCAACCCACCCTGAAGGCTGCCGACACCTGCACCAGCGGCTGTCCGATCAGCATGGCCACCGGCGAGGAACTGCTGGCACTGACCGACTTCACCTGGGACGGGCCGCTGAGCCTGCCCTGGACGCGCTTCTACCGCAGCGGCCAGTCTGCCGCCGACCTGCAGCTGGGCCACGGCTGGCTGACGCCGCTGGACGAGTGGCTGGACGTCTCGGACACGGCCGTCGCCTTCCACGACCGCGAAGGCCGCACCATCGAACTGCCGCTGCCCGACCCCGGCGCCGACAGCCTGAACCTGCCGGAGCAGCTGCGCCTATACCGAGAAGCCGGCCATTTTCGCCTGGTCAGCGCCGGCCAGCCGGATCGCCTCTTCCGGGGCGAGCACGGCCGCTGCCGCCTGCAGCGCTGGCAGAACGCCGCCGGCCAGTCCATCGAGCCGGTCTACGACGGGCTCGGCCAGGTCCAGGCCCTGAAGGCCAGCTGGGGCAAAACGCTGCTGATCGAGCGCGACGGCCGGCACATCGTCGCCATCGGCCCGGCCACCTTGGGCGAGCAGGGTTGGGAATTGGCCGCCACGCCGTTCGTGCGCTACCAGTATGACGAACACGGCGATCTGGTGGCCGCGCTGAATCAACTGGACCAGGGCGAGACCTACGCCTACCGCCAGCATATGATCACCCGCCGCACGCTCGCCACCGGCTTCAACTTCCGTTTCGAGTGGGACGACTACCGCCCCACCGGCCGCTGCCTGCGCAACTACGGCGACCGCGGCCTCTACGACTACCGCTTCGAATGGACCGACAGCGGTCTCAGCCGCGCCATCGACTCGCGCGGCGGCGTCAGCGAATACCAGCACGACGCTAATGCCCTGCTGATGTGGCAGACCAGCCCCGAAGGCCGTAGCACGCATTATGCCTACAACGCACATAACCTGTTAAGCCGCGTCACCGATGCCGCCGGCCACCGCACCGACTACGCCTACGACGACGAGGGCCGGCTGCTGTCCGTGACCGATCCGCTCGGGCACACGACGCAGCTGGCCTACAGCGACACAGGCCTTCTGACCGGCCTGACCGATCCTTTGGGCCAGACCTGGAGCCGCGACTACGACGACCGGGGCCGCCTGATCCAAACCCGGGACCCGCAGGGCGGCGTCACGCGCATCGCCTACAACGACCAGGGCCTGCCGGCGCGGATCGTCAACGCCCTGGGCCAGACCCGCACCCTGCTCTGGGACGAGCAGGCGCGCCTGGCGGGCGAGATCGGCTTCGACGGCAGCCGCCGGCAGTTCCGCTACGACAGCGACGACCGGCTCATCGCCGCCAAGCACCACCCGCATAGCAGCCAGTACCGGTACGACGCCGCCGGCCGCATCACCGCCGTCCAGGGCCCCGACGGCGCCGTGGTCCAGCTGGCCTACAATGAAGCCGGGCTCTTAACCCGCTACACCGATGCCGCCGGGCGCACGACCGAATACCGCTACGGCGACGGCCTGGCGCAGATCACCGAGCGCCGCGACCCCGCCGGCCAGGTATTGCGCTACCACTACGACAGCGAGCGCAACCTGATCGGCCTGACCAACGCCCAAGGCGAGCGCTACCAGCTCAACTACGACCAGGACGAGAACCTGATCGAAGAGATCGGCTTCGACGGCCGCGTTCAGCGCTATCATTACGATGCCGCCGGCAACCTGGACCTGTACGCCCAGCGCGGCGACCAGGACTGGCAGGTCAGCCGCTTTGAGCGCGATCCGCTCGGGCGCCTGCTGAAAAAGACCGGCTGGGACAACGCGGTCAGCGAATTCCGCTACGATCCGCTCGGCCGCCTGACCCGCGCCCACAACAGCCACGCGCAGCTGCAGTTCCAGTACAATCCCCTCGGCCAGGTCATCAGCGAAAGCCAGGACGGCGCCGCGGTCGCGCACGACTACGACGCCCTGGGCCGGCGCATCGCCACGGTCACGCCCACGGGCCAGCACCTCGACTATGCCTACAATGCCCAGGGCCGCCTGCAGACCGTCCGCCTGGACGGCGAAATCCTCAGCCGCCACCAGTTCGACGAGCAGGGCCTGGAAACCGCCCGCCAGCAGGGCGACCTGGTCAGCCGCTATGCCTACGATCCCATGGGCCGGCTGACCCAGCATCAGGCCGGCCTGCGGGGCAAAGCCGCCCTGCTCGGCCGCCGCTACGGCTACGATGCCACCGGCAAGCTCAACGCCGTCGACGACCTGCGCCAGGGCGCCAGCCGCTATCTGTACGATCCTGCCGACCGGCTGCTCCAGGTCGAAGGCCTGACGCCGGAGCGCTTCGTGCACGACCCGGCCGGCAACCTGATCGGCATGAACGAGGACGGCGGCGGCCGGGTCGAAGGCGACCGTCTGGTGCTGTTGGGCGATCGGCACTTCAGTTACGACGCCGCCGGCAACCTGACCGAGGAGCGACGCGGCAAGGCCGGCCGACTCGTCAGCCGCTACGCCTACGACAGCGACAACCGCCTGATCCGGGCCGAGACGCCCGACGGCGTCAGCCAGTACCGCTACGATCCCTTGGGCCGACGTATCGCCAAAGTCACGCCCGACGGCGAGACGCGCTTCGTCTACGACGGCGCCAAATTGCTGCAGGAAACCCGGGCGGAACAGTGCCGGACCTATCTGTTCGAGCCCGGCGGCTTCCGGCCCTTGGCCTGCATCGATCAGGTCGGCGGCGCGGCCTCACAGGTCTATTACTACCACCTGGATCATCTGGGCACACCGCGCGAACTGACCGATGCCGCCGGCAAAATCGTCTGGTCGGCCCGCTACCGGGCTTATGGCGCTCTGGCCTTGGCCGATGTGGCCGACATCGACAATCCGCTACGGTTTCAGGGGCAGTATTTTGATGCCGAGACGGGGCTGCATTACAATCTGCACCGGTATTATGATCCCCAGGCCGGGCGATTCATCCATCAGGACCCGATTGGCCTGACTGGCGGCGTGAATCTGTTCCAGTATGCGGTTAATCCGGTCAATTGGGTTGATCCGTTGGGGTTGACGGGAAAGGATTGTGCGAACGGTGCAAAGAATGTACCTGAAAGAGGGTATCACAAAGAGGTTTATGCGAATAAACCTGTTAAACCTCAAGATGCTGTTGATAAATGGGATGAGTTCTTAGGACCTGAGCCTCATACAAATATTCACCCAAGAACTGGCTTTCCTGATGATGATAGGATTGTTTCAGCCGATGGTAAGCGAAGTATTCGCTACGGACCTCACGAAATGGAAAGTACGCCAACAAAGCATCATTATCACGAGGAGATATGGACGCTTGATCCCGAGAAAAATGTCATGGATGTAGATAATACTGTGGTGCGTGTTCCATTACCAAAGAAATAGTTATGCATATTAAGATATTAGATGTGAAAAATATTCAGGATGAGATAAAGGTAAAATTTGAAACCTCTATAGGCACTGGGGCTGGAACCTGGAATGGTGAATTACCGACTCTAGGTGATTGTACAGATATTGAAATAGATATTGATGATAATTTTGATTGGGGAAAAAATATAATTACGTCAAATAAAGATACTTGTATGATTGCCATAGAAAACAATCTCTTTCGTTTTGTTGCACAAGTTATCTCTTATGAGGATGATGGATGTCTTACCATTAAATTAGGTGATAGCATTATTTTTTTGGATGTAGATAACGTACCAAGTGCCATTGAAGGGTGGATTGAAGGTAAAGCTAAATCTATAAGGCTATACCCCACAAACTTGTGATTATATGGAGAACGAGGTCAGGCCTTGCAGTCCAACATCTTTTGGTGTGAAGCTCGTGACTCAGCATGCCCGAAAGCCAGTCATTTACCGTGATTCCATTCATATGCCTTGACATGGCTGTATGATGGATGACTTGCAAGGTGAATTTGCCTTGGCAATTCATCAAACAAACGATGTCTTAAAACCGTAATGTTCCGCGATATTACCGGGCCTGCCTGAAATGGCTACCTGGCTGGGACAGCTCAGTAGGGCGGAATGGTAAACAACTTCATCGTTTGCTCACTATTTATAGCAAAGTTGATGGTCAGAAAAGTGCATCCCATCCAACAAGCTAAATAAAAGAGGAAAAACCTCATATGTCCAGGTTTCCAAACTGCCGTATGCAGGATGAATTGTAAGGTGGATTTGCTTAGCAATCCACTAACAACCGGCGTCTTAAAACCGTAATGTTCCGCGATATTACCGGACCTGCCTGAAATGGCGGTTTGCTACGCGAAACCGTCCTACTTGCTCATCTCGTTTTCTACATTCCTGACCGCGCCGAGTATATCTGACATAGGGAACTGAAGTGCATCAAAAGCGGCATTAGCCAGCATTAAAATCCAGTTCGCATAAGTCTTTGGCCGCATGTAACTGCCCGTTCAGCAGCATATTTTTTAATTTTTCCGCGCGTTGCATGTATTCTTCGGTCAGTTCTTTGAATGCCTCTGGCAAATGGTGTCGTTCCAAACGTGATAAATGTCCGTCGAAAGCGGCAGATACACACAGTAAATCAAGCAAAAAATAGCGTTCGCGCTCGGAGATTTCATCCAGGAGTGATAAAAAATCTTCCCAGTTATCGTATTCTTTAGTCTCATCGATTTCGAAGGTCAGGCAGAGCCTATGCAACAACACCAACATATTCGGATGGTAATGTTGCGCCAGGACCATCATGACCGCAACCGCCCTGATCGAGCCTTCGCGGGCTTTAGGGCTCAGTTGAGCGATCACTTCGTCGGTGATGATGTTCACCGCAATATGTTCGGCCAGTTTGTTGCCGAATAGGCGCAGTCGCGCTTCCCTAGCCACTTTATACAAAGTAAAGGCATCCCATAAACCGGTTATCGGAATGGCAACCCAGTTGAAGGTCATGCGTATGTCGCCTTTACCAAAAAAGCGCACCAGTAAAAATTTCACCCCCAGACTACTGAGTATGACTTTGGCTTTATATAAAATCGTGACCAGAAATATTTTGGATTTGGATAAATGTTTTAGCGGATCAATTCCCAAATAATGAATGATCGGATCCGGCACTTCCAGCGCGGCACGTGCCAGTATATTGGGCACGGCATCATCACCCGGCAGGCAAAAGTCTTTGGTGGCCTGGTTATGTCCGGTTAGACAGGCGAGGCTGTAGACAATTTTGAGACCCAGCCAAAACAGCACAGTCATTTCGATAACCAGCATCAAGATTAACGCCGAGCCATAGAGCAGATAATAGGCCGTGGTGCTCATCGAGGCTTGATAAGTCCATTCTATCCAGATTGTCACGAATGTGGTCAGAGCGCCTATGGCAAAGGCGATCACGGCCGCGAAAGCCGTGATATTGGACGATAATGCCTGTAGCGTTGCATCGGGCTGTAAGTCATCGATGCTGACATTATGCAACTCGGCCGTACCGGCTTTTTTGGCCAAAAACTGGTAGTAACGAACTCCGACAGTTTCCAGGAAACCCGCCTGCTCTTTTCTTTGATAGATCGATTGTTTGGTCGCTGCTTCGGTCATGGATTATTAGTAATTTTAATTGAGCATCTGGCGTCATTTACCGGATGACGCCTCATTTATCCGCCCTGGGTTCTGGATTGCATGCGGCAACACCATTCCCAGCAAATCGTGGCATTCACTCAGGCTAATAGGTCTCCGGCGCCATAGCATTTCCTGAACGTCTTGCCATTGCCGAAAAGATCAGGCAGCTTATTCGCAAATCACCAGCCGCTTGTCGTTGGCATCGGAATAAGCGTCCTTGTTGGTTATCAGCCGCAGGATAATTCCGCAATAAGGGCAACCGAATGGTTCGTCACCCATCCAATCTTCAATTTCAATATCTTCTCCACAATCAGGGCATTTCATATTAAACATCGCAAGACCTCAAGCAAGTTCGGTAGGTTGGATAAGCGATAACGTAAAATATTCCATCTCCCCAGAAAATACTGGCTAATCACGATTTAAAGCGCCGTTATAAGCGTTTGTCACGGCGTAACCCCGCTCCCACGAATTCTGTTAACGGCATTCATGGTACATTTATCGCTTCGATGTGCAGGGTTACGGCTATCGCCTAACCCAACCTGCACACTAAATTTGAAATCGTACAAATTTAGATAATGCAAATTTCTTGCAGGCAATGACTATAGCGTTTATAAAAGTCATACAACTGATGAATCAGATGGGCGCAGTAATTAAACCATGGATATATTTTATTATGTCAAAACCAGAAAATAATGATGGCGAAACATCAAAACACATCAAAACGATACTGATTGTTATCGTTTGTGTGATTACATGGATAATACTTCAATCTATTCTTGGAATCCCACTGAAGATGTGAATACGGTTGCCAAAAAATAGCCATGATCACCTAAAACATCCTCTCCAATAAATTCGGAGTTGACCGTTTTCCTCATCGGAAAAACTCGACTTCACCAGACTATCCCCGGCCTGAACCAAAACTACTTCGTTATGGATTGCGGCCAGGTTCATTAAAATTTTGGCCATAGACCGGCCGAAAGAATGCCAGCCGGTTCCGCACCACCCATAGCACTAAACTGATCATGAGCGTCGCCGACATCATAGCCTTGATGCTGGGCGATTCATGGCCGTCATCCTGATCGACAGCTGAGTCATCACCGACCTGGCGCTCAGGATAGTACCTGGTTCGGATGGAGCGACTGGACCTGGACAACACGCTGATCATCTACCCGATCATCTACGCCGAGTGCTTAGTCGGCTTCGAGCGCCTTGAGGGAGTGGAGCCCTGTTCAGGCATCAGGGCTTCGCCGCGCCCGCTTCCCGAGCCTGGAGCTGATCCTGCCCGAATCAGCCGGCGAGCTGAACTGTCCTGTTCATGAATCAGGAAAGCATTGCGCGATTGCTCTGATTGGCAAGACAGGGTCGTCAATCCATTTTTCCCATGATAAAATCCGTTAGGTTGCTTAGCGCTCTATTTCATAAAAGGGCTCCAGGCAACCTCATTTAGCTTCTCTCGAAGCATTATCGGCGTGATGCTCATCAAGTCAATGAGTTTACCCATTTTTTGAATAATCAAAGTTAAAGTCTGAAAGCAATATTAAGTGCTTGAAATCAGAACCGATCAATGGAATAAATAAGGAAAATCAATAATGAATCGTGTCATTGGAATAGTTGGAATATGCTCGTTATTAGCGGCCTGCGGAGGACAGGGATTACCCGGAGTTCAAGTAGGCAGTATCGGAGGCATTGATGTCGACGGTGCCATAGGTGCCGCGTCCGAACTCGGAAAAGCCGCTACTTTGACAGACGAAGAAGTGAAAGAATCTTCGCGACAAATGCGGTTATTTGAAGAACAATCCCAGGAAACAGTCGCTCCCGCATCGAGCAAATATGCGAAGCGGCTGGCGAGGTTGACCGATAAGTACCGCAACTATGATGGTTTGGATATCAACTTCAAGGCTTATGTCAGCGACAGCGTTAATGCCAATGCGACGGCGGACGGCTCTGTACGTGTCTACACGGCATTGATGGATCTAATGAATGACGAAGAGTTGCTGTTTGTTATTGGCCATGAAATAGGCCATATCAAAAACGGCCATGCCGCAAAGGAAATGCGTACCGCCTTGGCCTTAAGCGGAGCCCGCAAAGGCGCGGCCGCAAGCGGAACAATGGCTGGCAATCTTGTTTCCTCGGAATTAGGCGGGCTATTGGAATCCGTCTTGAACGCCCAGTACTCCCAGAGTCAGGAAACGGAATCGGACGATTACGGATTGCAGTTCATGCGTAAAACAGGCGGCAATCTGAAAGCGGCGGAGAGCGCGCTACGCAAACTGGCGCAATTGAGCGGAGGTGAGCATTCAATGCTGTCTTCCCACCCTGAACCCGACCAGCGCGCCGACCGTATGGGACAGCTCGCCAAACAGGAGTAAACCCGATAGATGCTATAGTCAGTTCAGACAGCCTGGATGTAAAGAGGTGAGTTTCACTCGCCTTCCCCGTGGTAAGCAGTCAAAATGTCCCGCTTCTTCCGGGCAGTCCGAACCGCTTCAGACCGATCTGGTTTGACGGCAATCAATGGGGGTCAGTTTCGCTTGGTGCTCGACATCAATGCAACCTGCCCCTCATGATTCAAGCCTTACAGAACCTATATCCCGCTCCTGCACAACAGCGTATTTAATGCCAATTTAACGGCGCGCCTTAACCATTCCCCTCAACAAAAACACGGCTCCGCCCCCCTCCCTGCTTTTCAACCATGACTCTGGCGCCGATCCTTTCGACCAGTATCGGCACATGCGAGATAACGCCGACTTTACGACCCAGGGCTTGCAGGGTGTCCAGGCTGGCAATGGCGATGTCGAGGGTTTCCGGGTCCAGGCTGCCGAAGCCTTCGTCAATGAACAGTGATTCAACCTGGGTTTTGTTTGAGGACAATGAGGCCAGGCCCAACGCCAGCGCCAGCGAGACCAGAAAGCTTTCGCCGCCGGACAGGCTGTGCACGCTGCGCACGTCGTCGGCCATGTCGCGGTCGATGATCTGCAGTTCCAGTTCGCTGCCCGGCACGCGTTGCAACCGGTAGCGCCGGGCAAAATCTTCAAGATGGCGGTTACTGTGGGCCAGCAGGGCTTCCAGAGTCAGGCTCTGGGCAAAGCCGCGGAATTTGGCGCCGTTCTTCGAGCCGATCAGATCGTTCAGGCTTTCCCATTGTTGCCAGCGCTCCTGCTGCTTTTCAAGCTCCGCTTTCAGATGGCTGCCGGCAATGATTTTCTTGTCGTCTTCGCGTAGCAGTATCAATTTTTCTTCTTTCTGTGAATTCAGATTCTGCCGCTGCTGCCGCAATTCCTGAGCGATCTGCAGGGCGAGTTCCTCGGTTTCCAGGGGCGCATGGGTTTCATGCCGGCGCCGGTCGTCCGCTTTGACTTTCAGCAATGCGGCCGCTTCGTGCAGCGCGTGTTCCAGCTTTAGCCGGTCTGCTTTCTGCTCACTCAGCCAGGTTTCGTCCTTTTCCAGCAACGGCTTCAAGCCATCCAGGTCGATGCCCTGCGTTGCCAGCGCCTGATTCAGCATATTCCCCGCCTTTTCCAGATTGCCAGAGCGCCGATCGGTCTCGTCCCGCCAGTGCCGCTGGTTTTGTTGCTGCGTCGCCAGATCGGTTTCAGCCTGGGCGGCATTATCGCTGGCCTGCTGATGCGCGGCCTTGGCAGCCTGTACCTTGCGGTGCAGTGCCTGTTCGTAGATGTCTGCGGTCTCACCCTCGGCATGCGGCAGCAAGGCATTGCGTTCTTCTGACAGCTTCTGTTTTCCCTCGATCTGCTGTGTGATGTCGGTCTGCTTGGCTTGGAAAAGTTTTCTGCATTGTTCCAGGGTCTGGGCTGCGAGTTTTTCCTCGTGCTTGATATCGGCAAGATCTCGGGTGATCGCCTCTACCTCCTGCGCTGCCTGTTGCCATTGGCCTACCTGTGACGCCAGGTTTTGTCTGAACTGCTCCGCATCGCGTGCCAGATCGGACTGCCAGTCATCAATTTGGCCAAACGGCGCCTGCAGCAGCCCGGTCTGCGCGTCCCATTGTATTTCCAGTTCCTGAAGCTGGTCGTAAAAATGCTTCAGGTTGGCTTTATTTTCGGCCAGACGGCTGTCGAGTGCAGCCTGTTGACCGACCAGAGTTTCCTGTTTCTGCTTGGCGGCATCGAACAGGTCCTGAGCCGTTTTTATCTGCTTTTGCAGTTCTATGGCCTGCTTCTCCTGCTGTTTGATCCGCTCCCATTCGACCATCAATTGTTCGGCCTGCTGCTCCAGCCACGGTAGAAGCCCCGCATCGGTAACGGCCAGATCGGTTTTGTCGGGCAAGGTCAACATGTTCCACTCATTGCGGCAATCAGCCAGTTTTGCCTGGGTCTGAGTGATTTGCTGCTCCAGCGCCGTCTGTTGTTCCTGTTTCTGGGCTATCAGGTTGTTAAGCCCCGCGACCGATTTGATCAGGGCCACTTTTTCGCTTTCCAGTTCCTTGACCCGGGCCTGCTGAGCGCCATCCAGCGGGGAGCCCACGGTACTATGGCTACGCCAGGGATGTTTGAGGGCGCCGCAAACGGGACAGGGTTGGTCCGGCTGCAGCAGATCGCGGAATTCCTGCGCGTTTTTATGCGTGGCGGCCTGGATCAAGGCCAGGGCTTTTTTGGCTTCTTCGAGCGCGGTGCTGTTGACGGCCTGTTGGCGGATTGCCGTTTCCAATTGTCCGGCCGCATCGGTCAGCGCCTGCCCGATAGTGGCCAGTCTGTCGCCGTCCTGCGTCATGGCCTGTTGCAGCCCTCTCGCTTCCTCAGCCAGCTTCAGTGCTGCACTGGCTTGCGCACGCTTGGTTTCCAGCTCGTCTTTAGTCCGGTTCAAGTCCTCAAGCGAGTACTGTCCGGCCTGCTGTTTCAGCGGATCGAGCCTTGCCTGTTGCCGGTCCTGCTCCTGCCGGCTTTCCATGATGGCTTTTTTGATCCCGACCAGATGGTGCTCATCGCCGTCAACCGAAGCTTTGCAGGTGTTGAGCCTGTTCTCACACTCAATCTTACGTGCTGTCAGTGTCTGGTAGCGTTCCAGTTCGCCCTGCCAACGGTCCCATTCAATCGCAATGGTTTTGAGCGCCTGATTTTCTTCCAGCCAGACGTTAAGTTGTTGCAGCCGATCTGTTTTTTCAGCCTGTTGTGCCAACAGACGCTGATGATGCGCTTGCGCATCTTCCAGCTGTTCCTGGAAGCGGATTTGTTCGGCAGTCAAGGCGTTGATATTACCCTGCATGATCTCGATGCGGGTGTCCAGATCACGGACCTTATTCAACAGTGGTTGGGCGTTCTGCCGGTTTCTCTCGGCGGTCTGCAGGGCATCGGCGGCAACCGCTGCCTGTTGTTTGGCCGCCTTTAGCCTGAGTTCGGCGGTTGCCTGCAATTCGCCGCCGGCTTGCAGTTTCTGTTGCGCATCCCGGACTTCTGTCAGCGCTGCTTCATACTGCGCCAGCAGGGTTTTAAGCGGTTGCGCGGCTTCGACTTTTTCTATCAGCAGGCGATCGGCTTCGGCGTCGTCCCAGGCTTTCCGTCTGTGTTCGAAGGCCTCTCCGGCCGCCTGCTCGGCCGCTTTCAGGTTGTTCAGCGCCGTGTACCAGTCGAGGGTTTGCTGATTGGCGTTGATCGCTTTTTCCAGATCGTCCAGCAGCGCGACGCACTGATCGCGTTCCTGTTCCAACGCTTTTCGATCGGGCTCTGCCAGCGGCAGCTGATTCTGCAACTGCTCTTCGATGCGTCTGAGCGCCTCTTTTTCCTGCTTGGCGCGCTCGAAGGCCGCGATCGACAGTTCGGAATAAATATCGGTGCCGGTGATGCGCTCGAGCAGATTGGAGCGTTCGTCTTTCTTGGCTTTCAGGAACGCGGCAAAATCGCCCTGCGCCAGCAGCACCGAACGCCGGAACTGGTCGAAATTGAGGTCGATTTTTTCACTGATCGCTTCCAGCGTGCTCTTTTTGCCCTGCCCTATGCGCAGGCCGCTGGCGGTATGAGTCAGCGTGATGTCCTGGGGCTGAAGCCGGCCGGTCGCCTTGCCGCGCGCCTTGCTGACTTCCCAACGCGCCCGATAGGCCTGCTTGTCCTTGCCGATAAAATCGACCTCGGCAAACCCCGAGGCCGTGCCGCGCCGCAATATCGAGCGCACGTCGTTGCTGGTCACGCGCAGGTTTTCATCCTCGTCCCTGTGCCCGACCGCAAACCCGTGTCCTTCGGGCAGACGCGGTATTTTGTCGTACAGCGCCAGACACAGGGCGTCCAGTATCGTGCTCTTGCCAGCGCCGGTGTGACCGGTGATGGCGAACAGGCCGACCTGCGCGAGCGGGCCATCGTCCAGTGAAATCTCAAACTCGCCGGCCAGGCTGGCCAGGTTTTTGCCGCGAATCGCCAGAATGCGCATCAGTCGCCTCCCTGCACGCTTTCGACCAGTTCATTGAATAGGGCTGTCAGGCTGTCCGGTGCACTCTGGTCGTAGCGGTTCTGGTAGCAGCGCTGGAAAACGTCCATGGGTTGCAGTTCTTCCAATCGCTGTTCGATATTCGCATCGGCCAAGCTTTGTTGGCTGCCGCCATAGGCCGTCGATATTTTCAGCAGGCGCAGCGGCAGTCCGGCGATGGCTTCCTCGATCTGCTGGCGCAGGCCCGGTTCCGGCTTGTCGAGCCGGATTCTGAGTTCCACGAACGGGGTTTGCTCAATCGGCAGTTCGTGGTCGAGATCCAGACGCTCCAGTTGCGCGATGACGTCGGCTAATACCGCGAAGTTCTTGCCGTCAGGGATTCTGATCATCTCGACGCTGCGCGGAATTTGAACGGCGGCCGTTTCCACCTGCCCCGCCTCGATATCAATCTGCCGCACTTGATGCCGATAGTCGGCTTCATCGAAGGACAGCGGTATCGGTGAGCCGCTGTAGCGGATATGCTCGTGCGGCCCGACTTTTTGCGCCAGATGCAGATGGCCCAGGGCGACATAGGCGACGTTGCCGGAGAATATATCGACCGGCAGCGCGTGCTGGTTGCCGCCCAGGATTTTGCGCTCGCTCAGTTCCGACACGCGGCCGTCTACCATGTAGCAATGGCCGGTCAGGACCAGACTCGCGCCGTTGCCGGACTTTTTCTGGAGCTGTTCAGATAACTGTCCATACAGGTCTTTAACGCCGGCGATCAAGGGATCGCCGGCCTCGCCATTGCCGGGCAGATCGGCATGGCGCAGAAACGGCATGGCGCCGCACCACGCCTTGATGGCCCCTTTGCTATCGGTCAGCGGCACGATCAACCGATCCCAGTCGATTGTTCCGTCGGGTTTGCGCACCAGTCCGCCGACGACATGCACGCCCAGCGCTTTCAGTATCGGCGAAGGCGCATCGAGCCGGCTTGCCGAGTCGTGATTGCCGCCGATCAGCACGATATCCAGTTGAGGCTGCCGTGTTCTGGCGTTGACCAGGAATTCATAAAGTTGCGCCTGCGCGAGCGCCGAGGGGTTGGCGGTATCGAAAATGTCGCCGGCGACGATCAATGCGTCAACCTGTCTGTCTTGCATGGCCTGCAGCAACCAGGCCAGGAACTGCCGGTGTTCGGAGTGTCGCGATACGCCGTGCAGGTGATGGCCGAGATGCCAGTCGGCTGTATGGAAGAGTCTTAACATGTGGTATGTCCCTAATGTTGCCAGCTCAGTAGGTTTTCATGAGGCCGTCCAGGGTCAGTCCGCAACTGGGCACGAACGCCTGCATGAAAAACATGACTTCGGGCTGATCGGATTCGCCGATTGTTTTGGCCAGGTGCTCGGCGGCCATCTCGAATTCGGTGTTGCCGGCTTTCAGCTCGGCCTGGCATTTGAGGTAGGCTGAGATCTTGTCGGCGGCCTTGATGATGCGCACATGCTCTTCCGGCATGTGGTCATGATGAATCAGCGTCTTAAAATCGGCCTGCAGCTCCGCCGGCAACAGGTTCAGAAGCTCCTTCTCGGCCTGTTTTTCAATCTGCTTGTAAGCCGTGCTGATTTCCTCGGAGTGGTATTTGATCGGTGTCGGCAGATCACCGGTGATCACTTCGGTGATATCGTGGTACAAGGACGCGGCGGCGACGGCATTGGCATCGACATTACCGTCGTAATAGCGGTTTTTGATCAGGGCCAGCGTATGCGCGATGACGGAGACTTCCCAGCTGTGCTCCATGACGTTCTCGTCATGGGCATTGCGTTTGAGCCCCCAGCGCTTGATCCAGCGCAATCTTGATAAATAGGCGTAAAAGCTGCTTGTTATCGTTGTTTCTTTCGTCGTTTTCATACGGATGATTAATAGCAATCGGGATTTTATTGCACATGATACTGAATATCAGCCATTTTTGCTGCACTGTCATCGGGGCGCCCCTACGCTATAGCTGCTATAATGCCGCTCGACCCGCATTCTAACTATTTGAAAAACATCATGCTTATTCAGTGGTACCCCGGCCATATGCACAAGGCCAGCAAAGAGATCAAACACATCCTGCCTCAGGTTGACCTGATCATTGAAATTCTGGATGCGCGCATTCCGTTCAGCAGCGAGAATCCGATGCTGAAAACCCTGCGCGGCGACAAGCCCTGCATCAAGGTGCTCAGCAAAAGCGATCTCGCCGACCCGGACCTGACGCAGCAATGGCAAATCTATCTGGAACGGGAAAAAGGCGTCAAGACCCTGGCGTTGACCGTCGAGCAACCCGAAAAAATGCGCCAGATCGCCGATCTGTGTCACAAGGTGCTGCCCGGCAGGGGCAGCAGCGGCCGGCTGATACAAGCCCTGATCATGGGCATACCGAATGTCGGCAAGTCCACGCTGATCAATATCCTAGCCGGCCGGATTATCGCCAAGACCGGCAACGAACCGGCCATCACCAAAACCCAGCAGCGTATCGACATCGGCAACGGCATCGTCCTGTGGGATACACCCGGCGTGCTCTGGCCCAATGTCGAAAACCGGAACAGCGGCTACCGGCTGGCGACCACGGGCGCGATCAAGGACACGGCCATCAATCATGAACATATCGCCTTTTTCGCGGCCGAGTATCTGTTAAAACAGTACCCCGACCTGCTGAAGGCCCGCTATCAGATCGAGCAACTGCCGGACGGCGAGCAGGCGCTTATGGAAACTATCGGCAAAAATCGCGGCTGTCTGCGTTCGGGCGGACGTGTGGATATGGATAAGGTTGCCAAACTGCTGCTGTCCGAATTGCGTTCCGGCACGATCGGTCGCATCAGCCTGGAAACGCCGGCCATGATGGAGCGGGAACTGGCCGAACTGGCGGTTATCCGCGAGCAGAAAGCGGCGAAGAAACTGGCCAGGAAACAGAAGTGGAAGGATTCGAAATAATTCTGTAGGGGCGGATTTATCCGCTCTGAGCGACTGAAGTCGCCCCTCCATCTACTGTAAAAAAGCCGATAAATGCGCTGCATTTATCGGCTTTTTATGCAGTAAAGCTTTGCGAGTATTTCGGGTCGAATGAATTCGACCCTACAACTGCTGATATCAAATAAAAACTATTTTATAGCTAACATATTATCTAGGGCTTCCTTGGCCAGTTTGGCCACGTCGGCAGGCACGGAGATCCGGTTGACGGCATGGCCTTCCACCAGGTTTTCCAGAACCCAGGCCAAATGTTGCGGATCGGTTCTGAACATGGTGGAACACATGCACAGCATGGGCGACATGAAATGCACGTTCTTGCCCTGTGCTTTGCATTCCTCGTTCAAACGATTGACCAGGTTCAGTTCCGTCGCAACCAGCCAGCGCGTGTTCGGCTCCGCTTCGCGCACGGTCTTGAGAATGTATTCCGTAGAGCCGATGTAATCGGATTTCTGGCACACTTCAAAGCAGGCTTCCGGATGCGAAATCACCTTCGTTTCGGGATAACGCTGCAGGAAGTTATCGACATGTTCCGGCTGGAACGCCTGGTGCACGGAACAATAGCCGCTCCACAGAATCATCTTGGCATTGCGGACTTGCTCGGCTGTCAGCCCACCCATGGGCTTGGTGAAGTCCCAAACCACCATTTCCTCCAGCGGAATACCCATCCGGTAGGCGGTGTTGCGGCCTAAGTGCTGATCCGGGAAAAACAGGATTTTTTCGCGGCGCGCGAAGCTCCATTCCAGGATTTTCTGTGCATTGGACGATGTGCAGACGATGCCGCCATGCTCGCCGCAGAAGGCTTTCAGGTCGGCAGCCGAGTTAATGTAAGTCACGGGCGTGACTTCAGCTTCCACATCCAGAATTTCAGCCAGCTCGTGCCAGCATTTCTGCACCTTGATCAGGTTGGCCATGTCCGCCATGGAACAGCCGGCCGCCATGTCCGGCAATATGGCGATCTGCTCGGGCCTGGACAGAATGTCGGCCACTTCGGCCATGAAATGCACACCGCAGAACACGATGTATTCGGCGTCGGACTGGGCCGCTTCCCGGGACAGCTTCAATGAATCGCCGGTCAAGTCAGCATGCTTGAAAACCTCATCACGTTGATAATGATGACCTAGAACAACACAACGACTGCCCAGCTTTTCCTTGGCGGCAACAATGCGCGCTTCGCACTCCTCGTCACTGAGCAATGCATAATCTTGAATGGATAATGCGGTATCGGTCATTATAAAGACAAACCTTAACAGAGAATAATTTGATAACTCACAACGGACACGATGGAACGAAGTATTTAATTTACTAAGACCCTTCCTTCCCGATATAGTTTTGCCTCCGCCGCATATTTTACGGCGGAGCAAATGTTGGACAGGCTTATCTTACGATGCCTTGACTGCCGGTTTCAGCAACCGGATGCCCAGTTCGCGCAACTGCGCATCATCGACGACAGCCGGCGCACTGACTAAAGGACAGGACGCTGATTGTGTTTTAGGGAAGGCAATCACATCGCGGATCGAGTGCGATCCGGTCATCAGCATGACCAGGCGGTCGAGTCCGAACGCCATTCCGCCGTGCGGCGGTGCGCCGTATTTCAGCGCCTCGAGCAGGAAGCCGAATTTTTCCTTGGCCTCGTCCTCGTCAATGCCCAGAATCTTTAGCACGGTCTGCTGCATCGCTGTTCGATTGATACGAATCGAGCCGCCGCCGACTTCAGTGCCGTTCAATACCAGGTCATAGGCGCGTGACAACGCCGCGCCAGGGTTGGCCAGCAATTCTTCGACCGAGCAACTGGGCGCCGTGAACGGATGGTGAATGGCATTCCAGCGCTGACTCTTGTCGTCCCATTCGAACATCGGGAAATCGATCACCCAAACCGGCTTCCAGTCGCCTTCCAGTAGGTTGAGATCGTGGCCCAGCTTGACCCGTAGCGCTCCCATCGCTTCGTTGACGACGTGCGCCTTGTCGGCGCCGAAGAAAATCAGATCGCCGGTCTGAGCGCCGGTCTTGGTCAGCACTTGCTCCCAGACTTCGGCCGGTGCGAATTTGACGATCGGCGACTGCAGGCCGTCGATGCCGCCATTGCGGTCGTTGACTTTGATATAAGCCAGACCCTTGGCGCCGTATATACCGACGTATTTGGTCAAGTCCTCGATATCCTTGCGGCTCAGATCGCCGCCGTTAGGCAGGCGCAAGGCCACGACACGACCGTTGGGATCGTTGGCAGGACCCGAGAAGACTTTGAAATCGACCACTTTCATTTCCTCGGCGATATCGACCAGTTCCAGCGGAATCCGCAGATCGGGACGGTCGACGCCGAACCGGGACATCGCTTCCTGATAAGTCATGCGCGGGAAAGTGGCATCGAGTTGCACATCGATGATTTCCGCGAACAACTGACGGATCATCTCTTCCATGACCTCCATGATCTCGTTTTCATCCATGAAAGACGTTTCGATATCGAGCTGGGTAAATTCAGGTTGTCTGTCGGCGCGCAAATCCTCGTCGCGGAAGCAGCGCACAACCTGATAGTAGCGGTCCATGCCGGCAACCATCAGTATTTGCTTGTAAAGCTGCGGCGACTGCGGCAAGGCAAAGAAGGCATTTTCATGTGTGCGGCTGGGCACGATGTAATCGCGCGCGCCTTCCGGCGTGGCCTTGGTCAGATAAGGCGTTTCAATCTCGAAAAATTCGTTATCGTCGAGGAAATTGCGCAAGGTACGCGTCACATCGCGGCGCACGCGCATTTTTTCCTGCATGGATGTGCGGCGTAGATCGATGTAGCGATAACGCAGACGCATTTCCTCGTTGACTTCGATATCGCTTTCCACCGGGAAAGGCGGTGTTTCGGATTCGTTCAGCACTTCCACATTGCTGACCAGCACTTCAATTTCACCGGTATGCATGTTCGGATTAATCGTGCCTTCGGGACGATTGCGCACGATCCCTTCAACCTTTAAAACATATTCACTGCGTACACTTTCAGCGATGGCGAAAGTTTCAGGAGAATCAGGATCAAATACGACCTGCACCAGGCCGGCACGGTCTCTCAGATCAATAAAAATGACCCCGCCATGATCCCGGCGACGATGAACCCAACCGCATAATTCAACGGCCTCCCCTAAATGTTCTTTGTTTAATTCTCCACACTTGTGGGTACGCATAAGTTTTCTCTGTTAATCCAAAAAAGTTGTCGATATTACGTGCTTAAACCGGCTGTTGCAAGTCAGCCCTAATGACTGCTGTTACAGCTTCCGCCGCAGCAGCTCGCTGAGCCTGGAGAGCTGGTACTAGTACTGGAGCTGCTGCTTTCGCCCGCTATGTTTTTCTTGGTACCGCTTTTGAAGTCAGTCTCATACCAGCCGCCGCCTTTTAACCGGAACCCGGCCGCTGAGATCTTTTTCATCAGCTCAGGTTGACTACAGGCCGGGCAGTGAATTAATGGCTCGTCGCTGAGTTTTTGCAACGCCTCGTGTTCATGACCGCATGCTTGACATTGATATTCGTAAATTGGCATTAGCCCCTCCGATAACAAAAAAATAATACCCAAAATAGGGGACTATGTTAGATTTTCAAGGTCCTTCCTATAAAATACCTGCCTATTTTACAGAAGAATAACCCGCATAATGAAAAAATTAACCATCACACGACCTGACGACTGGCATTTGCATGTCAGAACCGGCGCGATTTTAAAAATCGTCATGCCTCATACCGCCAAGCAATTTGCCCGTGCCATCATCATGCCCAACCTGAAGCCGCCCGTGACGACCGTGGCACAGGCCCTGTCTTATCGGGAGGAAATTCTGCAGGCCGTGCCCGCCGGTCTGGATTTTACGCCGCTGATGACGCTTTATATGACCGGCTCGACGAGTACGGCAGAAATCAGCAAAGCCGCGGAATGCGAGCATGTACAAGCGTTCAAGCTGTATCCGGCCGGCGCCACAACCCATTCCGATGCCGGCATTAGTGATATCAAGGCCGCCTACCCGCTGCTGGCGGCCCTGGAAAAGCACGATATGCCTTTGCTGATCCATGGCGAAGTTACTGACGAGGCATGTGACATCTTCGACCGGGAGCAGGTATTCGTCGACACCACCCTGACCGATATCAGCAGAAACTTCCCGGAACTGCGCATCGTAGTCGAGCATGTAACAACGGCGGAAGCCGTGCAGTTTGTGCAGTCGGCCGGCGCGCGCATTGCCGCCACCATCACGCCGCAGCATTTGATGTTCAACCGCAACGCCCTGCTGGCCGGCGGCATACGTCCGCATCATTACTGCCTGCCGATCATCAAACGCGAGCACCATCGCCAGGCCTTGGTTGCCGCCGCCACCAGCGGCAATCCGAAATTCTTCCTGGGCACGGACAGCGCCCCGCATCCGACCTCATTGAAGGAAGCCGCTTGCGGCTGCGCGGGCTGTTACAGCGCCTATGCCGCGCTGGAACTGTATGCGGAAGTCTTCGAACGGGCCGACGCATTGGATAAACTGGAAGGTTTTGCGAGTTTCCACGGCGCCGATTTTTACCGTTTGCCGAGAAATTTGGACGCCGTCACGCTGGTGAAAACCCCCTGGAAAGTACCGGCGGCCTATGGCGAGCATTCGCTATCGATCACGCCGCTGAAAGCCAATGAAGAACTCGCTTGGCAAATACAGCAGTAGCGCATAGACCCCAGACAGCCGTCAAATGCCGGCTGTCTGGGGATAAAATGCCGGTCAATAGGGGCTGACAGGTGACAAATAATCCTCATCAAGTTCCAGTTCTTCCTCATCCTCCGGGACATTGCCGTCGTAAATCAGGTAGTTACGCCGCTGGAAATAGGAATTTTTGAAAAACTCATACCGGTCCACAGCCGCTTCAGCGGCCACTTTTTCCGTGCCCAAATTATCGGCACGCAAATCGGTCGCATTCAGGGCGAATAACGAACCGGTAATAATGCCGCTATCGATATAGCTGATAGGGTTCATGGCCGCATCGCCGATCAGACCGCCCACCCCGCGCGGCGAGCTGGGCCCGAAAAACGGCAACACCAGATAAGGCCCGGTCGGCACGCCCCAAACGCCCAGGGTTTGATCAAAATCCTCGTTATGCTTGGGCAGGTCAATCATTTCCGCGACATCGATGAAGCCACCAATCCCGGCCACCGTATTAACAATAAAGCGCGCGCCATCCATACCGGTTTGCGACAACTTAAACTGCAACAGATCATTTATGGTGACGCCAATATCATCGATATTGCTGAAAAAGTTAGTCACGCCACGATCGACAAATGACGGCGTGACCCATTGATAACCTTTAGCGACAGGCTTCATCACATAATCATCAAGATTATCATTAAATGTCTGTACCCCACGGTTCCAGTTTTCCATCGGATCCCTGGTGTCTTTTGCGCTGGTTGCGCATCCGGCCAACATGCCGAATAATATAAAACCAGTCAATTGCGTTATTAATTTTTGCTTGCGCATTGATTTGCCTTTAATTTCGCTATTATTTTTATTCTGAATTAAATTTCGCGTAACATACCATAAAATGCCTACTACCACCGACATCCACCCTATTATGCCCCTTAAGTTTTTCCACTCCGAGACCATTCAAAATTAATGGATATACCTGCAATACCCTTAGACAAGCGATTTAGAGGCTATCTACCCGTCATTATCGATATTGAAACAGCCGGCTTTAATCCTAAAAAACATGCAGTACTGGAAATCGCCGCCGTTATCGTCGAACTTAACAGCCAGCACGATCTGGAAATCACAGAACGCTATTCCACGCATGTGATTCCGTTTAAAAACGCCGAACTGGATGAAGCCGCCCTTAAATTCAACGGCATTGATCCGCACCACCCTTTTCGCATGGCTGTCGACGAGAAAGAGGCGCTGAATACGCTGTTCAAACCCATCAAGGAAGCGGTAAAGCGCAACAACTGCACGCGGGCGATCCTGGTCGGCCACAATCCGGCTTTCGATATTAATTTTTTAAATGCGGCTATTCATCGCACGCAAATCAAGAGAAGTCCGTTTCATCCGTTCAGTACGTTTGATACGGCCACACTCGGAGGATTGGCCTATCAACAGACCGTGCTGGCTAAAATAGCCCGGACAGCCGGACTGGAGTGGGATAACGAAAAGGCGCATTCAGCGCTCTATGATGCCGAAAAGACAGCCGAACTGTTCTGTATGATAGTCAACCGCTGGAAGCGACTTGAGTCGCTCGATCAATAAGATAGAAACCATCACCGTACCCGCGTCCGCGGATACGGTGATCATTGACATTACCTTCGAACTGCCTTTATCCCGCCTATTGAGCCAGCGGCGCTTGATCAACCGGCTCTCAATTTAACTATTGCAGAGCCTCGGCGGTTTATTCCGCTATGGAATCGGCCGCCGCCAACATTTTGCTCAACTCGCCCTTGGTGTACAAATCAGTCACGATGTCACAACCGCCGATGAGTTCACCGCCGATATAAAGCTGCGGATAAGTCGGCCAGTGCGAGTATTCCTTCAGCGCTTCACGAACCTCAAGGTCCTCAAGAATATTAACGTACGCGTATTTTGCATGACAGGCATCCAATATCTGAACAGTCTGCGCCGAAAAGCCGCACTGCGGAAAATCAGGCGTGCCTTTCATGTATAAAACAACCGGATTGTTTTCAAGCTGGTCTTTAATTCTTTCTGTAACATTCATAGTAGCAGTCACTCATTCGACAAATAAAACCAACTAATTTTATCAACATTTACGCTGTTAAAAAAGTAAATCTTAAAGGACCGCTCTTGCCTGAGGCTCATTTGAAAACTATAATCGAACATTTTTCCGACGGGCGGCTGACTTCCGCCTACTTTTCTTTGCAGGCAGAATCAATGACTAGCCATATTATGCCAACTTATGGACGTTTACCCGTAACTTTCGAGCGGGGCAGCGGCGTATGGTTGTGGGATACCGACAATAAACGTTATCTGGATGCCTTAGCGGGTATAGCCGTATGCAACCTGGGTCATGCTCACCCGGCAGTGCACCGGGCCATCTGCAAACAAAGCGAAACCCTGGTGCATACATCAAATGTATATGGTATCGCTGCCCAGGAGAGCCTGGCGGACAGGCTGATTGATAAAAGCGGCATGGACAACGTTTTTTTCAGTAATTCCGGCGCCGAAGCCAATGAAGCCGCCATTAAACTGGCTCGCCTCTATGGACACCAGCGGCATATAGAAAATCCGGCCATCATCGTCATGGAAAAAAGCTTTCATGGCCGCACGCTGGCCACGCTGAGCGCCACCGGCAACCCCAAAGTACAGCAAGGCTTTGCACCGCTGGTCGAAGGTTTTGTGCGCGTGCCTTATAACGATATCGATGCCATCGAACAAGCAATTGGACAGCACGGTAATATCGTTGCCATCCTGGTCGAACCGGTTCAGGGCGAGGGCGGCGTCAACATTCCGGCCAGCGATTATCTGAACCGGATCCGCAACCTGTGCGACCAATATAACCTGCTGATGATGCTGGATGAAATCCAGACCGGCATAGGCCGCACGGGTAAATTTCTCGCCTACCAGCACAACTCGATCGTGCCTGATGTCTGCACGCTGGCCAAGGCGCTAGGTAATGGGGTACCGATCGGCGCCTGCCTCGCCCATGGCAAAGCGGCCCAACTCTTCTCCGCGGGTTCCCACGGCTCGACGTTCGGCGGCAATCCTTTGGCATGCAGCGCGGCGTTAGCAGTATTGGCAACGTTAGACCATGAAAACCTGATCGAACAAGTCGAACAAAAAGGCACGGCAATCCACGACGGATTTGCCAAGCAACTGGGTGATAACCCGCATGTGGTCGATATTCGCCATAAAGGCCTGATGATCGGCATTGAGCTTGACGCACCCTGCGCGGAACTTGTCAAATCAGCCCTACAGCAAGGCTTATTGATCAATGTTACCAGCGAGAAAACCATCCGCTTGCTGCCGCCATTAATCATTGATGACCAACAAATCAATCAACTCGTGGAAACCTTATCAGCTCTTATTCAAGAGCATACAAGACTATGCCTATGATTCCCAGACACTTCATCAGCCTGCTCGATTTATCAAGCGAAGAATTTCGCGGCTTGATCAACAGAGCCATAACGCTGAAAAACAACCGCGATCCCAACTACCAGCCCCTTAAAGGCCAAGTCCTGGCGATGATTTTTGAAAAATCATCGACGCGCACGCGCATTTCATTCGAAGCCGGCATGAGCCATTTTGGCGGCAGCGCCCTGTTCCTGTCGCCCCGGGACACCCAACTCGGACGCGGCGAACCGCTGGAAGACAGCGCTAAGGTTATCTCCAGCATGGTCGACTGCATCATGCTCAGAACCGACAAGCACGAAACGGTAACGACATTCGCGGAACATTCGCGCGTACCTGTGATCAACGGCTTAACCGATTTACAGCATCCTTGCCAATTACTGGCAGACATGCAGACCTTTTTTGAACATCGCGGCGACATTCAAGGCAAGACAGTCACCTGGATCGGTGACGGTAATAATATGTGCCATTCCTATATTGATGCCGCGACCGTATTGGACTTCAAATTGAACATTGCCTGCCCGTCTGGTTATGAACCCCTGGAATCGATCGTTAAAGCCGCGGGCGATCGCGTCCGTTTTTTTTCCACACCGTTGGAAGCGGCCCAGAATGCGGATTTGCTCGTTACCGACGTCTGGGCCAGTATGGGTCAGGAAGAGGAACAGAAACAACGCGAAATAGCCTTTAAAAATTATCAAATCAATACAGAGGTCATGAAAGTCGCCAATCATGATGCCCTGTTCATGCATTGCCTGCCCGCGCATCGCGGTGAAGAAGTCACTGCTGACGTTATCGATGGTCCTCGGAGCGTTATCTATGATGAAGCTGAAAATCGCCTGCACGCCCAAAAGGCGCTGCTGGAATTTCTCATGTGCCATAAATAACGCTAAAATTTATCTTTTCAAACGATCAACACCAGAGATTCAAGTGAAAAAACTATTAAGCTCGTTTTTTATCCTAATGCTCACTTTCGGTCCGGCGCAGGCTACAACAGCCTATATAACCGACAATGTCAATTTAGCGTTAAGAAGCGAAGAAAACACGCACGGCAAGGTGGTAAAACTGCTCCCATCCGGTACGCCTCTTACGATAATTAGCCAGAACAATAAAACCGGTTTCAGCTATGCGCGTCTTAGTAACGGCACAGAAGGCTATATTCTGACCCGTCACACTATGAAAGAACCCTCCTCGCGTTTTCAACTGGATGCCGCCAATAAAAAACTGGCGTCGTTCGAAACGGAGAATATAGCGTTGAAAGCCGAACTTGAATCATTGAAAAGCGCGCTTACCCCGGGAACAACGCTTGAACAATCCCTGGCAGCGGAACGTGATCACTTAACCAGGGAACTTAACGAACTGAAACAAACCGCCTCCAGCGCGATAGAGTTAAAAACTCAACGCGACGAACTTCAGGAACGCGTGGTTAATGTTGAACGGGAACTGGAACAGCTCAAACTGGAAAACCAGGCGCTGGCGGACAGCAGCAATCAGGACTGGTTTTTATACGGTGGCATTCTATCCTTGATCGGTGTCGTATTAGGGTTCATTCTACCCAAATTAGGCTGGCGTCGTAGAAACAGCAGCTGGGATACCTTCTGAGAAACCAATGCAACCCTTTGCCTTCGCACCCTATATTTTAAATATTTAACCTTCGGAAATCGCTTATATGGCTAACTCAGGTGACAAAAAAAACCGCACCTATTCTTCTCAAGTTGTTGACGGAATGGAGCGTGCGCCAAGTCGCGCAATGCTGCATGCCGTTGGCTTTAAGAACGAAGACTTCAGCAAACCGCAGATTGGTATCGCCTCGACCTGGAGCATGGTGACGCCTTGCAACATGCACATCAACAGGCTGGCTGATGATGCCGCGCGCGGCGTGGACAATGCCAACGGCAAAGCCGTTATCTTCAATACCATCACGATATCGGACGGTATTTCCATGGGTACGGAAGGCATGAAATATTCGCTGGTATCGCGCGAAGTCATTGCCGATTCCATTGAAACCGTGGTCGGCTGTCAGGGCTTTGACGGCGTTGTCGCCATCGGCGGCTGCGACAAGAACATGCCCGGCTGCATGATCGCCTTGGCCCGCTTGAACCGTCCGGCCATCTTCGTATACGGCGGCACTATTCTGCCAGGCTGCCACAAAGATAAAAAACTGGATGTTGTGTCCGTATTCGAAGCGGTTGGCGCCAGAGCCAATAACAAAATCGATGATGCCGAACTTGCTGAGATTGAAGCTAAAGCCATTCCGGGGGCTGGCTCATGCGGCGGAATGTATACCGCCAATACCATGGCATCGGCGATTGAAGCATTAGGCATGAGTCTGCCCAACAGTTCCGCTCAGGCCGCTGTCTCCGAAGACAAGCGCCGGGATTGCGAACTCGCCGGTGCAGCGGTACTGGAACTGTTGAAAAAAGACATCAAGCCACGCGATATCATGACCAAGGAAGCGTTCGAGAATGCGATTACGGTTGCCATTGCACTCGGCGGTTCGACCAATGCGGTACTGCATATCCTGGCCATGGCCAATGCCGTCGGTGTCGACATTACACTGGACGATTTCACGCGCATCGGCAAGCATGTACCCATGGTTGCTGATTTAAAACCCAGCGGCCGCTACCAAATGGCCGAACTGATCGAGATCGGCGGCATTCAGCCTTTGATGAAAGAACTGCTGGACCGGGGCTTGCTGCACGGCGATTGCTTGACCGTGACCGGAAAAACCCTGGCTGAAAATCTGGCTGACGTCAAATCGTATCCGGAAGGCCAGGACATGATTCATCCGCTGGATAACCCGATCAAAAAAGACAGCCATCTGGTGGTTCTATACGGCAATCTGGCTTCCGGAGGCGCCGTCGCCAAGATTACCGGCAAGGAAGGTCTGTGTTTTACCGGCAAAGCCAAGGTATTCGAGGCCGAAGAGCAAGCACTGCAAAGCATCCTGAACGGCGACATTGTCAAAGGCGATGTGATCGTTATCCGTTACGAAGGCCCCAAAGGCGGTCCCGGCATGCGCGAAATGCTGTCCCCCACTTCCGCCGTAATGGGCAAAGGTTTGGGCAAGGATGTGGCTCTGATTACCGACGGCCGGTTTTCCGGCGGCACGCATGGTTTCGTGGTCGGACATATCACTCCGGAAGCCTATGTCGGCGGTGCATTGGCGATTGTTGAAAACGGCGACTCGATCACGATTGATGCGGAAAACAATACCTTGACGTTACACGTTGATGACCAGGAGATTGCTCGTCGATTGGCCGAATGGCGGCAACCCGCACCGCGTTATACGCGTGGCGTATTGGCAAAATATGCCAAACTTGTCAGCTCCGCTTCATTGGGCGCGGTGACTGACAATCTGGATTAAAATCCCGTCCCTGTTTGCTCTGGGCGTTCCGGCGCCCTGAGCCCCTTTTTTTTCATGGGCAAAAATTCCGCAAGCGCTATCATGGAATCGCATCAATCATTCGTCAGCTGGTTTAGAAACTCCTCGCCGTATATACATGCCCATCGCAACAAGACCTTTGTGATTTCGTTCGGCGGCGAGGCGGTTCTTGACGATGATTTCGCCAATCACGTTCATGATTTTGCATTGCTGAACAGCCTGGGCATACGCTTGGTTCTGGTCCACGGCATACGTCCGCAGATAGACCAGCGCCTGAAAAACAGCCCGCCTCCTCGCTTTCATAAACATTTACGCATTACCGATGACCAGGCGCTTCAATGCGTCAAGGAAGCGGCGGGGCTTGTGCGCGTGGAAATTGAAGCACTCTTGTCCATGGGCCTTGCCAATTCGCCGATGGCGGGCGCGAAAATCAAGGTGGCTTCCGGCAATTTCGTGACCGCCAAACCCATTGGCGTCATCGACGGCATCGATTACTGCCATACAGGGGAAGTGCGGCGCATCGACAGCGCAGCCATCCATCAACAACTGGATCAGAACAATGTTGTGCTGATTTCACCTATCGGTTATTCGCCGAGCGGGGAAATTTTCAACTTGTCCGCCGAACAAGTCGCAACAGCCGTCTCGATTGCATTAAAAGCCGAAAAACTGATTTTATTGACTGAACAAAGCTGTTGCAATCCTGATGACGGCGCGCAAATCCAGCAGATGACCACTGCGGAAGCCAGAACTTTTCTGGAGCAGCACCCCGACCTTGCCGACACGATCAGCCTGCCTCTGAAAGCGGCGATCCAAAGCTGCCAGTCCGGCATAGACCGCGTTCATCTGATCAACCGCACCCATAACGGCGCCCTGTTGCTTGAGCTTTTCACCCGCGACGGTATCGGTACCTTGATCAGCTCAACACCGTTTGAGGAATTGCGCCCCGCCACTTTGAACGACATAGGCGGCATACTGGAATTGATAAAGCCGCTGGAGCAGCAAGGCAAATTAACCAAGCGTTCCAGGGAAAAAATTGAAATGGAAATTGCCGATTATATCGTGATTGAAAGAGACGGCCTGATCATAGGCTGCACGGCACTGCATCCTGATGAGCAACGGGAATCGGGCGTTATCGCCTGCATGGCCGTGCATCAGGATTATCAAGGTTCCGCCCGGGGCAATCGCATGCTTGAGTATACTTACCGTCGGGCAAATAAGCTGGGACTGAAAAAATTATTCGTGTTGTCAACACAAACCATGCACTGGTTTATTGAACGGGGATTCTTGCCGTCAGACATCAACAGTTTACCCGACCCGCTCAAGGCGCTATACAATCCGCAGAGAAACTCCAAAGTTCTATGCAAAAATATCGAATGAGGTCTCGACCATGGCGCATACACCCGGTTGCCTGTCTATACTGCAAATATCCGATTCGCACATCCTTCCCGAGCCTGGAGAGACATTGCTGGGAATTGATACAGCCTACTATTTTCAGGCTGTCCTTGAACAGGCTTTCGCGCCTGGGCAACAGTTTGATTTAATTCTATTCACGGGCGACTTAGCGCAGCACCCAAGCCCGTTAAATTACCAGCGCATTCTTAATACGCTGGAGGCCTATCAAACACCCTGCGTCTGCCTGCCTGGCAATCACGATGATTATGAGTTGATGCAGCAGATCTTGAATACGGAACTCGTCAACTGCCGCAAACAGGTTTTCTTAGGCAACTGGCAAATCATAAGTCTGAACAGCCAGATTCCCGGCGCGCCCGGAGGCCGCCTGTCTGATCAGGAACTGGCATTTCTTGAACGGTGCCTGGGCAGCCAGCCGGATCACTATGCGTTGCTTGCCATGCATCACCATTGCCAATCCATCAATAGTCCCTGGATGGACACCATGATGATAGAAAACGCGCAGGCGCTGTTTGCCATAATCAACAAACACCCGCAAGTTAAAGCCGTCACATTCGGCCACATCCATCAGGCAATAACGCTTGAAGCCGGGCCGGTTCGCGTATGGGGCGCACCTTCAACCTGTTTCCAGTTTCAGCCCGAAAGCAAACAACTCACAGTCGCTAATACGCCTCCGGGTTATCGCGTGATCCGACTGTTTGCCGATGGCAAGCTCAAATCCGAGACTCACCATTTACCCAAGCCGCTGACCGGGTTGCAAACAGATACACAAGGCTATTGATGCTTGGCCCCGCTGTATTGTTTCTCTTTCGATAAATACCCTTCCGCATTAACGGGAACAGAATCGATAGTCAGAAGCGCTCCCAGCTCGGTCATCGCTTTCTGATAGACTTTACGCTTGAAGTAAACGACATCTTTAAGCGGATCCCAATAATCCACCCAGCGCCAACCGTCAAACTCCGGCTTGGCGCAACGATCGAAACGCACATTGGATTCCTGCGTTATCAGCCGCAAAATAAACCAGATTTGTTTTTGACCTATACAGACCGGCAGTGTGTTCTTGCGAATATAACGCTCGGGCAACTGATACCTCAGCCAGTATCGCGTACGACCAAGCACTTGTACATGCTGTTGTTGCAGCCCCGTTTCTTCCCACAATTCTCGATACATCGCTGTTTCAGGATCTTCATTCTGATGAATTCCGCCTTGCGGGAACTGCCATGAGTTCACGCCCATCCGTTTTGCCCAAAACACGCGACCCTCGTCATTGCAAAGGATGATTCCGACATTGGGCCGGTATCCTTTAGAGTCAATCATGTTTAAAAAACCTGTGTCTTGTCCTTTCCTAAATTCAATCTTGCGTGTGGTAGAATTGCAAAAAATAGGTCAGGTTGTTTTGTAATGACCTCCATTGTTCCATAAAAAAACTACCGACGCCATAGGGCGTGATTTTTTTAATTATTTCAGACAGGTTCAACCGTGAGTTTAGCGATTTTTGATTTAGATAATACCCTGATTGCCGATGACAGTGACTACTTGTGGGGGCAGTTTCTTGTCGACCGGGGCATTGTCGATAAAGATCAGTATGCCAGTGCTAACGTAAAATTCTATGACGATTACAAGCGGGGCACGCTGGATATAAAAGCATTCCTGCGCTTTTCCCTGCGGCCTTTAGCCAACAACGAACCCGAGCAGCTTTACCAGTGGCGCGACCAATTTATTGAAGAAACCATCAAACCGCTGTTATTGGAATCCGCGCAACAACTGATTACCAAACACAGGGACCGGGGCGATACCTTGTTGGTTATTACGGCCACCAACCGCTTCGTTACCGAACCGATAGTCGGACTGTATGGCATTGATAACCTGCTGGCGACCACGCCGTCATATAAAGAAGGGCGATATACAGGCGATTTTGATGGCATCCCCTGTTTTCAGGAAGGTAAAGTTAAACTACTGGAAGCCTGGCTGAAAAATTCGACGGAAACCATGAAAAACAGCTGGTTTTATAGCGATTCACACAATGATCTGCCATTGCTTAAACTAGTCGACAATCCAGTCGCGGTTGATCCTGATGAAAAACTGACCCAATTTGCCAAGGCGGCCCGGTGGCCGATCATTAGCCTAAGAAACGGCGAATGTCCGACGCATCATTTTCATAAATAGCCATCAAACCAACCAAGGGGTAACCGCCCAGCAAGAATTATCGCTGTTGAGTACTGATAACACCTTGATTGTTCTCGAACCGGAATTACGGACTTCAGCAAGGAAGCGCTGAAGTTATTTAGCATTTATGAGTACATTGAATAACGGATTCTTTCGATGATATACCGCATACCCGCCTGGACCCAAAGCGTTCGATTCTGAATTGCCAAATCAAACGAAGCATGGAGGCGGCTCATTACATTAGCTAGAATCCATATCCCCGAACAATAAAAAGGCATCAATTGCCATACGGCCATGCTCCGGCGGGCGACAACAATAAAGCATTAATAGCGCTTGAGCCTCGTCTCTGTTGACTGTCCCGCCCAATGATATAACCGCTGGTTCCGCATTTCCATTATAAAAACTGACAAAATGCAGAGCTTGTGCTAGCTTTTTTAAAGTCAACCCATCTGTTTCGCTCGTACCGATGCTATGGAATTCCCTCTGGCGAAACCGATGGAGCCATCGCATGACCGACAAATTTGACAAGTATTTCAAATCCTTATAATTATTTAGCAACAGAGAGCGAAAATGAACTTCACGTCAGTAAAAGATTTTAAAATATTTTTTGTCATGATCGTCATCCTGGTCTTGCCAGCCACATTAACGCTGCTGACCATTGAAAAAGCTCAAAATGTCATCGATCCTATTGCCGGCGTTTCCCCTCTGGGCTATACCTGGAGCCTTCTGCTTTTTATTGTTCCGGCTTTGGCAATTATCATCTGGCTTTATATCAATCACGATGAAAAATTTATCCGTAAATCTTTTTGGCTGGCCCTAATCGTGCTCATACCGCTCGGTTTTATTCTGGATATTGTTTTCGGGCTTGTTTTTTTTACCTTTACGAACCATGAAGCCACCCTCCAGATATACCTGCCCGGCTTTGACTTCAGCCAGATGAACTGGCGGATGGCATTGCCGCTTGAGGAATTTGTCTTTTATCTAACCGGATTTATTGCGGTTCTGCTCATCTATATCTGGTGTGATGAATATTGGCTTGCCGCTTATAATGTGCCTGACTATTCAGTCGAGAGTAAAAAGATAGAAAGCATCGTGCTTTTCCATCCGCAATCGCTCATGATTGGTCTGGTCTTGATTATATCAGCCATTATCTACAAGAATTTTTATCCTCATCCCTATCAAGGCGGTCTTCCCGGCTATTTTATTTTTCTCGTAGTCGCCAGTTTTGTTCCTTCAATGGCTTTTTTTAAGACAACTTACCGATTTATCAACTGGCGCGCTTTCAGTTCCACCTTCTTTTTCATTTTATTGATCAGCTTGCTGTGGGAAGTGACACTCGCCTCACCTTATCAGTGGTGGGGATACAACTATGATCAAATGCTGGGCATAACGATCGGCGCCTGGACATCCCTGCCTATTGAAGCTGTATTGGTATGGATGGCTGTCACGTTCACAACAGTCATTATTTATGAGGCCATTAAAATCTGGATAGCCTCCGGCAAACCTATTAAGCAAGCTTTCCTGGGAAGGAATTGAAATTTGCATTCCCTGGTCGGTTGCATGACAAAGGAAATTTTAATATTGCCTTCCGCAAGGATAAGCTGAGAAAGAAAGCCGGCCGGCTCTTCAAAAATTCAGACTTATCTGTCCGAACAGGCTGCGCTGTACCTCGATGACAGGTACCGCTGTCCCCACGGCCTGGAATTCGGCGTGACTGCTATCGAGTAAATTTCTGCCGGAAAGGGAGAATTCTATATTTTTTACAGGTTTCCATCCCAGGCGGACATCCATTTCCAGATAACTGTCGATATTCCGTTCAGGCAAGCTGTCCACATAGCGAAAAAAAGTATCCATTTGCACATTGTGCGGCAAATCCATGGAAGACCTGAGATTAAATTGATGATGCGGCGATTGTCCTTCCTCGACATCTTGGGACACCGAACCCGTGGCAGTATGAATCTGAATTTGCAGATAAGAATAATTCGTTTGCAGACGCCACCATTCCAATGGCAGCCATTGCACTGCCATCTCCAAACCGTAAGTTTCGCCCTGGGCGTTGTTTCCGTAAGAAACAGGGAAAACCAGATGAGGTGCGGCATCAATCGTTTCAACAAAAGGCCTGCGGGCTTCCACACTGCTCAAGTTGTCATAAACATTGTAAAAAGCCGCGACGTCAATTGAGATATTTTCCGCCGGCGCTATTCTATAGCCTAATTCGTACGCCATCAGCTCTTCCGATTCGAAATCCTTGTTACCTTGTAAAGCGGCAAAAACGCCGGGGGCTTCCTGGCTGAAATAGAGCAAACTCGTGTCATGGTCTAAACGGTTGGGCGTGCGTACCGCGCGTGAAACAGACGCCCACAGGGTCTGTTGATTATCGGGCGTATAAATCAGACGGGCGTTAGGCTGAATTTGAAAACCGTTAAAATCATTATGTTCAAACTTCGAGCCAAACAGGAACTTTAGCGTGTCGGGGACCAGCGCGACCTGATCCTGTATAAATGCGCTGTACAGGAGATAATCGCGACTTGCGGGGGCAAATGCAAAATTGATGGCATTATTTTGATCGTCCGTTATATACCGAAATCCAAGCCCCCAAGTTACTTCCTGCCGATCCCCAAGCTGGAAATAATGTTGTAAATCCACATCATATGTATTGATAACCGCTTTCGATGATTCATTAAATGCGGAATAAGTGGTTTTATCCCGGGTATGATCAAAGTACAGCTGTAGCGATAGATCCGATGTATCAGAAAACCGATGCCGCCACCGACTCAAAATATTGCCGCCGGAAAAATCCTCCCCCACATTAGCCAGAGAAGTAAAAGGCGCCATAGGTGCCGTAATATTCCGCAAACTGCCCCCGTTGCCGGTATACAGATCACCTTGCAAGGTCAGGGAATCCTGCTCTGTCAATTCGCCATCCACCCTGAAACCGCCCTGAAATTTTTCCCAGTTATCCTGAGGGTTTCCGCCTCCCAAGACTTTCAAATCATCTCTGTCGGCATATTTCAGGTATGTCCGGTAATGCAGACTATCTGCAATCTTTCCACCATAACGAACAGCACCCACCCCCTTATCCTCTGTACCTCCGCCGGCCGTAACCAACAAACCCTGACTATTATTCGCGCTTTTGGTGATGACATTGATGACACCATTCACTGCATTGGCGCCCCACATGGCGGCACCAGGCCCCCGAACCACTTCAATTCTTTCTACATCTTCGAGCAATACGTCTTTTGTCCTCCAGAGCGTTCCGGAAAATGTAGGATGATAAACCGTCCTGCCGTCAATCATCACCAGCAGCTTGTTCGCATTCTCTCCATTAAATCCGCGGGCTGTAATTGCCCAGGTATTCGCATTCACTTGCGCGACCTGAAGACCGGGAACTATTCGCAATGCATCGGGAATGGACGTAACGCCGGACCGTAGAAGGTCGTCATTGTTAATAACAAATACAGCGGCCGATGTTTCCGAAACCTTTTGTTCGCGCCGGGACGCGGAAAAAATGACAGCTTCTTCCTGCAGCCAGCCGAGTTCCTCATCTAATGAATTTGCGATATCTGTTTGCGGCGTGATGGAAGGTGCTCCGGCGGATACCGGTGCCATTTGGATCAATGAAACGGCGTATATGGATAAAGCCAGGAATTGTTTACTCATAGTCGATGAAGATTATGAGTTCTTTTCTAAAGGTAAAAACATGTAACCGAAGCGCCATGACATGTCTGGCGCTCCAGCGCGGACATAAGGAATGGAAAACCGATTTTGTTACACATCAGGCATTGCATCTTTAACCCTCAGCATTTTTGCGCCGATCTGATTCCGGCCATTTTCTTTCGCTATATAAAGTGCCTCATCGGCTGTTTTTATCAGGTCTTCCGGCGATAGGTCCGTAGCAGGCACGACACTGCTCACGCCCAGGCTTAACGTTACCCGATCGGCCACACCGGAATAAGCATGAGGAATATTGGAATCAGCTACATTTTTACGCATGGCCTCGGCAATTTCCACCGCCCCATCAAAATTCATTTCCGGCAATACAGCGACGAATTCCTCGCCTCCATAACGAGCCACAAAATCAGTGACCCGCTTAAGCGTATCGCTCAGTATTGCCGCGATATTCTCCAGGCACCGATCGCCCTCCGCATGCCCGTAGTTATCATTAAAAGGTTTGAAATAATCCACATCCATGAAGATCAGTGACAGGGGTGACGCTGACCGCATGGAGCGGCGCCACTCTCTGGCAAAATATTCATCGAACATGCGGCGATTGGGAATGCCCGTCAATGCATCTATGCTGGCCAGCTGTTTCAGTAAGTCACGCTGTTTCTTAAGTTCAAGGTGTGTCTGAACCCTGGCCTGAACGACAGATATATTGAACGGTTTGCTGATGTAATCGACGGCGCCTGACTCAAAGCCCGCCATCACTTCCGACACTTCATCATGCCCGGTAATAAAAATCACTGGGATATGACGCGTTTTTTCATTGGATTTCAGGCATCTGCACACTTGCCGCCCATCCATACTCGGCATTTCGATATCCAGCAAAATCAGGTCCGGCGGCTGATCCGACTCCGCCATAAGCAAAGCTTGTTCCCCGCTTATTGCCACAATGATATCATAACGCGACCTTAAAACCTCTCCCAATGCCCTGATATTGATCGGCATATCATCGACAATCAATATTTTTTGCCGGTTATCCGCGCTGGAAGATGCGGATGTTTGCTCGAGTTCCGTATCAAATAAATTCAGAGCAATGTCCTGTAAAACAGATTGGGCGGCGGCAAAATCAAATTCGTTAATTGTCTGCCCAAGCAGCTTGAGCTTTTCACTTCGCCATGCATTGCGGACAATCATTTTCAGTTCTTTAAAATAATAATCCGCATCCAGGCGACTTCCATCCAAAGCATTAAGCAGTTTCTCTAATACAAGCCTTACCAGCGACAAATCGAGGTCAACAGGGTTATCACCATCGGGCAGATCTCCAGACTCGATAGCGCGTAACCGTGATACCGACTCAAGCACTTTATGCTGAGCTCTTGAAAATTCAATTGCCAATTCAGAAACACATGCCTGCTGTTTTTTAATGGCTTGTTCCAGCGCACCTATTCTGTCGTTCAGCTCGGACATGGCAAGATTGCCCGCTACACCTTTTAATGAATGCAGTAAAGTCAAAGCCGCTCCATTATCGCCTGCTTGCAGATAGGCTTCTAGCCGGACATTTGCATCATTAAAATTCTCATGGAACTTCACCAGCAATTCATGAAATAACTGAGCATTTCCCGCAACATTCTTTAATCCCAATTGCATATCAATACCCGGCAAAGCCGCCGGTAGCTCTATGTTTTCCTCCAAAGTCCTATCTGATGATATTTTCTGCATTTTCGGCTCGACAACAGCCAATAAGTGAGTCATCAGTTCATCAACGTCTATGGGCTTGACCACATATCCATTCATGCCGACACTTAAACACTTATCTTTAACATCGCCCATGGCATGAGCCGTCATAGCGATAATAGGCAAGTCATCAAACTGAGGCTCGGAACGTATAATTCGTGTTGCCTCATAACCGTCCATCACCGGCATTTGCAAATCCATTAACACAGCGTCAACACGGTTGGTCCGTATTTTTTGCACGGCATCCAATCCATCCGTGGCGATAACGACCTCAAAACCTTCCTGCTCCAGTATTTCTTTCGCAACTTGTTGATTAATATTATTATCCTCTACCAACAACAGTTTCGCCCCTTTGGTTTCGTGCAATTTTTCATGCCTCATTGCCGAACAGGGATTCTGTAAAGCAGGATAATCGTCAAATCGATTTTGGCCGAATACATCGGTAATCGCATTCAGCAACACCGACGGATGCACCGGCTTAATAAGAAACCCGTCCAGGTTGGCGTCATTAGACTGTTGTATAACATCCTCCCTGCTGTAAGCAGTTATCATGATGATGCGAGGCACATGGGTAATCCTGGGATTATTCTTAATACGGCGCGCGACTGTGATACCGTCCAGTTTGGGTAATTTCCAATCCATGAGGACAAGTCGGAAAGGACTTTCAACGGATGCGTTTTCCAACATCTGAATCGCCTGCTCCCCTGTGTTGGCTTGAGCGACTTGAAAGGAAAATGACTCCAGGTGAGAACGTAAAACATTTCTGGATGTTGCATTATCATCCACCACCAATGCTTTCATGCCGTGAAAATCACCAAACAATGCAATATATTTTTCATCAATTCCCTGGTATTGCTCAAAGACGGCGGTAAATGTAAAGGTACTTCCTTTTCCTACTTCGCTGGTTACATGAATATCTCCTCCCATCATATCCACCATTCGTTTACAGATCGCCAATCCAAGGCCAGTCCCCCCGTATCGACGAGTAGTGGATTTATCGGCTTGGCTAAAAGATTCGAATAACCCGCCTATTTGTTCTTTCGTCAAACCTATTCCGGTATCCTTGACGGAGAACTCAAGCATGATCTGGTTTTGTTCCAACACCTTTCCAGCATGTTCAGCCAAAGCAATATTAACGACGATATCGCCATATGGGGTGAATTTCACTGCATTATTGACCAAATTAAGTAATACCTGACCCAGTCTCAACGGATCCCCTATCAAATACAAAGGTACGTTACAGTCAGTGATAAAATGTATCTGAAGGCCTTTTTCCTCCGCTTTGACACTCATCAGATTCGAAAGGTTATTCAGCACATCATCCAAATTAAATGCGATGGCTTCCAATTCCAGCTTCCCGGCTTCGATTTTGGAAAAGTCCAGAATATCGTTAATTATTCCAAGCAATGCATGCGAGGAAGCTTGAACTTTTGTCAGATAATCATACTGTTTGGCGGTGACCTCCGTCTGCAGCGCCAAGCGGGTCATACCGATAATCGCATTCATCGGCGTTCGAATTTCGTGACTCATGATCGAAAGAAACTCTGATTTGCTTTTATTGGCGGCAATTGCCTGATCCCGTGCCTCCGCCAGTTCGGATGTACGTTCTATGACTTTCTGCTCTAATGTCCGGCTATATTCTCCAAGCTTATCGTAAGAAGCCTTTAGATTTCTGGCCATCTGAGCAAACGCTGTCGTTAACGCACCGATTTCACCCTCCTGGTATTCGTTAATGGTCTCGCTGACCGCAAAGTTGCCTTGAGCCAGCTGATTTGCCAGACGAGTTAAATGCATTAGCGGCCTGGACAAGCGCTCGGATACGAATAATACGATACCGACCCCCATTAGAATAAAAATAGCCGTGATTATTAATAACCGCGTTATCATTTCACGGATTTGTCCGAGACTTTCCTGCTTTGACTTAGTGATCTCCTGATTAAGAAGATCCAGTGAAAATCCCAGCCTAAGAACCCCCCAAGGCTCCGAACTTACTTGGATAGGCATGATAAACTCCATAAAGGACTTACCATTGCTGGCATATTCATTGACTGTCGCGGTATTTTGGCTCGCAGCGAATAAGTCTTCTTTTTCGGATAAGATCTCCAACTCCAACTGAGGCTTTAGGGTATGGATGTACGCCATACCGGAGGATTGCATTAGAATGATGTAATGAAGGCCCTCATTTTCTTTCACTGCATTTCTTAGCAGGTCGGAAACATGCGAGAGATTAACGGAAGCAATGCCATTTTTGACTTGACCGGATAGACTATCGGATAAAATTTGTCCTCTATCGATTAATTTTCCTTTTATCAATGCAATGCGTTTTTCCAACTCTTTTTCAAACACATCTTTTTGAAACTCGATCTGAACAAAGGTCAACATAGTCAACAAGGCGATGATTAAACCCACCATCGTCACGAGAAGCTTTTTAAAAATACTCCGTTTAACCATTTGTTATATTCTCAGGCTGATCTATCAAAGATTATTCAATAATTTGATTAACCGAGCCCAAAGCTTCGTTATTCAAATCCAATCCATATTCCTTCACTTTTTTCATATTAAGCATAATATAGGAACCTGCGGGATCAACCACGGGTTGCAAGACTTTTTTATGCTCTAGCAACTCTCTCGCAAGACTTGCGGCTTGCAGGCCCATCGTGGAAATATCAGCCGATATCACCAGCGTTGCCCCCAATGTGGAAAATATTTCAGCATAGGCAATGACCGGTTTTTTCATCGCCGCGCTCTCGCTAAAGATTTCAAGCACAGACTCTTGGCTTGCAAGAACAACAGGATCCGAAATAAGCCATAAAACATCCACTTCCGGCAACAGTTTTTCCAAGGCCGGCATTAATTCTGCTGATTCGGCAATGGGAGTGCTAATAATTTCCATTCCCACATCTTCCGCGGTTTCAATAGCTCCCGATAACCATTCTTTGTTATATCTCTCACTATAGATTACCCCAATCTTCTTTACCGCCGAAAAAAGGTAACGATAAGTCATCAACTGCATTCCCGGTGATAACTCATTGGAGACGCCATAGGAATTTTCGCTCATCGGTAAACGCTGCCAATTCAGCACAGATGAAAAAATTATCTTTTTATCTTCAGCAATTTCGTGCGCCAATAAATAAGCTTTTGAACCAATCGCATAAATAATGTCAGGATTGACTTGCAGAATCTGTTTCTTAACCTGATCGATGTCGACTGAACTATCCCCCAAATTAATTTTTGCCCTTATCCCTACTGTATTTGCTGTAAACGCCGCTTGAGCCAATTCATAATTTTTTACCGCCGCATTTGAATTAAGAACCAATGTACCTCCGCTTTCTTCAGCAATGGCCTCACCTGTCTGAAATGATAACAGCATTAAAACAAATAACAGCAGGCATCCTGTCCTGACGATTGGTGTTCGCCAAATCAAAAGCCAGTCTGTCATAACGCGTGCCATATTTACTGTCATACTAGGGCCCGAGCTCCTTGAGTTCAGACTGCGTGAGCCTCCGCCAGCCGTCAAGACCGAGCATTTTCAACCTACTTTCCCCTTCAGGGGCTTGATCCATGCCTTCCAATATATCCAGCAAGACCTCTGCGCTTGCAGTCGCCTTGTTCGGGACCACGACCAAGGTGAGGAACTGTTTCTCGCTGACGCCCAGCCGAGTCAACAAGCTATACTGCTTCTGATTAATTTTGGCAAGATTCTCGAGACTGTCTTCCGTCGTCAATGCCGCGTCCGCCATGCCGAAGCCCACAGCCATCAAGGCATCGATATCCTTGGGAACCAGAATCAACTCTATCTGCGCCAGAATCCCAGCACTGTCATCACCCAGAATCTGACTAAGAATAGTTCGCGTATGGGCTTCGGTAGCTGCGGAAGCTATTCTCCCTCCCTTTAATAACTCAAATTTATTGATTTGTTTTTTTGCTGACAAGACTTTTCGCTGGGTCGATTTGCCGTGAGAGATTCCCACTAAAACCGGTGTTATCGACACTTTTTTTTGTAAAATATGATAATGCCAGCTAGAAAGCAGGAATCCACCGTCTTGCGTTTCCATGAGCGTTTTCTCAAAAACATCTTTGTTACTAAACGGTTGAAAACGAAAGCCCCCAAATTTTGAAAGATAGGTATCAAATGCGATCTTCAAGGAAACGTAATTATTAATATTTGTTTCCGAATTATAAAAATAAAGCGTGCTGCTGTTTAAGACTGGATTCGCTTCAGGCTCGGCATGAGCAATCGGACTGCTGATGAGAAAGAATGCAAATATACTAAGCGTAAAAAATCTGACGCCGGATTGCGTCGTAAAAATTGCGGATATTCCGGATTCCCCATCGCGCATATAACGTCTGGGAGTGATTATAGAAAATAGATAAAATTATCGATCATATAAGTTCGCCTGAATGTGACAACATTGGATAGAGTTTACATGCTTATAATGTCGTGGATGTTTTGAAGTTGAGCGTCATGAGGCAAACAATTTAGCCGAAGCGGGATACATTGAAGCAAGGCAGAATTTATTTATTATTTCCATTTTTTATAGCTCATGACTTTATATTTCAATATCCGCAGATTCCGACAGCAACCGAATATCCTGCATTTTTCTATTTGAAGCAAGCCGATCATTTTTTTTTGATATAAAAAATCTGCCTGTCCGATTCTCTTATAAGCTTAATGATTTGATGACCTGTCTGGTCGGAATAAACGCCAAAATCCAAGTGGGCTGCCGGATCTGTCGCGATTACCTTGACAACATCACCGCTGGTCATTTCCATCAGCGCTTTTTTCAGGCGCAACAATGGCAGAGGGCAATTCAAACCGCTAGCATCTAATTCTAGGTTAAATTCAATCATTGTTTGGTTTTAAATGTTCTTAAGTCACTTCAGAATGCTTATAATACCATCCTCTACTTAATCCGCGAATCATAGACATACAATGGATTATTTTCCAATTTTTGTAAAACTTAAAGATCAAGATTGCCTTGTTGTCGGCGCTGGTGAAATTGCTGCCCGTAAAATTGAATTATTAGCACGGGCCGATGCAAAAATCACTGTCATCGCCAATGAAATAAGCTCAGCCGTTTCCAACCTACAGGTCACTCATAACCTGAATATACAGAAAAAGACTTTTTCCCCAACTGTCGACTTGCATGGATTCAGACTGATTGTATCAGCCACTGATAATGCCGATACCAACCGACTAGTTGCCAAAACGGCAGCTGAACAGAACATCCCTGTTAATGTAGTTGACAACCCCGAACTTTGCACCTTTATCTTTCCGGCCATCATTGATCGATCACCGGTCGTTGCCGCGGTATCCTCCGGCGGCGCTTCGCCGGTTTTGGCAAGATTGCTTCGCGCGAAAATAGAAGGCTTGATTCCCCCTGCCTATGGTCGCTTGGCTCATATTGCTGAAAAATTCAGACCATTCGTCAAAAGAATCATTAAAGAGCCTGCGCAACGCAGAATCTTCTGGGAAAACATACTTCAAGGCTCCATTGCCGAACTGGTCTTTTCAGGCAAGGAACAGGAAGCCGAGGCACAGCTTGAGCAGACACTCATTAATCAGAAAGAAAACGTTAATGTTGGCGAAGTATATCTGGTCGGAGCCGGCCCCGGTGCGCCTGACTTATTAACTTTCCGTGCATTACGGTTAATGCAACAGGCTGATGTTATAGTTTATGACCGACTGGTTTCGCCCGAAATTATCGATTTAGCCCGCCGGGATTCCGAAAAAATCTATGTTGGCAAGCAACGGCATAACCATGCACTCCCACAAGAATCCATCAACAGCCTGCTGGCGGATTTGGCCAAAGCAGGGAAACGGGTGGTACGACTGAAGGGAGGCGACCCTTTTATTTTTGGTCGCGGCGGAGAAGAAATTGAAACCTTGATGCAGCAGGGCATCAATTTCCAGGTCGTTCCGGGCATCACTGCAGCGTCAGGCTGCGCCACTTATGCGGGCATACCACTGACCCATAGGGATCACGCCCAATCCTGCACATTCGTGACCGGCCACCTAAAAGACAATTCCATCAACCTAAACTGGAAACAGTTGGCCGCACCCAATCAAACCATTGTCATTTATATGGGTCTGGTCGGGCTGGAAAAAATCTGTCAGTCTTTAATTGAACACGGCAGCCCGAAAAATTTGCCTGTTGCTCTGGTTCAGCAGGGTACCACGAGTAACCAACGGGTTATTACCGGCACCCTGGAATCCCTGCCTGGCATAGTGGCCGGCCAGGACATCAAACCGCCAACACTGGTTATTATCGGCACCGTCGTAATGTTGCATGACAAACTGGAATGGTTTCATACGGATCAGCCAGTTTAAAATCATCTGTATATAGACGCTGTCAACCTTATAGCATACAGAATAGATAATTATTCAAGCCGTTGAATTTGACTGATTGGACTATCTCATTGCAACTTCATAAGCGGCCATAATCGGTGATTTCACAGCCACCACTCTGCACTTAAATAAATAGTGAAGTTTTTTATCATTTCGGCCAATAAATCTTTATAGCGGCAAAAAACAATCTGAACGATTCAGTTATTATTCATACAATTTATTGATAATAGACCCCAAGCAAATAATAAATATATATTTTAATAAAAAGGATTGAATTTTATTGCTAAATTCCCTATCCTTTGCGGGTTTAACTTTTAATTGGGCTGTATTTAGTAAAATATTGCAGTCTTTTTTAATCACCAAGAGAGGTCAATATGAAAAAATCATTAGGTTCATTAGCGGGCATTGCTTTAATCGCTTTAAGCTCACAAGCATTTGCTCAGGAAGATATCAAAGTCGGCCAAAAAATCTATGACCGCGCTTTCGGTCGTGGCTGCGGCACTTGCCATGACATCGCTTCAAATCCACAATTGTTCGAATTAGTTAAATCCGGAAAACTGGACAGAGCCACTTTCGAAACTGTTATTAGAGAAGGTAAAGGCGGCATGCCAAAAGCCATGGATGCTATCATGGCTGTTGGTCCCGTCAAAAAAGCAGGTTATAGCGAAGATCAAGCTCTTGACGCTTTATATGCATATCTGGGCAGCAAATAATAAGCTATCTATCCCCTAGATAGACGAACATAAAAAAAGCCACCCTAATTTATATTAGGGTGGCTTTTTTT
>SWBY01009395.1_pt2 | contig 46285 bp, 40 predicted proteins | sample 4693071 | NCBI WGS metagenome assembly SWBY01 (sample SAMN10267273, study PRJNA491770) | bioreactor metagenome | isolation source: DHS bioreactor inoculated with marine methane seep sediment | place: Japan: Omine Ridge, Nankai Trough | collected 2006-05-06 | reverse complement strand
AAATCTCATCCCGGACGGTTTGAACCACTCCTGCCAAATTTCACAGAGATGATCCGGCGCAAAAACGCTCAGTTCGGTGGACCTGCCAAATTTACGGTGGCCGTAGCAACCGGATGGGATTCAACGGTTCGACACGATCTTGAAATCGTTGCAGATTATATGAATGCTGAACCGGATATGAGTTCATTTTACTGGGATCCCAGGGAGGCGGAGTATGATGGGAAGGTCTTGCGGATGGATGGGAAACCGATCCACGTGGTCTTTCGTGATGATATCCGCGATTTCACTTCAGAGATGGAAAAGTCAAAACCGGTATTGGATGCACTCCGAGACGGAAAAATCTGTTTTATCAATCCATTTTCTTCCCGAATTGGTGGTCTGAAATGTGTTCTCTGGTTCATGACAGATGAAAAATCGCAGCATTTGTTCACAAAAGATGAGATCAAAACTATCATGGAGACGATCCCCTGGACCCGGTTCATGAAAGAAAGCAACACAGAATACCAGGGCAAGAAAATTGATCTGTTCCCGTTTGTACGGCAAAACAAAGATCTTTTTGTTTTGAAACCCAATGCTGGTTATGGCGGTTTTGGTGTCACAATTGGTACCGACGCAAAGCAGAGCGAATGGGACAGGGTACTGGATCAGATTGCTGGTGGCGAAAGTTGGGTCGTTCAGGAACTTGCCTACATACCACGGGATGAGTTTCCCGGATTTGGGCCGGATCTGGAATGGGCGGATAAGAATGTTAATATTAATTTCTTCGCTTTTGACGGCATTTTCGGCGGTGGAATGGTCCGAGTATCAGACTCTTCCATTATCAATGTGCATCAGGGTGGTGGTTTGATACCTATCTGCTACGTCTGATCCAGAAAATCAATATTAAAATAACGGCCGCTTCTTTAGCGGCCATTTTTTTTAGTCACGAATAATAATCAGGGATGTATAGTGAGATAGGGCCAAAGATCCGACAGGTTCCCCATATCATCCCTGGCACGAAGTTCAAGAAGATATTCACCGGGTGGTAAACTCCTGGGATTCACCGGGAATGTGATTCCCCAGAGGCCATCGCCTGACCCAAAATCACCACTCGTACCATCATCGCTGAGAAAAACACCTGTGGGTTGTCCATCCCAATAGATCTCAACAGAAACCACAGTTGAATCCAAATCCGTAACGTAGGCTAACATGGTAAACTGGCCGCCATCTTCCCAGGACAAGTCAGTATCCAGATATCCTGCAAGATTGATATAAGGCGGTTCATTGGCAGGTGCAGCAGATCCCGATTCAAAATACCTGAACTGCTCAATGAGCCAGTTGTCGTCGGCACGGGAATAAGTCTCATAATCAGCGGTAAAATCCAGGAAATCAGTTCCCGCCAACCGGTTGATTTGCAACAGAACCCCAGGATCAATTTCCGACAGGTCCGAAGGGTTAGCGTGACAGACTCCAATGCTGAAAATCACTGCAAAAAGCAGACACAATCGCATCATGATCATCTCCTTAACTCATCGAAACACACGTCCTGCTCCCATGATCATGGGAGAGGATGTGCTGCCGGAATCATTTAAAACACGCGAAAGGGAACTTGGCTAGTCCTCATCCACATTCACGATTTCAAATTCCATCCTGCGGTTTGCTCGCATCCCCGCTGCATTCAGAATTGTTCGAATCGCCTTGGCTGTTCGTCCCTGGCGACCAATCACTTTTCCCATATCCGCTGGAGCCACTCGGAGTTCAATAATCGTGGTCATCTCGCCGGAAACTTCATTTACGTTGACTTCATCCGGATTGTCGACAATTGCTGTAACAATAGCTTCCACTAGATCTTTCATTGCTGTTTCCTACCTCTCTTGACGAATAATCTAACAATTAGAATTCTCAGTCACGTCGAAAACGGACATCTAATTTACTTACGTTTTATAACAGATTGGCATGTGAAGGGTCAAGCCGGACCGCTCTCTGCATTATTCAACCGGGTTTGAATATCGGCGATAATCGGTGCATTGGAATCGATATCCAGCATCATAGAAAAACGTGCATTTGCCTCCCTGAACTGACCATTTTCAATACAAATGACGATCTCGTTGGCCAGAGATTCCATAAGTTTGTGTGTTTCAAGACCGTCTTTCGCTTTTCTCAGCATGATTGATGCATCGAGTTTACTGGGGACATCGTCTGGAAAGGATTCCAGGATTTCAATAACTGCCGGGTATCGACCACTATCAAGATATTGCTGCGCTTTCCTGAGCATCGATTCTGCCTGATGGGAGTTTTCCTCTTCACAGAGCGCCAATTCAGCCTGTTTGATTAATTCCCGGCCTTCGTTAAAACTTGGATCAATATCAGAAATTGATTCCCAGATCTTGATTGCCTTTGAATAATCTTTTAGACGAAACAGTTTGTCACCCTGCGCAACGAGGATTTGTGCTTGTCTTCGTCGGGAGATCCACTCCTCGAGATCCTTCAGAAATTGCATTGCGCTCTCATGATCCGATGAAATATTAAGAATATCTTGACAGAGTTCCCGGGCGGTTTCGTAATCTCCCCGGCATCGGGCATCATGTGCCTGGTCCAAATTCAGACTTATTTGATCCCGTTTATCCTGCTGCCGTGTTGTTGTCTGCAGCAATTCTCTGGCTTTCGCATGATCCGGAGCCATTGCCAGGATTTCCCTGAAATTTTCTGCCGCTGTTTCCAATTCGTTGTGTTCAAGTGCACGGACTCCTTCAGTAAATGAAGTTTCCAGGGTTTCAGCACTGGATTTGGCTTTCTGGATACGGTTCTGAAGATTTTTCAGAGTATTATCGATGTCTTCAGAACCGGCCTGCAGTCGTGACACCATCATGGACGCGCGGTTGAGATCATGATTCATAAGCGCATGCTCAACTTGTTTCAGAGTGTGTTCTTTTTCTTCAGGGGACATCACTTCGGAAAACACCGGCTCTTTCGAATCGGAATCACTCATCGCGTTTCCCTCATTTCCTATTAATCATTCCACCAGGAAAATCTGTAATCACACTACCCTATGAATTTCTTTGCGACCAGAGAAGCATTGGTGCCGCCAAATCCAAATGAATTTGAGAGCGCATATTCAAATTGCAGTTTCCGGCTACCCTCCACGATATAATCGAGATCACATTCCGGATCAGGTTCCTGATAGCTAGCAGTCAAGTGCACCTGATTTTCAAAAAGTGATTTTGCAACGATGCCGAATTCGAAAGCTCCGGCAGCGCCCAGAAGATGACCCACCATGGATTTTGTCGAATTGACGGGTATGTTTTTTGCCTGTTCCCCAAATACGGTTTTAATAGCAAGCGTTTCGAACTTGTCGTTTAGCGGTGTGGAGGTTCCATGGGCATTAATATAACCGATCTGATCCGGCTGTATTCCCGCATCATGGATAGCTGCCCGAATTACTCGTACAGCACCCTCTCCACCAGGCGCTGGAGCGGAAAGGTGGTGCGCATCCCCACTCATTCCGTAACCACTCACTTCGCAATAGATCCGCGCACCACGATTAATGGCGTGTTCCTTTTCTTCAAGAATCAACGAAGCTGCACCTTCACCAATAACAAAACCGTCTCTGTTTTTATCGAATGGACGACTCGCCGTTGCAGGATCGTCATTTCGCGTGGATAATGCACGCATTGAACAGAATCCAGCAACCGCCAGAGGCATAATCGGCGCTTCAGTTCCACCGGCAATCATGATATCAGCATCACCTCGGCGGATAATATTCATGGCATCACCGATAGCATGTGTCCCCGTTGCACAAGCGGTACATACGGCAGAATTCGGCCCTTTTGCTTTCAAGCGCATGGACACATGACCGGATGCAAGATTTGCAATGGCGTTGGGAATAAAAAAGGGTGAAACCCGCCGGGGACCCCTCTCCGTCAAAACCATCTGCTGCCTGCAAACTTCACCAATGCCACCTATCCCCGAACCGATATATGTGCCGAAACGATCGGAATCTACTGCCGTCACATCCAAAGATGCATCTTCGACAGCCATAAGGGAAGCAGCAATGGCATATTGGATAAACAATTCCGTTTTTCGTGCTTCCTTCGGTGTCATATATTCCGAGACGTCAAAATCTTTGACTTCACCCGCCACCTGAGACGAAAACTCTGCAGCATCAAATTTGGTGATATTTGTTATTCCGACTTCACCCGCCAGAATCCGGGGCCATATATTGTCAATTCCTTTGCCCAGAGGACAAAGCGCACCTATTCCTGTTACAACAACTTTACGATTCACAACTTCCTCCATTTGCAGAACCGGGATACTCCCGCTTACCTTGTCCGATTCAATAACTCCTGACCGCTCTTAACAACAGCAGGATTGTAGTTTCCCAATTTAAAGATTGTCAATAAATATAAAACTTTCCCTCTGGATTCGCACTTCTACCCTCAATAACGATTAGTGAATTTTCGGATTGAAGTGAGGATCGTTAAAGATCTTTTCAAAGACAGAAACGATCTTTGGATCAAAATACGTTCCCGCCTGCATCTGTATCTCACGAAGTGCCTGATCGTTTTCAAGCTTCTCCGGTCGGTATGAATTCTCATTCGTCAATGTATCAAAGCATTCGGCTACCGCAAGGATTCGCGAACCCAAAGGAATTTCTTCCCCTGCCAGACCATGAGGGTATCCTTCGCCATTGTAACGTTCATGATGGTAACGAATCAGAGGAGCCACATCTTTCCATACAGCAATCGGTTTTATCACTTCATAACCAATTTCCGGATGCATTTCGATGTTTTTTCTGAGAGATCCATGTTTCAGATCGATTCTGACAAATCCAATATCATGCAGTAATGCTGCATAATGAAGAATTTTCATTTCAGAATCAGGAAGATTCAATTCCTTGCCCATCAGATATGCATATTTAGCAGTATTTTTCAGATGACCCTTCCAGAACTGCCGGGTGCCTTCCATGGCCATGAGGAGAATCTCAGTCATATGCGTAAAATAATTCTGCTGTTCATTTCGGAACCTGACATTCTGAATAAAAATGGAAGCCTGACCGGCCAGACTCTTCACGAGACCAGCATCTTCCAGAGTAAACCCTGGTTGACCTTTTCGTTGAAGCAGTTCCAGTATACCGAAATTAGCAGTAGCAGTGCCGATTGGTACAGCAAGTATGGCTGATGTCTCAAAGTTGGGTAGAATGTTAAAAGATCCATTGTATCGATTATCATCCTGAACATCATTAATCATGACGAGTTGGCGGTTTCTCGCAACCCATCCAGCAACGCCCTGCCCGTCCTGAACGTCTTTGACCGCAATAGATCCGGTGCCGATACTGACCTCAAAATGGAGAGTTTCACTATCATCAACCCGCAGCAAAACAAGTCCAGCAGAAGCTCCGGTAAGTTCAATGGCACATTTGACAATGTCCTCTAGAAGGACATCCAGATGAGATTGTTGACTCAAAGATTGAGCGATATCAAACAGATAGGTCATCTGATCATTATAATTTTTTAACTTGGATACTGTTTCCTTTGTGGCTGCACGGGCAACAAAAAATCCCAGAATGGCCAGAAAGATCAGGAAAAAAAGCAGTATCGTCAAATATCGGAATATATGTGATACGCCGGTTTCACTCGTGAGAGGTTCGATATAAACCAGAAGCACATAGGCAAGAACACAAAGCGGTGCAATGGAAGAAAAAAGAAAGGCAAGGTTATAACGGTCAAATAGCCCAAGTCTCTCAATTGACGATTTTTTCTTTTCCATTTTTACCCAGGGTTAAGGTAGTTTTTCTCGCCGGAACATGATTCAAGCTACCATTTTAATACCTTTCCCGTCAATACCCCGATCCGTACTTCAGGTGTATAAATCAAATCTGTTTGTGCACTGTTGAACAATCATTCCCCTTCACTGAAAGAGTCTGATTGATCCCTTTTTATTTACTCGCTATTTTCATGTATTCTTTGTTTCATGTTATTCTGTTGATCCGGAACCGCTTTGAGGAACTAAAATGAAATATCGTGACTTACCTTCTGTCCATGATCTCCTGGATTCCCCATCATTCACCCCAATGGTGGATCAATATTCCCGGGAAGCCGTCCGGGATGGCATTCGGGAAGTGATTTCTCAACTCCGTGAAAATATCCAATCCATAACAGAAACCGATATTTCACACGAAGAACTGTTATTCCGGGTAGGCTTACATATCGAGAGTCGATTCCAAAAGTCATTATGCAAGGTGATCAATGCGACGGGGACAGTGCTGCACACCAACCTCGGTCGCGCACCTCTGGGTGAAGAGGCGATCCGGGCGGTAGTGGACATTTCCCGAGGTTACTGCAACCTTGAATTTGATCTGGGTACGGGTATTCGGGGGCATCGATCAGATCATGTATCAGATCTATTAACCCGACTAACCGGTGCCGATGCAGCATTTGCGGTGAATAATAATGCCGGGGCAGTACTTTTGAGCTTATCCGCTCTCGCCCAGGGAAAAGAAGTCATTGTCTCCCGAGGAGAATTGATCGAGATCGGCGGTGGGTTTCGTGTGCCCGATGTCATGGCTGCCTCCGGCGCGATTCTCTGTGAAGTGGGTACAACTAATCGAACACATCTTCGAGATTACGAGAATGCAATAACCGAGAACACCGGGATGATATTTAAAGCGCACCATTCGAACTTCGGTCTGGTCGGTTTTACCCACGAAGTCGAACTGGATGAATTGGTCGCTCTGGGCAGAAAATCCAACATTCCAGTTATGTATGATTTGGGAAGCGGTTGTTTTTTTGATGGAAATGATTACGGATGGTTTTCCACACCTGTCATTGAAACGATCAATGCGGGCGCAGATTTGGTCACTTTTTCTGGTGACAAGCTTCTTGGCGGACCTCAAGCTGGTATTCTTCTCGGCAGAAAAAGTCCGATTGATGCGATTTCCACACATCCTTTAGCCAGAGCATTACGGTTGGATAAAATGACCCTGGCTGCTTTGGAAGCGACTCTACAGCAATATCTTAACCCGGATAAAACCGTTGATGGAATACCGGCGCTTGCCATGCTCACGGTTGAGGATAGTGTTTTAAAACGCCGGGCATCTCAACTCATGAAAAAATTGAAAATCCTGAAACTGCCAGGGATTGAGATGCGAATTGCTCGTGATCAATCAGCAATCGGTGGCGGCGCGCTCCCCCTCGTGGAACTGCCCACTTGGGTAATTGAGTTGAGTTGCGGTGCAATTTCTGCGGAAGACGCTCGGGAGAAACTCCGACAGGCGAGCCCACCGATAATCTGCCGAATAAAGAATGAAACCATTATAATAGATATTCGTACAGTTAATCCCCGTGAATATGGGGACATTATTCATGCATTCAGCGATCTAATTTATTGATCAAACAGCGATTTCAAGCCACGGACGTAATCCCCGGCAACCCGTCCCCTGTCTGTGATGATACCGGTTATAAATCGATGCGGTGTAATATCAAATGCCGGATTCTTGATTTTTACATTTTGAGGTGCAATCTGCATGTCCCCAAGATGGGAAACTTCCCGCGGGTCTCTTTCTTCAATCGGAATAAGTGACCCATCTTTCAGATTTAGATCTATCGTAGAAATTGGAGCAGCCACATAAAAGGGGATTCTGTGGATGCTGGCAGCCAGTGCGACTGAGTAGGTTCCGATCTTGTTGGCAACATCCCCATTTGCAGCAATGCGGTCCGCACCGACAACAACAACGTCGATTTCCCCTTTTGCCATAAAATGAGCTGCCATATTATCGGTAATCAGAATGGTTTCGATATTGTCTTCCATCAATTCCCACGCGGTGAGACGGGATCCCTGTAAAAAAGGGCGGGTTTCATCGGCAAATACTCGAATTTTTTTACCCGCCTCAATTGCACCGCGAATGACACCCAAAGCCGTGCCATACCCCGCCGTGGCCAGAGCTCCGGCGTTACAATGTGTCAAGACCGTGGCCTCATCAGGAATCACCTCGGCACCAAAACGGCCAATGGCTCGGCAACTCTCAATATCCTCCCGATAGATGCGTATGGCCAACTCTTCCAACCCATCCAATAACCGATTTTGCGGCGTCTGCTCTGCACATTTCATCATTTTTGCCGTTGCCCAGAATAAATTGACGGCAGTAGGTCGAGTCGCATTCAGAAGTGTCTGATATCGATGAAGCTCTTCTGCAATCCCACCACCTGCATCTGCGATCTGCCGGGCTCCCAGAACCATTCCAAATGCGGCTGTAACACCGATAGCCGGCGCTCCCCGCACCAGCATATCTCGAATCGCATCAGCGACTTTCTCTGCCGTATCGCATCGCTCGTATTCAGTAATTAAAGGTAGCCGAGTCTGATCCAAAATCCAAAGTAACTTGCCATCCCATCTTACGGTTTCAATCATTTTCCCTCCAAATAACTTGCCAGACTTGCTGTTTACCGGTATTTAGCTCTTGAGGTTCCGAAGTGGAACGCGTAAATTAGTTTGTAGTATAATGATAGCGAGGTCGACGATCAACCGTTTGAACGGATTGACTGGATGGTGATAAAATGGTATAAAATCTCCGGTTTAGTGTTTTCTCGGGGGTATTTATCGTTCAGATTTATTTAGGAAAAGCGAGGCGAGCATGACCAGATCCGGTATGAAGAAGATCCTGCTGGTAGATTACGAAGTATCCAAAATGAGAGTCACGGAGGATTTCCTGACTCAGGCAGGCTTTGAAGTCATCAAGTCCCTGGATGGCCTAGATGCTTTGGAAAAGTTTGCGGAGGAGCAACCCGACCTGGTGTTGCTTTCACCAATGCTGCCCAAACTTCATGGGTTTGAAGTTTGCAAAGCAATCAAACAATCTGATGCAGGAAAAAACATTCCGGTCCTCATCACGACTAGCGTTTATAAGAGTTACAAATATAAACGCGAAGCAATGAAGGATTATCTCGCCGACGATTACATCCTTAAACCCTTTAATTATGAAGAGCTTCTTACCAAAATTCGTGAGCATCTCGGAATGAAGGGTATTGAATCTGAACCGCCCGTCGCCGTACCAAAAACGCCTGAAAAAAAACCGGTGGCTAAAGAACCCCAGAAAAAGGATGGCACTAAGAAATTCGATAAACTTCTGGACGAGACACTTGAAACCCTGCTTCGGACTTCGGAATTGGATGAGATGTCTGATGAGGAAAAAACAGAACGGAAAGCAAAATCCAAGGATCGCGATCTCGATGCGATCCTTGAGGATACTTTGTCCGGTCTTCTGAAAATTCCGTCTAAAAGTGAACGTGCCGCCAAACCGAAGCCAAAACCCATTGCTATACCCGAACCGGAACCGGAACCCATTCCAGAGCCTGAACCCATTCCAGAGCCTGAACCCATTCCCGAACCTGAACCCATTCCCGAACCTGAACCCATTCCCGAACCTGAACCCGTTCCCGAACCGGAGCCTGAACCCGTTCCCGAACCGGAGCCTGAACCCGGTCCCGAACCGGAGCCTGAACCCGAGCCCGAGCCGGTTATCGAAGATGAGCCTCCAGCCCAGGTCACGCCAGGCGATATTGATCGAATCATTGATGAGGCGATCGCTATCATTGATGATACGGAATCCGATGCCAAGCAGGAAGCAGAACCCCAGATCGATGCAGTACAGACGATTCAGATACAGAAAAAAGATCTGGATGCTGCCCTGAAAGCGGAAGAAGCTAAGGAAACCGGGGAATTTGTAGACGATGAAGAAGGGATGCGGTTTGGCAAGTATCTGCTTACCGAGAAAATAGCCACAGGCGGTATGGCAGAGTTGTGGAAAGCCAAACAACGGGGTCCTGAAGGTTTTCAGAAACTGGTTGCTCTGAAACGGATTCTGCCACATCTTCTCGAAAATGAAGATTTTATTACAATGTTTATTGACGAAGGGAAAGTGGCTGCCCAATTAACGCACCCGAATATTGCACAGATTTATGAACTTGGCGAAGAATCCGGTTCGTATTACATCGCCATGGAATACATCGCCGGTAAAGATCTGCGAAGCATCCTGCGAATTGGTCGTCGATCAAATAAACCGCTTTCAATTGAACTGTGTCTTCAGATTGCGAGTAAATTGCTGGCAGGGCTGCACAATGCGCACAGGAAAAAAGGGTTTAATAATGAGAATCTTAACATTGTGCACAGGGATGTCAGCCCGCAAAATGTTCTGATCTCATATGAGGGTGAAGTTAAACTTGTAGATTTTGGTATTGCTAAAGCTGCTGCTAAAAATTCCGTTACTCAGACCGGCGCACTTAAGGGAAAAATCCTGTATATGTCTCCGGAGCAGGCGTGGGGACAGCCCGTAGACAGACGATCTGATATTTTTTCAGTCGGAACGCTGCTCTACGAAATGCTGGCATCCAAACGGATCTTCCTTGCAGATAGTGAAATCGCAATTTTGCAGAAAGTCAGAGAGTGGGATCCCCCACCGCCATCCTCCACCAATGCGCGTATCTCCTCAGACCTGGACCGAATCATCATGAAAGCCATTTCTAAAGCGCCGGGTGATCGGTATGAGACTGCCGAAGAGATGCGTCTGGAAATAGAACATTTCCTGAAGGTCCGTAATCCTCCCCAGGATATTCTGAATCTGGGACTTTACATGCGGACACTTTTCTCAGATGAGATCGAAAAAGAAGTGCCGGAACTTCTGGAAATGATCAGAGACGGCAAAACATATCCGTTTGATCTGGTGGTTGATGAAATCCCTGCAGTAGCTCGTGATATTTTTGAACCCGAGCCCGGGTCTGAACCCGCACTTGAGCCCAAGCCCGAGCCCGAACCCGAACCTGAGTCCGAACCTGAGCCCGAGCCAGAACCCGAGCCAGAACCCGAGCCAGAACCTGAGCCAGAACCCGAGCCCGAACCTGAGCCCGAGCCAGAACCCGAGCCCGAACCTGAGCCCGAACCCGAGTCTGAACCGTTTGTGGAACCTGAAATTCCCGAATCGGATAAGTCACCGGCTTTAGATATTGATGACGATTTCCTGAAACCATCTTCCCCGTCGGGGTTCAATTTCAAAAGTCCCGTTGTCCTGGGAGGAATTGGCCTAGTGCTCGCCATCGTTATTGCGATCTTTGCGTTGATGGGCGGCGATGACGAACCGAAAGTTCCGGCAACTCCCACTGCAAATGTACCTGCAACGGAAACGGCACAGGCAATTGCTGCACTGAACACACCGACTCCGGAAGCAACAGCAACCGTTACACCGGAAGCCACGGAAACTCCGACGCCGCGTGAGAAGAAAATTGCTACAAAAATTGAACCCACCAGGCCACCGAGATCGACCGCAACAGCAACGCCAACGAGTACGCCTGAACCGACCATCACACCGACACCAAGACCGACATTTACACCGACCAACACACCGGAACCCACCAAGATTCCAGCAGGAACATTTATTGAGTATCCGGATGTCAAACCGGTACCCGTGGCAACAGTTCCGCCGAAAATGCCAAGAGCCGCCAAGCAGATGAAAGTTTCCGGGAGCGTCACATTGCAGCTTCTGGTATCTGAGAGAGGCGAGGTACTGGACATTGTTACATTGCGGGCCGGTGATAAATTAGAGAAGAGTGGTTGTGTGAATGCTGCGCATGAAGCGGTCAGGAAATGGAAGTTTAAACCGGCGACGCATGATGGTGTACCGGTGAAAACACATTACTCACTTGTGGTGCCTTTTATCCAGAAGTAGAGTGTGTTATAGTGGACGTGATTGAAAGATGCTGTCAATTCGGAAAACAACAGTTCGGTGAATACCGTAAGGGAAAGGAGCAATTTTAATGGCTACTTCACTTTCAGATGAAAAAAAAGTGTTTTATGAAAATGTTTACCAGGTTTCCAAAAGCGAAATCGAGGAACTCACAGGCCAAATCGAACGTGAATTGGCAAAGGTGAAAGAGAAAATCACCAAACTCAATGCAGAAAAGCAGGCCGTTCGCCAGGTCTATGAAGGTGCCTGTTCACGGCCCGGTATTGAGAGTGAGTTTGAGAAAGCCGATGATGATGATGTTTTCGAGGAAGAAGAAGAGTAGTAAATTTCAAATCTAAATCTGATTTAACTGTGACTTATGAAACCCAAAAGGTGGCATGAGTCACAATGTTTATAGGGAGATATTATGATGTACAAGGTGATTATTTCGATTGTTGCAGTAATCGTGTCATTGGCACTTATTACCCCTCCAGCTTGTGCGGATAATGTAGAAGATCTACTTCAGTCTGCCACACAGAACTATAAAAGCGAGAATTACGCAAAAGCGCTTGAGGACCTGAATTGGGCAAAGCAGGAAATTACCAATAAACACATGGAAGTGGTAAAAACTTTGCTGCCTGAAAGCCTTCCTGGTTATGAAACACGTGAAAGTGACAGTGGTGCGGCTTTTGGAATGCAAAATGTATCCCGTGAATATATTAAAGAAAATCACCGTATTAAGATTTCAATCTCCGGTGGTGAAACCGGCCAGGGTGGTGCGGGACTTGGCGCACTCATGGGGATGGCTGCTGCATTTCAGACCATGGATGGGAACACAAAGTCCAATCTTGTGATTGTCAACGGCCAAAAAGGGCAATTCAATCTTGAGACTTCCAATAATCACGGAACGCTTACCCTGACGGTGAACAGTAAAGTGTTTATAACAGTTGAAACCTGGGGTTTTACGGATTCTGATGAAGCCAAAAAAGCGGCTGAAAAATTGAACTTCGTTCGGATTCAGGAAATATTCCTGTAATCATCCATTTTGAAATCATATCTGACACCTCCACGGGAAATTGATTCTCGTGTTACTTATTTTCAGAAACGTCTGAGTGAACGTGGGATCGATTGTGCACTGATTATTCAGACTGCGGATCTGTATTATTATTCAGGCACCGCACAAGACGGTTTTCTGGTAATCCATTCAGAATATGATCCGTTGTTACTTGTCAGGAAGTATCATCCGCGAGCAGTGATTGAAAGTCCTTTGCGTCATGTAGAGCATGCCGGCAATCTTCGTGAACTGATTCAGGGTGTCGATACGTACGTAAGCAACAAGGGCATCAAAGTGATGGGCATTGAGATGGATGTCATGCCGTTAAAACTTTTTCACAAGCTCCAGGATGGTCTTTCGGTTGAGTTTGTCGATATCTCTATGGAGATCAGACTCCAGCGAATGATAAAATCCGCATGGGAACACGGATTTATACGTGATGCGTCGAAAATCCTCGATCAGGTCTTTTCTGAAATCCCTGACTGGTTGTCACCCGGGATTTCAGAACTTAATCTTGCAGGTCGGATTGAAGCCAGACTCAGAACCCTGGGTCATCAGGGTACACTCCCCATGCGCACATTTAACAGCAGGGTCCATTACGGCAATATACTTTTCGGAGATAATGGAGCTGCCAGGGGACCATTTGATGGGCCAACGTGTGGACCTGGACTTTACCCGGCAATACCCAAAGGTGCAGGACGAAAATTATTAGAACGCCAGCAGCCGGTATTTATTGATCTCGTTGCCGGTGTGGGTGGATACATGGCGGATGCCACGCGTGTTTACTCCCTTGGTACACTTCCGGAACAACTGCTAATCTGGCATAGACACTGTATTGACATTCAGGATGCCGTTATTGAGGACATTCAAGCCGGTTTGCCCAGTGAGACACTGTATCGACGGGCGATTGAAATGAGTAAAAGTATTGGAATGAACTCTGTTTTCATGGGCCCCGAGGATGATCAATCAACCTTTATCGCTCATGGAATCGGGCTGGAGGTCGATGAATTACCAATTATATCCGGTCGGGGTGCTTCGCCACTGCCTGCCGGGGCGGTAATTGCATTGGAACCCAAGGCTGTTGATCCTGAGACAGGTGCAGTTGGAATTGAGAATACGTGGATAATCAACGATAGTCAGCCTGAAAAACTGCTTGAATACCCTGATGCCGTAACAGAGAAGATTTAGTGACATCCAGCTAACATATCTTCTCACATCCAACGTATTTTCCCTGCTCTTCACAGTTTCTGTGCCCGGCCAGTTGCCTTATCCCACCGCTTTCAGGTATTCTCTATCGATGATGATCTGAAAGGGGAAATCTTATGGTAAAGCAAATGTCTTTAATACTGGTCCTGATTATCATTACGGTTTCATGGGCAGTACCTGCCGAAGCGATAAATTTAGGAAGACGCGGCATCGAACTTGAATTCGATCACCAGATGATGGATGACGGATTTGGAAATATCCGGTCTATCTCCATTGATGGAGCCATCGCGAACACATCCGACCAGGATGCGTCACGGATTAGTGTTGTATTTATTCTGTATTGGGAATCACGTAAACCTATTGAGAAAAAGCTCAAATTCAAGAACTTAAAATCCGGTAAATCTCAAGAGTTTCAGTTTGAAATCGAGTTAGGTACCAATCCGGACACTCTGGTACGGATTGAACCCAAACTCGCCAGAATTAAATTTTCTAAAACCCGGCACGCTTCCACAAAATCAAAGAAAGATATTTCAAATACTCTTGAATATAACCTTTCCAGGCTGAATGAAGAAGGAAATTCATTTCGGAAGGTTTTGGATCGGCTGAAATCAAAAAACAGCTTTAAAGAGCGCACAAAAGATGAATTTGAAACCACTGATGAGTATGAAACGTCAATAAATTTCGATGAAAATGTTCATTTCGGAAAATTGATGGATGTTCTGGAAAAATCTTATGGTGAAATTATTGGTGGCCGGGGAGCTGTGATTCGATTTCTGCCTCGCACGGTCAAAGATAATCTTATCTATGTCAGTGAAAATAGTGCCGTGTTTCAGATTCCTATAAGGTTTGGACGGTTCAATGCAGATCTTGATCGTTTTGAGGATGTAAACCTTATCCCGAGGACATTTCCTTTTCCTCCAATAACGATTGTCCCGGATTCGGCAATAGGGCTTATTCATAAAGGGGGTATATTCTTTTTACGTAAATCATTCTTTGATATTCACCGAGAGGAAGCCCGGATTTTACGTAATACTGAACAGCATATCATTCTGGAAATCACGTTCCGGACCGGGATTATTCAGGATGGACCCTATCCGGAAGATTTTTGTATTGTGGAAAAAATTCTTCTCAAGAATAAAGAGACAGGTAAAATCCATCGAAAATGGACCTTACTCTCAGATTAATCTCTCAAATGCATACAGGAAACCGGTAATCCATTGCAGCGAATCAGCCAGCGTTACGTCAGATTGATTATTTTTTTCGCAGTATCCGTGATGTCAACAATCACCGTATCAGCGAAAACAACCGTTAAAATGATTGATTCCCATTCGGCCGCTGTGTTTTTTAAACGTGAACTCTATTTTGAAGTGAGTGCCGCTTCCAGGGATGATTTTCACGAGAAGTTTGGAAATGACGTTGCAATTGAACTCATGCAATTGAACGTTTACAAGAAAAAATCTGGATTTAAATTCCGAAAAAATGTCTATCGGTTTAAATATCAGCATCTCAGTGGATCCGGAAAAAAGAAAGTCCTTAAGGCGTTGTTTCCAGAAGACAAACTAACGGAAAACGGCTGGGACCATAAAGTGACATATACAGGTCGGAACGGTGAAACACTATGGCGAATCGCCGTATGGTTTACCGGATCCGGCACTCATACTGATAAGATTCAAAAAATCAATCGTATTAATCCGCAGAAACTGGGTCATGGCACCCGAATACTCATTCCGACGGAACTGCTGATCGATGATCTCAAAACAGCAGTTTCCTATCCCATCACCGTGAACAGTCTGATTTATCGGCAGGATAAAGAGGGGGTTTATGCAGAATACATCCTTCGCAAGGGACAGACAATATACAGCGATGTGGTACTGCGGTTCACACCTCGTGTTACCGCTCAGGAAGTCATGCAGGCAGCCAAAACAATACTTAAACGATCTCAATTAACAAGTTTTCGTTCGATTCCTGCAAACACGAAATTAAAGATCCCGGAAGATCTCATCAGTCCCCAGCATCTCCCGCCCAATCATTCCCTGCGTATCCAATATGAGAAAACCCTGAAAGAAACACTGAAGTATCAGAAAAGTTCATTGGCCCATCGGCTGGAAGGTGTCACTGTAATTCTTGATGCCGGGCATGGCGGAATTGATCCGGGCGCTTCAGGTCCCGGTGGTGAGAGAGAAGACGAGTATGCATATGATGTGATGTGCCGAGCCAAATTATTGCTTGAAAGCGCCACACAAGCCACCGTCCATGTAACTATAAAGGATGATGAACTCGGGTTTGTACCCCGCTCGGATTCATTTTTGAAGAGTGGGAAGAATCTGGAAAGAATCCAAACTCATCCCCAGTATTTAATTCAGGATACGCGTATCGGCCTCAATCTGAGATGGTTATTAGCCAATTATCTTTTCGAGAAGCATCTTAGGGCCAAGTATCCAGCGGATAAATGTATATTTGCAAGTTTTCATATGGATAGTCTTCATCCGAATGCACAAGGGTTAATGGTATACATACCCGGTGCCGATTTCTATAAAGGTCAATGTCATATAAAATCGTCGGTTTACCTGCGGCGGACCGAGGCTAAGGGACAGAACAGAATTCAAATGACTCGTAAGGACAGACTTCGTGCAGAAGGATATTCCCGGTCATTTGCTCACTCTATTCAAAACACCTGTCGTAACCTGGGGTTGAAGATGCATTCTAATCAACCGATTCGGCATTATATCATTCGAAAGCGCAATCCTTGGGTTCCTGCAATCCTTAAGTATTGCAAGATACCAACAAGGGTCCTGATAGAACTTGCAAATCTCCAGAATCCGGATGATCAAATTCGTATTCGTGATCCTGACTACCGGCAGAAACTTGCAGAAATGTTTGTTGATTCATTGCTAATATATTTTGAAAAGAGCAGCTAAAAGGCTTGACTCCATTCAGAGACAGGAGGTATTGTATTAGCAGCCTGAAATGGGATTGAGGTATTTTTAGCAGGAAAGGACCAATCATGACAAAATCGGAGTTCATCGCTGAACTGGCAAATTCAATCGATTATCTTAGTTATAAAGACGCTGCTGTCATTGTAAATACCTTTTTCAATTCCATCTTTGAAGAATTGACCCATGGAAATAAAGTGGAGCTCCGTGGGTTTGGATCTTTCAAGATCAAAAAACGCCAGGCACGTATTGGCCGAAACCCTAAAACCGGCGATAAGGTCGATGTTCCAGAAAAGCTGGTTCCCTATTTTAAACCTGGGAAAGCATTGAAGTGTCTGGTTGAGAAATAGGTTTTCGTGATCGATGAGCTGTCCCCGTTGTTCCTACCCCGAAACGGATTTTGATAAATGCAGGTTGTGTGGATTAGTCAATTTAGCGGAATATGAATTAAACCGATTCCAGTCAGATAATAATCGGGGATTCGAAATCACCTTAGTTTTTCCGGACAGACCCGAATTTCAATTTGTAAAACAACAGCTTGATGAGTCTGTAGCGCATTTAATTACTAATGATCAGAACCCACGGATATTTGTTTTTTTTGACGATACCAACAGCTGGAAAGTAAATGGATTCCTGGAAACACAGAAGGGACTTTCTGCCTGGAAGTTTATGATCAATGGTCGTGAGCGACCTTATTCCGAAGAACTCTGGCTTCCGCTTCTTCAAATTTTGTCGGGGTAAGATTTAGGGGTTTAAATATGTCGGAAATTTCTATCGAAGAATTTGAAAAAGATATGAAAGAGATGGAAATTCGCATGAAAGTGCTTCGTGCTGAGTATAATCAGTATCTGACAGGTGTTCTTAAAGCACCCCCCAACTTCACTGTGGCGTTTTTACGAAAACAGATCAGGAAATATGCCTTGATCCGCGGATTAAAAGGGGTTCAGCGATTTCAATATTTTAATCTGGTTGCAAAATTTAATACCATGATGGAATTTTATAATCGTCGGATTCGGGACAAACAGGAAGGTAAACAATTGACATACGGTTTCGTGCGGACCGATCCCAACACTGAAAATAATAGTCAGGACTCACCTGATCCAGAGAAGCGTATAGAATATGTACCCGATAAAGGACACATTATCTCCAATGCTCGGAAACAAAATGCAACAATGAGACACATGTATGAAAAATGGGTCGATTTCTCCAAACAAACCCGCGGTTCAGCACCAAAAATTGGTTTTGACAAGTTTCAGAGCATGATCAATTCAAAAACGCAGCAGATAAAGACTAATAAAGATTGTCGAGCGGTGAAATTTAAAATCGTTCTGGTGGATGGTACTGTTAAAATTAACGCCAAAACAATCAAGTGACATCGTCGGCAAATCCTAAGAAAACTCGATCTATATATTTCCCAGTCTTCGCTTTTATGATTGCAGGTATTGTATCAATCGGCGGAAGGCATTTTATCTTCCCCGGACCCAGGGGCAGTCAACTTGATCTGGAATGGATAACAGCATTACTGCTTATTGCAATCCTGCCGGATATTCCCGCACTTCTAGGTATCGCAGCCGGTCACTGGATATCTGCCTGCTTTCTCACAACCCGGTTTCCAGATGTCAGTATTGAACACCTGATCCAGCAATTGGAAATGATGTATTTCATCGGAATAATGGTATCTGCGGGCATGATAATTTACCTGAAACGGAGAAAGCACCTATCTTTATTGGTCCCGATTATCGTTCTGATTGTTCCTGGTTTGATCATCGTTGGATTCACTATTGCAAATATCCATGACATTTACGTAATGATCTTCGGAGCAGGAACGATTATTATCAGTCTCCTGGCTGTTGGAAAAATAAAGTATATGAAACACCAATTCTGGATCCTCTATTTTTCGTGGATAACTGGTTATTCTATATATATTTGTTTAATCTGGATCTTTGAACTGGATCCAAACACCCAGTTTCTTCCCCGAGAATTTTTCATTAAATTTTGTGTGATACCTTTTCCCGTGTATCTGCTCCAAGTGGTCTTGGCTACTCAAATCTGGACGGGTATCAGGCAAACTGACAATTCCAATCAGTAATTGATCCGAAAAGCTGCACGAAGATCTCTTTCTTCTGTCTTTACAATGGCGATTTTCATATGGGTAAGGTCTTCGAGTTTATTGACAACACCCTGATCCTCCGGATCAAGCATCGCCACCGTCAAAACATCTTTTCTGACATCCAAGGCCATAACGCCCCACTCTTCAGCAAGCACCCGAGGTACGAGAATAACAGCACTCTTATCAGCATTGTAACGACGAAGTGAAATCTGTGGATATACTATTTTGTGGGAATCTGCATTCGTTTGAGGTTTAAATTTTATGGGCACGGGGTTTATATCCGTTACTTGTGCCGGCAATGCGACTTGCGGCATTTGCCATTTCAGCCCAACCAGATTACACCCAAGACTGGCTTCAATCTCCTCAGGATAGTGATACGCCATACCCAGGATGAAATGCGTCAGTCCAACTTCTTCCCGACCAAGATGATGTGCTTCCTGAATGGCAAACCTGAAAATATCATGAATTACAGGATGAAAAATTATTTTACCTTCACCTTTTTCATCTGTAGCCATTTTTTCAGCAACGATCTCTTTCACTTTTCCCAGATCAAATCGTTTCAAATCAAAAGGCTGACAGTCGATGACATCCTTGCTGGCCATGAACACCAGCGAGAGAAGCATATGATAAAAGTTGATCTCGTTTGCGTCATATGTTTTTGCCAGTTCACAGGCATGGGACAGCACACTTCCCAAATCCCCGGAAATTAATCCTGACATTTCCCTGATCTTCAGATGTCGGGGATCCATTTCAACACTGATTTCAATGTTACCGGCAGAATCACCGATCTCTATTAATCTTGCAGTCATTGATTCCGTATCGAAATCCCAGGATTTTAACAGACGGGATGTTAATTCAGATCCGGATTCCAGCATCCCCAGCAGAATAAGACCACTGTTTAGCCATTCAAAATTCAATTCATCCAGTTTGCGAAAAGCAATTTCAATTGATTTTTTGACATATTCGTCGAAACCGACCGGTTTTTCTGATGCGTTGTCATCTGGTTGAAGCAGGTTATCCAAGTCACGGTTAATCAATTCCCAGGAAATCTGTTTTTCGATGATAAGACACCTTGCCAGACAGTTTTCCATACCGAGTATCTGTCTCAGGAGATGTTCATTAGTGATCTCACCATGATTCAATGACATGACCAAGTCTTTGACATTGGCAATTAGATCTTTGGCAGTATCAGTAAAACGTTCTAGCACAATCCCATCCTTTCGGCCCACAATCTGTAGAATTATACACCATTACTATCCGGAGTCTCAAGATTATTGTTGATGTTTAGTCAGTAAGTACTGCCGATAGATGAAAGAAGCAAGAATCTATGCTAATGCTTGTCTGTCTGGAGGCTCGGAATCAGGAGTTCGACAGAGGCTGAGAAAAAATTCAAGACCGATCGATGGAGAATTCAAATTGGGACGTGACATTATCCGGAATACTCAGCGTTTAAAGTTGTTTACAGGGATATTTCTGTTTACCTGTGGTCTACTCCTGCTCTCTGCCGGTGGGCATATATATGTCAAAGATGGTGGGGCTATGTATTTCATGGCTGAATCCATTCTGGATCATCAATGGTTCGATGTCCCGATCAACCCCAACACTGTTGGCGGAAAAACCGGTCCTGATGGTCTGTATTACACACCTTTTGGTATCTTGCAGCCGCTGCTGGCAATTCCATTTCTTCTTTTTGGAAAACTGCTGATACCCTGGTCAATGGCCCTCTATACTCCCGTGATGACCATCATCTTTTTTAATGCAGTTGTGACGGCACTCCTGGCGGGTTTACTGGCTGTTTTTTTTATTGATCTCGGTGTCACTCCGAAGCGAGCCGCCTGGACGGGAATTCTGATTATTTTTTCAACTCCATTCTGGATTTATTCCCGAACATTTTTCTCTGAACCTCTGACATCCCTGGGAACACTTGCTGCAGCGTGGGCTATCTACCGCTACGGTGAGTTCAGGAAATTCAAATACGTGATTTTTGCCGGGATAATAACGGGTGGTATCATTTTGGTTCGACCTGTATCCGGTATTGCCATCCCTGCACTGTTCCTCTACCTGGTTCTTGTGGAAACCCGACACCGCAAAGATGTGGATCTTAAACCAATCGCTGTTTTTTCCGGTCTTGTTATTCTCGGTATCGGATTTTATCTCTTTTATAATCACGTAAGATTCGGATCAATTCTGGAAACAGGATATGACAAATTACCCAGCGGGCAGGCAAGAAATTTTACTCTGAACCCCCTGACAGGCCTGAAAATCCTGCTTTTTTCACCCGGGAAAAGTATTTTTATCTTTATGCCATTAGTCGCCGGATCCCTTGCCGGAATATTTATTTGGATACGGAACCGCACAACACGACCGGAAGCCTTGCTCGCCCTGATAATGACAGGCCTGTTTTTATTAGTATTAAGCCAATGGGCCAGAGTAGAAGGCGGTGTAACCTGGGGTCCCCGACTCATTATGCCGGCAATTCCTGTATTACTGATATCTCTGACACCGCTCTTGAAAAATGACCGGTGGATAAAAACCATCTATTTGCTGATCATTCTTGGAATTCTGGTACAAATCCCAGGTATTTTGGTTAATTTTTCAACCTATATTTACCTGAATTCAAGTGAGTATTTTCATCCTCTGGATGGTGCCTATCGTTTCGATTTTAATCCTTTCCCGGGGCACATCAATCTTCTGATCCAGTATATTCGGGAGTTACCTCATCTTACGGTACTGGATCCGGAAACAGCGATAGCCCATCGACAGCTCATTCCCATTAATTACCATGGTCAGATTGATTTATGGTTTGTGCACCTCTGGCAGGATGGCGTAAGTCTTTCTTTTATTTTTTCATTTATATTATTTCAAATACTGCTGACTGTTGCCGGTTTCCTGATAATTATCAATTATTTAAGAAAGCCAGGCGATGTCAGGGGTTGAAATATCTCAAATCGTTTCCGCCCTGATTTTTGGACTTGCCGGAGCTCTGTTTTTTTTCACACTGTTTAATCGTTTGATACTTCAATTTCAGCAGGGATTCATCAAGTCCCTTATTTCATATTCATCCATGGTAATTTCTACTATTCCAGTCATGTTCTACGGGTTTCTTGTTAATCTGGGGCCGGAAATTGTGTTACCAGTGAGCATATTGCTGATTGCCTGTTTCGGTGAACTATACCGGCGCTGGTGGCAAAAAAAACATCACAGACGAAAACCGTCACCCATTAATTCAGATTTTAATCGTGATCGTTCGTTCTTAACAACTGATCATCTTCTCATCCGAAAATGTGAGGTACCGGTACAGAAGATGAATGGTCCCAGAATTCGGATTGTCCATCTCAGCGATCTCCATTTCGATCAAAACCTCCCGGCAAGTTATTTTAGAAAATGTTTTACAGAAACCTCACGGTTGAATCCTGATTTTATTTTTTTGACCGGTGACTTTTCAGATGATCCCAACATCATTCGGCAGTTTATTCCGGATATGCGCAGTTTAAAATCCAGGTTTGGAGTATACGGAGTATTGGGTAATCATGATTATTATGCCGGCGCTGATGATGTGAGATCAGTGCTTGTAGAAGCAGGAGTTGAGATTCTCAGTGACACCTGTCAGTCAGTGGCCGTGGATAATGGAAATCGTGTAAATATTTGCGGGACTGAATATCCCTGGTCCGGCATCTCAAATTCAAGCCAGTATAATGGTGATATGCTGAATATTGTTCTCAGCCATACACCGGATAATATCTTTGATCTCAGCCGTAAACCCGTAGATTTTGTGTTTTCCGGACATCTCCATGGTGGGCAATGGCGGTTCCCACTCATCGGATCCCTTGTCATTCCATCCATTCGCGGCAGACTTCTGGATTACGGTCATTTCAGGATCAATGAAACCCATTTGTTCGTAACATCCGGAGTTGGCACTGTCTGGATTCCTTATCGTATTCGGTGTGAACCTGAAATTCTAGTTGTCGATATTAAACAGAGTGCAAGCAATTTGGGCGAATGAGTAACTTTCAGAGTGATTCCCGATAAAGATGGATTCTTTCCAGAACAACACCTGGTGTCGCATACCTGTCAGATGCACGGCGTCGAATCATAGTGCTGATGATTTCCCGGACGGTATGCGAGAGTTGTGGTGCCATTTCCGGAGTATCCATCAGGTTTGCCTCGCTGCCTTCCAGCCGAGCAACCATGGATTTATAGGCGGTATTCCGTTCGTAAGGATTATTACCGGTTACCGCATGAAATACTGTCAGACCCAGCGAGAATAGATCGGCACGAATATCCAGCGGTCGAATGTCAAGTACCTGTTCCGGAGCCAGATATCCCGGTGTCCCAACGACAAGCCCGGTCGTAGTAGCAGTGCGGTCAATAAGGCGCCGGGAAATACCCAGGTCGCCCAGTTTACATTCCCAGGCCCGGTTGATAAAAATATTTCCCGGTTTAACATCCCGATGAAGCACCTGATTCTGATCAAGGTGATCCAGAGCATTGCAAATATCCTCTAGTACATTCAATGTCTCGGCTTCATCCAGGATACGCTCACTTTTTATCAGATCATACAATGTCCGGCCGTCAATATACTCCATTACTTGAAATATCCGATTTTCACCTTTTTTCACTTCTTTTACTTGAACAATATTGGGATGAGCGGGCATTTCAAGCCCGATGAGGCTGCCTCTGAAAAACCGTTGAATTTCTCTGATATTTTGGACACGGGTTGGAAGCAGAACTTTAATTGCAACCGTTTCCATCGTGATCTTATGAATTGCTCGATAGACGTGTCCTGTGGATCCTGATCCAATCTTTTCGATGATTTTGTAAGACGGAAAGAATGTTTCACCAGCCATAATCTCATCGTTGAAATGATGAATAGGATTCATATCAGGAGAAGGTTCATCCACAAGTATTCTGACTTTCGCTTTCAGCAATCCAGGGGGCGACGGTTTAACCAGATAATCCCGGATACCGGATTCATAAGCCTGAAGAATGGTCGATTCCGATGTATCGCTGCTGTAGAAGAGAATTGGAAAATCATAATTGAGCTTTTCCTGAAGTAGACGGCAAACTTCAATACCATCAAACCCGTTGAGTGATTTGGAGACAACAAGGAGGACTGGACAGGATTTTTGAATCAGGCGAATAGCCCGTTCAGAGGATGGTGTAGTGATCACGGAATATCCCGCCTGACGCAAAACATCAGCTGTATTCCGCAACGATTCAATATTCCCATCCACAACAAGGATGTTTTTCCCATCAATTTCCCGGATCTTCGTCTCCCCCACTTTCTCTTTGGTCATCACAAAATCCTTTCATGCATTCGACTGAATGACTCACAATTATTCTAATGAAATTTTTAATCCGTGTCATATAAAACACCGGGATAAAATTGCCAATAGTAACTCCTTAAAGTATGATGTTGCTTCCGAAATTTTCGGGACAAAACCTGCAGAATGTATTTTTAGATGAGGGAACCGGTCATAAAGGAGTTTAAAATGGATAATTTTAAGTTGAACGTGAATAATTTAGTTAATCGAATTGTTGCCAACAATCACTGGCGCCAACATCAGTGTGTGAACCTCATACCATCAGAAACAACCCCCAGTCTTCTTGTAAAGATGTGTGAAATTTCCGATCCTTCCGGTCGGTATGCGGAACATCGAACAATGAAACGCAACGAAGTTTATTTTTACCAGGGAATCAATTTTATCCGTGATATTGAGGAGGAGGTTCGCAGCACGATATGTGATTATTTCAGTTGTTCCCAGGCAGAATTACGACCGATTTCCGGACAGATGGCGAATGAAGTCGTATTCAAAGCAGCCACGAAATATGTGAACAAGCGGGATAATTCATCATTCAAGCGGCTTCAATGTGTGATGAATAATGACCTGGGCAAAGGTGGACATCTTTCCAGCCAACCAATGGGAGCTCTGTTTAACTATGTTGAGCCCAATCCGGAAACTCAAAAAGAAAACTGTGTGAATTTTCCGGTCACTCAGGATAATCCCTATCAGATAGACGTGGAAAAACTTCTGGACATGGTGGACGATGTTCGGCCTGAACTGGTTATTTTTGGTAAGAGTATGTTCATTTATCCCGAACCGGTAAAAGCGTTTTATGATGCCGTGAAAGATTGGGAACAGCGACCGATTATCATGTATGACATGGCACATGTTCTGGGTCTGTATGGTGCGTTCCAATCCCCTCTCTCTGAAGGCGCTGATGTGGTCACGGGATCCACACATAAAACTTTTTTCGGACCTCAACGGGGTGTCATTGTCTCCAACATGGACAAGAAAACACGGTTCCGCTCTCTCTGGCTTGAAATTAAAAACCGGGCATTTCCGGGATCAACGTCCAACCACCATCTGGGAACCCTCCTGGCTCTCCTCATGGCTACTTACGAAATGAATGCTTTCAAGGATGACTACCAATCTGCTGTTCGGAGCAATGCCCGGGCTTTTGCGGGATACCTTGTGGATAATGGTCTGAAGGTTGAAGGCAATCCCCATGACGGTTACACCCATACCCATCAGGTAATTCTTCGTGTAAGCGATTACGGAGATGGCCAGGATATCGCCAATCGGCTTGAGGAAAACAATATTATCTGTAACTATCAGGCACTTCCGGACGATGATTCATTTCTGAGTTCCAGCGGATTGCGGATGGGAGTTCAGGAAATGACCCGGTACCAGATGAAATCAGCTGATTTTGAACAACTTGCCGGTTTTATTGCTGATGTTGTGATTCATAATCGGAACGTGAAAGAAGAGATCACGAAATTCCGGCAGAGATTCCTGGATCAGGCGTACTGTCTCGAACCAATCCAGGCTGCCGAATATGCAGCTCAAATTCTATCAACGGTTTTACCCAATTCTGAATATACCGGTCGATTTGCAGATAATCTGGAAAATTTTGTATCTTAAATGCCAATCCATCATGACATAAGATTAAATCCCTCAGGATTGTCAGCACTGCAAAGTGGATGTATTACATTTCGAAATTACTGGATCGATTCTGCACCTGATGACATTCAACCCGGTGAATTGGTTTCAGTCACAGGGTTGAATAGTGAATTTCTGGGATTAGGATACTACAATCCTGAATCGAAGATTCCTCTGCGATTTCTCACCCGGGAAAATACTTCAATTAACGGTGAATTCTGGAAAAAACGGTTCAATGCCGCTTCATCATATCGAAATCAATTTTATGCACCTGACGATTCTTACCGCCTGGTTTTCGGTGAAGCGGATCAACTCCCCGGCCTGATTATCGATAAGTTTGGATCTCTTTTAGTTCTGCAAATCACTACTGCCGGAATGGAACGATTCAAGGATGAAATAATTAAAAACCTCGTAGATGTCTATTCGCCGGACTGCATTATTCTTGCCTGCGACAGTCTCCCGCGGAAAAAAGAGGGTCTCCCTCTTTATCGAGAGGTCGCTCATGGGAGTTATCAACCGCCGTTCCTGGCAAAAATTGACGGTGTGCATCATTACATTGATCCCCTGATCGGTCATAAGACTGGATTTTTCCTCGACCACAGGGAAAACAGAAAATATGCAGCATCATTCTGCCGTGACCGGCGTGTTCTGGACATATTTTCATATAGTTGTGCATTCGGAATTTCTGCTGCTTTGCAGGGTGCCGACCATGTCACCTGCGTGGATATCTTTGAACCCGGTCTGGCTCTGGGACAGATAACTTCGGATTTCCTTAATCTTTCAGATAGGATGAATCTTGTTCATCATGAAGCATTTCAGTATTTAGATTCTGTCGCAGATATTGAAGGATGGGATCTCATCTTTTTGGATCCCCCATCTTTTGTACGCGGACACAGACGTGCAAAAAGGAATATCAAGAATTATAGAAAAATCAATGCTCTGGCTTTATCCCGTCTGAATCCCGGCGGGATACTGGCAACATCCATCTGCTCCTACCACGTTTCTATGTCTGAATTTATGAACATCATCAAGGAAATATCCAATCAGGCAGGACGAAGAGGATACATATTTCATATCGGTCATTCCGGTCCTGACCATCCCGGTCGTTCGCATCAACCGGAACCTGATTACCTGAAATCCATTTTCATTCAGTTTGAGTAATATTTACCAATAATACAGCAGGAAAAAGGCAACCTCCTGAGTATCTAACGGAATTTTATACTCACGGGATTGTCGCCAGATAAATTTCCAGGCTGCCGGGAATTTTTTCATATGAGAATCGATGGCAACTTCCCGACCTGATTCATGCACAATAATGATGCGCTCCATCCGGCGGGCACGCTGTTCACTTTCAATTCCACCTGTCAGTTTTCGATTGATTTGAAAAACTTGATCCCACGGCCAGTGCCACTGCCGGAACAAGGCTTTTTCGCAAATTCCATCTTGATCAATTTCAACCACCCGATCAATACGGAACTTATAGAATGCCAGCATAATCAGAAAAATTGTAACGCCCAGGCTGAGCCATCCGGGATCACTTATAAAAAACAAGCCCCACAGGAAGAACAGTCCGATAATGAGAAATGAAAATTTGAATTTTGATCGAATATCGTTGTCATATCTCATGATGAAGGAGCGATCCACATCATCGACACAATCCAACGTAGATTCCGGTTGGGAATATTGAGGGAGATCGTAATTATCCGGAACCATCATCAATTATCAGTGATTACTCCCCAAACCATAATTTGATCTCATAATCTGCTTCTTCTGCATTTCCTGACGCATGAACAAGGTTCTCCACAGATCGATTTTCTTTAGTTGCAAAATCAGGACTGTCACAGGAATAATCTGCACGAATAGTACCGGGTGCCGCCTCGGTCGGAATCGTATAGCCTGCCAGAGCCCGGATTTTTTTGATGGCATGGTTACCGCCGAGTACAACGGCGATCAACGGACCTCCCGTCATGAATTTGATCAGGCGTCCTTTTACAACCTCACCAATCTGGATTGGTTCAGATGTTCCAAAATCCTGCTCAACATCTTCCAAACCCCTGCCGGCATCCTGATAACTGCTGATAGTTTTGTTGCCAACACCCATTAACCAAGTTGGAGTACTCTGATAATGATCAGAAATAAGATTTTCCGAAGCCTTCTTGACCAGTTTCATTTCGAGAATATCCAGACCGGTTTTCTCAAATCGCTCAATAATCCGCCCCACAAGCTTTCGTCGAACAGCATCGGGTTTTAATAGAACTAGAGATTTTTCGTAACTCATATCTCCTCCTTTGCCAATCGAAATTTTACCGTGTCCAGTCATCTGATGCAATCCCAAATTCTGATTCGATGTGCAAATTTGCCGGCAGTGGAGTATAAACAAGTGTGATTTTGGGGAATTAAATAACACTCGGAAGGCGGAGACTATCGATGTATGAACCCATGCGTGAACTGGCTTATGAGTTATTGGCAGGTCTTATCCATGTTCCCGGATTGAGACAGATTAAGTTTGGTGATGCCTGTCAGTCAGATGAACTCTCTTTATTAATTAATGAAATTCCACATTGGCCGGAAATTCTTGTCGAGTTTCTCACGGTTTTTAACGGCGTGACTTTCTATCCTGAACATGGATGTTTTTTCTCGATCACCGAAATCATAGAAAAATTTCGGTATTTACAAAACCAGGATCAGATACCAGCAGATGTACTCCCATCGTTTTTTGGAACTTCATCATCCGGTTCTCTGTTGGCATTAGATAGTAGCAAAGGGCAATTGCCGGGTCAGGAATCCATCCTGGCCATACCGGAAAATCATATTCTCAAAGGGTTGTGTTTTCATCCGGACGAATCTCCATCCCCTCGCTTTCTATCCGAAAAGTATGTTATCGGTACTGGCTTTGAAACTTGGATGGATAGTTGGATTACAGAACTTCGACAAAGGGCGGATCTGGGATTATTGGGTGGATTTACATCAAATTTCTCTGTGAAAAAGTCATGATTTTGTTTTCTGAGGCCTTGAAACGTTTGAACGAGAATCTGAGTGTTCTGGGAGTGGAATCCATTCCGGTATTGGAGGCAACCGGTCGTGTAGTTGCTGAAACCATAAGATCAGGCATAGATTGTCCGTGGGGAGATGTTTCCCTTAAGGACGGGTATGCTCTGCGATCGCGTGATGTCACTGGAGTGACGGAATCGGAACCCGGATCTTTTAAAATTGCAGGCGAAATTAAAGCGGGTGGCCAGAGTCTCATTGAACCTGGAATGAATGAGACGGTCAGGATAAATACAGGTGGAAGACTCCCCAATTGTTGCGATAGCGTGATTGCAGAAGAGGATGTCACCAGACACCATGATGAAATCGGGGTGAGTTACAGTTTTGATTCAGGATTCAATGTTCTTAAGAAGGGTTCGGATATCACAAAGGGCACGGAAGTCGCTTCAAAGGGTCAAATTCTGACACCGCAGGATATCGGGTTGCTGACCGGTTCCGGCCACGTGCAAATTCCGGTGATTCGCAAACCAAAAGTACATTTAATTTCTACCGGCTCTGAGCTTGTTGTTCCCGGGGAAAGCCTGACTCCTGGTTCCCTGTACCCCAGTAATCTCAGTACCCAGATTGCCTGGTTCAGACACCTGAATATTCCCGTAAAAATGACGATTTTGAAAGACTCCCTCAGCGATCTCACAAATACGATTCTATCAGCAAAGAGTGATTCTGATGTCATCATTGTTTCTGGTGGCGCATGGAAAAGTGACCGGGATTTTACTTCCTCAGCTTTAAAGGAAATTGGTTGGGATAAGTCCTTTCATCGGTTGAAACTTGGACCCGGAAAAGCTGCGGGGTTTGGGAAAATCGATAATAGCGCAATATTCATTCTACCAGGAGGACCCCCCTCTAATTTAGTGGCGTTTTTAAAAATTGTCCTGCCGGGGGTACGTATTCTCAGTGGGATAACGTACGATTTCTGCCGCCGGATATCTGCTGTTCTAAAAGAAGATATCACCCATCGAACCGCCGGATGGACACAGATCAATTTTATGACAATTTCACAGTGCCGGGGAAAGCTTGAGACCAGGATCTGCAAGCACCCGCAACGGTTGAAGAATTTGGCACAAGCCCATGGAATTTTAACGCTTCCAGAGGATAGTCCATATCTCGCGGCAGGGCATCTTGTGGATGTGGATCTAATTAATCCCTCCCTGCCCTATTGATAATGACTTTTCCCTGATTCCATATCAAGACTCTCAATAAACGTATCCCAGGCATTAATGTAATCAGCACCGCCGACCATGTGCAGGTTCCCATGATCCCCTCCCGGCACCGAAATGAAATTGCGAGGTTCACCTGCCAATTGGTATAATTTTTCACCGTGATGAAACGGTACTGTACGATCCCGTGTGCCATGAATAATCAGTTTGGGACAATGAATCTGTGAAATACGCGCCAGATTATCAAATTTCTGAGAAATAAACGCAGCGGGAACAGGGAAAAGATGAAAGATTTCTCGGGTCATCTCATATGCGGAAGAGATGGGACATTCCAGGATTAACCCGGCAGGGTGTATCTCCATTGTGAGATGTGTTGCAACAGCGGAACCCAGGGAGCGGCCCAGAACAATAAGTTCACTTCGTTCCACATTAAAGGCGTGACAAATGTGTCTGGTAAACAGGTTTGCATCACTGTAAAGGTTTTTCTCAAAAGGCGTTCCAGTACTTTTCCCATATCCCCTGTAATCAAATATCGCCATTGATATGGGAATGGAAAGATTCGTCAATAAATACTCGATGTAGCTGAGTCTGATACCGATGTTTCCGCCATTACCATGACAAAATATCACTGTATATTTCGCGTCAGGCGTTGGTATCCACCAACCATGGATCCGCTGACCTGATCCAGTATCGAGCCAGACATTTTCAAATGTGAGATTATAGTCATCGGGTTCTTCCCAGTTGACAGGATATTTATCAGGGAAAAAAATAAATTGATTTTCAATGAGTTTAAACATTCTAATTCCGTTCGCATTCTGCAACAGCCAGGACACCAACCGTATGCGGAATTTGGTCGATCAGAGCAATCCGGTGGCAGTTCCAGCCCATAGAAACAATTGATTTCAGATCGTTCCCCAGAGCGCCAGCAGTGGGTGAGATGAGTATAATTCTGTTTACATCCAGAATCATAGCGAAATCCATGACTTCCCGGCCATATCCCCGGCGCATGCCATGAAAAATGATGGTACCAAATTTTTGCCTGACGGCAGCCAGTTTTTTTAATCCTTTTCGAGCCTGTCCGTGTATAAACTCCACCGTATTCATATCAGCAAATGTTTTATTTTTCATTGCGGAACCAATCGCAAAACGATCTCTGTCCATTCCGACAATCCGGTATCCGGCATGGGCCAGCATCAGGGTCTGCAGTCCAATCCCACACCCGATCTCCAAAATAGACCGATCCCGGGTCTCATCCAGGAAATCCAGGAGTGTCGCACTGAGAAGCGATGCCGAATGACCAGATACAGGTATCCATGCCGGATAATCTGCATGATATTTACGGCCTCCGGAGATCAGTTCAATCCAGCGCTCTCCCTGCAATACGTGAACTGCACCTTGCCGCAATCGTGATCCAGCCATTTCATTCTCAGTTACAAGAATTGAGAGCGATTGATCAAGCATCAGATTGCCCACCAATTCATGAATCTGGTCTCGTTTATCCGGCTGCCCTGTCTCAAATACAATTCTGTGATACCCATTATCTGATAATGTCACCGACAGCCCCCGGATACTCATGACGGCCTGACGTCTCCCCTTTTCATCCAACCCGTTAAATGATCTCTCAACACTTAACAGCAATCGATTCAGTTCCGGGAAGTGGTTTGGACAACGCGTAAGATTGACATTCTTTGTTGCCCCGGAAGGCATACCAATCACAATTTTTCCGTTGGAATCCAGGATATGGAAATTTCCGCGGCAGCGATATCCCATGGGTTCAAGATAGGGAATGCACGGCATAACTACGGGTATGTTGTCCCCGAATTCTCTTCTCAGCACATATTCAACCCGGTTTTTCAGCCAGGATAATTGGACCGGATAAGCCAGTTGACGAATCTGGCATCCGGGGCAGAAGCCAGCCAATGGACATATATCCGTTGAGCGATCACTGGAACCACTGATGATCTTTTTAATCTCAGCATTTGTAAAGAACCGTCCACGATCCCGAATATTGATTTCAAGGATTTCACCGGGAATAGCATATGGAATCCGTATGAATTGATCATTCAGAACAGCTATTCCTGCTCCGCCTCTTCCCCATCGTTCAACCTTGACTTGAATACTTTCCATATCCAGCACTTTGTTTCCGTGAAAAAAGGCCCAGGATTTCTCCTGAGCCTTTCACTATTCAATTCCTGAAATCACACGGTCTGAATCGGTCTAATAATAGCCCCACTCTGTGAAATCATAATCCCCAATCAGCGCATTCCCGCTGTCCAGATGCGCCATCCAGAAGAAGATACCCGAGGGTAACTCACCGGAAATATCCGGCCATTCAAAAGTGAAATACTCATCACTGCTGAATCCCGTCGGAACCACCACATCATAGTGATCGGTTCCTTCTTCAAGGGCGACAAAACTGGGCAGGCACCAGAAGTAGGTTGAAATCTGCATAAGCACCCATCGCTGAGCAGTCACCGGTGCGTCGGGGTTATAGACCTGCCCAAACACAGAGAAAGTATCCCCAAACGGAACATCGACATCATCATTATAGGTATAAGATCTCTGTGAGGTTTCAACATCCACCAGAATCCTGTCAGACGTATCTACACCGGTCTGAAGCCAGTTCAGCAGCGGGACAACAGCGGCGGCAGGATCACTGAGCGCTTCAGTGGGAAATGCTGTGAACACCACCCTGCTGGTCCCGTCATCCCATCTGATACCACACGCTCTTTCAGAGAGTTTCACAGGGAAATCGCTATAATAAATGTCATGCATTCCCGGGTAGTTTTCACCTGGAAATACCGGGGGACCTGATCTGAAACAGATTTGAGCATCCATTTGAGGGATCAGGTTATCCGGCCACCAGTCGTAATCCTGGTTGGTGCAGAACACCAATTTATCCAGGGACTGATTCATGCCGATGGTCAGAGGATCTGCTGTTGTTCCGAAGATTTCCTCATACCAGTTATCGTGTTCAACTGCCTTGATTTTCACATAATTATTGACGAACCAGTCTGAGTATTCACGGGTGTCTTCGGGGTTTTCAGTGGCACTGGTATCAATAATCACCAGGTCATCATCATCCCTGCCCGGTTTGATCATATTGTAGAGGAATTCGTGATTCCCGAACATCATATTCCCACCATTGTCAATGTAATCAACGACAACAGGAAGCAGGTCTGCCACCAATTCCTTGACACCACGACCGGTCTGACCATTATACCAGAAGACCACATCATACATTTTCAGGTCATCATAGGTCGGAAATTCTGTGAAATTCACGTCTTCCCAGGGATATCGATACTGTTCCACCTGATCTTCCATATATTTCGGTGAAGTATTGAATACTTCAAACGAAACACCCGCGGCTGTCAAGGCATCGGTCATGATTTTGTAATTATTAATGGATTTTCCACCGTAGCGGTCATCCATCCAGAAAAGAATCGGTGCCGGTGTCAGTTGAACATGGAAAAATCGAGTCACTTCACCGGCTTGGTCACAATTCAGTACTGCCTGGATCTCTATTTCCTGCTGAAGCGGGCAATTGGCGGCAATGGCTATCGTTGCCGGTTGGACCGGCTCACTGAACTGGTTGCCGGCCGTATCAGGGTACTGCACCGTTCCATTCGTAATAGTGGCGAACTGGGAGGTGGTTGAAATAGTCGCGGTGATACCTGTGGCACCGGCAAGAAGCGGCATAAGGTCCACCACAAGTGAAACCGTTTCACCGGCTTCCGGTCGAAAATTCCCATTTCCCTGACCGACAGCTTCCGCAACTTTGGCCTGACGGACTACCATTTCCGGAACCGGATCGATAGTCAGAGATGCGGCAACATCGATTCTGCCGAACCCGTGGTTGTAATCATAACCCGGATACTCTGCCACATTAATATCGAAACAACTGGCCGCAACTTTATTCCTGATTTCTTCTATACCAAGGTCCCAGCCCATTTGGTTCGAGTAGGACAGAATCAATCCCAATTGGCCGGCTACATGAGGGCAGGACATCGATGTTCCCACAAATGGTTTCATTTTAAAATGTGTCAAATCGGGAAAATCCCGGCCTTTAAAAGTTTGCTGCCAGGTCTGATCGATCTTTCCGCTGTTGTCGTTGTCGCCCTCGCCCGTTGGATAAAAATCACCGGCCGGCCCCATGACCTCTGCCGTGTATCCGAACTGGGAATAGGACGCCTGGTCCTCGGTATAGGGATCCCCGGGGGTTGTACCGCTCTTGGTGGCCTGAACAGCAATTACAGACGGATAACCGGCAGGATACCCGATTCCGAAAAACCGTGGATTCCAGGTGTACTGGTCGGCATCATTTCCCGTGGAAGAACAAATCAGGACACCGGCTTCTTCCGCATAATTACAGGCTTCAAACTCCAGACCGCTGGCCGGTCCCGCACCAACATATCCTGAACCCAGACTCATGTTTATGACATGAGCGCCGTTATCAGCTGCATAGATAATGGCCTCAGCGACATCCGACATCCGGGAGGTGCCGTCACGACCGCCGGATTTCAGCGGCATAATAGTACAGTTAAAAGCCATCCCTGCGGCAGAAAAGTCATTGAGTTCGCCACCCGGGTCATTGTTCGTACTCTGGGCAATGGTTCCGCACACATGAGTTCCATGTTCATTATCATCAGAGGGATAAGGATAGTAGAACCATGAATCATCTTCTGCTCGTTTTGAATAAGCAAAATTGTACCCATGACGATCATCCACATATCCATTACCGTCGTTGTCAATACCGTCACCCCAGATTTCCGCATCGATTGTGAAAAAATTAGTGTCGGTGAGATCCGGTGCGAGACCAAACATGACAGGCTCCGTATAAACGGGATTGTCGGGATCCGGATCGGCCTCTGCCGTCCAATCTTTAAACGACACACCTGAATCAATAATTGCGATGACAACATCAGGATCACCGCCGTACAGAGGGGCTTCGGTATCCAAATCCCATGCTGCAGGCATATTTGTTACGATAAAATTCCAGAGATGACCTTCCTGAAAATAGCCATCATTGGGTTCCCATTCAAGGTGTCGATAATAGTCAGGTGTAGCCGAGAGCACTCGTGGATCATCCTGCAGTTCAGAAATGGTTCTCATAACAGCATTTTCCCGTTCTTCAGGAATCTCGAGAAGCTGCCACCCGAGTTTCTTGTATTCTTTAATAAAACCAAGCTGGTATTCCTGCAAAACTACAGATGCATTGGCATTCTGCAATTCCGGAATTAACTTTACAAGCACCTGTCCCGGCACATAATCCTTTCCGGGTTGCAATCCGCTGAAGTCAATTTCAGCGGCCTTCCGTGCCTCAGCAGCAGAGACTGCGAGCACGGTCAGGCATAAAAGAAAAGTTAGTGTTTTTTTAATCATCTTTTACCTCCAAATACTGATTGTTTAAAACTTCCATCCTCCTATCTTTAATAGTAGCAATCGCAATTGGCGAGGTCAATCAGATCAATTTAAAATCACATTAAACTTTATTACTTCCCTGATGGTCTAACTGTCAGAACTTTGATGAACACGGTTCTTTTTGAAAGGAGTTAAAAATGAGAAAGTTAATGACAGTTTCCATGGTAGTAATCCTGATGATTGCATGCGTCTTCGCGGTGGATGCCCGCGGACAGAAAGGCCATCATGGTCAGGGAATGCGGAATCCAATCCTGTCCGGTCCCTGGGAATTTATTGAAGACATTGCCGATCAGATTGATTTGACGGAGGATCAACTCGATGCAATTAAAGCGCTGCGCAAGGAACATCGCCATGATGCAGAGCCTCAACAGAGCCAGATACGGCTGCTTCGAAGCGATCTGCGGGATCTCATGACGGAATCAGGAAATCTTGATAAAAAATCGATTATGCTGACCATTGACAAAATCACAGATCTTGAGAACACGTTGATGAAAGCAAACGTTAACACCACCATCAAAATGAAGGATATTCTGACAGAGAAGCAGCAGGATGAACTGAGGGAACTTCGTAAAGAAATGAAGGAAAACCGCAGGAACAAGCGAGATTCCCGACAGGGAACCGGTCGAAAAGGCAAGTCCGGACGCGGACCCGGACGCTCATTTCCTGAAGGTATTGATGAATAGAACCCGCTGTTGACTCGCATGCTTTAAAGCCCCCCGAAATTCGGGGGGCTTTTTTATGCAGTCAACATCAATTTTAAATAATTTAACTTGTAAATTCCCGAATCAGCCAGGATACGAGTAGAATCAATCCCAAAATACCGGCCACCGTCAGGGCGATAAACAAAGCAACACGAAGGATGAACGCCAGGATGCCAGCCAGTCCCCAGATCGCATCGAAACCGAGCCCCAGGACTGGGGAGAAAAGATTAAACAGAATGACCACACCAACAACAATTACCAGTATAATCCCTATTGTTTTCAGAGTTGAAGTTTCTCCACTGTTTCCCATTATCTATCCTTCCAATCAATCTTCAGATTCTGATTTCACAGGTTTGCAGTGAGTACATGCCGTGTAATTCTGAGCCTTTGCTTCATCGTAAGACGCAAACCATACTCGTTTATGCTCCGGAATTGCCATAAATCCATCCAGCGTCTGAATCTGCTCACACGTCGGTTTATGAAACTTCCGATTTTCATTATCACCCACAAATTTCCCGGGCTGGGGTGTTGCCTCCACAGGAACAACAATATCCTGGGGACTCATCTGGGACATCTCATCTGTCCACCAGTCCGGTTTAACGTTGGAAATATTTCGCGTACTGTCTGCGTCATACCAAACGTATATCTCTGCCATAAGTGTCGATGTAAACACCAGGATGCAGAAAACCAAGATTGTATGAACCAGTCGATTTTTATAATCGGATATTTTGATCATTTGTCAGGATTTTTTTTTCCTGGTTTTACCAAGGAGGAAATCTTCCAGCGCTTTGGAAGCCATTTTTTCTGCTGACTTTGTTGTCCGTTTTTTCTCCATCTCAGTGATTAGTGTACATTCAATCTCAAGCTTAAGATTGAGATTAATGTGGGAGACATCTTCATTCCTTCTCACTTTGATGGGTATCCGGATCTTATGGGTCAGATTTTTATCGACAACGATTCCCTCGCCTTCAACAGCACCCGCCATAGCAATGGGTACCGAAATACTTACTGCCGGGGCATCCTCAGGTTCAAGTTCAGGAATCAGCTCAGATTCTTCAGCAATGGATTCCGGTTCATCATCTTGTGATTCAACTTCAACCGGTTCCGCTTTTTCAGCAACAACTTCTTCCACTTCTGCTCTACCGGGATACGGTGCCAATTCCATATCAGGCACTTCTTCACCACCGTCCGCACCATCTTCCGCACCATCTTCCGCAACATCTTCCGCAACATCTTCCGCAACATCTTCCGCAACATCTTCCGCAACATCTTCCGCAACATCTTCCGTTGTAATTTCGATGGGAGCTTCCTCAGCAACTTCTTCAGCAACTTCCTCTTCCGGTTTTTCTTCAACGGATTCATCACCTGAAAAAATACCGGCCAGTTCTTTTTCAAACGCCAGCATTTCCTGATCGTCGTCTGAAATCTCTTCCCCGGCTTTTTTCCGAAGATGGCGCAGAGTCAGGTTGGCAATACCAATAAGGGAGGGCATAACACCTTCACCGGTTGTCGCAACCGTTTCATAATAGGGAACATCCATAAAATTAAGGTGTCTGTTGAGAACACTCACAGGCAAAATTCCCGGTAGATCACGCTTATTATACTGAATTACCCAGGGCAATTTCCGAAGGTTCAATTTTTGTTCGGCAAGATTTTCCTGCAGATTTTCCAAACTTTCTATATTCGCATCCAGCATGGGTTCCTGGGAGTCTGCTACAAAAACAACGCCATCCACACCCTTCAAGACCAGCTTTCGAGTCGAGTTGTAAAATACCTGACCCGGCACCGTATATAGCTGGATTCGAGTTGTAAAATCGCCAACCTTGCCCAGTTGAAGGGGAAGCAAATCAAAAAAGAGTGTTCGATCTGTTTCTGTTGCCAGAGACACCATTTCACCGCGGCGATTATTGGGCATCTGGCTGAAGATCCACTGCAAATTTGTTGTTTTACCGCACAGACCCGGACCGTAATATACAATCTTGGCCGACATTTCCATCGAAGCGTAATTGAAAAAAACCATCGAGGTATCCTGCTCCCTACTCTGACATCTTGTTGATCGCCAACGCGCTCGTTAACAGTAACAGAACCAGAACATACTTGAGGTGATTATAAGTCAAACATTTCTCTGCGTCAACCGTCCTCATTTAATTGACAAAAATCCTTTATACATGGTAAAAATACAACATGATGAGAATGAGTAAATGCTCATATTTCCTTAACAACTATTAGGTTTGAATTGGGTTGTCAAATGAAAAACTTACTTAAATTAGGTCAGAACTTGCCGGAATCCTGGCAAAGAACCTCGCTGTGCTGTCTGCTATTTTGCACGGTATTTCTCCAACCCTTATTCAGTCAGGTAGTTATCAATGAAGTGTTGTATGATCCTGAAGGTATTGACACCGGTCAGGAAATCGTTGAATTACTCAGTACTTCCAGCTCAGCAGAAATTCTGACAGGATTTGAACTGAAACTGGCCGACTCCAATTATTTCCTTTTTCCCGCATTTACTCTCCAGCCTGATGCACGGGTACTGATTCATAACAACACCGCAGGAACAAATACCGAGACGGATCTTTTTACGGGGTCTCTGACAAATATGGGAAATACATCAGGCAGTGTGGCTTTATTTTCCGGCGCCCACGAGGCCGGAAATATTGTTGAGTTCATTCAATATGGCAATGGAACTCAACAATGGGAAAGTGCGGCAGTCGCGGCTGCAATCTGGACAACAAATGATTTCACCTTGGATGTCACAGAGGGTAACTCCCTGAATCTTTTTCCTGATGGTCAAGACACAAACAGTTCTGCGGACTGGTTTGAATGCCTTCCCAGCCTGCCCGGAATAAATTGCCCCAGTCAGACCGCCACACCCACTCCGAACACCACAGACACACCAACTTCCGTTCCTACCGAGACACCTTTACCAACGAACACACCGACTGCAACGCCAACGGATACGCCTTCTCCAGCATCAACAGCAACAGTTGTTCCCACGGGGACAGCAACAGCAACCAGTCCGCCGACACCAACAAATACATCTGTACCCCCCAGCAATACCCCTGAACCGACAGCTTCCCCCACCCCTGAACCAACCAATTGCATCGTAATCAATGAGGTTTTCTATGACCCACCGGGTACCGACACCGGGCTGGAATGGATTGAACTCATCAATACCTGCGATTCTCCGGTAAATTTGACCGGTTTCGATCTAAAACCCGCCGATGCGCCATATTTCACATTTCCGGTATTTACCTTGAATGCTTTCAGCCGTGTTATTATTCATATTAATGCCATCGGAACAAACACTGATACGGAGTTATTTACAGGATCCTCATCAAATATGGGGAATACCTCAGCCAGTATCGTGCTGTTTTCTGAAACGACACACTCTGAATCGACGATCCTGGATTTCATCCAATATGGAGCGGCGGGGCAGACCTGGGAAAGCACCGCTGTCACTGCCGGGATATGGACCGCAGGAGATTTCACCATCGATGTTGATGAAGGATTCTCACTGAACCTCAGTCCGGATGGAATCGATAACGATTCTTCCATCGACTGGACCGCGTGTCTGCCATCCTTTCTTCTTGAAAATTGCACGGTACTGCCGACATCTACACCAACGATAACTCCTGATCCTACTATTACCCCAACTTCCATTGAGACACCGACCCCGACCAACACCGGTGCTCCCACCCACACACCCACTTCGCAACCCACGGTAACGCCGACGCAAGGAATCAGCTGTGTGATTATCAACGAGGTTTTATATGATCCTGAGGGAAGCGATACTGGTTTAGAGTGGATCGAGTTGATAAATATTTGTGGATCTCCCGTCACCCTGACCGGGTATGATTTAAAGCCGGATTCCGCCTCGTATTTCACTTTCCCGGATTTCACTTTGAACCCCGGAAATCGTGTCATCGTCCATGTCAATGCCGACGGTACAAATACAGATACGGAGTTATATGCAGGGATATCTTCAAACATGGGAAATACAGCTGGAAGCGTTGTTCTTTTTTCTGAAACGACTCATTCCATGGGTACAATTCTGGATTTCATTCAGTATGGGGCTGGAGGACAGACCTGGGAAAGCACAGCCGTAAGTGCCGGTATTTGGAATTCCGGAGAGTTTGCTCCGGATGGAGACGAAGGATATTCTATTAATCTTGATCCCGATGCCGTGGATACTAATTCATCGGCAGACTGGTCAATCTGCTGGCCAACCCTGTTGGATGTGAACTGCATCACACCGCCAACTCCAACAGCAACACCATCACCCACCGCAACTACCACCGGAATCCCCACTCACACACCCACAACCGGTCCCACAGAAACCCCCACTGCCACACCGACTGTCCGTGAGGGAGTTGTTATTAATGAAGTGCTTTACAATCCAGAGGGATCCGACACAGGGTTTGAGTATGTCGAGTTGTATAATAACAGTCTTGATGCTGTTGATCTGACCGGGTATGACCTGAAAGCAGATGACGCAGCCTATTTCACAATTCCTGATTTTATGCTCGATCCAGAAACTTACGTCGTGGTGCATGTGAATACTGAAGGCACCAATACAGACACGGATCTTTACGCTGGGATATCCTCCAATATGGGCAACACAACCGGGATGATCGCCCTGTTCGATTCGGATACTCATAGTACCGGCACCATCGTGGACTATGTTGAATATGGAGATGGTGGTCAGACGTGGGAATCGGCAGCTGTGGCAGCAGGGATCTGGACAGTCGGTGATTTTGCCGCCACCACCGAAGAAGGTCAGAGTATGAATCTCTGCCCCAACGGAACAGACTGGAATGCCGGGTGGAACTGGTATCCTGATCCGCCAAGCGAAGGAATGGAAAATCCATGTAATCCACAACCCGACACACCTACCCCGACATTTACAGCCGGCCCGTCCCCTACTCCCACAATCACACCAACGCCCCGACCCACTGTTGAACCGGTTATCAGGATGGCAGGCTTCGCGACTTCAGATTACCGCGCCCACACCGGAGGCACCATTCAGGTTCTGGCATGGATAGTGGATCCGGAGGATGATGTGACTGCTGTTGAGGTATATTTTGCAGGGGAACCGATTCTGGAATTATTCGATGACGGACAGCACGGTGATTTCGGGTTCGGCGATACTCTGTATGGTTACAACTTATATATTCCACCGCCGGAAGCGGGTACTTCAAACTCGGATGGCACAGCTGCATACCGGATTCCGTTAAAAATTATTGCATCAGATGCCCGGGGGTTCACCAGTGGCGCATGGCCATTCCTGACAGTAGATCAGCAATATGGGGATTTTGGAGCAGCCATTCCTGCACCGTGGTGGAGTTTAACCGGCAATAAAATGAGTGCTGCTCCCGCAACAGGTGGTCCGAATATATTTATTGCCGGATATATGGATACCCGGATCACAAGTGCAGCTGGTGGCACATTTACATTACTGGCCGTTACAACAGGTCCGGTACCTGTCAGGGATGTTGAGATTTATTATAGCGGTGACCCAACCGGAGTGTATCTTCGGGATGATGGACAAAACAATGACTTTGGACCGTCTGATGGTGTATTTGGTCTTTCCTTTATCGCCGGACCTGGTGATTTTGCATCGGGTGAATATGCACTGCAGCTGCGCGCCCGAGATGTTGAAGGCGCCGTAAGCGATCTCTGGCCGTATTTAACCATTTATGATTAGGAGACATCATGCTTTGTCAATTTTCCATATTTCCTGTGGGTGCTGGAGAGTCTCTCAGTGCATCTGTTGCCGGAATTATCGATATTATCGATAAGAGCGGTATCCCCTATCAGACCCACTCCCTTGGAACGATTGTTGAAGGTGATTGGGAGACCGTCATGGACTTGATCCGACGCTGCCACGAAGTCATTGGTCAGGATAATGCCCGAGTCGTCACCAATATTCATATCGATGATCGAAAAGGTGCCGACAATCGAATAGAAGGCAAAATTAAATCTCTGGAAAATCATCTGGGCAGAAAAATCTCACGATGAGCCAAACCCTTTCGCGCCGTCGATTCAAACAGCTTCAGAAAAAATGCAGGGAGAAGATCCAGGGTGATGTTTTTTTCGATGCCGCCACACGGCATCAGTACAGCACGGCTGCCTGTATTTACCGGATTGAACCGCTTGGCGTCATTATGCCCCGTGATGGGGATGATGTCGCTGCCGCTGTTGCACTGGCCGGAGAATTCAATGTACCCATCACAGCCCGGGGTGCCGGTGTCGGACTGACAGGCAGTGCTCTGGGAAAAGGACTCATCCTCGATTTCTCACGATATATGCATCGGATACTGTCTATCGATTCGTCTAAACAAATCGTCCGTGTGGAACCAGGACTGATCCAATCCGACCTTGACCGTGCTTTGAAAAAATACGGTCTTTTTTTTCCTCCGGATCCATCCAGTCATCAGTATTGCACCATCGGAGGTATGGTCGGGAATAATGCCGCCGGGGCGCATTCGCTAAAATATGGTGCCACTCGGCAGCATCTCCTGAGTCTTTCAACGATCTTGTCAGATGGGACGGAAATGCTTTTTTCAAATCGGATGGCATCCAACGGAGATAACAATTTATCCCAATCAGAACTTGTGAAGAAAATCGACGTTCTTCTCCGTGAAAGTGAATCCGACCTTGCACGCTTCCTGCCCAATACCCGGAAAAATGCCAGTGGTTATCTGATGGCAGATATCCGTCATGCCGACGGAACACTTGATCTGGCACGCCTGATGGCCGCTTCTGAAGGAACCCTGGGATTGTTTACATGCCTGGAATTGTCAGTAGCACAAATCCCTCAAACTTCCGGGCTGAGTCTTCTTTATTTTGATTCACTTGAAGCGGCTGGTGAAGCTGTTTTGCAAATCGGACCCATGAATCCCAGTATGCTGGAGATCATGGAGTACACGTTTATTAATCTGGTTCGTCAGAGTGCTTTTTCTGTGGGAGTCCCTTTCCCGGCAAACCTCAAAGTCATGCTCCTTGTGGAATTTGACGGCGACAGTACCGAAGAAGTGAATGAGAAGCTCGAAACCATGGAACGGCTCCTCATCGGCCCCGGAAAACCGGCGATGTCCGCTCGAAGAGGAGTGGATCAAGCGGAACGGGATCGGCTTCAAAAAGTGCGGAAGGCTGCCAGTCCCATTCTCAATCGGATACCCCCACCCAAGCGTCCGATGCGCTTCATCGAAGATGGCGTTGTTCCCATCCACAGATTACCGGAATATATTCTGGGTCTTCATCGTATCTTCGATAAATATGAGACTCCGGGAATAATATTCGGTCATGCAGGTGACGGAAATATTCATGTCAATCCCTTCATGAATGCCGCTCACCCGGATTTTAAAGTAAAGATTGAGTGTATTGCACGAGAGACCATGGAATTGATCAAGAGTCTCGAGGGAAGTCTCTCTGGTGAGCACGGTGACGGATTATTGCGAAGTCCGTATTTACCGGAGATGGCCGGACCAGCCTATTCCGCATTTCAGCGTCTTAAGGATTTGTTTGACCCCTCGAATATCCTCAATCCCGGGATCATTGTTGGTGGTGATCAATACCGCATTACTGATAATCTGAAGATCTACTCTATCGATAAAATCCGACGGACAGATACGATTCTGGATGATCCAATGATAGCTGGAGAACTTCGGAAATGCAGTGGTTGCGGAGCATGCCGATCGTATTGTCCGGTATTCCTCGCCACCCGGGAGGAGATGACCACACCCCGGGCAAAAGCCAATCTGCTGCACCAACGAATAACGCAGAATCCGGAAAATCCCGCAGCAATTCTGGGCTCAGGAGATCGTCCGATTATCGATTTCTGTATCGGATGCAATACGTGCACTACAGAGTGTCCGGCAGGCGTTGATATTCCCGGTATGATGCAGCTAGCCAAAAACGTCCACAATGATTCATGGGGACTTTCGCTATCGGATCGCCTGATTGCAGGAACAGACCGGCTCGGATTTATTGGATCTCAGTTGCCGACCCTAACAAATAAAATTTTAAAAAACAGTGTGTTTCGACAATGTATGGACTGGTTTTTTAATATTGATATGAGACGAAAACTGCCGGAATATTCTTCCGAATCCTTGAATAACACTGTTGCGGAAATGACCCTGGGAACCGGCGGGAAACGTATTGTATATTTTCCCGGTTGCTTTTCACGACACCACGATCCTTCCGGTGAAGGCATGGCCATCATTGCCATACTCGTACACCACGGCTATTCACCGATAATTCCGCAGACAAACTGCTGTGGGATTGCGGAATTATCCATCGGGAACCGGGATGCTGTTATTCCTGCCGCTACTGCCAACATCGCTATACTCGATGAATTTATAAAAGGTGGGGTTCAAATCATCACGGGATCCCCCAGTTGTGGTCTGGCACTTCGGCACGAATACCGGCAGCTCATTCCATCAGAGGCTGCGAATCGTGTGTCCGAGCGCGTGATGGATATTCATGAACTCCTGGCGGAGTTCCTGGGAGAAGGAAAACTTTCCACGGAAATGCAACCATTGGATTATCATATTGCTATTCATCAACCCTGTCATCTCAGAGCACAAGGTCTGGGAACCGTTCCGGAAGAACTGCTCCGATTGATTCCCCGTCTTAAGATCACAATCCTGGAACCGAAATGCTGCGGTATTGCAGGTACATTCGGCCTTAAAAAACACAACTATGATCTGGCAAAAAGAATCGGTACGCCCCTTTTCAATCAGATCGAAAATATCAAACCTGATTTTGTTGTTACACCCTGTGGAACCTGTCGGATGCAGTTTGAGCAGGAAACGAACATCCCCACATTGCACCCGGCATCTCTCCTGGCTGAGGCCTACAGTCTGATCCATGAGCAGAAGGGCATGAAACTTCAATAACTTCAATGAAATCAAATCGCTTGCCCCTCAGGATAAATTATTGTAGATTCCTAGTAGAGATTGCCGGAGGAAAGTGAAGGATTATGAAAAAAGGTGATAATGCTGATGTTTATCTCGTGTGTTTCCACACGAAAACAGTCAAACTAAGCACAGATGCGCCGATCACTATCGGTCGCGAAAAATATTGTGATATCGTTCTCAATGATCTTCTTGTATCTCGCCAGCATGTTGAGATCAGTTGGATTGACGATACGTTTCAAGTGAAAGATCTCCAGAGCCGGAACGGCACTCTATTGAATGGTCAAGCGGTCAAAACCAGTCCCATCATAGATGGTGATGAAATCAAAGTCGGTGGATATACATTCATGGTCCGGGCGGCATCACATATGGATGTGGAAAAATTCCTGCTCCGTGAAAAAGTCCGAATGTCTTCACAGGTAACCATCGCCAGTTCCGATCTTGGGATCCGGTTCAGTGAGAAAGGGTTCTCTGGAAACCTCGCCGCTTTGAGCCTGGATGAAGTTGTCCAGACACTTTCACAGTGTCTGAAAACGGGTGTTCTGGCGATCGCTGATGAAGAAAAGAAAGAGGATCTCGGCCAGCTTTATTTTGAAGATGGTGAAATCGTTCATGCTGAAATTGAAGGTGCTGCCGGCACCGACGCAGTGATCAAAGTACTGAATTTGACTGAAGGTAAGTTTATTTTTCAAAATGATGTAGCGGCACCTGAGCGTACCGTTGAACAATCAACAATGAGTATCCTGCTTGAAGCCTGCCGCCAGAAGGATGAAGCTCATCGGGAGAAAACCCGGGGTTAAGCCATCACGGTGGATCAATCATCATCCATAGGATCCGGATAATCATCATCTTCATCGTCTCCACCGGCACCCAGCATCAGATCCGCAATACCGCATGTCGCAAGCTGACGCTCAATATCCTGGACTGTTTCATACCGATCGTCAGGATCTTTAGCCATACACTTCAATATGAGATCATTGAGCCATTGCGGTAATTTTCTGTTTTTCTTTATAGGTGCCTCAGGATCTTTCTCAACCTGATCCATCAGCGTCTGAAATGTATCGCGATTGGCAAAGGGCGGCATTCCCGTCACACTTTCGTACA
>SWBY01010093.1_pt1 | contig 46336 bp, 42 predicted proteins | sample 4693071 | NCBI WGS metagenome assembly SWBY01 (sample SAMN10267273, study PRJNA491770) | bioreactor metagenome | isolation source: DHS bioreactor inoculated with marine methane seep sediment | place: Japan: Omine Ridge, Nankai Trough | collected 2006-05-06 | reverse complement strand
GTTCCGGTCGGGCCAGCCAGATCCAGGGCATAGGTCGTGTTGGCGGTGTAGCCGTCAACGGCATCGATAGTATAGGTCGGCGCCGCAATCGTGACGCTGTCCTGGCCGGCTACGAGGCTGGCTTCGGTGACCTCCAGCGCGCCGACGCCGGGGCCGGCGCTGATGGCTAACGCGGGGCCGTCGTCTTCAAAGCTGATCAGATTGCCGATCGCTACCGCATCGCTGGCCATGTCGCCGTCATTATCGGTGACGGTGACCACGGCAGACAAGCCGCCCGCCAGGTTCACGGCTTCGTCATAGCTGTCCGGCGCAATCGGATGCGCCAGAGCGACATGCTGGGTCACCGACAACACGCCGCCATCGCTGATGGTGATCGTGAAGGCGTTATGAGTGCCCTGGGCATCGGTGTATTGGCCATGCACGGTATTATTCTCGCTGCCGGCCACCAGCGTGACCGCATGACCTCCCGTCGTCGTGGTCAGGCCGGTTTCTGCCTGGTCAATACGCAGCGAGACGTCGACTGTGCCACCGTCGGCGCCGGTGTTGACCATGGCATTGAAAACGGAAGCCGTGCCGGTGACAGTGACGCCCAACTGGTCGGTTTCGTCGGTCATTAAAGCGCCGGCGGCATTGACGGCAAGACTTACGCTCGGACCGTCGTCCCTGAAACTGATGGCATTGCCCAGGTTAAGCGTGGCGCTGGCGCTGTCGCCGTCCTTGTCGGTTACGGTGCCGGTCAGGGTGATCAGATTGGCCGCCGGCAGGCTGGTGGCCTGATCCGGCCCGCTGTCCGGACTGTGCATGACGGCCCGCTGCTGATCCAGGGTGACGGTGCCGGCGCTGTCGACGCTGACCGTGAATACCAGGGCATTGCCGCTCTCGGTGCGACCTTCGATGACGCCGCCGTTGACCGATAACACGACCGCTTGCTGAGTGGCCGTATCGACCAGTCCGGTGCCGCCGGCATTGATGCCCAGCGTGTAGGTCACGGTACCGGCGCCGTCCGCGCCAAAGGCCGCGCTGAAGTTGTCGGCGAAACTGGCGCTGGCGTCGGTCGCCAGCACGGTTTCGTCAACCACCAGCGCATCGGCGGCTGCGCTTACGCTGATGCCCGGGCCGTCGTCCCTGAAACTCAGCACCGTACCCAGATTGATAGCGGCACTGCTGGCGTCGCTGTCGCCGTCGCCATCGGTAATGGTATCGGTCCGCGTCAGGCTGATCAGGTTGGCATTCGACAAGGTCACTGCATCGTCGGGGTTGCCGCCATCCGGATGCGTGAGCACGCGCGCCTGATCCAGCGTCACGGTGCCGGTGTTATTAACGCTAACCGTGAACGCCACGGCGCCCTCCGCCCCTCCCACGCGGCCGACGGCCTGGCCATTTTCCAGATACAGCCGCACATTCTGGCCGGTCGCGCCGTCGACCAGTCCGGAATTTACCCCGTCGGCGCTGATGCTGAGCGCATAGACCGTAGTGATCGCGCCTGCGCCGTCCGCACCATAATTGCTGGTGACATTAAAGTTGCCTGCAAAACCGGCGCTGGCATTCATGGCCAGGTTGCTTTCGTCTACCGTTAAGGCGCCGGCCGCTGCCGGCGTCGCCGTTACGCTGATGCTGGGCACATCGTCCTGAATGGTGACATTGAGCGTAGCGCTGGAAGTACCGCCGCCACTGGTCGCCATGGTATAGGTAAAAGTCTCGACCGGATCGCCGCCGCTGTTATCGACGGAAGCCGGCGCCGTATAGGCGTAGCTGCCGTCAGCGTTGAGTACCAGTACGCCGCCGAGGCTGCCGGTATAAGTGCCGGGATTCGTTACCGAGGCGGTGTCACCGGAACTGATCGCATCGTTGGCGAGGACGGTGCCGGTAATGGTATTGCCGCCTTCCAGGACGGCATTGAAATCATGCCCGGCCTGGTCGTCATTCAGCACCGTGACAGTCGCTGTGCTGGTGTCAGGCTGGGTCGTGGCATTGACGGGATCGGTCAACAGGATAGAGAAAGTTTCATTCGCCTCGATAAAGGCATCCTGCACGACATTAACCGGCAGGTTGATGCTGGTTTGACCGGCCGGGATAGTGATCGTACCTTGCAGAGGACTGGCGAAATAATCCTCGCCGGCCGCCGCGGTTCCGGGCTGGATGGTATAGGATACCTGTACGTCGCTGTCGAAAACCTTATCGAGCTGGATGATGAAATTGACGACGCGGGTGTTGCCCTGATCTTCCGCGGTGCCTTCAATCAGCGTTGCGTCGTTGCCGGAAACGAGAATGCCGTCATTGCCGCCCGGCTCGGTCGGCGGCAGGGGCTGAATGCTGACCGTCACTACCGGCAGAATTACGGCAGGCTCCGGCGCTGCCGGCGTTTCATACGTCGGGCTTAGTATCAAGACCTCGGGCGGGGGCGGAAACTCGACACCGATGCCTCTGGTCTCAAAGCCGCTGTCCGGCGTCATGGCGGGCTTGAGGTAATCAACCTGAACGAAGGTATGGCCTTCGTTTTCGCCTCCCGCTCCCGGAGCGCCAGCCGCGGCCGCCGGCAGTTTGGACGGGTCGAAATCTTCGTCCTTGGCCAGCGCGTCCTGTATCCTGGCGACTTCATCCTGTGCTTCCTGCAGGCTTTGGAGCGGTTGCGCCGCACCGGCTTCAGGAGTCAACATGTCTTCATTCAAAGCCACGACTGAGCCGCCAGCCAAATCCATTTTGGTGCCGTTGGAAAATTCAATCAGTAGGGTGGTCCCGGCAGCGTCCCCGGTCGTAATCGTCTCGTCCGCCGAAACCCGGTCGCCCAACTGCAGTGTTCTGACGCGCCCATTAACGTCTGTCGCCGTTACGACGCCCGATACGGATTTTACAATACCCGTGATTGCCATGATGTACCCCCACTAAAGGATTTATTGTTTTTTTATTGTCCCGTCTGGCGGGATATTTTTTAGGCTCTCGCCGACTTTTATGGAAATTCTTCCACAAGCCCATGCATATTCCTATTGTACTTAAGTACTACATGCCGATTTTCCGCGCCTTGCCAGCGCAAAGGACACCAAGGTTACAGGGAAGGAGGGCCGTTTACGAGTCGGAACCGCTAATTATCGTCTGCGCATCAAGCTCGAGCATTTGCAGGTCGAGAGATGCCACGCCGTAGAGTATCGATGAGTAGGTTGTCGGCTCTGTATCTGTCGTCGTGACGCTTATCCGGGTATCTTCACCCAGAGGCATGATGGAAAGAGAAAGATAGTCGCTGAGCATATTGGCTTGTTCATCAGCCAGCAAGTCTTCAAGACTTAACGGCATGCCCGCCTGATCATCGTTTGCATCTTGTGGTATTGGATTTTCAATCATGCTGCCGTACCGCATCATCACGCTGACTTGCTCATCCTGAGCAAACAGCATGGCTGCGTAATTTATCCAGCAGCATTGCGACCATGCGCCGAGTGATCCAGGCTTCGCCGGCCTGAACGGCCTGAAGGAGTTTATTGATGAATTTGTCCACTTCGCTTAGCTGAAGATAGCCTTTGGCACCGGCCATAAGGCATTCAATAACCGCTTCATCAGTCAAGTTTTCCGCGATTAATACAATCTTGCTGCGCTTGCTTGCGCGTGTCAGCAAGGCAATAAACGCTGCCGTATCCTGTTCCCGGACCGTATAGTTGAGTACGACAATATCAGGCCGCATCGCCTCTGCCGCATGTAATGCCCGGATTTCATCATCGTAAACGAGAACGCTTGCCTCTCCCGCGTCGATGGCGGGAGCTATCGTGTTTTCTTTATCGATTATCAGGACGTCTATCATTAGGCAGTTGGCTGGATGGGAAATTGACGTTAGTTTAATGAATCTTTAAAACTTTGGAATTGTACAAAGGTACTAGCCGGTGAAAAAATGCTCTTTATCGCTGCCATTGCTTCCGGTTGGAGGCGGCTTGTCCGCCTCCACGGAAAGCCTGTTTCAGCGCGCGGAATTAATTTTATGGGTCGATACGCCTTCGATAATCTGTACGCGCGGCGTGATGCCGCATACCAGCGTATAAGCGATGGTATCCGCGTAGCGGGCGATTTCCTCGACCGCCAGGCCATCGCCCCACAAGGTCGCCGCGTCGCCGGGTTTGGCGTCGGGTTGCGTGGTCAAATCGACAGTAATCATGTCCATGGACACCCGGCCGACCAGCGGCACGCGCTTGCCGTTCACCAGCACCGGCGTTCCGGCTTTGGCATAGCGCGGATAGCCGTCGCCATAACCGATAGCCACCACGCCCAGTGTCGTGTTTTTCTTGCACAGCCAATTGCCGCCATAACCGACAGTCTCGCCTTCCAGGATAGGCTTGACCGCGATCAGGCGCGAATGCAGGCTCATGACCGGTTTAAGCCCCAACGCCTGGCCCGTGCTGTCCGGGAACGGGGAAATACCGTACAGCATGACGCCCGGCCGCACCCAGTCGGCCAGGGATTCCCGCCAGCCCAGGATGCCGGCCGAGTTGGCAATGCTGCGCTGGCCGGGGAAGGCACCCACTGTTTCGTTGAACAGGCGGATCTGTTTCAGCGTCTTATCGTCATTTTTATCGTCGGCATTGGCCAGATGCGTCATCAGGTTGACCGGCTGCCTGATGATGCTGCAATCGCTCAAGCGTGCGTAAACGGCGCTGAAGTCCTTGGCCTTAAACCCCAAACGGTTCATGCCGGTGTCGATTTTCAGCCACGCGCTCAGCGCCTGCTGCTCTTTTCTGGTTTTGAGGATATCGAGCTGGGAGAAGGAATGCAGCAACGGTTCCAGCTGAAACGCCAGCAAATCGTCCACTTCATCGGCACAGGTAAAGCCTTCCATGACCGCAATCCGGTTTTTTAATCCGGCCCGGCGCAAACGGATGCCCTCATCCACGCGCGCCACGGCAAAGGCATCGGCGTCTTGCAGGGCTTCGGCGATACGCAGCACGCCATGGCCATAGCCATTCGCCTTGACCACGGCCATGACCTTGGCGCCGGGCGCGCAGCCCCGCACTTTCGCCAGATTATGTTGAAACGCATCCAAATCGAGTACCGCGTAGGCAGCCGCTATCATTCACACCCTCCCGGGCACAAGTCATCTTGGTAGTTATTCATAATCATCATCGCCATACGGATTGCCGGCGTAATTCTCAAAGCGCGTGTATTGGCCGAGGAAAGTCAGCCTGACCGTGCCGATAGGCCCGTTACGCTGCTTGCCGATGATGATTTCGGCAATGCCTTTTTCGGGACTGTCCGGGTTGTAGACCTCGTCGCGGTAAACGAACACGATCAAGTCGGCGTCCTGCTCGATACCGCCCGATTCGCGCAAGTCCGACATGACCGGCCGCTTGTTAGGGCGCTGCTCCAGGTTCCGGTTGAGCTGGGACAAGGCGATGACCGGCACGTTCAGCTCCTTGGCCAGGGCCTTGAGCCCCCGGGAAATATCGGAAATCTGCTGAACGCGGTTATCGCCGCTGGCGGGCGATTGCATCAGCTGCAGGTAATCGAGCACGATCAAGCCCAACGGCCCATGCTCGCGCACGAGTCTTCTGGCCCGGGACCGCACTTCGGTCGGCGTCAGGGCCGGCGTATCGTCGATGAATAATTTGGTTTCGGCCAGCAGATTGATCGCGGACGTCAGGCGCGGCCATTCGTCGTCATCGAGCTTGCCGGTCCGGACCTTGTGCTGGTCGATGCGTCCCAGGGACGACATCATACGCATGGCCAGCGCGTCGCCGGGCATCTCCATACTGAACACGGCGACCGGCTTGTCGTTCTTGATCGCAATATTTTCGGCCATGTTCATGGCGATCGTGGTCTTGCCCATCGACGGCCGGCCGGCCACGATAATCAGGTCGGACGGCTGCAGACCCGAGGTCATCTCATCGAAATCGTTAAATCCGGTGCTGGCGCCGGTGATGTTGCCTTCCTGCTCGAACAATGTTTCGATCTTGTCGACCGCGGTCGCCAGCAATGATTTGATCGACTGAAAACCGCCCTGCCCGCGTTGCTTCTGTTCGGCGATTTCAAACACCTGGCGCTCGGCGCTTTCCAGCAGTTCGGCGGTATCCCGGCCCTCGGGATTAAACGCCGAATCGGAAATGGTGGTGCCGACATGAATCAACTGCCGCAGGACCGAGCGGTCCCTGACGATGTTGGCATAAGCGACGATATTGGCGGCGCTGGGCGTGTCCTTGGCCAGCATGCCCAGATAGGCGAGCCCGCCGGCATTTTCCAGTTCGCCGGTGGCTTCCAGCGCTTCCGACAGGGTGACGACATCAAACGGAATCTGTTTTTCGGCCAGCTGCGCAATCGCTCTAAAAATCAGCCGGTGATCCTTCCGGTAAAAATCCGTCTCCACTATTTTATCCGCGACTGAATCCCAGGTTTGATTGTCCAGCATCAAGCCGCCCAGAACCGATTGCTCGGCCTGGATGGAGTTAGGCGGGACCTTCAGGGCATCGAGAGCATAATCACGATCATAGGAATAGTTTTCAGACATAGTACACGGCACTAAAAATGTTAATCAAATGGGCTTACTCAAGGACGGGCAAGTCTCATAACTCAAGACAAACTGCGGAAAAAACATAAAGGATGGCAAAAATAAAGAGATAGACGCTGACTGCTTGCAACAGCCTGTTCCATATCGCTAAACTCCGACATGCCTTTCTTAGAAGAGGGGGCATTATAGACTAATTCAATCTCATGCACTTACCAAATTCTTTGCCGATGACGCCCGGCTTCCTGCCCTGAAACTTATCCTCCAGGCGGTTCGTCAGAAAACCCGCCGAGTCTAAAGACTGTTGCTTAAAATAGTGTTAATCCATTGAAAGGCTGGAGCAAAACCGGTCTGTACCGCTTACTGACCGAACGGGCGGCATTGCCAATTGTCAATAGCTTCGAACCGATCCTGCACAGGTAATCGCCATGACTCATTCATTGCCGTTGTTGCCCTATTGTCCTTCCGACCTCGCCGACCGGCTATTGCCCGGCGGGCCGCGAATTTTGCTGTGCGGCGAGACCGGCATTGGCAAATCCACGCTGACCGCCGCACTGGCGCGGATCATGGCCGCGCAAGACTTGGCCTGCTTCGGCATTGCCGCCGATCCCGGCTCCCCCGGTTTCGGCCTGCCCGGCACCGTGTCGCTGGGACAGTGGCGGGAGCCAGGTTGGCAGATCCTGGCATTCGAGGCCCTCTGCACGCTCGATGCGGGCCGATTCCGCCTGCCGCTGATAACGGCAGTCTCAAGGTTGATCCGGCAAGCGTCGACCGGCTTGCTGCTGATTGACACGCCGGGCGTGGTCCGGGGTATCGCCGGCTCGGAGCTGCTGACCGGCATGGCGACATTGCTGGACATCGATACCGTGCTGATGCTGACCCGCCAGTCGAAACCCGTGCCGTTGCAGAACGAGCTATTGGCGCTGCCGGCCCGCGTCCTGGCGGTTCATGCCCATCCCGAAGCCCGCCGCTCCGGCAAAAAGGCCCGAGCCAGGAAAAGAACCGAGCGCTGGCGAACCTACCTTGAGGCCACCCATGAAGCAACGCTGGACCTGTCCGGCATCCGATTGACCGGCGCGCCACCCCCAGTCGACGTGCCCGATGCCTGGCCGGGCCGCCAATGCGCTGTTATCGACGCCGGCCGTACCATGGCCATCGGGGAAATTATCAGTCTGCGGGACAGGCGGCTTAGCGTCCGGCTGCCGGAAGAATCAGTGACAACCGACGCTTTACTGCTGCGTGACGCCCGTACCGAACAAAACGGCCTGCTCGGCAGTGCCGAGCCATTTGCCTACAACGCCCTGCAATACCTGCCGCCGACCGATGCCCTGCCCTATCCGACCACCACTTACAGCGGCGGCCCGCGTCCGGTGGCCAAGCTGATCGGGGCGTACGCCGTGTTGGTCAATGGCGTTTTCGACGACCCGCTGCTGCATCTGCGCTTGCGCCAGCAGCAACGGAGCCTGCTGTTCGACCTCGGCGACTTCGGCAGGCTGCCCGCCCGCATTGCCCATCAAGTCAGCGATGTCTTCATCAGTCACGCTCATATCGACCATATCGGCGGTTTCCTCTGGTTGTTGCGTTCCCGGGTCGGCGACTTTGCCGCCTGCCGGCTGTTCGGCCCGCCGGGCTTGACCGGTCATGTTCAGGGCTTGATCAACGGTTTTCTCTGGGACCGCATCGGCGACACCGGACCGCGTTTCGAAATCGCCGAAGTGCATGGCGACCGGCTGCGGCGGATACGCATCCAAGCCGGCGGCGGCCGCGAAGACTTGCCGGAAATCCGTATAGCCGACGGCCTGCTCTTGGATGAACCGCTATTCAGCGTCCGCACGATCACGCTCGACCATGGCACGCCGGTGCAGGCCTATGCCTTTGAGAGCAAGGCCAGGCTTAATGTGGATCAGACAGAACTCAGGGCGCTCGGCCTGAGCGCCGGCCCCTGGCTTAACCGGCTCAAGCAATGTCTGGCCGAAGGCGATCAGGAAGCGTTAATCGAATTGCCCGACAAGACTCGTCGCCGGGCGGCAGAGCTCGGCGCCCAACTCGTGACCGTCACGCCCGGCGAAAAACTCGTCTACGCGACCGACTTGGCCAATACGGCGGCCAACCGGAGCGCCTTGACCGCCCTGGCCCATAAGGCCGATTTCCTGTTCTGCGAAGCCGCTTTTCTCGAAGCCGACAGCGAACAGTCGCGCCGAACCGGCCATCTGACGGCGCGGGCCTGCGGCGAGATCGCAACCGCCGCCGATGTCCGGCAACTGGTGCCGTTCCATTTCTCCCGGCGTTACGAGACCAATCCCGAAGCAGTCTACCTGGAAATAAACGCCGTCTGTTCGCGCGTCGTCGTGCCGCCGAAAGATAGTCTGCAGGACAGACGAAAGCCAGCCTAAATGGCATGATGGGAATCATTAAAAAACCACGAAGCACATTTTTCTTCGTGCTCTTCGTGATCTTCGTGGTAAAAAATGTCTTAATTTATTGCGTAAGACTGATTCGAAACCCATGACTTCCAAATCCCCGAATCCCCAGGGCAAAGGTCTCGTCCCCGTTCTGGAAAGCTTGATGCAGACCAGAAAAAACCTGGCCGTGCCCGCTAAGGATATCCTGCAAATAGCCAATGAACTGTTCACGTCGCTTTTCGTGCTGAACAGCCAGATCAAATTCAAACCGGTTGTCGGCCGGACTTACTGGCTTTACCGGAAAGACGGCATTTATGGGCTTTCCCTGATCGCGCCTGAACAATGGTCTCCCTCACACTACGGGCAGTTTATCGGCGCCTGTGAATTGCAGCCGGACCTGACCTGGACCCTGGAATTGTCCGGGCAATGCCGGGGCGACCTGGCACTCATGGCAGAAATCACGCAGCAATGGGAACGCTTCGATGAAAAACTGAACACGGCCGAACACATCGATGACCTATTGCCGGTTTACATAGCGACACTGCCTTTTTATTCGCGCGTGCTGGCTTCGGCACTGGCCCATTCCCTGGGGCAGTCCATGCAGAAAGGCGGGATCAGCGGGCTGAGTTTTGATCAAGCGCGAAGCAAGCTGTTGCCGACCGGAACACAATCGGCCTGACGATGACCGGCTGTTTTTGAATACGCCAGGAATTTGTAACTATTCGGGCGTAATAGCCTGTGAACGCTAACGTATCACGCCTCGCAAACGATGCAATTGAGCTGCCCCTCCTTGCACTATTGCCGCCCGCGCTATCGCTTTCGTCATTCCAAACGTCAAGAATCCGACAGTGCTCCGCTGTCATAAATTCCGCTACTGGCTCTGAACCTCTCGCCCAATGTTCTTGGGGGAATTTCATTTGATGCTTTTGGGTACTTTTTGCTGGACAATAAAAAACCCGCCAAATCATTTGACTTGGCGGGTTCTTTGAATCTGTCTGAATCGATAGTTGGCGGAGAGAAAGGGATTCGAACCCTTGATACGTTGCCGTATACACACTTTCCAGGCGTGCGCCTTCGACCACTCGGCCATCTCTCCTGCTATCTTTCACCCACGAACCGCGGGAAGCCGGCAAGGATAATCGAGATTGCGTTTTGTTGCAATGACTTTTACCCGGCCAGTGCTTCCAGTTCATCCCATCTTTGATAAACCTGTTCCAGCTCTAGCGTTGTTTTTTCCAGTTCAGACAATGCCTTAGCAATGATCTCCTTGTCGTTTTTATAAAAATCGGCGTCGTTGATTTGCTGAGTCAGTTCCGCCTGTCTTGCTTCCAGCTCATCGATCATATCCGGCAATCGGTCCAGTTCCTGCTGCTCTTTGAAGCTGAGCTTTTTCTTTGCCGCGGGACGCTCGGCGGTGTTCGCGGCCGGTTTTTCCTGTTTGACGGCCGGCGGCTTTTTGGCCGCCTCCGCCTGTTTTGCCTGCTGGCAGTGATTCATCCAGTCGGTATAGCCGCCGACGAATTCATCGACGCGGCCGGTGCCGTCGAGCACCAGCACGTTGGTTACGACGTTATCGAGAAAGGCGCGGTCATGGCTGACCAGCAGCAGGGTACCGTCGTAATTGACCAGCTTTTCTTCCAGCAATTCCAGCGTTTCCAGATCCAGGTCATTAGTCGGCTCGTCCATGACGATCAGGTTGGCCGGTTTCGTGAACAGGCGCGCCAGCAGCAGGCGGTTTTTTTCTCCGCCCGACAGGCTCTTGACCGGCGATCGGGCTCTGGCCGGGGCAAACAGAAAATCGGCCAGATAGGACATGACGTGCCGTTTGTTGCCGGCAATTTCGACGAAGTCGTTGCCGTCGGCGACAGTATCGGCGACGGTCATCTCGGGGTCGAGCTGATCGCGCAACTGGTCAAAATAGGCGATTTCAAGCCGGGTGCCCTGCTCGACAGTGCCGTTATCCGGCTCCAGTTGTTTCAACAACAATTTCAGCAACGTGGATTTACCGGCGCCATTGGGGCCGATCAGGCCGATCTTGTCGCCGCGCTGGATCAGCGTGGAAAAATGCGAGATGACTTGTCTGTCCTGGTAAGCAAAGCTGATGTCGTTGACCTCGATGACTTTCTTGCCGGACGCATCGCCCCGCCCCAATGCCAGTTTGCTGGTACCCTGGACATTACGGCGCTGGGCGCGCTCTTGACGCAGACGTTCCAGCGCTCTGACCCGACCTTCGTTGCGCGTGCGCCGGGCTTTGATGCCCTGCCGAATCCAGGTTTCCTCCTCGGCCAGTTTTTTATCGAACTCGGCATTCTGGTTGGCCTCATCTTCCAGAGCGGCCGCCTTGCGGCGCAGGTAATCGTCATAGTTGCCCTGCCAGGAGACCAGCTTGCCGCGGTCCAGATCGATGATGCGGGTCGCAAGCTTCTGCAGGAACGAGCGGTCGTGCGTGACGAACAGCACGGCACCCTGGAAATTCAGGATTTGCTCTTCCAGCCAAGTGATGCTTTCGAAGTCCAGATGGTTGGTCGGCTCATCCAGCAACAACACTTCGGGCTCTATGACCAGGGCCCGGGCCAAGGCGACGCGCCGCTTCCAGCCGCCGGACAGGCCGCTGATTTTCAGCTCGCCGGGCAGGTCCAGTTTACTCAGTGTGGTCTCGACACGCTGCTGAAAATGCCAGCCGTTATGGGCTTCCAGCTTGTGCTGCAGATCGCCCAGTTCCTGCAATGCCTTGGCATCTTCATAATCCATCGTCAGAGACAGCGCATGATAGCGGGTAATCCACGCCCCCAGTTCACCCAGGCCGCCGGCCACGGCATCATAGATCGTCGCGCCGTCGGGCAGGTCCGGCGACTGTTCCAGCCAGGCCAGTTTCAATTCCGGCTGTCGCCAGATGTCGCCGTGATCGGCATGGACATTGCCGGCGATGATTTTCATCAACGTGGATTTGCCTTCTCCGTTCCGGCCTAACAAACCCACTCTTTCTCCGGCATCCAGCTGGAAGTCGGCATTTTCTAATAAAGCATGGGTGCCGTAGGCGATGGAGATATTGGTTAATCGTAATAAAGGCATGTTAAATTTCTTTGTGTTGTAAATAGCGTCGTAATAAATCCAGCGCCAGCAACGCCGCCTGGTTTTGCTTGCGTTTGATGGGACCGGCCACCGTCTGTGTTGATTGATGAAATCCGTCCGGGGCCAACAGCACATTATATAGAACAATGGGCTGATCCTTATCGTGAAATATGCCGTCATCACCGGCATAAAGCTGCACCAGCGCCAAATCGGCCGCGCCGGACTTTTGCACGGCGCCAGCGAGAGTCTTTGCCGTCGCCATCAGGTCATCATGCCGGACAGGTACGGCAAAGCGTTGCCCCAGAGTGTTTAGCGACCGCTCGAAGCACGCGCCAAGCAGCCATGGCATGCCGATGCACTTGGCCGCCAGCAAGCCTTGGCTGGCTGTTTCTATCACGGCCAACGTGGCATGCCTGCCGGCCATCAGGCGGTCAATCACCGCTACCAGGTCGCCTTCGGCTTCACTCAGGCCGTCAATGCCGAAAACCGCATCGCCTATTTGTTCAACAATCTTGGACACTAAAGCGACCATTGCAGTTTCCGGATAACCATAAGGAAACAATAGCTTGGTTTGGACATCGTCCATGCCGGCACGAAAACCCAGCTGGACCAGGGCGGGGATGGTGACCGCCGCCATGCGCTGCTGAATATCCGATTCGCCGATGCCTACCGTTCTTATCGTCACGAGCCGGCGGGGCTGAAAAGCGAACCGGTTCGCCAGTGCCGGCCTGATTTTTTCCAGAAACAAATGACGCATTTCAGACGGCACGCCGGGTATGAATGCAAACCAGCAGCGTCCGTGCCGTAACGAGAACCCCGGCGCCGTGCCCCATTCGTTGTCGATGCGTTCGGACCCCGCCGGCAGCAGGGCCTGTTTTCGGTTGGATTCGGGCATGGGCCGGTTTCTCCGGTCGAAAAACCGCTTGATCTGAGCGAAGGCGACCGCATCAAACACCAGCGCCAGGCCAAATGCCTGGGCTACCGCTTCGGCAGTCAGGTCGTCGCTGGTGGGACCGAGGCCGCCGGTACAAATGCAGCAGTCCGCGCGCTCCGCGATTTCTCGCAGCAGTGCGGTCAGGTCATCCAGATTATCGCCTACGGCTGTATGCCGCGTTACGGTAAAGCCCATTTGCACGGCCTGTTGGGACAGCCAGGCGGCATTGGTATCGACCGTCTGCCCGGTCACGATTTCCTCGCCTTGCGAGAAGATTTCCAGTGTTGGATTCATAGTAGAAACTCTGTTGCTGCATTTGTTTTCACGCGCCTGCCTCTTAGCCCGCCATCAGCAGGCCATGCCAGAATGGCAGCGTTACCAGGCTCAGGGCCGTGGTCACCGTGACGGCCATGGCGTACAATGAGCTGTCCAGCTGATAGCGGTCGCAGAACACGATGCCCAGCACCATGCTCGGCATGGCCATTTCCAGAACCGCAGGCGCTTTGTGATGCTCTTCCATATTCAAATACCCGAGCAGTACAACCGCAAACAGCGGCATCAACAGCATTTTTATCAGGACCACCGGCACTACGTAAGGAAAATTACGCACCGTCACGGCTTTCCAGCTCAATGCCAGACCCAATGAAAACAGCATCAGCGGCACGACCGCGGCGGACAGCTTTTGCAGCACGCCGGCCAGCCAGACCGGTGCAACCATGCCGTTAAGATTCAAGCCGACGGCGACGGCGGCCGCCCAAAACGGCGGCGCGTTCAAGAAAGACAAGACCGGCCTTCGGCCTTCCGAATGATCTTCTCCATAATGGCGCACGATCATGATCCCCACGGTAAACAGCAGCGGCGCCGTTGCGAACAGATCGACCTGTATCGCGACCGACCGCGCCCAACTGCCGAATGTCTGCTCCAGCACCGGTAAGCCCAGATAAGTTACATTGGGAAAAGCAGCCGCCAATATCATCGCCCCCAACCGCTTGTCCTCGAATTTAAGCAGGCGTCCGACCAGCCAGATGCAGATCATGGCAAAAGCAATGCAGCCTGTCCCGAGCAGCGTATATTGCAACGAATGCGTGCCGATATCGGCCGACCACAACACTTCCACAACCATGGCCGGCAGCAATAAGTAATAGACAACCGTGGTCAACGGCAGCCTGACCTGCTCCGCCGACAGCCCGGCAGGCTTTATAATGCGCCATCCTGCCCCGCATGCGATCAGCAAGGTCATTTGTATCAGTGTTGAGTTCATAGTCCGTCAATTATTATGTTTTTTGCCAATTTTAACATTCCCCGCCTAAACAAGTTCCGGTAATATACCCCGACTAACTGGCCGGCCGACCTATCCGTCGCCCTTTACACTACCTTGCGCCTTTTACGAGTCCTGAACCTATGAGCACATTCCTCTCAACCAAACCCATCCCCGTCCGCGAACGCCTGATCATGGCGCTTGACGTACCCAGCATTCCCGAAGCGCAGGCGATCGTGGAAGAGCTCGGTGATTCGGTGATCTTTTACAAGGTCGGCATGGAACTGTTCATGTCCGGTGATTATTTCGGTTTTATCGAATGGCTGAAACAGCGCAATAAGAAAGTGTTCGTGGATCTGAAGTTCTTCGATGTGCCGGCCACTGTCGGCCGCGCCATCCGAGCCCTGAGCAGCAAGGGCGTGGATCTGGCGACCATTCATGGCAATGATGCGATCATGGAAGCGGCCGCCGAGGAAAAAGGCGACCTCAAGGTATTGGCGGTCACCGCCTTGACCAGCCTCGATCGCGGCGACCTGGATGATCTGGGCTTTAAATGCGATGTCAGGGATCTGGTCTTGTCGCGCGCCAAGCGGGCACTGCAGATCGGCTGCGATGGCATCGTATCCTCAGGCCTGGAAGCGCCCATGCTCAGAACAGAACTGGGCCATCGCTTGCTGATCATAACGCCGGGTATCCGGCCGGTTGATAACCGGGCAGAGGACGACCAGAAACGGGTCGTCAGTGTCGAAGACGCGTTCCGGAACGGAGCCGATTACATCGTTGTCGGCCGCCCGATACGCGATGCCGAGGATCGCAAGGCCATGGCCGAGAAAATTCAACAACAGATTCAATCCCAATTTCAATAATATTAATAATTTATGCTTGAAAAATGTATATCAACTCAATGAGACCCAAAAAACACGGCAGAACCGCCCGTCAATCGAACCAGATTCAAATCGATCCGTTGTTGCGTAGTTAAATTAACCGATTTATGAAAAACGATTTTTGAACGCTGTTTATTTGTATCTATCCTTCTCTGTGTTAAATTTGATCAGTTATGGAATTTGATCTTGCTTTCAATGCCTCTTATTTAGTCGCTTTTACCATGGGCCTGTTCAGCAGCATGCATTGCATAGGCATGTGCGGCTCAATCATCGGCACTCTAACACTTAGCCTAAGCCCCGAGATCCGCAGCAAAAAGACACGCCTTTTTCCGTTTGTGCTTAATTACAACGTCGGGCGAATTACCAGTTACGCAATAGCCGGCGCTTTAGCGGGCATTATTCAGTTAATACTCACCATGCCGCTCAGCCATGGTCAAGGCCATCGGCTACTGCAATTATTATCCGCCGCCATTATGACCGGTGCGGGGCTTTATATCGCGGGTTGGTTTCCGCGTTTCGCCTATATTGAAAAAGCCGGAACCCATATCTGGAAAAAAATAGAACCGTTTGGCCGCAAGCTCATCCCAGTAAAAAACCGCACCCAGGCTTATCTTTTCGGCATGGTCTGGGGCTGGCTGCCTTGTGGCCTGGTTTATTCCGGACTGGCACTGGCGGCAACGACAGGCGATATCGCTAAAAGTTCCCTTACAATGCTATTTTTCGGATTAGGAACTTTACCTGCCGTCATGGGAGTCGGTATAATGACCGGGATATTGGCAAGGTTATCCAGAATGCAATACTTCAAGCAGATTGTCGGCCTGCTGATGATTGCACTGGCTTTCATTGCCGCGATGCCATGGCTTAACCCCTATGCACTAACAATACATCTAAGAAATCACTAAGAGGCAACTATGGGTCATTTTAACTCGATCATTGGGCAATCTCCTGCATTAGATTCTTTAATCCGTAGCGCCAAAATGGTTGCTGCCACCGATGTAACAGTATTGATTAAAGGTGAGACCGGTACAGGTAAGGAAGTACTGGCCACCGCGATCCAAAAATCCAGTCCTCGCGCCAGCAAAGCCTTTATTACCCTGAATTGTGCCGCATTACCCGAAAGCCTGATCGAGTCGGAACTATTCGGCCATAAGAAAGGCTCGTTTACGGGCGCCACCGCCAATAAACAAGGTTTGTTTCAGGCTGCTGATGGTGGAACCTTGTTTCTAGATGAAATTAACTCATTGCCTGTCTCCATCCAGGCAAAACTTTTGCGTTTTCTGGAATCCGGAGAGTGTCTGGCCGTAGGCGACATTAAACCCTACAAAGTTGATGTCCGTGTTATTGCCGCGACCAACGCCGACTTGAACAAACAAATTGATGCCGGTGAGTTCAGGCAGGATTTGTACTTCCGCCTCAATGTCGTCCCCCTGGAACTGCCGCCGCTGGCGCAACGTACCGAGGACATTGACCAACTCATCAAGCATTTCCTGGCTTATTTCGCGGACATGCATTCAATAGCCCCCCCCAAATTCAGCAAGCAGGCGCTAAAAACCCTGAAAGCTTACCAGTGGCCCGGCAATATTCGTGAATTGCGCAACTTGTGCGAGAGGCTCAGCATTTTATTAGCCGGCAAAACCATCGAGCCGGAAAACCTGCCGCACGAATTCAGCGCCTACAATCGCAACACCAAAGCCACCCCCTTTACGCTGCCTGAAATTGGCCTGCATCTGGATGCCTTGGAAGCCGACTTGATTCATCAGGCACTCAGCCGAACTAAAGGCAACCGCAGCAAATCAGCCAAACTGCTGGGCATTTCCAGGGATACATTGCTCTATCGCATGCAAAAACACGGCTATGCCTCGCACTAAGGCGAGTTAAGCCAGTTTTAATACGCACAGCCGGCGTATCGCCAGGACGCAATCGCCGGCTGTTCAGGATTTGGCTAAAAATGACTTCCTGAAATTAGATTCTTGCATAGGATGTGCCGATCAAAAAGCAGGCGACGCAGTGAGCCACATCGCTCGCGCACGATGCGCCTCCTGGCGTTGGCAGATCCTATGTATAATCGCCAAACCCTTAATAAAGATAGCACCGCCGCAATCCAGGACATTCTAAAGATACTTAGCCCACGGCGCGGTCCTATATCCTGATTACTCGGTAACCTGCCGATGTGAATTGATAGAAACCCAGATTCACTTACTTTTCACCATAAGAACTCGCCTGCCTGGCATTTCGCATAACACGCTTCAAATCCTTAACCGTTTGAGCCAAACCCGAGAATACTGCCTGGGCGATAATCGAATGCCCGATATTAAGCTCGACCAGCTCAGGGATGGCACAGATGGCTTCTACATTATAAAAATGCAGACCATGTCCGGCATTAACCTGTAAACCCGCGCTATGGGCATAACGAGCAACCTGCCTGATGCGGGCCAATTCCTCGGCCTGCTGCGCGGCATCTTTAGCCTCGGCATAGCGCCCGGTATGCAATTCCACAACCGGCGCCCCGGCTTTTACCGCCGCATCGATCTGAGCTTCATCAGGATCAATAAAAAGCGACACTTCAACGCCGGCCCCTGCCAACTGTTCACAAGCCCATTGCATGCGCTGCAGATTGCCGACCACATCCAGGCCGCCTTCGGTAGTTAATTCCTCGCGCTTTTCAGGTACCAGACAGCAGGCAGCCGGCCTGACTTGCGTCGCGATACCGATCATCTCGTCGGTCACCGCCATTTCCATGTTCAGCCGGGTATGAATCATATCCTTCAATAGAAAGATATCCCTGCCCTGAATGTGGCGGCGATCCTCGCGCAAGTGCGCGGTAATACTGTCGGCCCCGGCCTGTTCGGCTACCAATGCGGCCTGGACCGGTTCCGGGTAAATCGTGCCGCGCGCCTGTCTTAAAGTAGCGACATGATCGATATTGACGCCTAACAAAATTAAGTTTTTATTCATTTTTTAACGTGCTTGATATTTTATTGATAACCGTTCGGCTTTTAAGCGGCTTACCTTGCAGATGTGTATCAATGACTGTTCTCATCAGCATTTTCGCTTCACTCAACACGAGAGGATCGGTGAATGCCCTGGATTTTATCGCCAGCAGCGCTTTCCCGGAAAAACATCCATCCACGGCCTCGACAAAACCGTGCCGCACATTGAATGCGTAATGCTTTAACGGGGTGATTGAGGCTCCGTTGACATCATATTCCAACTGCAGTCCGTAACCGATATGATCCATAAGATTGAGTTCAAATATCCGTAGCGCCGCTTCTATGTCCGAACCGCTCGATAAGCGGGACAGGCATTCCTGGTAATCCGCAAAGACTTCAGGATGCGGATCGTACTTATGCAAAAAGCGACTGATCAACTCGTTAACATAAAAACCGCAATAGAAAGCAAGCCCCTTCAACTGCATCAAAGGCTGAGCGATTTCGACATCCGTCAGCGTTTTCAATTCCGCCTTACCGAGATAGGAAATGAGTAACGGGATAAACGGCTGCAGCACCCCGGCTGTTTTGGACTTCGATTTTTTTACGCCTTTTGCCACCAGGGAAAGCCTGCCGAAATCCCGGGTCAGTACATCAATGATCAGGCTGGTTTCCCGGTATTTGCGGTGTTGCAGAATAAAAGCAGGCTGCAGATAAACCGCTGTTTCAGTCATTAAACCCTAAGTTTTGCAGCGCGCGCTCATTATCCGACCAGCCTTTTTTAACCTTGACCCAAAGCTGTAAGTAAACTTTCTGGCCGATCAGCTTCTCGATATCGTGCCGGGCATCGGTGCCGACTTTCTTCAGCATTTCTCCCGCCTTGCCGATGACGATATTTTTTTGAGTGGACCGCTCCACCCATATGATGGCATAGATTTTGGTAATTTCAGGCTGCTCTTCATAACGTTCGATCTCGACCGTTAACGCATAAGGCAATTCGTCACCCAGTCTTCGCGTCAGCTTCTCCCTGACAATTTCCGCGCACAGAAAACGCTCGGGGCGATCGGTGATTTGATCTTCGGGATAAATCAGCCCGCCTTCCGGCAGCAACTGCATCACTGCATTTTCAAGCTGCTCGAGATTTGTGCCTTTCAATGCGGAAATGGGAACCATCTGCTCAAACGGAAACCGGTGCCGCGCCTCGGCGAAGAAAGCCAGAATCGTATCCTTGTCCTTGACCTTGTCGACTTTGTTGACGGCCAGAATAACCGGCAAACCGGCCTGTTCAAGCTTTTTGAAGATGACTTCGTCATACTCATGCCAGGACAGGCCGTCGATCAACCAGACAACCACATCGACACCCAGCAGCGTGGTATCGGCGGTACGGTTCAGATACCGGTTCAGCGCTCTCTTTTCGCTGTCATGCATGCCCGGCGTGTCCATGTAGATGGCTTGACCGGCTTCCGTCGTGTTGATACCCAGAATTCGATGCCGGGTAGTTTGTGGTTTGCGCGATGTAATGCTGATCTTTTGTTTCAGCAAATGATTCATCAACGTGGATTTGCCGACATTGGGGCGCCCAATCAGCGCTACGTAACCGCAGTTCATTTATTGTCTTTACTCAGTAATTCGAGCATTTTTTCAGCTGCCGCCTGCTCTGCTCTTTTTCGGGATATCCCTGTGCCGATACAAGCTTCGGCAATTAACGGGATTGTGCATTTAACTTTAAACGTTTGCTCGTGTGCGAGCCCGGAAGTTGTCAGCAAAACATATTCGGGCAGTTCCATCTTTTTTGACTGCATCAATTCCTGCAACTGGGTTTTGGGATCTTTCTGCCAGTTATGCAATGATAAGTTCGCCAGTTTTTCCGCAAATAACTCCAGTATCCAATTCTGGCAGGCTTCTATGCCCTGGTCGATGAACAGCGCCCCCATAATGGCTTCCAAGGCATCGGATAAAATGGAATCACGGCGAAAACCGCCGCTCTTCAATTCGCCCGAGCCCAGCAGCAAATAGTCGCCAATCTGATGCTTTCTGGCCAACTCCGCCAGCGACCCCTGATTGACCAGACTGGCTCTCAACCGGCTTAATACGCCTTCGCTGGCATCAGGGAACAGTTCATATAGCTTTTGGGCAATGACAAAACCCAGTATTGAATCACCTAAAAATTCCAGGCGCTCGTTATTTTGAGCCCCGGCGCTTCGATGGGTTAAAGCCCTGGTAAAAAGCTGAGGATTGTTAAATACCAAGCCAAGCTTTCTACATAATACGACAGGCTTCCGTATCACTCCTTACCAACCTCAATAACATCATAGAATTCGGCTAACACGCTGAGATTGCCGAAAATTTTCACAATAGTCTCATATTCGATTTCCACTTTCAGATAATTGCCATGCTTAGTGACTTTTATATCATCCTTGGTCACATCATAGACATAATTCATGTTGAAGCGTTTATCCAGACTGGCTCTGACTTCGTGTTCGCTTTTGGTTTCGATATCCGTAGTCGCTTCAATCGCGGCCAGGGCATTAACCACTTTGCTGTGATCTATGTATATCGGTGCAATTTTTAGCACCAATAAAACAAAAAAAGCGATCAGGCCCAGAATGAAAGCCATTGAGATCAATGTAAGCCCTTGTTGATGTTTAGGCGGTAGATTCATATTTCCTCCAGACGATTAATACAATTATCAGGATAAGTGTAGTTTATTTCAGCACAGTGCCAATCCGATCAAGACCTACGCCTTTATGCTGCCAATCCCAACTCATCCAGATAAAAAACGCCTTACCCACCAGATTCTCTTCCGGAACAACGCCCCAATAACGGCTATCATTGCTGTTATCCCGATTATCGCCCATAACAAAATAGCTTCCTGCCGGTACAACAAAAACACCTTCGACCGTCGGCGCCCCGTTTCTAATCAGAATGCTGTGTTCGATGTCGGCCAATTTTTCCAGCCGATGCTCGGCTCCGGTCATCTCCTGCCCCTGACCTATGCCTTGATAAGGTCCTAACGACACCTGGTTGACAGGCACATCATTGATATACAATTTTTTATTGTAATAAGCAACCTTGTCCCCCGGCAATCCCACTACACGCTTTATATAATCGACGGATGGTTCCTTAGGATAGCGAAACACAACGATATCGCCCCGTTGGGGCTCATTCAGTTCAATCACTTTTTTATTGATGACCGGCAAACGTATGCCGTAAGTGAATTTATTCACCAGAATAAAATCGCCGATCAGCAATGTCGGCATCATGGACCCCGAGGGAATACGGAAAGGCTCGGCAAGAAACGATCGCAACAACAAAACGATCAATACGATAGGAAAAAAAGAACGCGCATACTCAACAATTAAAGGTTCTTTTTCTTCAGCGGAAACATCTGCCTTATGCTTGCGTACCAAAAGATAACCGCCCCAAATTACGCCCGTGACGATAGTGGCGACCAAAAGAAAAAAGGAAAAATCGAAGTCCATAGTGTTCTGCGTAGTAAAGGTGAAAAATTCTGAGTTATTCTTTATTAAGCTGCAAGACAGCCAGGAATGCCTCTTGAGGAATCTCAATATTGCCCACCTGTTTCATCCGTTTCTTACCTGCTTTTTGTTTTTCCAATAATTTTTTCTTACGGGTAATATCCCCGCCGTAGCACTTGGCCGTGACATTTTTACGCATGGCCTTAACAGTCGATCTGGCGATGATTTTGGAGCCGATGGCGGCTTGTATCGCAACTTCGTACATTTGCCGCGGAATCAGGTCTTTCATCTTTTCAACCAGATCACGCCCCCGATTCTGACTTTGATCGCGATGCACAATGATCGATAAGGCATCGACCTTATCCGCGTTAATCAATACGTCCAGCTTAACCAGTGACGCTTGCTGAAAACGCAGGAACTCATAATCAAATGAGGCAAATCCGCGGCTGACCGACTTTAGACGATCAAAGAAATCCAGTACGACTTCGCTCAGCGGCATTTCATAATGCAGCGACACCTGCCTGCCGACAAATTGCATATCTTTCTGTACGCCGCGCTTTTCTATACACAGCGTGATCACGGCGCCCAGATAATCCTGCGGCACCAGAATATTGGCCCGGATAATCGGCTCCCTGATCTCCTTGATAGTCCCGATATCGGGCAAATTAGCCGGGTTATCAACCATCAGTACCTGATCATTATGAGTAATGACCTCATACACCACCGTAGGCGCCGTGGTAATCAGATCGACATCGTATTCCCTTTCCAGTCGCTCCTGCACAATCTCCATATGCAGCATGCCGAGAAAGCCGCAACGAAAACCAAAACCCAGCGCTTGCGATGTTTCCGGTTCAAACTGCAACGCCGCATCATTCAGATTCAGTTTTTTCAGTGCTTCACGCAGATCTTCGTAGTGATCGGAACTGACCGGATAAAGACCGGCAAAAACCCGAGGCTGAACGCGCTGAAAACCAGTCAATTGTTCCACTGCCGGTTTGTCGGTCCAGGTAATTGTATCCCCGACCGGCGCTCCGAAAATATCTTTGATACCCGCAACGACGAAACCTACTTCGCCGGTGTTCAGACGCTCCTTCTCAAGGCGCTTGGGGGTAAAGACGCCGACTTTTTCAGCAATGAAGGATTTGCCGGTCGACATGATGGTAATCTTCTGCTTTCTATGGATACTGCCGTGGACAATTCTGACTAAAGAAACCACGCCCAGATAGCTGTCAAACCAGGAATCGATGATCAAAGCCTGCAGCGGCCCGTCCGGATTGCCTTCTGGCGCAGGAATCCTGGCCACCAACTGCTCAAGCACCGCCTCCACGCCCAAACCCGTCTTGGCGCTGATCTTCGGTGCATCATCGGCCGGAATGCCGATTACATCCTCTATTTCCGTGATCACCCGCTCAGGCTCGGCGGAAGGCAAATCTATCTTATTCAGAACCGGGAGCACTTCCAGTCCCTGTTCTATCGCCGTGTAACAGTTGGCAACGCTCTGCGCTTCAACGCCTTGCGCCGCATCGACCACTAGCAGCGCGCCTTCGCAGGCTGCCAGCGATCGAGAGACCTCATAGGAAAAATCAACATGTCCCGGCGTATCAATGAAGTTAAGCTGATAGGTTTCGCCATCCTTGGCCTTATAGTCGAGCGTAACGCTCTGCGCCTTAATGGTAATTCCCCGCTCTCTCTCAATATCCATTGAATCGAGCACTTGCGCCGACATTTCCCGGTTGGTCAGACCGCCGCATATCTGAATGAAGCGGTCCGCAAGCGTCGACTTGCCATGATCAATGTGCGCAATAATGGAGAAGTTTCTTATGTGCTTTAAATCCACGTGTTATTTTTCTATTTTAAGTGCCAAAAAGACCGGACTACCTTGACGCTGAATCAATACAGCGATTGATTTACCGGCTGGAAGATTTTTGACTATTTTATCAAAATCAGCCACATCGCGGATGATATTATTCTGAATCCGCAAAATCACATCGCCGCGCTGGATTCCCGCATCCCTGCCCGGGCCTTTTACGACATTGCGTACCAGGACACCGTTTTGAATCACCTGTAATTGCTCTCTTTGCTCATTAGTCAGGTCAACGACAGTGATGCCCAGGCGATTGTCCGGCTTCTCTTCCATTTTGGTTTCAGCCAGCGTCTCGCTTTCTTCCGGCAAAAGCCCCACAGTCACAGTCAGCGTTTTAGTCTCGCCCTGCCGGATAATTTTAACCGTTGCCTTCTCATCGATAGGCGACATTCCTACCATAGGCGGCAATTCGCCGGATGTTTCAATCCGTTGGCCATTAAACTCGGTAATAATATCGCCAATCTGTAAACCGGCTTTTTCTGAAGGACTGCCGGCAATCACTTTGGACACCAAGGCCCCTTGCGGCCTTTTCATGCCGAATGATTCTGCCAACTCGCGGGTCACATCCTGAATTTGCACGCCCAGCCAACCACGAGCCACTTTTCCGCTGGACTTTATCTGATCGACAACATTGCTAACGATATCCATGGGAATCGCGAACGAAAGCCCCATAAAGCCCCCGGTACGGCTATAAATCTGGGAATTTATCCCGACGACTTTGCCATCCATATTGAAAAGCGGTCCGCCTGAATTTCCTGGATTGATCGCAACATCCGTTTGTATAAACGGCACATAATTTCCTCCCGGCAAACTGCGGCCCTTGGCGCTGACTATACCGGCGGTCACGGACTGCTCGAATCCAAAAGGCGAACCGATAGCCAAAACCCACTCGCCGACTTGCAACTGATTGGGATCCCCGATATCAACCGTCGGCAAATTTGTGGCTTCAACTTTCAAGACAGCCACGTCGGTACGCGCGTCGGAACCGATCAGCTTAGCCAGCAATTCGCGCCGGTCGGACAGTTTAACCACAATCTCATCTGCGTCCTTTACGACGTGATGATTGGTTAATACATAACCGTCTTGTGAAATAATAAAGCCCGAGCCTAAGGATTTAGTCTCCCTGGGTATATAACCGCCCCCCTGACCATTGAAAAAGTGCCTGAACAATTCCTCCATTTCGGGTGGAATACCTTCGGGCAGTTGCGGTCCTTGCGACAGATCATCGACTTCCGGCGCCTTCTGGGTCGTACTGATATTAACGACAGCCACACCATTCTTTTTTACCATCCCGGTAAAATCCGGCAATTGCGCGAGGGCATTTTGATTAAAGAACAGAATCAGTAAAAAAGACCAAATAAGTTTATTGAGCATAAAAACTCCACTTCCAACTATTGATAATGAATAGCTTATAAATTAAGAAACCAATAACTTTTACAAAATACATCGTTAATTACAGACCTTTTATCCATAAAAATCAGCCTCATCACTGAAAACAAAAACAGGTTAATGTCGCGCACCTGTATTCGGGCTTAGAAGCGGGCGGTAAAATTGCCTCACTGCCAGCGCCTGCAAAAATAACACTTTTTATCAGAATAATACCGAAGCTCTAATATAGCACCTCTGTCGCCGCTATTTTGCAACTGCGCAGTACTCGGGGCCGGTATGGAAATAGATGACTGTTTTATGCAGCTATTAGGCATTTTCCGGAACAACCGCCGAATGGATGGGGCTTGTTGATTTCCGCAAAATACCAATCTATGTTTGAAGATGAAGGCATCGATGATATTTGTAAAAATAATTACCGTTTATAATTGGCGCATAACCGTAATTTATATTAGTTATTCGAGGGTCGAAGCTTGATACCCTCGGCAATAAATTTAACCGTTTTTGCAGGCACTTCGCCCATCACCGTAAGTTGCCAATCATCAATGGTTCGACTATAAGAATTAATCGCACCCACCGCTTGAAGACCCTGCTGCATGGTTGTGTTTTTATTTTCCATATAAATCGAAACCGCGGCAAAACCGTCACTCAATAACAGATGGTCAACCGGCTGATTGGAATTATGCATGGGTCGGCGAGTAAAAAATATTTCCTGGAAGCCCGTTGGCAGACTGTTTATAACAAAAGCAGCCTTATCCGAGGCCTGAGACTGTAACTGATGGATGTGCTTCACTGCTCCGGAGGCTTCTCCGAATTTGACTTCGACAAAAGGCAGCGTTTCCTTGACCTGTAAATCCGTAAAAACAACCTGCTCCAGAATGGTGTCCGAAAGATCATATACGGCAACTTTAAGGGGCAGAAATTGTTGTTGCTCTATCCATATTTTCCTGACATACCTGAAATCGTCCTTGGGTTGAATAGCAACAACATAGGCCGGCAACATAGCCACATTCTCCTCGCCTACAATCTCGAAATCATAAATAGCACTCAGCTCATCCAGGTTTTGAGGCAAATCGACCAGGAATGAACGCCCTACAGGCCGATGATCGACCACAACTTGTTGTGTGGACTTGAATAAACAGCTGACTTTATCGGCATCCCTGATAATTTCGCGCAAGGGGGAATTCAACGATAACAGACGCTCCTGCTCAATACCTTCTTCGGCCGCGTGGAAATATTTCATGGTCTCCAGCTTGCCGTTTCTTAAAAACGCCACAGTGCCTTGATAGTTCAAGACCCGCATAGCGTGAGTCATTTTTGTTAATGCCTGCCGAGCATTGAGTTCAAGATCTGCCGCGAAAACTGTTCTTGTTGATAGAAGCAACACAAGAAAAAAACGTTTTACCACTTTAATTATTCCTGATTGTAAACAGTTACACTGGCAAAGGATCGAAAATTCACCTCGCCATTGGTATAAACACTGCCGTTGTGTGCCTGAAGATAATCATTAAATCGTGTATTTACCGGATACTGCTCAGCTTGATCCATATAAACAGCCGAATCCGCTGGCGGTTCCGGCAGTTCCGTCTGAGCCACCTCGATTGGCGGGGCGGGGTATTGTCCTGCACGGTAATTCACGCTTTGGCTCACTATTACGGCAATAGCGGCGATAGATGCCGCTATTGCGCTGATTTTATGGCTCCGCTTAAACTTTTTGTGTTGCGGTAACATATAGACGGGTTCGTGTTGGATTTCCTGACGGATTCGGTCGACAAAGTCAGGTCTTGAAGGTGTATACAGGTCAGTTTTCAGCGCATGACTTATTGTAGCGTAACGACTCATCTTGTCTTTCAACTCAGGGTGCTGCTGTAATTTTTGTAATAGATTCAAAGCTTCGTCAGCACTAAGCTCATTATCAAGGAATTGAGAAATTTTTTGATCTAAATCTTCATGCATCGAAAATCACCGTTTAATCGAGCAAGGGGTTTAATTTATTATCGATTGCCTCACGCGCTCTAAAAATGCGTGATCGCACCGTACCAACGGGGCAATCCATTGCCACAGCAATTTCTTCATAACTCATTCCCTCGAATTCCCGCAGCATGATGGCTGTGCGCATTTCCTCAGGTAACTTATCAATTGCTGCTTTGATGACCTCAACTATTTCCTGATTTAATAAGAGTCTTTCCGGCGTTTCCATGCCCTGTAATTGAGGTACATTTTCAATTTGTTCCGCATCCTGTATATCGACCTGATAATCAAAGCTTCTTCTTGACCGGGACACAAGGTAATTCTTTGCTGTATTAATAGCGATGCGATATAGCCAGGTATAGAAAGCGCTGTCGCCTCTAAAATTCCCTAATGCGCGATAGGCTTTAATAAAAGCCTCCTGAGCCACATCTTGAGCTTCGCTTGGATCTTTGACATAGCGATTCACCAGCTGAATGATCTTATGCTGATATTTAATCACCAAAAGATCATACGCAGACTTGTCGCCCTGCTGCACACGCAACACCAGCTCTTTATCTAGTTGTTCGCTTGTCCTTGTTTGATTGTTCACTACAGCTCTTTAATTGTTGAAATAGACAGAATTAAACCGCATTAGTTCTCTTGATACAAAAAAATTGCTATCACCCTAAAAAGCTTTATTATCCATAATTAATAGTCAGTGGGCTAATTTACCGTAACCTTAGAACAGTAAAATATTTTTCTTTACATTAATGACAGCTTCTTTTATGCCTTATTCCACAAATTATGATGTCCTTATTATTGGTAGCGGCGGCGCCGGCCTAAGTCTAGCGCTAAAATTGGCCGAGCATTCCACGCGAGTTGCTGTCCTTTCAAAACTTGCCCTGACATCCGGCAGTACCTATTATGCCCAAGGCGGCATCTCCGCGGTCTTCGATGCCGAGGATTCAATTGAATCACATATTGAAGATACACTGGATGCAGGAGCAGGACTCTGCAACCCTGAAATTGTAAGACTTACTGTTACCCACGGCAAAAGCTCTATAGATTGGTTACGCCAGCAAGGCGTATTATTTACGGAAGAACAAACGCTGGCCGGCGAAACAAAACTCCATTTAAACCGGGAAGGCGGCCATTCTCACCGGCGTATTGTACATACCAATGATGCCACAGGTAAAGCAGTGTCGCTGTCATTGATCGAGCGCGCCAAAGAACATGCAAATATCCAATTATTTGAATATCATAATGCCGTCGATTTAATCACGGCACCCGACTCCGCCGCTTCCGCCAAGCGCGTGATAGGCGCCTATGTATTGGACACCCAGACCCACCAGGTCAAGACAATCTCCGCGCGAGTCGTCGTTCTGGCAACTGGCGGCGCCAATAAAGTTTACCTTTACAGCACGAATCCGCAAAGCTCGACCGGCGACGGCATTGCATTGGCCTGGCGCGCGGGCTGCCGCGTCAGCAACATGGAATTCATGCAATTTCACCCGACCTGCCTCTATCATCCCCAGGCCCGCTCTTTCCTGATCAGTGAGGCGGTAAGAGGCGAAGGCGGCAAGCTGATTCTGCCGGACGGCTCGTCTTTTATGGAGAATTTCGATCCCAGAGGCGAACTGGCGCCACGCGATATTGTTGCCAGAGCCATAGACCACGAAATTAAAAAACGCGGTATTGATTGTGTATACCTCGACATCAGCCATAAATCGGAACAATTCATCCGCGAGCACTTCCCTACAATTTATCAACGCTGTCTTGAATTTGATATTGATATCACCAAACAGCCCATTCCGGTCGTGCCTGCCGCACACTATACCTGCGGCGGTGTGTTAACGGACAGCCATGCGCGTACCGACATTGCCAATCTCTATGCCATAGGAGAGGTCGCCTGCACAGGCCTGCACGGCGCTAATCGCATGGCCAGCAACTCGCTGCTGGAATGCCTGGTTTTTGCAAACCGCGCCAGTGAGGATATTTTACGGAAACTACCCGCTATCCCCTCTCCTCCGCATATTCCCGACTGGGATGAGTCACAAGTCAGTGATTCGGATGAAGAAGTTGTGGTGTCGCATAACTGGGACGAACTGCGCCACTTCATGTGGGATTATGTGGGAATTGTCCGAACTGACAAACGTTTAAACAGGGCAATGAATCGTGTGCAGTTGCTGAAAAAAGAAATTGCCGAATACTACAGCAACTTTCGCGTGACCAGCGATTTACTGGAATTGCGCAATCTGGTCATCGTCGCCGAGTTGATCATTCGCTGTGCCCAACAGCGCAAGGAAAGCCGCGGACTGCATTACACACTGGATTATCCGGAAACAGATAACAGCAAAACGCCGCGAAATACTGTGCTATCGCCCTGAAAGGGCTCTAGCCTCACGGCAACATTACAATTCTTTAAACAGCGACTCCACTTGTCGGGCGGCCCGCTCACAATCGACAGCAGACCGCTCTACTTGTCGGCGCAAATACAGCCCAATGCGCAACCCTTCGCTGTCGCGGGATGCATATTCATTCAGAGGGGCGCACATTTCATGCATATGCTTCTCTGCTTTCAGTATCTTCTTCATATAGCGTGTCGAATCTCCATCATTTTCCAGCGTTAACATCATCACCTCACTGGTAATGCTGTTTTGTAAACGGAACACATCTTCCACGTAATGCCCAAACTCTTCCCGCGACAACTTATTTTCACCATAGCCCCAAAAAGGGGTCGCACATCCTGACAAAACCATCATAAAAATCAGTATGCGGCCATGAAAATTGGCCCATTTATTGTTCCATTTTGTCATCCGATTCTTTACACTGCCGTTGAGACTCAATTAGTTAATTTATCAATATACTATAAATTCAGTCTATTTTAGCAGGCAAATACATAATCATTAGAAACGATAAAATACTTTTAATATTTTTACTGTTTTTGTATCATCGGGTTCATGTGAGTGTATACTTTTCCGACTCTAATAGAACTATAAAAACTAACAAACACGGTTTCAATCTGATGGCTGAAAAAACAGTAAGCAAATATTTGCTCAACCTTGAAAAGAACTTTGCCAGTGACCAGCCGGTATTACAAAAAGCGGCAAAAGTCTTTCATGAGCTTGATCAAATTGAATACGACTTAGGGCTGCTCAGCAACGATGAGACAACAGCTTGCAAGGATTCCTGGTGGCCTGTCGTCAGTCTGATCGGCGGCAACTCAAGCGCAAAATCCGGATTCATTAACAACTATATTGGCCCCGAATACATGCTCTCCGGATTGCAACCGTCGAGCCACAAATTTACCGTCCTGTTGCACAACAATCAATCAACACCAACCATCCTGCCAGGCACGGCGCTGGATGTTGACCACCGGTATCCGTTCTACCAAATCAGCCGTAAAATTGAACAGCAACAGGAAGGCGAAGGCGACCGCATCAACTCTTACCTGGAATTAAAAACCCTCAACAGTGAACGCTTAAAAGGCAAGCTGTTTATCGATGCGCCCAATATTAATGCCGTCTCGCCCAATTCAGTTGCTTCGCTGTTGACGCGGCATGTTATCGAATGCTCGGATCTGGTTTTAATTTTTACCGATACGTTTGATTCAGCAAACCCGCTGGTTGACGAACTCGTCGAAACCATCATCCGCCATCAGGATTCCAATAAATTCGTTTACATCATCAATGAGCCCGCGGCAGCGCTGAATCCGGCGCTTAACAATGAAATCATTTCTTCCTGGCAAAGAAAACTGTCGGGATTAGGCCTGAATACCGGACAATTTATTGTACTTTCCACCGTGGAAAGTACAGCCAACCCTCAAAACCAGGCCGGTTTTGCCGCGATAGATCAGCGCATGATCAATGTAGCGTATGACCGTTCATACCGTGTACTGCATTCCCTGGAAAAAAATATCAGGGAAATTGACCACGTCGTGATTCCGGAAGTAACAAAAAGCATTGCGCTCTGGAAAGACCGCGTGCACTTTTCCACTTTGCTGATCCTGGGATTTATTGTCACCTTCGCCATTTTCGCTGAAATACAGATGGGAATTCTGGATTTATTGATAGATCCGATCATTGGCCCTGCGGTCCTGCTGGTCCTGATTGCAATCATAGTCCCACTGCATATACTCATCAGCAAACTGCAAGCTAAATTCATCATTCATCAATTAAATGCCAGACAAAAAGAACTTCATTTAATGGAAAATCTGGGCAAGCTATTTGAAAAAAACCTGACCTTTTCGCGCATGTTACTGCCGATTACCGAGCCTGCCGGCTGGAACAAAAAGACAAAAGCCCGCTTATCTCAATTAACCGAAAAAACCAAAGAACTGGTTCAGTTATTAAACGATAATTTTGGCACTTATAATGATCGGTCATTCACGGACTATTCCGATTCATTGGATTTAACACATTAATCTAATTTATTAGATTACCCCCTGCATTACGTCTTATGGATACATGGCTATTTTAAAGCAATACCTGGCGCTTTGCTGGTTTCAAAGCAACCCGCTTACGCTGCCCAGGTCGGTTGATTTTTTTAAAAAAAATCTTTGGTTCTATTACATCGTTGAATTTTTTATCCAGGTGAATATGATCGACGATCCTGTCGAATCATTTTATGAAGTTACCCTGGAGACAGGATTGACCCTTCTCTTTATAGGGACCATGCTGCTCATCAACAAATCCCTGTATGTATTTATCCAAATCGCAACCGCTTTTTTATTTACTGAAAATGTAGTCGCCATTTTTCTTGTACCGGTGATAGTCTGGCTAACCACCACCGATAGCGCTTTAAGCTATTACACATTTGCCGGCCTGGCCTTATGGCAGTATGCGTTAATCACCTATCTGATCCGATGCACCCTATCCATTAATACTCCCGCCGCGATTACTTTATCTTTCCTGTATTTCATATTGACTTACGGTGCCGCCTTTGGCCTGGCACAAATCATATAGCGACTGCCAACCGCATCAGAACCTGTCCAATTCGGGATGCGCCACCTCGCCGTGATGCACATGCATCGCGCCGAATTCAGCACAGCGATGCAATGTAGGCACCGCTTTGCCTGGATTAAGCAGGCCTTTTTCATCAAATGCGCTTTTTACAGCATGAAACTGAGTGAGTTCGTTATCGGCAAACTGAATACACATATGGTTGATCTTCTCGACACCCACCCCATGTTCACCGGTAATCGTTCCGCCTAATTCAACGCTCAGTTTCAGGATCTCGCCGCCAAGCTGCTCGGCTTTTTCCAGCTCCCCTTCATGATTGGCATTATACAGAATCAAAGGATGCAGATTGCCGTCGCCGGCATGAAAAACATTCGCAACGGCCAGGCCGTATTTTTCAGATAAGCCACTGATATTTTTCAGCATTTCTGCCAGAAAGCGCCTGGGAATCGTACCATCCATGCAATAATAATCCGGCGACATACGTCCGGCCGCGGGAAATGCCGACTTGCGGCCTGCCCACATTTTTTGCCTTTCATGCTCCGATTGAGCAATCTTGACCTCTACCGCCCCGCTGTCCGTTAACAAGGCCACCGCTTTGTCCAGTTCTTCTTCGACCTGCTGCCGTGTGCCATCCAACTCGCATAGCAGTATTGCCTCTGCGTTTTTAGGGTAACCGGCATGAATAAAGTCTTCGACTGCCTGAATCGCCGCCTTGTCCATCATCTCCAGTCCGGCAGGAATCAAACCGGCCGCAATAATTTCCGCAACCGCCTGACCGGCCTTTTCGATATCGACAAAAGCTGCGAGCACAACCTTCGCCTTTTCCGGAATCGGCAACAGCTTAACCGTTACCTCAACAATAATGCCCAGCATGCCCTCCGAGCCAACCATTAACGCCAGCAAATCCAGCCCGGCACTGTCCAGGCCATGCGAACCGATAGTGACCAGTTCGCCATCCATGGTCAGCATTTTCACGCGCAGAATATTATGTGTCGTCAATCCGTACTTAAGGCAGTGCACGCCGCCCGAATTTTCAGCGACATTGCCGCCGATCGTGCAGGCAATCTGCGACGAAGGATCCGGCGCATAATACAGCCCGAAAGGCGCAACCGCCTGTGAAATGGCCAGATTGCGCACGCCCGGTTGCACGACGGCCAGGCGGTTGGCGATATCGATTTCAAGCATGCGGTTAAGCTTGGCCAGACTCAGCAAAACACCATTCGCCAGCGGCATAGCACCGCCGGCCAACCCCGTGCCCGCGCCTCTGGCGACTACCGGCACGCCCAATTGATAGCAGAAGCGCACGATGCGCTGAATCTGCTCGATCGTCTCGGGCAACACGACCAGCCAGGGCAAGCAGCGATAAGCCGACAGGCCATCGCATTCGAACGGCTTTAAAGCTTCCTTTTCAAAAATTATCGATGCCTGCGGTAAAAATGTTTTAAATTCCTTGATCAGTACCATACGGTCAATCTGATGCCGAATTGTTTCCGATGCATGCGGCTGAATTGTTATCATAAGTCGTCGCCAATTAATGAGAGCCAGCCATGCATTGTGTCAAATCGACACGAACAATAGAAGATACCATCAAAAAATCCCGCTTCATCGGCGTGATTGTTCCGTGCGACAGTGAAAACGAGGCAGTGCAAAACCTTAAAAAACTATACGCCGAACATCCCAACGCCAATCACATCGCTTTCGCTTACCGCATCAAGACCGACCAAGGCTTCGTCAGCCGCTTCCATGATGCGGGCGAACCCGCCGGCACGGCCGGGAAACCGATTTTCCAGCATATTGAAGGCAAGCAACTGATCAATGTATTGATTGCCGTGATCCGCTATTTCGGCGGTATCAAACTGGGCGCGGGCGGATTGACGCGGGCTTACGGCAATAGCGCCAAAAGCGCGATTGAGGCGGCGGAAATCCATCCGTATGTGGAACAGGCCAAAATCCGATTAACGCTGGATTACAGCCAAATGCAGCCGCTCGAATATCAACTGAAAAAACTCGATGGCCGGATTGTGGAACAGGATTTTGCCGAACAGATTAAACTGCTGATTGAATTGCCCGCCGACAATGTGGAGACATTGTTGCAGAGCTTTCCCGGAAATGCTTGACGTTCCCTATTCAGGCTCAAAAATTGTCCGATAAGAGACATACATCAGCGTTGAAACCAATACATATAAAAACGGCGTCAGCAAAGGCATCATACCGCCGCCGATGAACACCACGACAAACACGAACCCCAACAGTTTATACATGGCATTCTGGTGCCGGGTCACGGCCTTGTTACCCTGTACCTTTGCCTGGCTCCAGGTATAGTCCTTAAACAGCATCAACGGGTAACTGAACCAACTGGCAAACGTGGTCAGCATCAACAGCACAAAAATAAGCGTCACGATTGCCGAGGAATAAAGCCACCCCGCCAGCTGGCGCAATGATTTATCGGCCATGTTTTCAGGCGTCAACTCCCAATAAAAGAAGAACTGGACTATTTTCTCCCATTCCCCGGTATAAACATTGGCAACCAGTCTGAACACAAACCAGCAAATCAGGATGCTGACAGCCGCCAGCACGGCCAACGGCAGGCTTTTATTGACAGCCCAATAAAAGCCGACCGAATGTCCGGCCGAATTTTTCAAATCGGTATATTTTGCCATGCCGACGCCGACAAACAGACTCGTCACCGACAGAAAAACCCCCAGAGCCAGCGATATACGCCCGACGCCTAACAGTAGCGCGATAAACAGCATGTATCCGATCCAGATCAGAGGCGTGCGGCTGATCAGCCATAAAGCCTGACTGAGCCAGCCGCTGAAGCTTGTCCGTTTCACGCCGATATCCGTGAAATACCGACGGCCTGGCGCAATTCCTTGATAAAAGGCACGCTGATCTCACGCGCTTTTTCGGCGCCTTCCCGCAATTGCTGTTCAATATGCTCCGGCGCCTGCATCAAAGCCTCATAGCGGTCTCTCGCCGGTGCAACCTGCTGATTGATATATTCGAACAAGATCTGTTTCATCTCACCCCATCCGATCCCGTCCGCATAGCGCTGCCGAATCTGGGCCACTTCCGACGGCGTGGCAAAGGCCCGGTAAATGCTAAAAAGTGTACAGGTTTCCGGATCCTTGGGTTCGCCGGGTTCCTGGGAATTGGTCTTGATTTTGTTAATCAGCTTTCTTAATTTTTTCTCGGGCTCGAACAAGGGAATGGTATTGTTATAACTCTTGCTCATTTTGCGTCCATCAAGCCCCGCCAGGGTTGCGGCATTGTCATCGATGACGGCTTCGGGCAAGACAAAATGCTCGCCGTAAAGATGATTGAACCGTCCGGCGATATCCCTGGCCATTTCAATGTGTTGAATCTGGTCTTTGCCGACCGGCACTTTGTGCGCGTTAAACATCAGGATATCGGCGGCCATTAAAATCGGATAACTGAACAAGCCCATGGTCACGCCTTTGTCGGGATCCTTCTCGCCGCCCTCCTCATTCTCGGCAACCGCCGCCTTATAGGCATGCGCCCTGTTCATCAATCCCTTTGCCGTTACACAGGTCAGCATCCAGGTCAGTTCCATAATCTCGGGCACATCGGATTGCCGATAAAACACGGCGTTTGAAGTATCCAGCCCCAAGGCCAGCCAGGTCGCGGCGATTTCCAGGCTGGATTGGCGGACCCGCTCCGGCTCGTGACATTTAATCAGTGCATGATAGTCGGCAAGGAAATAAAACGGCGAAACATTAGGATCTTTGCTGGCTGCAATCGCCGGCCTGATGGCGCCGACATAATTGCCCAAGTGGGGCGTACCCGTGGTAGTAATTCCTGTAAGAATTGTTGCTTTTGTCATTCGATCATACTCAAGTCCAGTTGTGTTTGGTGTACCATATTACATAAATTCAGACTAATATCCAGTAGCGCAACTCAATTAGGAACGGGAATGAAATAAGACCCGCAAGTGAGGCAGGATTTTTGTTCCTGTTCAAGGCGCGCAAACAGGCGCATAGCCAGCTATGTAACTGTTTGCGCAACGCCGAAGAGGAACGGAAAGACAAGTCAGTTGCGGGAATTATAAAATTCACGTTCCTTAATAATCCCGCTAGAAATCATCACGCACCTGTGTACTTTTTATAGTACACTGCGCCGCTAAAGCTATGCGACTCATAGTAAACACAACAACCAATACTATTTGGCAGGGGGAAATCATATGATGGAATATGATGAAAAACGCAACTACATTCGCATGGAGGTAGACTGTGACATTACCTATAAACTGGCCGACTCGAATGAACATTACCACGGCCGCTGCACCTCTATCAGCGGTGCCGGCGTATCATTTATCGCCGACCGGCCTTTTGACCCGGGTAAAGCCATGGAGATCAATGTAGTCCCTCAAAATACGGTAACGCCGCCGATGACGGCTTTTATCGAGGTGGTCAGAAGTACCAAACGCGACAACGAGCGCTACGAAATTGCCGCTACCATTAAAAGCATAAAAGGGGATTAGTCTCCTTTGCCATTGAAAACCCTTACAGCTGTTTAATTATGTTTACAATTACCAAAGAGGTCTATTTTTGCTACGGCCACCGGTTAATGAATCATCCGGGCAAATGCCGAAACCTGCATGGCCATAGTGTCAAAGCCTCGATCTCCATACAACGGGAGCAACTTAACGAGCAAGGCATGGTCTGTGATTTTTCCGATATCAAAGACTGCGTTGAAAGCTATATCGATCAGCACCTTGATCATAATTTTCTACTGCATCAGGATGATCCGATCATCCCCATGCTGGTTGAAAATAACGAGCGTTTCCTCGCACTGGCCGAGCACCCTACCGCCGAAGTGCTGAGTAAAATGATTTATCAACATTTGAAACAGGCAGGCTTTAACGTTGCCCAGGTCGTACTATGGGAGACGGCCAGCGCCTATGCCTGCTATAGTGAAAATTGATATCCGTTATGGGCTTTCTCAATCCAATCAACAAGTCATTCTGCCTGGAACAAGTCTGTGCCTCCAACTACCACAAACTGTTTCAGCTGATTCCCGATCTGTTGGCTTTTAAGGAAAAAGCCATTGGCCTCGCACCTGACAAATCGACGCTGCATCTGGAAATCATCGAACGCACACCGTACACCATGACGGTGGACCTGAGCCATTGCTTCAGGAAAAGTCCCAATGAACTTCTGGAGCCTGCCGTAAAAATAAGGATTTATCTTGATGCTCAACTCGCGGAAGTATTGAGCGACCATGCGCGCGAAAGCGTGCCGCAAACCTTTAAAGACCCGGGATTGAGCCAGGAAATCATGAATTACAAATGGCGCTTGAACTATTTTCTGCAAAAATGGCTGGACCATTGTTTAAAACACCACTATCAGTTCAGTAACAAGCCGATCGCAGAAGCCCTGGCTTAATCTTTCTTTACACCCGCTGAAGCTTTACCCCTGTAATAGGTTTTTACAATATCCTTCGCCATGCGCAGAAAAAAACAGACCCTAAACTGGCTTATATTACTGCCGATCCTATTTCGCCTTGGCCGCAAGCATCCCGTTCTGTTGCTGTTGATAATCGCAGTCGGGGCGGGCGGCTATGCTTATGAAGTCAAAATCGCCCGCCCGGCGCTGCTGTTTCAAGGTACTCCCGAGCCCTTGGATGCGACAAACCACGAGACCTGGTTCCGGATATTGCGCAATGACGGATTTATTTTGGGTTACTCGGATTTGCGCGGCAATCCTTTATGGGTGGAATACGCGCTCACCCCTGCCCCTGAAGACACGCCGTCATTAAAACGCCCCAACCGTTTCGAAACGGACTGGCGCAGTATTAACCGTGTCAGTCATGACAGCTATCTGCAGAGCGGCTACGACCGTGGTCATATGGCGCCGAATTACGCCATCAGCCGCCTGTACGGCAAACAGGCGCAAGCGGACAGCTTTTTGATGACCAACATCAGCCCGCAAAAGTCCAAACTGAACCAGCGCGTCTGGCAGCGCCTGGAGGAAGTCGAAATCCAGCATTTCGCCAAAATATTCGGCAAAGTCTGGGTGATTACAGGACCGGTATTCACCGGAACCGTCGAGCGATTACCGTCGGCCTGGACAGTGGAAATACCGGACGCCTTTTACAAGATTTATATTGCCGAACCCCGTCCCGGCGCCCGCCCTGTCGCACTGGGCTTTTTAATACCGCAGACGGTCAAAGGCAAGGAACCTTTGATGCAATTCGTGACGTCTGTCGATCATATAGAAGCGCAAACCGGCCTGGACTTTTTTTCTGATCTGGACGACAAGATCGAAGATGCCATCGAAGCAAGCGCCAATCCATCGCCATGGAAATTATCCTCAGTCAGCAGACTGCCGCCGCGTTATTGAACGCGGCCAACGCGCCAAGGGCGCCCCTACGCGTTGTCCGACCCATGCGTTCATAACAAATTCAACGCTTCAATTTATCAAACAAACAATTTCTTGATCTAGCTCAACTTTAATGTAGCAAAGTTTGTTTAAATAGCCTCGCTCTTAGCGCAATATTGCTGAATATTCCTCTCACGCAGCATATTTGCCTAAGTTCTACCTACATAGAATTACTAATTTTTAGATCCGACGAGCTTTGGGCTGTTTAGCGATTATTCCGTATAAAAGCTAAACAGCCTTTTTTTATCGATGATTTTCAATTGCTTGGATTTGACTTCAATCAACTGTCGTGACTGAAAATGATGAATGATACGACTGACCGTTTCATGCGCGATCCCCAGATAATTGCCTATTTCCTCGCGCGACATGCTCAAACGGAATTCCAGCTCTGAGTAGCCCCGCATTCTGAGCCGTTCTGAAATATGCAGGATAAAACAGGCCACGCGCGCTTCCGCGGACCGTCGGCTAAGCATCATCTTTTGTACCTGGCTGTCGAACTGGTCGCAGGTCCGTTGCAGCAGCACTTGACTCAAGCCCGGTGTTTTGACGGCCAGCACTTCAATTTTATGGGCCGGCAGATGGCAGTAATTCACGGTTTCCAATGCGATGGCCGTGCAGTTATGAGTTTGTGACGACATGCCGTCAAACCCCAGCAACTCGCCCGGCAGAATAAAATCAACGACCATCTCGTTGCCGCTTTGATCGAAACTGAGCAGTTTCGCGCTGCCGGAGCGCAAGGCAATGATGCCTCTGAACGGGCTGCCGGCATGATAGATGGCCTCCCCTTTCCGGCGGATATTGTTCCGGTTGACCAGTAAACCAAGCTCACCGATTTCGGAACTGGTCAACCCTTTAGGGATGCATATGTTATCCAGGTTACAGTTTTCGCAGGTGATGGTCGATTTATTTGTCAGTGGATCTGGCGCTGTTGGATTTATCATGTGGTCAGGATGAGGATGGGAAAAGTACGATAGCCGACAAATCTATCAAAAACTTAGCCAGGTCACAAGGTTCGCCTGGTTATCGCCTTGCCGCTACAAAAGGGATTGATACAACAGGGCAGCCCTGACACAGCGCAGAATACCGTAATTGTACTGGCCGCCGAACAGCTCATAAACGGGCTTGAGCGCGTTTTTCCGGTCTTCCGGTAAACTGATAAACGCATCCTCTATAAGCCTGATTTCCGGCTCCGGCAAATCAACGACCTCGGACAGCGCCAACAGCCCTTGTTCCAGGGACTCGGCCAAATGGTTATAAATGGTGGTCTCCTGCAGTTCCCGCTGCCGGGCAATCTGTTCCACGCTGTAACCCAGCCTGAACAAAGCCACCGATTCGGCCATGGTATCGGATAAATCGATTGGCCCCTGATTTTTAACTTCGGCAAATTCGCTGATCACGGCCAGGAATTCATCGCCATACAGCTCCAGCTTGCGTTCGCCGACGCCCGACAACAAGCCCAGTTGCTGATGTGTCATGGGCTTGGCTTCCAGCATGGCCATCAATGTGGCGTCATGGAAAATAACATACGGCGGCACATCCTGCGCATCGGCCAGCTCGCGGCGTTTGGCGCGCAACGCATTCCACAGCAAGGCGTCCTGGCTGTCGCCAAACTGCCGGCTTTCGCCTTTGCGGCGTTTTAACTTCTGCGGCTTTAAATCCTTGCGCAGCATCAACTGCTGTTCGCCGCGCAAAATCGGACGGCAGGCCTCCGTCAGCTTGAAGGCGCCGTAGCCGTCAAAATCGACCGCCACCAGCCCTCGGGCAACCAATTGCCGAAATACCGAACGCCACTGGCTTTCGTCCAGCTCCTTGCCGATGCCGAAAGTCGATTGCAGGTGATGGCCAAAGCTTTTGATCCGCTCATTGTCCTTGCCGAGCAACACATCGATCAGGTAATTGACGCCGAAGCGCTGCTCGGTGCGATAAATGCACGACAATGCCTGCTGCGCGGCCAACGTGCCGTCCCAGGTCTCCACCGGCTCCAGGCAGGTGTCGCAATTGCCGCAGGGTTGCGCTAGCGTGTCGCCGAAATAGCTTAACAACGATTGTCGGCGGCAATGCACTTGCTCGCATAAAGCCAGCATCGATTCGAGCTTATGGTATTCGACACGTTTGTGCGCTTCGTCGGCATTGGAATCGGCCAGCATTTGCCGTAGCGTAATGACATCCTGCAGGCCATAAGCCATCCAGGCATCGGCGGGCAGTCCGTCGCGCCCCGCCCGGCCGGTTTCCTGATAATACGCCTCGACGCTTTTAGGCAAGTCCAGATGCGCGACAAAACGCACGTTCGGCTTATCGATGCCCATGCCGAAAGCGATCGTGGCAACGATCACGAGACCGTCCTCCATCAAAAACCGGTGCTGGTGCTGTTGCCGAAGGTTCGCGGCCATGCCGGCATGATACGGCAGCGCATTGATGCCCTTGGTTCTGAGCCATTCGGCCGTGGCCTCGACTTTCTTGCGCGACAGGCAATAAACGATGCCGGCATCGCCGGCGTGCTCGGCCCGAATAAAATCGAGCAACTGCTGCCGGGCGTTCTGCTTCTGTACAATCCGGTAACGGATATTGGGCCGATCGAAGCCGCTTTGGAACAGCCGCGCCTGTTCCAGTCCCAGACGCTGCATGATCTCCTGCCGGGTCTTCTCATCGGCCGTGGCGGTCAGCGCGATGCGCGGAATAGCGGGGAAACGCTCATGCAGCATCGACAACTGCAGGTAATCGGCGCGAAAATCATGCCCCCATTGCGACACGCAATGCGCTTCATCAATGGCGAACAGGGCTATATTGAGGCGCTCGAACAGCGCCAATGTGCGCGCCGACGTCAGTCTTTCCGGGGCGATATAAAGTAAGTCGAGCTCATCATTCAGCAACTGCTGCTCGATAATGCGCACGTCATCCTGCGCTAGAGTCGAATTGAGAAAAGCGGCTTTCACGCCGACCTGAAGCAAGGCGCTGACCTGATCCTGCATCAACGCGATCAGCGGCGAAATGACGATGCCGACACCGGTCCTGATCAGGGCCGGAATCTGATAGCATAACGACTTGCCGCCCCCGGTCGGCATCAGGACCAGAGCGTCCTGCCCGGCGATTAATTGCTCGATAACCGCCTGCTGCTGCCCCCTGAAACGGTCATAGCCGAAAATTGTTTTGAGTATTTCAATGGGCTTGCTGTGCACGGCTTCCTTCACTGCGATAATATTTCTTCAATCAGTTAATACCTTCTATAATAGACCGATTATATCAGGACTGCAGGGTACAGACGCCCAATCTATGACTCATTTGAATAATAAGCTTTCAACACGCCTGGTCCAGATTCTGGAAAACGGCCAACAGCAACTGCTCCGCGGGGGATTTAAAGGCATCGAAAAGGAAAGCCTTCGCATAGCCAAAGACGGCTTCATCGCGCAAACCCCGCATCCGAAAGCATTGGGGTCCGCCCTGACCCATCCGTATATCACGACGGATTATTCCGAAGCCCTCATTGAATTGATCACGCCGCCGTTTACCGACATCAAGGACTCGCTGGCATTTCTGGACAAAACGCACCAGTTTGTTTATGACAACCTGGACAACGAAATGCTGCTGGCCGCGAGCATGCCCTGCGGCATCGACGGCGATGAAAGCATACCGATTGCCCAATACGGCTCATCCAACATCGGCCGCATGAAGCATATCTACCGGCACGGCCTGTGGCATCGCTATGGCAGGACCATGCAATCCATTGCCGGCATCCACTTCAACTATTCCGTGCCCGAAGCCTTGTGGCCTGTTCTGTACGCGCAGGAAAATCCGGATGCCAGCCTGGAACACTTCATATCCGAGTCCTATTTCGCATTGATCAGAAATTTTCAGCGCCGGGGTTGGCTGATCCTGTATCTGTTCGGCGCCTCGCCCGCCATCTGCAAAAGTTTCTTCAAAAGCCGCCCGTCCCTGATGGACGGGTTTGAGGAATTCGACCCGGGCACCCTGTATCATCCTTATGCCACCTCATTACGCATGAGCGATATCGGCTATAAAAGCAAAAATCAGGCTAACTTGCGGATTGATTACAATTCGCTGGCCGGTTATGTCGCCAGCCTGAGCCAGGCCATCGCCACACCCTATCCGGAATACGAACAAATCGGCACGGTCGTGGACGGGCAATACCTGCAGCTGAGCAGCAATATCCTGCAGATCGAGAACGAGTTCTACAGTACGATCCGGCCTAAACAGATTGCCGAATCCGGCGAAAAACCGACACTGGCGCTCAAGCGCCGCGGCGTCCGTTACGTGGAAATGCGCTCGCTTGACCTGGATGTCTTCAACCCTATCGGCATCGACGAAGACAAAGCCCGCTTCATAGAGGCGCTGCTGCTGACCTGCCTGTTGAAAGACAGCCCGCTGAAATCGGAACAGGATCAGCAGATCAACAATGCCAATCAGCTGGCTGTGGCGCAATTCGGCAGAAAGCCCGGACTGGAACTGAACAGAGACGAGCGAACCATGCCTTTACGGGACTGGGCCAGCGAAATCCTGGAAGACATGTGGCCGATTTGCGAGATCCTGGACGGCGACGATGCAAACAAACCCTACAGCCAGGCCCTGAAGCAGCAGCAAGCAATCGTCGACAATCCCGACCTGACCGCCTCGGCGCGCATACTGGAGCACATGGGGCAGCAGCACCAGGAATTCGGCTGCTTCTCGCTGAACAAATCGGCCGAGCATGAACAGTACTTCCGGCAACGCAAGCTGGATGACCGCAATACCGCGCAATTCAATGAACTTGCCGAGCAATCGCTGGCCAAACAAAAAGAAATCGAAAGCCGCGACCAACTGCCTTTTGACGAGTTTTTAAAACACTATTTCGCGCAAAGCTGACGTTAAACCGACCAACATGACCGCATTCAATATCGAGACCTTACAAACCGAGCTGGCGCAGAAAAACCCGCGCGCCATCCTCAAAAAAGCCCTGGAGCTGTTCGACAACATTGCCATTTCCTTCAGCGGCGCCGAAGATGTCGTGCTGATCGACATGGCCGTCAAGATCAGGCCGGACATACCGGTTTTCTCGCTCGATACCGGCCGCCTGCATCCTGAAACCTACCGTTTCATCGAGAAAGTCAGAAAGCATTACCAGATCGACATTGAGCTGTTGACCCCGGACCGGGACATACTGGACCGCTTCGTCAAAAGCAAGGGCCTGTTCAGCTTCTACGAAGACGGCCATCAGGAATGCTGCGGCATCCGCAAAGTGGAGCCCTTAAAACGCAAACTCGCGCATCTGGATGCCTGGATTACCGGCCAGCGCAAGGACCAGAGCCCCGATACGAGGCAAGCCATTCCCGAAGTGCAAATCGATACCGCGCTCTCCACGCCGGAACACACACTGGTTAAATTCAACCCGCTGGCCAACTGGACGTCGGCACAGGTGTGGGATTACATAGAAGCCTGGCAGGTGCCCTACAATGAACTGCACGAGAAAGGCTTCGTCAGTATCGGCTGCGAGCCCTGCACGCGCCCCATCCTGCCCAACCAGCACGAACGAACCGGCCGCTGGTGGTGGGAATCGGGGGCCAAAAAAGAATGCGGCCTGCATGCGGGCAATTTAAAAGGTAAAGACGAATAACTACCGAAAGCGCCGGTTCCTGCACGGCTTGCGCCTTGTGCTTACAGCCGGCCGGCAACCCGCATACAGGGTCTGTCTCGTATGGGCTGCCGGCTTTCCGGCCATGGCACTCAACTTGCTAGTTATGCTCCTACCAAACGATTAAATTCAGATCAACCTGTAGGAGTACCGGATGAGTATCTATCTAAACGCGGTGATCGGCAGCCGGGAACTGGAAGGCAGCGCCATCGACAAGGCAATTATGACGATGGCGCTGCGTCTGGCAAAAGCGCGCAAGACATTGGAAAATAATGGAGGAATGGCTGTTGACCTGACGCTGCTGCTGCCGGGCAAAACGCACAAACCCGATTTTAAAGGCATGCGCATGACGCGTTTTTCCAGTACCGAGGGCGTGCTCTATATCGAGTCTGCCGTACCGGAGAAAATGTTGCATTCGGAACAGGCCGAACTTTATGTGTCGGCTTTGTTACAGGATGCGGTGGACAATGCCGCGGACTATTTTTCCGACCGGGGTTTGGCTTTTTCCCATACCCAGTGGCAAAGCCTGCTGCAGTCGGACGGCAACGAGCCGTAGTCTTCAAGCCGGCATCATCGCCTCTTCCCTTTTAGATTGTCAGGCGCACGACCTGAACATGGGCGCCGCCCTTAACAAGGCGGATACTCTATCGTCCGGCAAACAGAGCTAACGGATATCGTCAGCCCCGCCCAAATTGCGTCATTCCCGCCTGTCGGCGGGCGCCTTTTAGAAGCGCGCCAGACAATAGCACGGCAACTTTGAACCGACGATCTTTCGACCGCCGAGCTTGCACAGTGCTCATTATCAAAACTGATTCAACCTTACAGTAGCTAATGAGCCATGAACTTGGTAAAGTGCACTTTTTGACCGATCCCGCATATCAATTTCGCTTTACGGCCTCTTAGGCACGGGAATGAAACAAGCCCCGCGATTGATGCAGGATTTCTGTTCATGTTCAGGGCGCGGAAACAAACGCATGGCAAGCTGAGTAGCTGTTTGCGCAAAGCTTCCGCTCCTTGCTCACGCCCCTTGCCTACATCCCTGTAGGCAAGGCCTGAGAAGGACGGAAAGACAAGTCAGTTGCGAGAGCTGTAAAATTCACGTTCCCAGTTATGAAGACAGGATGAAAAACGCTTCATTGCGATGGGCTGACGCTGGCCTGATATGGAAATAACGGCATTCTCCATGAAGTTAATACAACAGAAACAATGGATAACGTTCCGGAGCGACACGCCTCCGGATCGGAACTGACCAGGCAATTGCCGCGTTTGTTAGGAGTTGATTAATCCGAGACTGATCAACGCTTGAAGAAACTCAACAGCTATTCCTCGTTTTGAGGCATATAAGCGATGAAACGTAAAATAATAAAAAATCTGGCGGGCGGTTTATTCGCGCTTACAATTCCGTGCGAGTGCGCTTTCGCTTCGGCCCCATTGTCCTGCGATACGATTTCCGAAACCGATATTGTCGACCTGGATTTATCCGAACTGGCCGAGGTGCCGGTTTTTTTATCCGCTAACCAGAAGGCGACCTGCACCAGCCAGGCCGCCGGCATTGTGACCGTGATCTCGGGCCAGGAAATCCGCAACATGGGTGCCCGGGACCTTATCGACGTGCTGCAACTGGTGCCCGGTTTCAGTTTCGGTGTCGACACCTCCAATGTCGTGGGCCTGGGCATTCGCGGCATTCAGGCGCATGAAGGCAAGGTAGCGGTTTTTGTCGACGGTATTAATTTAAATGAACATCGGTTTGGCACGACCCAGTTCGGCAATCATTTTTCAACGGAACAAATTGACCGCATCGAAATCATTCGCGGCCCCGGCTCCATTATTCACGGTAATTTCGCGGAAATGGGCGTGATCAATATCATCAGCAAAAGCGCGGCCCAGATAAACGGCGTCAAAGTGAGCGGACAGTATGGCCGCTATGAGCGCGGCGAAGCCCGGAAAAACGCGGAACTGGTCGCCGGAAAAAAATGGGAAGACTGGGAAATCAGCCTATCCGGCAAATACGGTCGAGCCCATCGAAGCGATAGGATCTATCAGGACGCGGTAGGGCAAAGCTTTGACATGGCCGACCAAAACGAACTCGATTCAAGAATGATCAACCTGGGCGTTAAATACAAGGAGATTGGCCTGCGCTTTCTCGCGGATGATTACAGCGTCAACAGCCGCGACGGTTTTGCCGCCACAATGAGCGAACCGGGCCGGTACCTGACCAACCGCTTTACAACATACGCGGCCAACTTGAATTTCCAGCATGATTTTACCGAAGCCATACAATTGGATCTCAACGCCCAGTTTTCCCACCAGAATCCCTGGGAACGGACCCGAAAGCATTTAGACGGACAACCGCCGTTATTGCGCGAGCAAGTGTTCGTCGATTTTTACAAGTTCGACGCCAAAACCACGCTGGCGTCGGAAAAAGGCGACTATCTGGTGCTGGGCAACAGTTTCGCTTTCAATAAATTCGACCTCCGCGAGACCGGTGCGGGCGGTCTGAAAACGCCTTTGCCGACCTTCAGCGATTACACCGCCTACGCCGAGGCCAGCTACGCCTTTCCCTGGGTTACCATGCTGGCCGGATTGCGCTTCGACGCCTACAATGAATACGGCACCAACCTGGCCCCGCGCTTTGCCCTGACCAAGGATTTCGGCCGCTTCCACTTCAAGGCCCTGTACAGCCAGGCTTTCCGCATACCGACCGGCGGCAATTATCAAAAAAA
>SWBY01010110.1_pt1 | contig 46678 bp, 42 predicted proteins | sample 4693071 | NCBI WGS metagenome assembly SWBY01 (sample SAMN10267273, study PRJNA491770) | bioreactor metagenome | isolation source: DHS bioreactor inoculated with marine methane seep sediment | place: Japan: Omine Ridge, Nankai Trough | collected 2006-05-06 | reverse complement strand
ACCAGCGCGAAACACTGCAATTGTTTTGTGGGGAAAATGACAACCCTAACTCTTCCTTATGTTTATTTGCCCAGATCATACAACAAAAGTATGGGCATGACCGTATCGGACAGAGTTAACGTTTCTCAACACGCGCATAGAAAAAACCATCCATTGAGTCTTCTCCGGGAAGGGTCTGTCGCCCCACGCTGCGGGCATGTCCCCAAGTCGCATCGATAGGCAACTCCACCGCGTCCAGATTGCTAGACAGGAAAGCCTTAACCTGTTTCTCATTCTCTCGCGGCAGCAGCGAACAGGTCACATAGACCAGCACGCCTCCCGGCTTGAGCAGAGACCAGGCAGACCGGAGTATGCGCCCCTGCAATTCGGCCAGCACGGCTATATCCTCCGGCCGTCTAAGTAACTTGATGTCGGGGTGCCGCCGGATCACTCCGGTGGCAGAGCAGGGTACGTCCAGCAGGATGCGGTCATACTTGATCCCCGCCCATGCCCCGTCCGGGGCGGATGCATCCCCGCTATATAGGGTGGCGTTCAGACCCAGTCGTTCCAGATTTTCCCGTATCCGCTGCAATCTATCCGAATCTATATCCACCGCGGTCAAGCTGATATCTTCTGGGGCCGCCTCCAGGATATGACAGCTCTTACCTCCGGGCGCTGCACATAGATCAAGTACTGCTTGCCCCGGCTGCAGATCCAGTAGTTCGGCCGCTAGTTGCGCCCCACCATCCTGCACCGACACCAGCCCATCCTCGAACCCGGGCAGGGTAAATACGTCCTGCGGTTTATCCAGCACTACGCCCGAGGCAACCACCGGAATGGGGCTGGCTGCGATCGCCTGCGCCTGCAACTTTTCCAAATAACCATCTCTAGAACCGCACGTTAGATTTACTCGGAGACTCATGGGAGGACGCTGGTTTAATGCCTCCAGAATGGCACGCCACTGTTGCGGCCAGGCCTTACGGATCGAACCTAATAACCAATCAGGACAAGATAGATCCGCCGTTTCATCTTCACCAATACTCGCGAGCAGATCATCCTGATTGCGAATTAGATTGCGCAGAACTCCGTTAACCAGACCTGAGGCCCAGGGCTTGTTCAGGCCCCTGGTCGCTTCCACTGTTTCGGTTACTGCGGCATGAGGCGGAACTCGCATATACAACAACTGGTAGATACCAATCAGGATCAACGCCTCCAGGTCGCCATCACGGCTCTTTAACGGGCGCTCCAGCAGGTTGTTGGCGATCCAACGCAGGCGTAGCCACCAGCGCAACACGCCGTAACACAGCTCCTGCACCAGGGCCCGCTCCTTGGTCGGCACCTCTGCCAGCTTCAACGCAAGCGTATCAGAGAGCGAACTACCGCCCGCGACCTGGCAGATGATTCTGGCAGCCATCACCCTGGGGGCATTAGCCGCACCTTCGCTATTGACTACCGGCGATCTCTTTTTCTGTTGATAGTGTTGCCTAGCCAAGTATCACCCCGTTGAGTGTATGTGCGTTCAAAAAGTCAGCGGCATTCATCGCGCGCTTACCGGGCAACTGCAATATCTTTACTCGCAACAAACCATCTCCCGTGGCAACGTCTATACCATCATGACCACAGACCATGACCGTTCCTGGCACCGCGCCATCCCCACCCTGAAGGGGCTCGGCCTCCCAGATGCGCAACACCTTTTCGGAGAAGGTTGTCTGCGCCACAGGCCAAGGATTAAACGCCCTTACCTGCCGCCCCAGCTCTTGTGCGCTGCGCGTCCAGTCTATGGCCGCCTCTGACTTGGTCAGCTTGGCGGCGTATACCGCCTTGCTGTCATCCTGCGGCTCGGCCTTTAGGCTGTCGTCGGCAAGACCCGGCAGGGCATCCAGTACGGCCTCTGCACCAAGCGAGGATAGCCTGTCGTGCAAGATACCACCGGTGTCTTCCGGTTCAATCTGGCAGCTCCTCTTAAGCAGCATAGGTCCGGTATCCAGTCCCGCCTCCATCTCCATGATGGTGATCCCGGCCTCACTATCTCCAGCCAGAATGGAGCGCTGAATCGGGGCGGCCCCACGCCAGCGCGGCAGTAGTGAAGCGTGTATATTGATACAACCCAGGCGCGGCGCCTCCAGCACCCGTACCGGCAGCAGCAGGCCGTAGGCCACAACCACCATCAAGTCGGCTTCCAGCTCTTGCAACTGTTGCAGATCTGCCTCGTCCCGAAAGTTGCTTGGTTGAAATACCGGGACCGAGCGATCCAGAGCAAGCTGTTTCACCGGACTGGCGGTCAGCTTCCGCCCTCTTCCGGCAGGGCGATCTGGCTGGGTGTAGACGGCGATGACCTTGTGCTCTGATCCAAGCAGAGCGGTCAGGGGCGGCACGGAAAAATCTGGCGTGCCTGCAAATATAATATTCAGGGGTTTAGTCACTCTTATTCCTTTTGCCCGATACCCGCAACATCGTACCGGATGAAGGCGCTAGCTGGTTAACTATGTACGCAGAGGCTATGCCTCGGCCAGGCGCGCCTCTTTTTCCAGTTTTTTTCTGATGCGCTGTCGTTTCAGTCCGGAGAGATAATCAATGAACAGCTTCCCATCCAGATGATCTATTTCATGCTGGATGCATACCGCCAGTAGGCCATCTGCCTCCATCTCTATCTGCTCACCATTCTTATCCTGAGCCTTAATCCAGACACGTTCGGCCCGAGTTACCATCTCATATATCGAGGGAACCGAGAGACAACCCTCTTCAGATTCCTCCTCTCCCTCCCGCTCGATGATCTCAGGATTGACCAGACAGAGGGGCTGATCGCGCTCCTCTGACACATCTATAACCACCACCCTCCAGGCCACTCCAACCTGAATAGCAGCCAGCCCAACACCGGAACAGTGATACATGGTCTCCAACATACTGTCGACAAACTCTCTCAGCTTATGGTCAAATTCAGCAACTGGTTTGGCGCAATTTCTCAATCTTGGATCTGGAAAATGCAGAACTTCAAGTATGGACATCAGGTCTCCGTTATCTAAACTCTTATAGACATTATTTGAATAATTGGCGGTATTGTTCCGTAGCCCGAGAAAAAAATCACGTTAAAAACCGAACATTCCACGCTTAACTGGACACGTTAAACCCGGATAGAGTTCTCAAATTATGCTATTAAGGCATGAACAGTTGTCGAATATAGGTTATAGTATAGATTAGAAATATGCGCTAACATCCTGATGATACAGGATTCTAGATCCATATTCTGCCATGAATCATGATATTTTTGGAATCAAAACAAATTACTATTCACTGCAAAGGGATCACCATGCCAAAGTCTCTAAATAAGCTTGCCGGCTTTTTCCTGGGCCTGATCTTTTCCTGTTCCGTCTTTGCTGCGGGGCAAGTCACCCTAAATCCAAATCACCCAGATCGCTATGTCGTGGTCAAAGGCGATACCCTTTGGGATATCTCTGAAAGGTTCCTGAATGAGCCATGGCGCTGGCCCGATGTGTGGCAGGCCAATCCACAGGTCGCCAATCCTCACCTTATATATCCAGGCGACACCCTGACCCTAAGCTTCGTAGACGGCAAACCTCAGATTAGCGTCGCCAGCGACAGCTCACCAACGGGGGATCAAGCCTCACCAGCAGAGGATCCTGCCAAGGGCTCTACGGTAAAACTGACGCCCCAGGTTCGCGCCACGGCCATACCCAAGGCCATACCGTCCATACCTATAGATGCCATTCAGCAATTCCTGACCCGACCTTACGTGGTTGACAAACGCCAACTGGACCGTGCGCCCTATGTGGTGGATTTTGCCGATGAGCACATTGCCGGAAGCCCAGGTTTAAAGGCCTACGTACGCGCCATTCGTGGAGGAGAGAAAAACACAAAGTTCGATGTAGTTCGCCCCGGTAAGCCATATCGTGACGCACGTACCGGAGAGATTCTGGGATATGAGGCGTTGTTTATCGCCTCGTCAGAACTGCAACGTACCGGTGACCCCGCCACCGTCCTGCTAACCAGCTCTGAGTTAGAGGTACTAAAAGGGGATCGTTTGTTTAAGACGAAAGAGGATAAGCCTCTTGCCACATTCTTTCCCAGCCCCCCCAAAAAAGGGGTTAATGGCAGCATCATCGCCGTGTTGAACGGAGTAAATCAGATAGGGCAGTATAACGTTGTGGTGGTAGATCGCGGACAGAACGATGGCCTGGAAGACGGAAACGTCCTGGCCATTGATCAAAGAGGTGAAACAGTTCGCGACACAGTAACCGAAAACAGCCGCGACACGGTGAAGCTACCGAACGAGAGGGCGGGAACCCTGATGATCTTCCGCACCTTCCCCAGAGTCAGTTTTGGTCTGGTGATGCGTGCCACCAAGGCCTTGCATGTAAATGATGTAGTACGTAATCCCTAATCATTTCAACCAGCCTTGATCCAGCTAATGGATTAGCAACATTGAGGAGGATAGCGTTCTGCAACAGCTTCCGGCGGAACTTAAATATTGGCTGGCACTGCTCCACGCCCCAGGCATCGGCAGTGTCAGCTTCAATCAACTTCTCGAAACAATCGGAAACCCCAAACTTCTGTTTGAAGCCAAGGCCTCAGGGCTTTCGGCCTGGGGACTCAAAGAAAATCTGAAAAGGTATCTGCGTGACCCGGACTGGGCGTCGGTCGAGATTGATCTGCGCTGGGCGGAACAACCCAACAATCACCTGATCACTCTGCAGGACCCAGACTACCCTGACCTGTTGCGAGAGATCCCCGATCCGCCACCGCTGCTCTTTGTACACGGCGACCCGGAAGTGCTTCGCACCCCCCAACTGGCCATGGTTGGTTCCCGCAATCCCAGCATGCCCGGAGGCGAGACTGCCCGGGACTTCGCATATCACCTGGCGGCATCCGGTCTCAGCATAACCAGCGGGCTTGCTATTGGCATAGATGGGGCCAGCCATTCCGGAGCCCTGGACGCGGGAGGCATAACCATAGCCGTTACCGGGACCGGACTGGACCGAGTATATCCCGCCAGCCAACACGACCTTGCCCATAGGATCGCCGAACACGGAGCCCTGGTGTCGGAGTTCCCACCGCAGACCCAGGTGAGACCAGGCAACTTTCCTCGCCGCAATCGCATCATCAGCGGCCTCTGTTTAGGTACCCTGGTGGTGGAAGCCGCTCACAAAAGCGGCTCACTGATAACCGCGCGTCTGGCCTCCGAACAGGGACGCGAGGTGTTTGCCATACCCGGTTCCATCCATAATCCACTGGCGCGCGGCTGTCACAGACTGATCCGCCAGGGGGCAAAACTGGTAGAGACATCCGGCGATATTTTGGAAGAATTGGCCCCGCTACTTCGAGACCTGAAACCACCCCAGGCAGACCATAAAGAGTCTGCGTGCCGACAGCATCAACTAGACCCGGAATATCAGCTGTTACTCAAGTGTATGGGCTTTGATCCGGCTCAGATTGACCTACTGATTGAGCGGAGTGGATTGACTGCTGAGGTGGTTTCCTCCATGCTGATTTTGCTTGAGCTTGAAGGTCATGTATCATCTGCGCCCGGTGGAATATACTGCCGCACAGGGAAAAGCGTACCTAATACCAGCCAGCCCGTACCAGAACCGGACGGGGTGGCACCAACCGATCTAGGCCGAATTGAATGAACGAGAATGTAGTCGATATCCTGATCTATCTCTATGAAAACTATATGGATAGCGACCAGTCCGCCCCCAGCGATCAGGCCGACCTGCACGAAGAACTGGTAGCTGCCGGTTTTCCGGAAAAAGAGATATTTAAGGCGTTCGAGTGGCTGGACGATCTGGCTCTTCAGCGTAATTCTGGCACCCTCCGCCCCCAGACCGGGCACTCAATCAGAATCTACACCGAGCAGGAAATTATCCGCTTGGATCTTGATTGCCGCGGACTATTGCTGTTTCTGGAACAGAACAATATCCTGGATCAGGCCAACCGCGAGTTCGTAATCGAGCGTGCCATGGCCCTGGACTCGCATATTATCAAGGTCGATGACCTCAAGTGGGTCGTCCTAATGGTACTCATGAACCAACCAGGTCAAGAGACAGCATTTGCCCAAATGGAAGATCTGGTCTATAACGATCAGCCAATATATCTACACTAAACCGAACTTGCACCATACAAACAACAATTGATCCAATCAACCAATCACTCACTGGCACCTAATCCGCACTCCTTATGAATCTGGTCATAGTCGAATCACCCGCCAAGGCAGGAACCATTAAGAAATACCTGGGAAAGGGGTTTGAAGTCCTGGCCTCATACGGCCACGTGCGCGATCTGATCCCAAAATCCGGGGCGGTAAACCCAGACAACGGGTTTGAGATGAAGTACCAGGCAATAGAGAGAAATGAACGCCACGTGCAGGCCATAGTCAAGGCCATAAAGAAGGCCGACACCCTGTATCTCGCAACTGATCCGGACCGCGAAGGTGAAGCCATCTCCTGGCACCTGCTTGAGCTGCTCAAGAGCAGAAAGCATCTGAAGAACAAAACAGTCCACCGCGTAGTATTCAACGAGATAACAAAGAAGGCCGTACAGGATGCCGTGGCCAATCCGCGTGAGCTATCAATGGATCTGGTGAACGCTCAGCAAGCCAGACGCGCCCTGGATTATCTGGTTGGATTCAACCTGTCACCACTGCTGTGGAAAAAGATCAGACGCGGTCTATCGGCTGGACGGGTGCAGAGCCCCGCCCTGCGCATGATCGTAGAACGGGAACTGGAAATCGAGGCCTTCAACAGCCGAGAATACTGGTCTATCGAGGCAGATCTACTAAAAGAAAAACAGGGGTTCAGCGCCAAGCTCACCCACTACAAGGATGAAAAACTGGGTCAGTTCAGCATCACCGACAGTGGCAGCGCAGCGGATGCCGAGCAACAACTGCTGCTAGCCCTGGCCGCCGGCAAACTGCTGGTAGAGAAGGTACAAAAGAAGCAGCGCAAACGTAATCCTGCCGCGCCCTTTACCACATCCACCCTACAGCAAGAGGCCGCGCGCAAACTAGGTTTTACCACCCAGCGAACCATGCGCACAGCGCAACAGTTGTATGAAGGCGTAGACACCGGAAGTGGTGCTACCGGTCTTATCACCTACATGCGTACTGACTCCGTTCATCTGTCAGAAGAGGCCCTGATTGAGCTACGCAGCTTCATCACTGAGCGTTTTGGAGCTGATAATCTGCCCGCCAGCCCACATCAATACAAAACCAAGGCGAAGAATGCCCAGGAGGCACACGAGGCGATTCGCATAACCTCGGTAGAACGCATCCCCGAGGCACTAAAGCAACACCTGTCAAAAGACCAATTCAAACTATACGAGTTGATCTGGAAGCGTACGGTGGCCTGCCAGATGATCCATGCCACCATAAATACGGTGACAGCGGACCTTAGTTGCGGTGCTGGCAACATGTTTCGTGCCAACGGCTCTACTATTGCAAACCCAGGATTCATGTCCGTCTACATGGAGGGTGTTGATGATGCGAAAAAGGGGAGCGACGACGAAAAGATGCTACCACCTCTGGAACAGGGAGAGTCCATAGATCTAAAGGCCATACGCCCGGAACAGCATTTCACTGAGCCACCACCGAGATATAGTGAGGCCAGCCTGGTGAAGGCACTGGAAGAGCACGGCATTGGCCGCCCATCCACCTATGCCTCCATCATCTCGACCCTGCAAGATCGCGAGTATGCAGAGCTGGAAAAGAAACGCTTCTACCCCACCGATGTGGGCCGAGTAGTAAACAAATTTCTGACCAATTACTTTACCCGTTACGTCGACTATGGCTTTACCGCCGACCTGGAAGATCAACTGGATGCGGTTTCCCGAGGTGAAGGTGAGTGGATACCACTGCTGGAAAAGTTCTGGGCACCCTTCAAGGATCAGATCGACCATACCGAAGAAAACGTCAAGCGCAGTGATGTCACCCATGAGGCCATGGATGAGGCCTGTCCAAAATGCGGAAAACAACTATCCATTCGCCTGGGACGCCATGGCCGCTTTATCGGTTGCACCGATTATCCGGAGTGCGATTACACCCGAGACCTGAACGGCGACGGCAAAGAGGCGGAAGCACCCGAGATAGTTGAGGGTAGAAAGTGCCCGGACTGCAACTCGGATCTAATAATCAAACGCGGCAAATACGGCAAATTCATCGGCTGCTCAGGCTATCCTGACTGCCGTCACATCGAGCCACTAGAGAAACCCAAAGACACCGGGGTCACCTGCCCCAAGTGCAACAAAGGCAGCATGATGCAGCGCAAGTCCAGGCGCGGCAAGATCTTCTTCTCCTGCTCCGGTTACCCGGATTGTGATTATGCCACCTGGAACGAACCGATCGCTCAACCCTGCCCAAGTTGTGGCTGGGCCATACTCACGCTGAAAACCACCAAACGCAAAGGTACAGAGAAGGTATGCCCCCAACAGGACTGCTCCTTCACCGAGCCGGTAGAAGAATAGGCCTCACAGGCCCTAGCCTAAATCAGGAAAATCCGGTATCTTCCTCCCCCTTTCCAGATATATTCGGGACACGGAGTTATGAATCAGCCATTTGTAGCCGTTTTGATGGGGTCAGATTCGGACCTGCCGGTACTTCAATCAACCATTGACGTACTCAGATCACTTGATATCCCCTTTGAGGCAAAGATCACCTCTGCCCACCGCACCCCGGCAGTGACACACAGCTATGTCACCGATGCCGACGCCCGTGGTTGCTCGGTATTTATTGCCGCCGCCGGTCTGGCCGCCCACCTCGCTGGGGCAGTGTCAGCCGCCACCCTCAAGCCGGTCATTGGCATTCCGCTGGATTGCGGACCACTGCAAGGTATGGACGCACTCCTTTCCACCGTACAGATGCCAGGTGGTATCCCGGTGGCAACGGTGGCCGTAGGCAAGGCCGGGGCTAAAAATGCCGCCTATCTGGCAGCCCAGATCCTGGCCCTGTCTGACCCTGATCTGGCCAAACGCATCCGCATAGAACGCGAGAAAAATGCCGAGGGCGTTATCGCAAAAGACCAAAAACTCCAGGCAGAGCTGGCCCGTTAGAAACCGGCTTCAACCAGCCATCAGCTCCTCAGACATGCCAAACAGCTACATCCACCCCTGGAAACTGCGTGAAGCCGCGCGCTGCTTCCAGCATGGCGGCATTATCGCCTACCCCACAGAAGCCATCTACGGACTTGGCTGCGACCCCCTGAACTGGCATGCAGTACAACGCCTGTTACAACTTAAACAACGTCCGGTGGAGATGGGATTGATCCTGATTGCGGCTGATTTCGAACAGCTGCGACCCTTCGTGAAGGCCCTCCCTGATGAACAGATGCAACCAATACTACAGAGCTGGCCAGGGCCGAATACCTGGCTGTTGCCGGCAGTCGATGGCTTGCCGTTTTGGCTCGGTGGAAAACACACTACCCTAGCGGTAAGGGTGACAGATCACCCAATCGCTGCGGCCCTCAGTGTGGCCTGCGCATCACCCCTGGTGTCCACAAGCGCGAACATCAGCACCCGCAAACCAGCGCAAAACCCCACGCAGGTTCGTGCCCGAATCGACGGCAAGTCCGTTTATATAATCAATGGCCGAACCGGAGGGCGAAAGGCGCCATCCACGATAAGAGATGCGGAGACGGGAAGTGTCATCCGGAGATGAGGCAAAAAGAAAGCCCACCGGTGAACTGGTGGGCTCAGGGCGCCACCAAGTGGCGCTAACGGAGGATCATCTAATTTGAACGCTTTCAAACTGTTAAACCGACTTCGCTATATGTATCGGCTATCTCACGGAAACCTTTAGTCACGAATTTGGCATTTCTCAATATTTTGACGCAATTATAGCCGATACCCTATTTACTTCGCGCGTGCCTCCAAACAATTTAACCGGTCAGACCCGAATGGCACTTACTTAAGCTCAAAATCACCGTCATCCCGGCGAAGGCCGGGATCCATATCCACCAATGGTGGTTGCTTCTCTGGATTCCGGCCTTCGCCGGAATGACAAACAAGGTGCTTGAATAGAGATATTTAGCTTAAGTAAGTAGCATTCCGGTCAGACCCACTGAACATGGAATATATAGATGCAAAATGAACTAATTGAACTGGAGACCAAACTGGCCTTCCAGGAGGATACGATCCAGACACTGAACCTCACAGTCGTAAAGCTGCAGCAGGAGATGTTTGCGGTTAAGGGAGATATCGCTGAACTACAGACCCAGCTCCGAGCCCTGGCTCCCAGCCTTACCCCAGGTAGCGTGGACGAACCGCCGCCGCATTACTAGCCCAACAACAAACGGCCGCCGAAGCGACCGTTTTTACATCTTCACTTTATTACATCTTTACTGGCAGCGGAACAGGTGCCGGTTTGTGTTGGAAAGCATCACAAACCTTAGGACTTCTTACCTCCTCCGGTTCGATTCATTGCGCTCAGCCGCTTGATCAAACCCTCCATGCCACTTGTTTTTACTATTCTCTGAAAACTAGCGCTGTGACTTTTGGCCAGGCTCACCCCCGCAATATATATATCGTAGACCCGCCAGCCACCACCTCCACGGTACATCAAATAACTCACATTGACTGAGCTTGATCCTGAAGGCGTCACTCTGGTACTTACGGCTACACTCTTACCAGAACTCTTGGTGCCCAAGTGTTGCATTTCCCAATTATTGTAACTCGCAAATGCGGAGCCATAGGTTCGGACCAATACCTTTTTAAACTGAGAGGAAAATCTTCTTCTCTGCCCAGATGATGCCTTATTCCAATATGCCTTCCCTAATGCCCGTTTTGAAACCATATTAAAATTTACATATGGCACAATGATTCGGTTAACCAGGCCATACACACGGCTCGTTTTAGGCTTACCTTTCAGCGCTTTCTGCATGCGCTCAGAAATCTTCTGAACCACTGCCTGCGGCGCAGTCAACTTCTCGGCCGATGCCGACTGAGGCAGGACCATTACCATAAATAACAGTGCAGTCAGGTGCAGCGGCCAGCGAATCTTAGTAAATGCGAATAGCTCCATATCATGATCTCCAATCTGATTATCTTGACCGTCCAGCTTTTTGGCATCCGGCCAGTTATTATTCTCAAAGGAGGTTCTGAATAACCTTACTCAGATATCCCTTAAAACCGCGTATATCCTTGGGCAACTATCGCCCTGTTACGTTCCCTAACAAGAACTGCCTAATTTGAGCAGGTGCCAGAGAAAAAATCCAGCGTCAGGATAAAACCAAGGAACCCCTGATTAATTGCACATTTTTTATCCCCACTAGACTTTTGCGCTTATATACTGCAGCTTCCTAGGGTATCTTATGTCGCTTACAGACCATACAGGTAACCGGAGACCTGAACATGCAAGACAAAACAGCCCTAAACGCGCCCTTCCCCAACAGTCGCATGCGGCGCATGCGCAGAGATGATTTCTCCCGTCGTCTGATGCGTGAGACCGAGATCACCCCCGCCGATTTTATCTACCCGGTGTTCGTACTTGAGGGCACTGGCGAAAGGGAGACGGTAACCTCCATGCCTGGGGTGGAGCGCATGAGCATAGACCTGCTGGTACAAGAGGCAAAGGAGGCCCACTCTCTCGGAGTCCCTGCCATCGCCATATTTCCGGTCACCCCGGCCGAGGCCAAGTCAGAGGACGCCCGCGAGGCATTCAACCCGGACGGCCTGGCCCAGCGCGCGGTGCGTGCGCTCAAGGATGCAATCCCGGAACTGGGCGTGATGACCGACGTCGCCCTGGACCCATTCACCACCCACGGTCAGGACGGGCTGATCGACGCATCCGGTTACGTGATGAATGACGAGACGGTCGAGGTACTGGTAAAACAGGCCGTCTCCCACGCCGCAGCCGGAGCCGACATGGTAGCCCCCTCCGACATGATGGATGGCCGCATCGGCGCAATCCGCCAAGCCTTAGAGTCCGAAAAACATATCCACACCCGCATCATGGCCTACTCAGCAAAATACGCCTCCAGCTTCTATGGCCCTTTTCGCGATGCCGTAGGTTCCGCCGCAAACCTGGCGGGCGGTAACAAATACACCTACCAGATGGACCCCGCCAACTCAGACGAGGCCCTGCGTGAGATCGCACTGGATCTGCAAGAGGGCGCCGACATGGTGATGGTAAAGCCCGGCATGCCCTACCTGGACATAGTACGGCGGGTAAAGGATGAGTTCGGCGCACCCACCTTCGTCTACCAAGTGAGCGGTGAATACGCCATGCTGATGGCGGCTGCCCAGAACGGCTGGCTGGACGAGAAGGCCGTGGTGATGGAATCCCTGCTCTGTATCAAACGCGCCGGGGCCGATGGCATCCTCACCTATTTCGCCAAGAGAGCGGCCCAGTGGCTGCACGAGTGAAACATGAGCGACAGATACGCCGTTATCGGCAATCCGATTGAACACAGCAAATCGCCCCTGATCCACCAAGCCTTCGCCGAGCAGACCGGGGAAGATCTGGAGTACAGCCGCATCCTGGGTGAACCTGGACGATTTGAACAGACGGTTGCAGAGTTTCTGGCCGCAGGCGGCAGAGGCCTGAATATCACCGTCCCCTTCAAGGAGGATGCCTGGAGACTGGCCGACGAACGTAGCGCACGCGCCGAGACCGCCGGTGCGGTAAACACCCTGATACTGCAACCGGATGGGCGTCTACGCGGCGACAACACCGATGGCGTTGGCCTGGTCCGGGACCTAAGCTCAAACCATGGCTGCAATCTGGCCGGGGCAGAGATACTCTTGCTAGGTGCAGGCGGGGCCACCCGCGGAGTGCTACGCCCCTTGCTGGAGGCCGGACCCAAGCGACTGGTCATAGCCAATCGCACCGCCACCAAGGCCGTCACCCTGGCTGCCGATTGCGCCGCCCTGGGGACAATCACCGGCTGCGGCCTGGACCAACTGGAACATGAGACGTTCGATATCATCATCAACGCCACCTCAGCCGGTCTGGCTGTAAAGGTACCGGACATCCCCGACCAGATCCTGCGCCCCGGCGGCTGGAGCTACGACATGCTGTACGGGGACAAGCCCACCGCGTTTATGCGCTGGGGCAAGGAGCACGGTGCCGGTCACGCCCTGGGTGGACTGGGCATGTTGGTGGAACAGGCAGCAGAGTCATTCCTTCTGTGGCGTGGAGTACGACCTGATACCGCCGCCGTTATCAAGCGCCTTCAGGGACAAGGCTGAAGGAGGGAGCATAGATGAGGTATCTACACACGATGTTGCGGGTGAGAGACCTGGAGACCGCGGTAAATTTTTATACCCAACTCCTTGGCTTTACCGAGGTGAGGCGCAGCGAGCACGAAGATGGACGTTTTACCCTCTGTTTCCTGCGCGCCAGTGCTGACCCAGACAACGGACCCATGCTGGAGCTGACCCACAACTGGGATAGGGACGACTACGAAAATGGTAACGCCTATGGCCACCTTGCCTATCAGGTAGAATCTATCGATGCGATTGGGCAGAGGTTGGCGGAATTTGGTCAGGGCTTTTCCTGGGGACCGGGAGTGACACCGAACAAGGATCGCAAGATGGCCTTCATCAAAGACCCGGATGGCTACGAAATAGAGTTGCTACAGGATTTATAAAAAGGCCTTGCACTACCCCTGGTCCGGTTGCAGATAGCTCTGGGCCAGCCGGGCATAGTTACTCGGAGAATAGTCCAGAAACTCCTGCTCCTGCTCATTCAGTTCACGTACCCGGCGCACCGGAGAGCCGACCCAGAGGTAGCCACCCTCCAGACGCTTACCGCCCGGCACCAGACTACCGGCCCCCAATACCACGCGTGACTCGATCACCGCCCCATCCATCACCACTGACCCCATGCCGATCAAACAGTTATCGCCAACGGTGCAGCCGTGCAGCATCACCTTATGCCCCACGGTGACACTGTCGCCGATGATGGTGGGGAAGCCGCCGGGATTGAAGCGGCTGTCGTGGGTCACATGCACCACGCTGCCATCCTGGATATTGGTATTGGCGCCGATCTTGATGTGGTGGATATCGCCCCGAATCACCACCAATGGCCAGACAGAAGAGCCCGGGCCAATCTCCACCTCACCGATAATCACAGCGGAGGGATCAACCCAAACATCCGCCGCTATGGATGGAACCTTGCCTTGAAACGCTCTTATATCTGCCACATGTTACTCCTCGGGGTCGCTGGAACGGCTTAATGATACAATCATCCGCATAAGATAAAACAGGAGCTGGCATGGATATATCAACATTCGTAGTCCTCGGGGTCATCGCCTTAGCAGCAATCTATGCGGTAACCATCTATAACGGCCTGGTTAACCTGAAACACGGCGTGTCCAAGGCCTGGTCAAACATAGACATCTTACTCAAACAACGCCATGACGAACTGCCCAAGCTGGTGGAGACCTGCAAGCAGTATATGCAGTATGAACAAGAGACCCTGGAAAAGGTGATGCAGGCCAGAAGCGCGGTATCTGCCGCCCGACAACAGGGAGACTTGGGCGCACTCGGTGCCGCCGAAGGCCAGCTCAGATTGGGTCTGGGCAACCTGTTTGCCGTAGCCGAGGCCTATCCCGACCTCAAGGCCAATGAGACCTTTCTGCATCTGCAAAGCCGCATCTCCGGCCTGGAAAACAGCATTGCCGACCGGCGTGAATTCTACAACGAGAGCGTAAACAACAATAATGTCCGAATCGAACAGTTCCCGGACGTCATCGTCGCCAACATGTTCCATTTCAAGCCGGCAGAACTGCTGGAGTTCTCAGAACAGGAGAAGCAAGACGTCGATATGAAATCACTGTTTGATTGATGACCCTGACAGAACAAGCGCTACTCCTGTCCAGTTGGGAATTCTGGTACCTCACCCTATTTTTAGCCGCCACAGCCATTGGCGGCTTCTCTCTGGCATTCCACTATCTTCGTCTGGCCCGCATCATAGAGGACACTCCGACGGCGAACATACGCTCAGCCCACCAGGGCTATGTGGAGCTGGCAGGCAGCGCGGAGCAGATGGCCGGAGATCCCATCCTGGCGCCTCTGACCGGACTACCCTGTTGCTGGTATAGCTACAAGGTAGAGCGGCGCGGCGACAAAGGTTGGTTCACTGTAGACTCCGGGAGCAGCGAGCACCTGTTTCTGCTGCGAGATGCAACCGGCGACTGCATCATCGACCCGGAGGGGGCGGATGTGACCTCCGACCAGAAGGACGTATGGCAAGGCGATCGCGAAATAGCGCCAACCCATGCCAGCAACAAGCTCCCATCAGGCTGGAAGCTACTGCTCAAACTGGGCCAAACCATCAACCGCACCGGAGCCATCGGATCAAGACGTCGCTATACCGAGACCCGCATCCATCACGGCGACCAGCTATACGGCATCGGGCTGTTCAAGACCCTGGATGAGGTAGACCATATACAACAACGCAGTGAGATCACCCGAGAGCTGCTGCGCGAATGGAAGAGGGACAACGCATCCCTGTTATTTGAATTTGACCGCAACCGGGATGGGCACATCGACCAAAAGGAGTGGGAGGAAGTTCGTCACAAGGCTGAAAAGCAGGCACAGGCGGAACAGCAACAGCTTATCGACGGCAGCATTCTAAATACCCTGAGCGACACCGGTTCCAGACAGCATCCTTTCCTGCTGTCCACCTTGCCAGAATTTGATCTGGTACGGCGCTATCGCCTATTCGTTACCCTGGCCACGTCCGCTTTTTTCATCGGTGGAGCGACATCCGTCTGGCTGTTTTCCATCAAACTCACGACCTAAATAGCAATTTTACTGTCGGACTGTGTGTCGGACCGGTTTCATGTCACAATATCCGTTTTTATCATCAATAGTATCCCCAGTGAGGTCAGGCAAAATTATATGGACAACCCCCTACTCAATCTTGAGGGACTTCCGCCTTTTTCTCGCATCCGTCCAGAGCACGTTGAGCCCGCCATTGATCAGCTACTGGCCGACTGCCGCTCCCAGACCGAACAACTGCTGGAGAGCATTCCTGAATTCACCTGGAAAAACCTGGTAGAACCCCTGGAGTTATTGGATAACAGCCTCAGTCTAGCCTGGTCACCAGTGAGCCACATGAACTCCGTGGTCAACTCAGATGAGCTACGCCAGGCCTATAACGCCTGCCTGCCCAAACTCAGCGATTACTCCACCGAGATGGGGCAGAATGAGCGCCTCTACCAGGCCTACAAACAGATCAGAGACCATGAGCCAAGCCTGGATGCAGCACAAACCAAGAGTCTGGATAATGCGCTGCTCGACTTCGAGCTTTCCGGTGTTGCCCTATCGCCAGAGAAAAAATCCCGCTTCAAGCAGATAAGCCTGGAACTATCCCAGCTTGGCAGCAAGTTCAGCGAGAACATCCTGGACGCCACCAACGCCTGGAGCAAACTGATAACGGATGAGAAACAGCTTGCCGGGATGCCCCAATCTGCCCTGGACCTGGCCAAACAGACCGCGCAGCAACGGGGCGAAGAGGGATGGCTGCTGACCCTGGAGATCCCATCCTACCTGCCGGTGCTGACCTACGCTGAGGACCGGGGACTGCGCAGTGAGATGTATGAAGCCTACACCACCCGCGCCTCAGACTGCGGACCGAATGCCGGCACTTGGGACAACAGCAAGATCATGGATCAGCTCCTGACCCTGCGCCACGAGCTGGCCCAACTGCTGGGCTTTGACAATTATGTGCAACGCTCCCTGGCCCGCAAGATGGCGCGCAGCGGGGCGGAGGTAATGGATTTTCTCACCGACCTCGCAGCCCGCTCCTATCCCAAGGCTCAGGCAGAACTGAAGGAGTTGCGGCAATACGCCAAACAGGAGTTTGGAGTAACGGAGCTGCAAGCCTGGGATATCGGCTTCTACTCAGAAAAACTGCGCCAACAGCGCTACTCTATCACCCAGGAAGAGATCAAACCCTATCTACCTGAGACCAAGGTCATACCCGGCATGTTCGCCGTGGTCAAACGCCTGTATGGCATGGAGATCTCAGCAACCTCCGGGGTAGACTGCTGGCACCCGGATGTACGTTTCTATGAGATCAGAGATAGAGATGGCGAGCTGCGCGGACAGTTCTACCTGGACCTCTACGCACGTCCCAACAAACGTGGTGGTGCCTGGATGGACGAATGTACCAGCCGCTTCGTCACCCGTGAATACGCTCAGACCCCGGTGGCATACCTGACCTGCAACTTCTCGCCCCCCATCGGCGACAAACCTGCACTGTTTACCCACGATGAGATAGAGACCCTGTTTCATGAGTTTGGTCACGGCCTGCACCACATGCTTACAGCCATCGATTACCCGAGCGTATCTGGCATCAGTGGCGTAGCATGGGATGCGGTGGAACTGCCATCCCAGTTCATGGAAAACTGGTGTTGGGAACGGGAGGCGATAGATCTGATCTCCGGACACTATGAGAGCGGCGAACCCATCCCTGATGAGATGTTCAACCGGATGCTGGCTGCGAAAAACTTCCAGACCGGCATGCAGATGGTGCGACAACTAGAGTTTTCCATCTTTGATATGCGCATACACGGGGAGTTCTCGCCCGAACAGGGCGGCAGGATCTATGAGATCCTGAACCAGGTTAGAGCGGAGGTGGCAGTGATACAGCCGCCCGAATCCAATCGCTTTGCCCACGGCTTCTCCCACATCTTTGGTGGCGGCTATGGTGCTGGCTACTACAGCTACAAATGGGCCGAGGTACTCTCCGCCGACGCCTTCTCACTATTTGAGAAGAATGGCATTTTCGACCAAAATACCGGCGAGTCATTCTTACGCAACATCCTGGAGCAGGGCGGCTCTCGGGATGCGATGGAACTCTTTGTGGCGTTTCGGGGCCGGGAACCGACAATCGACGCCCTATTACGCCATGGCGGCATGGCCGCTGATACAACCCCTGAGGAAAAGATCTAATGCGAAGACTCTTTATTGTGCTCCTGTTAGCAATAAGCAGTGCCCAGGCCGCACATATCACCGACAAGCTACTGGTTGGACTCTATGCCAAACCTGAAACCTCCACCAAACCTACCAAGGTCCTACCCAGCGGCACGCCACTGGAGATTCTGGAACAAAAGGGTGCCTATTCCCGGGTCCGACTAGGCGATGGAAAGGAGGGCTGGGTCAAGTCCGTCTATATCAGCAAAGAGAAGCCCGCCCGGGCCATGTTGCTGGAGCTCCAAGCGAAATCAAGCACGCTGCAAAACAAGCTGCAGCAGGCAGAAAAAGATCTCAAGGCGGCACAATCGAAAGCGAGCCCGGACACATCCGGTGAGATTGACAAGCTCAAGAGTGAATTTACCCGGGCTCAGGAGAGGCTTGCCCTGGCAAACAGTGCGCTAAAAAATGAACAGCAAGAGACCAAGCGCCTAGGCACATTGCTGAAAAAGGCCAGCGCCAAGGGATCGGATGATCAAACCGCCCAAATCAAGGCCTTGAAGCAAAAGCTCTCCTCAAATGAGGACGAGTTAATGGCCACCCTGCATGAGGCCAGATTGCTACAGGACCTGCTGAAGAAGACCGACCAGGCCGCGAGCCAACGGATAGCGGCGCTGGAGAATGAGGTGCTACTGACCAGAAAGCGGCTGGAGGAAGAGAAGAACAAACCGAGCGAGGTCAACACAGCCCTGACTAAACAGAACGCCGAGCTAAAACGACGCCTGAGTCAGATCAATGAGATTATGGGCGTCCCCCTGCCTGAAGTTGAACAGGGGGGTGATTCCGGCTTCAGCTTCAACCTGGACTTCGGCCTTGGCTTAGGCATATGGCCGCTGATAATAGTCTTACTGTTGTTAGCTGGTGGAATAGGTGGAATAGCCTATAAAAGCCATCACGCACGCCAACGTTACGGTGGAATGCGCATCTAACTACCGAAATATATGATCTGGAATAGCTGAAACCTGATGGAATACAAAGATCTAAGGGATTTCATAAAACAACTGGAACAACTGGGAGAGTTGAAACGCATCTCAGTGGAGGTAGACCCCTACCTGGAGATAACGGAGATCTGCGACCGCACCCTGCGCCAGGAGGGGCCGGCACTGCTATTCGAGAATGTTAAGGGCTCTGAATTCCCCCTGCTCGGCAACCTGTTTGGCACCCCCAAAAGGGTCGCTTTGGGGATGGGAGAGGAGTCGGTAACAGCGTTACAGGAGGTCGGCAGCCTGCTGGCCATGCTGAAGGAGCCGGAAGCCCCCAAAGGCATGCGCGACGCTTGGGAAAAGCTGCCGGTGTTCAGGAAGGTGCTGGACATGGCGCCCAAGGAGAAAAAGAACGCAGCCTGCCAGCAGGTGGTAATTGCAGCAGACGCGGTGGATCTGGGTAGGATTCCGATCCAAACCTGCTGGCCGGGTGACGTAGCCCCTCTTATAACCTGGGGGCTGGTAATCACTCGGGGCCCGAATAAATCACGCCTCAATCTCGGCATCTACCGCATGCAGGTAATCGGCAAAAATCGTGTCATCATGCGCTGGCTATCCCACCGCGGCGGGGCACTGGATTTCAGAGAGTGGCAACAACAACATCCGGGGGAACCCTATCCCGTAGCCGTGGCCCTGGGGACCGACCCCGCCACCACCCTGGCCGCGGTAACCCCGGTCCCCGACAGCCTGTCTGAATATGCATTCGCCGGCCTGTTGCGTGGAAGCCGCACCGAGGTAACCAAATGCATCGGCTCCGACCTACAGGTACCGGCCTCGGCCGAGTTCATTCTGGAGGGGCATATCCATCCGGACGATATGGCACCCGAAGGTCCATTTGGAGACCATACCGGCTACTACAATGAGGTAGATAACTTTCCGGTCTTCACCATAGACCGCATCACCCATAGGCGCGATCCGATCTACCACAGCACCTATACCGGACGTCCGCCGGATGAACCATCGGTCCTGGGAGTAGCCTTGAACGAGGTGTTTGTCCCTATCCTCAAGAAACAGTTTCCCGAGATCGTGGACTTCTACCTACCACCTGAGGGCTGCTCCTACCGTATGGCAGTCGTCAGCATCAAAAAGCAGTATCCGGGTCACGCCGCACGGGTAATGCTGGGTATCTGGTCTTTCCTGCGCCAGTTTATGTATACGAAATTTGTCATCGTCACCGATGACGATGTAAACATAAGAAAATGGGAGGATGTCATCTGGGCCATGACCACCCGCATGGATCCCGCACGGGATACTACAATAGTAGACAACACCCCGATCGACTATCTGGATTTTGCATCACCAGTATCAGGCCTCGGCTCCAAAATGGGGTTTGATGCGACCAACAAATGGCCAGGCGAGACCCAGCGTGAGTGGGGACGCCCAATAACCATGGACGAGTCAGTAAAGAAACATATTGACGAAATTTGGGATGAGCTAAAAATATAGTTAATAATCTATAGCTACGCCCTATAATAATTTATATCATAACGGAGGCTAATCCATGCGGACTATCATGCTGATGAATGCTAAGGGTGGATGCGGAAAAACCACACTTGCAACCAATATCGCCACCTGGTTTGCGGATGAAGGACACAAGGTCGCTCTGGCCGACTTTGACCCACAGGGCTCATCTCTGGATTGGCTGAATGCCCGCAAGGAATATGAAGGCGTTCCTGAAATAGAGGGTATCGATGCAACCAAGGGGCCTGCCTCTCCGGCACGCGGCACCGAGTTTCTCATCATGGATGCACCCGCAGGAATCCACGGCAAGGAGATCAACGCCATGTTGCGCCGAGTCGAAAGCCTGATCATCCCGGTACTCCCGTCTCCAATTGATATGCGTGCTTGCAGCCGCTTCCTGGACGAACTGTTAACCAGTGGAAGGATCTCAAAAAACCAGACCAAAATGGCTATTGTGGCAAACCGGGTTTGGGAAAGAACCACCGTCTACAGACAGCTTGATGAGTACCTGGGGCATCTTAAGATTCCAGTCCTGACCCATCTGCGTGAGAGCCAGAACTATATCCGCTCCGCAGAAAGGGGCCTGGGTATGTTCGAACTCGCCCCATCCCAGGTATGGCTTGATCTGGAACAGTGGGATCCCATCATTGCGTGGCTGAACAGCAAAAAAAGTCAGCCTGCAGGCTAGGAAGCCCATGGGGTCCTATATAGAGCTGTTGGGGGCTGTCTTAAGCAACTAAAGGCCCAAGCGAACCTGCCGACACAGGCTGTATATCTTTACACAACCGTCCGGCCGGTACAGGGGAGCATTAGACTGATATGGACTTTGCAAACATTCTCCTCGTAGATGATGAAGTGAGTGTGCTTGACGGCTACCGTAGAAGCCTGCAGAAACAATTCAGACTGGATACAGCCAGCAGCGGTCGGGAAGCCATCGAACTTCTATCCAACAACCCCCCCTATGCCGTAATCATCTCAGACATGCGTATGCCGAACATGACCGGCCTGGAGCTATTATCTCGAGTACGGGAGTTAAGCCCGGATACCATCCCCATAATGTTGACGGGGAATTCTGATCAGCAAACAGTCGTTGACGCGGTAAACCAGGGAGAGGTCTATAAATTTTTATGCAAACCCTGTGAATCTAACACCCTGGCAGCTGCTATCAAGGATGGAGTCGAACGCTACAATCAGGCCAAGTCAAACAGGATTTTGTTGGAGAGAAACGTTTCAAAGGTAAAAAACCTGACGCAAAGATTATCTTATCAAGCCCTGCATGACTCCCTAACTGGACTGGATAACAGAAAATCCTTCGAGATTCGCCTGGATAACGCATTGGAGTCAGCACAAAATGATCGGCTTATTCACGCGGTCTGTTATCTGGATGTTGACCACTTCCATATCATCAATGAAAGTTATGGAATAGCTGCTGGTGACAGGCTACTCCGGAGACTGGCACAACTACTCCGGTCGGGACGTCGCAAAGCTGACATGGTCGCCCGCCTGGCTAGCGACAAGTTCGGCATTCTTCTGGACGATTGCAATCTAGAGGAGGCGCGCAAGATAATCCAATTACTGCATCAGCAACTTAATGATTTTTCTATCGAATGTAACAATAAAAAGATCAGTATCAGCGCCAGTATTGGCCTTGCCCCCATCACCAGTGAAGACGAAAGTGTAACGACCATAATCAAGACAGCTGAAGCTGCGTGCAACTTGGCCAAGGAGAAGGGAATCAACCTGTTGCATGTGGCTGATCCCGATGATCAGGACCTCCAGAAGCGGCTGCGGGAGGTAATGATGGCAACGGATATCACCCGGGCACTGGAGGAGAACCGCTTTCAACTCTACTACCAGACAATTGCACCGATTAGGCCAGATAAAACCGACAGTAAGCACTATGAACTGTTACTCCGCATGCTCAATACAGATGGAACAATCCGCCCACCCAATGATTTTCTACCAGCTGCAGAACGCTATCATCTGGCGCCTCGAATTGATTGCTGGGTAATCCGCAATGCCGTTGACTGGCTTAGCGCACACCCGAGTCATTTGGAAAAACTATCCACCTGCGCCATCAATCTCTCCGGACTCTCTATTGGCAACAGCGAAGTACTTGACTGCATAACCAAAACCTTTGAATCCAGCCCGGTGAGCCCAAACAAGATATGCTTTGAAATAACTGAAACCGCCGCAATCACCAAGCTGGATGCCGCCATGGAATTTTTCACTGCCCTGAAGGCCAGTGGCTTTCAGTTTTCACTTGATGACTTCGGCAGTGGATATTCTTCATTCGCCTATCTAAGGAACCTCCCCATAGATTATCTGAAGATAGATGGTATGTTTGTAAAAAACATGGATAGCGACGCGATAAATAGAAGCGTGGTCAAGTCTATCCACGAAATAGCCCAGACCATGGGGATAAAGACAGTTGCTGAATTTGTTGAGAATAAAGAGATATATAGGTGCCTGGAGGAGATTCAGGTTGACTATGCGCAGGGCTATCTAATTGCCCGACCTAGTCCTTTGGACGACATGGAATGATGATTATGCACCAAATAATGCTGGTTGATGACGAAGAGAATATTCTCAGCTCCCTTAGCCGTATCCTGAAACGGGAGGCCGGACTGAAAATAGTCACACACTCAGACCCGTGCGCAGCACTGGCCGAAGCAAACAGGTCTAAGTTCGACCTGTTTCTTTCAGACTACCGGATGCCATATATGGACGGGGTTGAATTTCTAGTGAACACCAAAGAGCACAACCCTGATGCCATGCGTCTTATATTGAGCGGGGCTGCAGATTTTTCTGCCTTAATGGACGCGATTAATCGAGCTGAGATCTATCGCTTTATATCCAAGCCAATACAGGTGCATGAATTGATTCAGACCCTGCGCCACGCCCTGCACCTGCATGAAATCACCGAGGAGAACAAACGTCTTTCCGACCTGGTGAGAGAACAGCAAAACGAACTAAAAAACCGGGATCTTGCACTAAAGAACTTTTCCCAGAGGCATCCTGCGCTGGCCGATGTTCACTGGGAAGATGACGGATCAATCAGCATTGACGAAGATGACACCTGAGCATACAACGGCGATGGCGTAGTTTCGACCTTCCTAGGTTGAAACAGGCACGGAATTAAACAGGGGTTCTCGGGCGAAACAATATTACGCCCGGGTAACCACTAGCACCCGCACCGGCCCAGATATTATCTCGTTCTCTTCCGACGCGGCAAGACGCAGCAAGACGGCCATACTCAGCTCCTGTCCCTTTGCCACCAACAGAGTACCACTCTCTGAAAATATATTCTGGTCCAAGATCATGCCGGGTTTCAGCTTGGTTATCGGCAGATTCATTACCTCGAAGCTAGCCCCACCCTCACCTGCAACCAACGCCTGTACCAGAGCCGGATCATACTTTTCAGGCTGAGACCGCAGTTCACTTATGGCGTCCTCGCCTGACTTGCCACGCGAAGTCAGACCGTCATAGGTCAATGCAACCTTCAGGATCTGCCCACCCAAAACACCTTTTTGCTCCAGGTTAAGACCTGGCCCTATCTCGATACTCTCTGGTTGCCTGTTCTGTTGCTCCACCATTTTTGCAATCGCCTCAAAACGAGGTATATGTTGCAACAGACGCGCGCCAATCTCGGGGTGATTGTTGAACTGAGCTCTCTCGAAATCAGTGATCTCCTCATCTAAGTCCAACTTCTCCATCACCTCTGTAGGCAGGGTGATACAGCCCAACTGAGAAAGCATTGCCGCCAGCTCGTAACTCCAGACATCCGGCAATTTAAGCTGTTCGGCCATAGCTCGAACATTTCTTTTAATACGTGAAGCGCGGCTGAACGAATGTGGATTCACCAGCCCTAGAATATCCGCCAACAGGTTAACTGCCCCCTTGAGGGTCTTATTTAACAGCTCTTTTTCCGCTGTAACATGCCGATATTGCTGTATGCCATCTATCATGGTTTCATACAGAACGCCGATAGGCACTGGCTTGTTCAGAAAGCGGAATATGTTGCCGTCGTTGATAGCGCCAATCGCCACATCCAGATTGGCATTTCCAGTCAACATAACACGCACCGTATCCGGCGAGAGTGAACGGGCCTCTGTAAGAAATTTCAGGCCAGACATATTTGGCATCTGCATATCGGAAATAATGACTGCGAACGGGCCATCGTAGGTGATGGCCTGTATTCCATCCTCTCCACTGGCGGCCGTAACCAAGTTTATGCGGTTATGGAACTGCCGGGTAAATGCCGACAACAGATTCCGGTCATCATCCACCAGCAGTACTTTCTCAGATGGTGCCGCCATTACTAACCTCCCGCACCATCCTGGCAGCTATAAAATCTACATCGCCTCTCTGGTCTATTGATTTATTCTTCATAACGCCATGTTCGTATCCATGTTAGCTCTACATACCCAAAGAATTTCACTCTGAGTCTGCTGCATCATGCAGTGCCGCCCATGCCTGCAGCCGTTCCTCTAGGCCCAACGCCTGTATATACTCACCAGAAATAAGACTAGTAGACTCCCCGGATTTTGTATTTTCCAATGCATTGGCCACATGGACTGCTGTGAGCGGTGCAAATACTCTACCTCCGGACATCTCCGGTCTGTGGTGGAAAGCGACTGACTCTATTACTGTGTCTGTAAACCCCCACAATCCGAGCAGATAGGCTCCAACTGCAGCATGGTCGGTCCCAATGATCTCATGCTCCGCAAGATAGAAGTCAAAATCATCCTGCTGTACCAGGTCAATAACTCGAGCATAATCCTGCGACATATTCACAGCCAGGATGAATTTCCCTATGTCATGCAAAAATCCCGACAGGTAGCTCTCATCAATCACTTCTTTGCTGGCTTGTTCGGACAGGGCAATACGTTTAGCCAGAAGGCCAACTCTAATGCTGTGCTCGACCGACCTATCCAGTGAAAACCGTATTCCATCAAGCTTACCCGTGCTGAATTGCGAAAATAGCCCTACTGAAAGCACTAGAGACTTTATGGTATCCATCCCCAATAGAGATGCAGCTTCTTCTGGATTGGACACCTGTCGGCCCAAACCAAAAAAAGCCGAATTAACTAATTGCAGGATCTTGGCTGTTATTCCCGGATCCTTGGCTATGATTTGCCCGATAGCACGCATAGAAACCTCAGGGCAGTTAAGGTGCTCTACTATCTCTGAGTAAATATGCGGCAGACTTGGCAACACAATGGTGCCGCTCACAAAGGACTGTAGTTTTGTATTTGACAACAATTCACGCAGGGTGAGTGAGCTTATCAAGGCGGCTTTAAGGGAATCTATGTCACATGGTTTGGAAAAGAACTGATGGGCCGACTTTACTGATTCTAGCGTCAATTCATCACTTGAGTGTCCCGATAGAATAAAACGAACCAAATCCGGATAGAGGCGTTTAACTTCAGATAACAGTTGAACACCATCGATGCCTGGCATTCTTATATCCGTTATCACTGCATCAAATCCCTGCTGCGCCATCAGCGCAAGCGCCTCATCACCTGATGGCACAAAATGCATATCCCACTGTCTGCGCTCACTGTGCAAAGCCCGATGCAGCCCATCCAGAAGGCTCTGGTCGTCATCAACAAACAGGATTTTTTTCCTGTCGCTCACCGGTAACTACACGAGCGGCAGACGTATGGTAAATGTGGTTCCTTTGCCAACCTGACTATCCACATTGATGGTTCCTCCATGTTTTTCCACAATAGCAGTATAGGCTATGGTCAACCCCTGCCCCGTGCCCTTACCAACCTCCTTGGTAGTAAAGAACGGGTCAAAGATGCGTGAACGAATCTGTTCTGACATCCCCACACCTGTATCACTGATGGTAATCTCGGCCCAATAATCCAGCTTGCGGGTAGTGATACGGATGGTGCCCTTGGTTTCTTCATGTATGTCTATCGTATCCCTGATGGCATGAGCGGCATTTACTACGATATTTAAAATAACCTGATTGAACTCTCCTGGCAGACAGGGGACCATGGGCAGGGCAGGATCTAGATCGGTCTCAAGCTCAGCATCATATTTCCACTCATTCCGACAGACTGTAATCGTACTTTGAATGGCGGCGTTGATGTCGACTGGAGTCTTCACATCCACATCTGGATGTGAAAACTCCCTCATGGCCCGCACAATGCCAGCAACCCTCTCAACCCCATCCATCGACTGCTCGACAGCTTGGGGTATCTCCTCCCGCAGGTAAGTGTAATCGATCTGTTCCGCTAGCTTGTCCGCTTCGGTAATAAGCTCTTTTGGCACCGGCCCCAGCTTAGCAGCCGCAACCAGTCGATCCAGAACCACAGCAAGTTTCTCTAACTCAGAAAAAGAGTCCCGGATAAATCTGGTGTTATCCCCCACAAACTGTATCGGCGTATTGATCTCGTGCGCGATACCTGCGGCAAGCTGGCCAATAGACTCAAGTTTTTGTGCCTGACGCAGTTGGATATCCATATTTGTCCACTCCTCCTCTGATTCCATGCGGCTGGTAATATCACGTACGCTGACTATCAGCATAACCCGCTTTGACAGATTGACCTTGCTTATGGTGAGCTCTATAGGAAGGGTTGAACCATCATTCCGCATCCCGGTTGCTTCATGCAAGGTACAAACTGGCTCGTGGCAGCTTGTCTCAACATAATCAAGGAAGTCTTCATCCGCATATTCAAATCTTAGAAGCTCATCGATACTACGACCAATTGCCGCATCCTCCAGATACCCAAAGATAAGTTTGGCGGCTCGGTTGAACATCTCGATCTTACCGGCCTCATCCATGATGATGATACCGTCACCAGTTGCTTCTAGTATGGAACGACTAGCCTTTTCTTTCTCGACCAGATCCTGATTTAGCTGGTTTAGCTCAAGACTTCTCTGCTGCAGAAGATCCTCCGCCCGTTCGCGTGCCGCCTTCTCCTGGGCACATTTTATGGTGAGGCGCTCAATCTCATCCATGCCTCACTCCCTCAAGGCGAAGATGGGGTAGTTCATAGCGGTGATAGATAAATATCGGACCCTGCACAAAGTTATTCATTAAAAACCAGCCACCGATCAAAATTAATTCACTGAGATAATCAGAAGCGCTCGTGCGCCTCTTGTTAATCGCTATAAAACGATTATTAACCCCTCCATACCATAGTTGCGGTTGAACAGGGGAAAACTTTAGTACTTTATTTACCAAAGGAGGGCTGTTGATCAGCGGCTAATTCTACCGTTCGAATGAAAAACAGGCTGGCAACCCAGAGTCCATGGTTGGATATTTAAGCTCTATCCCCAGCTCATCCCTAATCTTGCTGTTATCCAGCCGCCGGGACTCACGCAAATAGGAGAGCATGCCCGGCGATAACTGTTGTTGTGCCTGTGACAGGGAGACGACCGGGGGCCGGGGCAGTCCGGCCAAGTCTGCAATCCTGCTGAAATAATCGATCATGGCGCCAGGAGAGCCATCGCTCACGTTGTAGACCTCTCCGTCCCGCCCTTTGTGCATCGCTGCAACACAGACCTGAACCAGATCGGCTACATGGATTCTGTTGGTCCAGGGGGACTCTTCCAGCCGCACCAAGGGCAGACCAGCTCGCAAACGCTGCAATGGGAGTTTGCCCGGTCCGTAGATACCCGCCACCCGCAGGATCACCAATTCGCCCCCCGTGTTAGAACGCCAATCCCGCAGGCAGCACTCTGCATCCCAGCGCCGTTTTGCCCTGGATACTACAGGATTAACCGGTCGCTCTTCGGTCACCCAGTCGCCATTGCAATCGCCATACACCCCGGTGGTACTGAGATAGACGATGCGCCGTGGATGCCCCTGTTGTTCGAAGGCAGAGATAAGATTGCGTACCCGGGTATCAAGCTCACCCTCTTTGGGTGGCGGGACAAAATAGAAAATGGTTGAATCTTGGAGTGGCAGTTCTGGCAGATCAACAGAATCAAGATCCGCTTGCAGCGCCTTGACCCCCAAGCCCTGTAGCTGCTCTACACTGGCCGCAGTACGCACCACACCGAGCGGCTGTCTGCCATTGTCACGCCCGCGGGCGGCAACCAGACGCCCCAGATAACCACAGCCAAATATCAGTTCCGACATCTAGCGCGATGTAACAGGCAATCTGAACATATCAGTTGGTTTCATCAGACACCGGCAGTGGAGCATCCATCGGCTGGCGCAGAGCTGATGAAGGCGTTCGAATATCCGAATCAGCCTGGGTCTTACGGCCATCATATCTCCAGGACCTGGCTTTAGGACCACTGGCTGACAGCTCCAGTCCAGCCCGAAAATTATCCAGAGCCAACTCACTCTCCCCCATCTGCAGTAACAGTGTGCCCAACTCCAGATGTGCCTCTGGAGTTGGGCGAACCCCAATACTTGCCTCCAGATAGCTGCGCGCCTTGCCCCAAAGTTTGTCGCGGAGACAGATGCGGGCCAGGGTCAACAATAGGACCGGACTCTGCCCATGTTGTGACAACCAGGATTCGGCCCGGCTCAACTGGCTAGCTGGATTAATCTCCCCCAACAGGCCATACAGCTCTACCAGACGCTCATCCCATTTGTCCAAAATCGCATCCATCAGCAGACGTTCGGCCCGCTCTTCTGCCTGGTTATCCAGCAGATATCTTGCATAGATAAGAACCATGTCGCCATGGTTGCGCAATCTCTTCGGGGTATTGCGCCAAGCCGCATCCAAATCTTCCTGGGTTTTCCCTGCAGCTGTCTGACGCATCAGCTCAACATGGCTCTTTAACTCAAGATCATCCAGCTCACCACGTGACATCACATCCCGCTTGCGCAGATCTGGCAACAGTTGCAGCAGCTGGGACCAATCCCCTAATTGCAGGTAGAGCTCCTTCAACAGCTTGAGTACATGGCCGTTGGTGGGGGCTATCTTCCGCAGGTGCATCAGGGTAGCCAGGGCCTGTTCCATCTGATGATTGGAAAGCTGTAGCTCCGCCTGGGTAAGGGTCACCGCTATATCCGCAGAAGGCATGCTCTTATGAGCCAATTGCAGGTAGTTATCGCGTTTTTCAATTGCCCCTTGCTGCTGGGTTGCATGGGCTGCAGCCAGATAATTCAGCAGGGGTTTGTCAGCGCTATCTACGTGTTTCAGCAGCTTTTGTTCCGCACTCTTCCAATTCCCCGCTGCCAGATCCATCAGGCCATTGGCCAGAGAGTTGCGTGCGCGCCGCGCCTGTCGGCGCTTTTTCCAATCCTGCAGGCGTTCGGGAGTGGACCATATCCTGGCCCAAGCGCGTATAGCATAGTACAGCAGCAGAAACAGGACGAGATCAAACAGGATAAACAGGGCCAGACTACCCTCCACCGTCCACTCGCCATAGCCAAACAGGACATAGCCATTGCCTTGATTCAGCAGGGAGACCAGCGCCACCGACAGCGCCAGAAAAATGAGTGCGCTTATCAGTGTTCTCATGAGCCGACCTTCTGCTCTTGGTTTATCTTGTTCCTCTGCTCCAGCAGCATGCGCAGAGAGCCGGATATATCTGGCAGTTTGGTCTGAATCTCCAACCCGTTCAGCGCATCGATCCCCGTCTGCATGCTCTTGGTTACGGCCTGCTCCTGATCAAAGAACTCACCTATCCACTCCTTGGCCCGTTGCAGACTGGAGTCGTACAGTGGCTGGTCCCTGCGCAGCAATGCAAGCCGTGCCGCTTCAAGTTGCAGCCGCAGATTCTGATAGAGGAAAAACCGCTGCTCCGGCCCCAGCATAGCGGTGAGCGGACGCTCGTTATGTCGGATCACCATCAGAGACTTGAACCCGTCCCAACCGTCTCTCAGCACCGAGTCCAGGGTAAACTCCTTGGTCCTTGCGGCCATCTCCTGAGAGTCGGCAGCTACAACCGGACCGGAATGAGGCAGCTTCAGATTCTCGATCTGAGATATCAGCCCGGATAGTTTCGCCGCCTGACCCGCCAGGTCCAGCGCCCTGATCGTCTTCAGCTCGGCCATCTCGGAGGCCAGCCTCTCTCTCACCCCGGTCCAGACTGGATCACCGGAATCACGCAGACGCTGATCTGCGGTCTCCAGCGCGACCAACGCAGTTGCAACATCGCCTTCCAGTTGCAGACGGTGGTTGGCAATCCGCATAAGATACTCTGCCTCGGCCACGATCCACTGGGTGCTGGTCCTGCCGATGCGCTGAAACACTCCATCCAGAGCCGACTGCATCTCCGTAGTTCGTTGCTCCAGCTGGGCACGCTCCTTCTTTATCATCTCGTCCTGTGCCGCAAAGGCCGCTTGCTGCGCGGTGATGGTCTTGCCGGACTCATCCAAACGCCCCTTGGTCTCAATCTGCCTCTCCTTGAGTGTGGCCACCGCCTGTTTCTCTTGCTGCAATCCACCCTTGAGCTCAACCCATTTCTGATAACCCACGCCCAAACCGCCCAGCGTCAATATCAGGGCAACGCTGGCTATAACCAGCGGGGCCTTGGAAGCGATTGGCTGAGAATCAGAACTCACTATTGGTTCCATTTGTTCTACCGGCGTTGTGGCTGTTGACTCTGCCTGCTCTGGAGTGGCTGTGTCGAGTTCCTGTTTCTCTGCGTCATTCATGATGTTTTCCAAGAGGGAGAAATATAGGTCTAGATTAGCAAAGGTACATCATATCGTGAAGTATACCTACGAAGGATAGCTCACTGCTCTCGGGCTGGCGCCGGTTTCTCCCCGCCACCCTGCGCCCAGTCGCAGATCGATTTCAGCAATCCCTGATCGGATGCCTCACCGGCCAGAATTATACTATTACAGCCAAGTTCCTGCGCCCGTGTTTTGATTCGTTCACTCACCACCACCAGGGGGGTTTGGCACAACATGGCGCTACCGGACTCACCCAATATAAGGAACAGGTTTTCCACTATTTCACAACTGGTGGCTACGACTATCTGCACCTCCGTCCGCCAGGACGCAAGCAGTGATCCGGCATCAGCGCTCGCTATGTTCCTGGAATACACCTCGGCGTATTCCACCTCGGCACCACGTGCTCGCAGGGTATCCGCCAGTAAGGTGCGACCGCCATTTCCTCGCACAATCAACACGCGCTTGCCTGCCACTTCAGTCAGTTCCGACAGGGCCAACAGAGACTCGCTGTCAAAATGCTCCTCAGGCAGGATATCCACCTCTACCCCTCTCCCGGCCAGGGCACGGGCTGTGCCTGTTCCAACGGCCGCAACCTTGGTTTCTGGGAAAAACCGCACACCCTCCATCAGCTCAAAGGCATAACGCACGGCATTGGGGCTAACAAAGATTACAACATTGTAATCATCCATCTGTTGCAGACACGCCCTGGCCCCAGACAGATCTTCAGCAGATTCAATGGCGATGGTGGGAAAATGTATCGCCTTCCCACCTTGAGCGGTTATCAGGTCACACAAAGGCCCCGCCTGCCCGCTGGGACGGGTGACCAAAACCCCGATACCATGGAGATCACAGCTCATGGCAAGGGATCATGGTTAGGGGTGTTGGATACATGGCCTCTGGCATCTAGTTGTGGTAGAGCGCCTTCAGGATAGGCCCGGCACCCTTGGCCAGCAGTTCATTCGCCAACTCCAGGCCCATGGATTCCGCGTGTTGCGGGGTGCCTCTGGTCTCAGCCCGGATTATCCTGCTGCCGTCCGGCTCACCCACCAATCCGCGCAGATAGAGCCCGCCATCCTGCAGGATCGCATACCCGGCAATGGGAACCTGGCAACCGCCGTTCAGACGGTGATTCATCGCCCGTTCCGCCCGGACACAGATCGCGGTGTCCCCATGTAGCAGTGGCTCCAGCAGGGCATTGACCCCGGCATCATCCACCCGGCATTCGATACCCACCGCCCCCTGACCGATGGCCGGCAGGCTCTGCTCCGGTTCGATGAAAGCGGTTATACGCGCTTCAAACCCAAGCCGGATGAGTCCGGCAGAGGCGAGGATGATGGCATCGAACTCCCCCTCATCCAGTTTACGCAGACGGGTATTCACGTTACCGCGCAGGGGGGCAATCTTCAGATCAGGACGACCCTCACTCAACTGGCACTGGCGGCGCAGGCTGGAGGTGCCAACACAGGAGCCCTCGGGCAGCTCCGCCAGGGAGTTGTAGTTATTGGATACAAAGGCGTCTCGCGGGTCCTCCCGCTGCATGATCACCGGCAGGTGCAACCCTGCTGGCAGCTCTACCGGGACGTCTTTCATGGAGTGAACGGCGATATCGGCGGTTCCGGCCAGCATGCCCTGCTCCAACTCCTTCACAAACAGGCCCTTGCCGCCGATCTTGGCCAGCGGGGTATCCAGGATCTTGTCGCCCTGAGTGCTCATGCCCAGCAGCTCCACCTGGATGCCGGGATGGGCCTGTTTTAGTTCCGCCGCCACATGTTCAGCCTGCCACATGGCCAGAGGTGATTTTCTAGTGGCGATACGTATTGTCTGGTCGGTCATAGAGAAGGGTCCGGCTGAAAAGGGTGAATGCTAAATGCTTGCCGCCTGGGTGGCAAATCTGTCGGCCCATTCTAGCCCTTGCCCCCCTTCAACCAACGACGAACCTCAGGCAGATGTCGGCGACTCACCTCGAGTCTATCATCTATCTCCTTGAAACAGACCTGACAGTGTCCGTCCGGTCGCTTCTCCAGGCCAGTCAAATATTGTTTTGCCACCAAGGCATTGCGATGGATTCTGAGAAAACCATCCCCGATCTGCTGCTCCAGGCTCTTCAGTGATTCTTCCAGCAATGCCTCGCCACCCCGGTGTCTGGCCATCACATACTTCTGCTCGGCATGGAAAAAGTAGATCTCATCTACCGGTATGCGCAGAACCCCGCCTCGGTAGTTGGAGTAGACGTGTGCGGAAGCATCCCCTTGCAGCCCATCCAGGGCCTGGAGTTGCACCCGACTCAAGGCCTGCGCCCGACTCAGGGCTGCCTCCAGTCGCTCCCGGCGTACTGGCTTGAGCAGATAGTCCACGGCATTCTTGTCGAAGGCCTCCAGGGCGTGCTCCCCATAGGCGGTAACAAAGATCACGGCGGGCGGCGGATCATAACTTGCGATACGTGCCGCAGCTTCGAGTCCGTCCATACCTGGCATGCGTATATCCATCAGCACCAGATCTACATCCAGGGCGGCACACTTCTCCAGCGCCTCCTCTCCGCTCGCCGCCTGCGCCACACATTCATAGGGTGGTCCGATCTCCCCCAGAAGTTGCGCCAACAGTTCCCGGCCGAGGTTCTCATCGTCTACGATCAGTATCTTCATGTATCAGTCCAGGGATGAGGAAAAAACAGCCGTACCTGATAATCTCCGTCCACTTCACTCTGGGTCAGGCCTGCCTGTTCCTGATAGCAGCCCTGTAGCCTTTGTCGAATATTCTCCAAGGCCATCCTGTTGCCCTTGCGGTGTCCCTCATCGGATGCGGGCGGCTGGCTGTTGCGAATAGAGATATTCACCCGATTCCGCCGATAACGGCCTACGATCTCTATCCGCCCGGAACCCGGTGTCGGCTCAATCCCATGATAAACCGCATTCTCCAGCAGGGGCTGGAGCATCAGGGCCGGGATCTTCGCATCCAATGGCAGCTCTAACAGATCCCACTTTACCGTTAGCCGTTCCCCCAGACGCTGGGCCTCAATCCGCAGGTAACCCCGCGACAACTCTAACTCTTCGCCCAGAGTAGACAGGTTACTGGCATCGGACAGGCTGGCACGAAACAGATCCGCCAGATCATGGATAGACTCCTCCGCCAATTCCGGTCTACTGCGGGTAAGACTGGCGATGGTGTTCATGCTGTTGAACAGGAAGTGAGGTCTTATACGTGACTGCAAAGATTGCAACCGTGCCTGGGATTCGGCAATAACCTGCTGCCGCCACAGGAACTGCAGATAGAGATAACGCAACACCAGTGCCGACACAATGGCGCTCACAGACATATATTTAACCAGGAAAAACAGGTGGTCCCCGGCCGACTTGCGCGACTCCAGCAGATATATAGACAGCTCGCCGACCGCAAAGGTGATAATCAGAATCAGCCCCCAGACCAACAGGCCTGTGACCCAGTTCGGCAGCCGACACAGCCGTGGACGCAGAACACAGACCAAAGCCGTCCAGGTGAGGGCGACCCATTGGATGAATAGCGAGTACAGACTCAGGTTGGAGGAGAAGTCCAAACCCACATCACTGTTGCTCAAGGCCAGCACCAAGGCCAGCAACTCGGCCGTTATAACCACGGCAAACACCACATGAACACTACAAAAGTTAGGCAGAAAACAACCGTCCCCTGCGGTCGTGCCATTCTCCTTTCTGGAGGTATCTGTCATCTTTTCATTTCCATAGCGTTGGGCGTCACCCCTTTCCTGTTATAATCACGCATCAATATAATCCGCTTCAGGAACAACTAACAATGAGCGACAAAAAACTCTGGTCTGGCCGCTTCAACCAACCAACCGATGCCTTCGTCGAGGCCTTTACCGCATCGGTAGAGTTTGACCAAAGACTCTACAGGTATGACATCCAGGGTTCAATTGCACACGCCAACATGCTGGCTCAGCAGGGCATTCTCACGGCGCAGGAGTGCGATGCCATCGTGCTTGGTCTGGAGCAGATCCGTGATCGCATCGAACGCGGAGAGTTCGAATGGTCAATAGCGCTGGAAGATGTCCACATGAACATCGAATCAGCCTTGACCGATGCGATTGGCGATGCCGGTAAAAAACTACACACCGGACGCTCCCGCAATGATCAGGTTGCCACCGATATCCGCCTCTACCTGCGCGATGAGATCGAGATCATCCGCAACGAGATCCAGCGCCTGCAACAGGCCCTGCTGGATATTGCCGAGCGCGAGGCAGAGACCATTCTCCCCGGGTTCACCCATTTGCAAACGGCCCAACCCATAACCTTCGGTCATCATATGCTGGCCTGGTTCGAGATGCTGCAACGTGACCGCGAGCGTCTGGCCGATTGCAACCGGCGGGTCAACATCATGCCCCTGGGTGCAGCGGCGCTGGCTGGCACCACCTATCCCATCGACCGGCACTACACGGCGCAGCTCCTGGGCTTTGAGCGTCCCAGTGAAAACTCCCTGGACTCCGTCAGCGACCGTGACTTTGCCATTGAGTTTAGCGCAGCTGCGGCCCTGATAATGATGCATCTGTCGCGTTTTTCCGAAGAGCTTATCCTCTGGTCTTCGGCCCAGTTTGGATTTGTAGAGCTCTCTGACAGTTTTTGCACCGGTTCCTCCATCATGCCGCAGAAGAAAAACCCGGATGTGCCGGAGCTGGTGCGTGGCAAGAGTGGGCGCATCTTCGGTCACCTCATGGCCCTGCTTACCCTGATGAAGGGCCAACCGCTGGCCTACAACAAAGACAACCAGGAAGATAAGGAACCGCTGTTCGACACCGTGGACAACCTCAAGGGTTCTCTCAAGGTGTTCGCTGACATGATCCCGGCCATCACCTGCCGCCCCGCCGCCATGCGCGCCGCTGCCATGCAGGGCTTCGCCACAGCCACCGATCTGGCGGATTATCTGGTACGCAAAGGTCTGCCGTTCCGAGATGCCCACGAAGTAGTAGGCAAGGCGGTTGCCTGCTGTGTAGAGAAGGGGTGTGACCTGGCGGAGCTGGAACTACCCGAACTCAAGCTATTCTCTGACATGATCGATTCCGACGTATTCGCCTGCCTCACCCTGGAAGGCTCGGTGGCGGCCCGTAACCATATCGGAGGTACCGCGCCACAACAGGTACGCGAAGCCATATCCAGGGCAAGAGACAAACTTGCAGACCTCATCTGACAATCTGATTAAAGATATTATTTCTCCTGCCGCTCTATCCTGGGAAGCCCTGAATCAATCTATTCTGGGTCTATCAGGGCTCGAATTTAACCTGAGGTTGCCTAAACTACCGCAAGTAGAACGGAGCTAGAGAAAAAATGACGGAGAACCGCGACACCGCTTTCACGGAAACATGGTTTAACGCCTGTCCCGTTGGGCTATTAATCCTGGATCAGGACGGGCGAGTAAGCGCGATAAATCTGGCCCTATGTGAAATCATAAACTGCACTCCGAAAGATCTGGTCGGTCGTAGCGAAGAGGAGATGCCATCCGCTGAACTTCGGGGCCTGTTTGGCTCAGATGGGACGCTACAGCTCGCCACCCAGGGCATCTCTAGCCGCCAGCTCAAAGTCCAGTCACGGAAAATACCTGGGGTGGACGGCAGAACACTGCGCTCATACTGCGACGTTAGCGAGTACAGAGCCATCAGACAAGAGAACGCCCGACTAAAACAGCAGGTGGAAGAACTTACCCTGACGGATGATCTAACCGGTCTGGCCAATGAGCGCGCATTTCACCGGGTATTAGGTGCACAGGTAACCAGAAGTCGTCGCTACACCAACCCACTATGCCTTGCCGTGATAGAGATTGAATCAGAGGCGAGAGATGAACAAACTTCCCGGGATGTAAACATTGCCGTCGGCCATTACCTACGTGACCGTCTGCGCTGGGTTGATCTTATTGCCCGCTGGAGCAATGATCGATTTATGCTGATCCTGCCCGAGACTACGGCCGAGGATGGAACCAAGCTACTAAACAAGATAAAACGGGATTTTATCGATGCCCGTCTACCCGAAAAACTGGCCCATCTTACTATCCATCTACAGATCGGGCAGGCGGAATGGCAGAAAGGGAATGACGCACGTATGCTGATAAAACGGTCCATGGAAGCGCTCGCTGAGGCAAAGACAGCAGACGAGGCAGCCGCAGACCTGACTCCTTAATGGTTCTCTGCCAATGGCAAGGGCAGTCAATTTCAGTGATGGCATCGGACGCAAAGAGCTGCAACTGGTGCGGCGGCGCTTTCGCGGCCTGCAACGGGAGCGGCTACGTAGGATCGAAGCGGACCTGAATCCCAACCAGCGGGATTTTGTCAATCTGCTACCCCTGCTGTTTCACCTCAACCATCCGGTATTGCCCGGTTTTATCGGCAGTGACACCCCGGCGGGTATCCCGGACTATTCCCCACCGCAGACCCTGTTGAGGACGGCACGCAAGCTGGGGCGTAGCTTCTCTTATAAAAAACGGGTTAGGCGTAGCTACAACATCCATGGTCTTTACCTGATGGGTAGCATCGGCAGCATCGCCCACACCTCCGGCAGCGACTTCGATGTCTGGCTCTGTCACGATCAGCAACTCGACCCCCAACAGTTGCAAGCGCTCCACGAAAAGGCCAGCAAGTTGGAGCAGTCGGCCGCAGAAATAAATCTCGAGGTCCACATCTTCCTGATGGATGTAGAGGCCTTTCGTCGGGGGGATCGGGAGGCCATCTCCCGTGAGAGCAGCGGCTCCACCCAGAAGCAACTGCTGCTGGAGGAGTTCTATCGCACCGGCATACTATTAGCAGGGCGCCACCCCCTATGGTGGCTGGTGCCTCCGGACCAGGAAGAAAATTATACCGAATACACCTCTATGCTCCTGCATAAAAGGTTTGTTGATCCTCTCGATTGCCTGAATTTTGGAAGTTTGGAACATACCCCGGCTGACGAATTCTTTGGAGCGGCCCGCTGGCAGCTGTATAAGGGCATCGAGTCACCCTACAAGAGCGTCCTCAAGCTTCTCCTGGTTGAGGCATATTCCCGTGACTATCCGAACATCCGCTGGCTGTGCCAGGAGGCAAAGGCAGAAATATACAACGGTGTGCTGGACCTGGATACACTGGACCCGTACATACTGATGTACCAGCGGGTCGAACAATACCTGACGGCACGCAAAGAGCCTGAGCGTCTGGAGCTGGCGCGTCGCTGCTTTTACTTCAAGGCGGAAAGGCCCCTCAGCATACAATCCCGCGGAAAACATCGAGTGTGGCAAATAGATCTGCTGAAGTCGGTGGTCGATTCCTGGGGATGGAACAGTGCCAAACTGACCAGCCTCGATTCTCGCCATAACTGGAAGATTGACCAGGTTCTCAACGAGCGCAACATACTGGTGCGAGAGCTCACCAACAGCTATCACATGCTCACAGAATTTTCCCGCACCTATGCCGCCTCCGGCCAAATCGACCCGGACGAGATTAGCCTGCTGGGGCGCAAGCTGTATACCGCACTGGAGAGACAGCCGGGCAAGGTAGACAGCATCAACCCCGGCATCTCACATAATCTGGTGGAGCAACAGCTATCCCTGCACTACATCGAGATGACAGAAGGGAGCAATGGCTGGCTGCTCTACTGTGGCGAGGTAGACGAGCAGGCCATCGACACAGCAATACCCATAAAAAAGACCGCCGGTCTGATTGAGATGCTGTCCTGGATCCAGGTCAATGGTCTGGCAGACCCGAGTACGACAATGACCCTGTTTCCTGAAGCCTGTCCGGTGGAACAGAAGGAACTACGCTCTCTGCTCAACAGCCTGTACAAACGTCGCCATGCCCTGCACACGGGCAGTGTCCCCCTATCTGAACTGACCAGGGCAGCCTACGCTAAATCTGCCACCCTGTTCGTAAACACCGGCATTGACCCACTTGAGCGCCTTTCCCGTGAAGGCAAGCAGCTTACCAGTGACAGATCAGACGCCCTGAGTTTTGGTTCCAGCCACACCTGTCTGGTGAATCGACTGGAACAGCTCATCGTTACCAGCTGGGGTGAAACCCTAATCACTCATCACAACTCCACCACCGGATTGGCAGATAGCATTTGCCGCTACCTGTCTTTGACCCTGCACCACAACCCGGAACGTGACGCACCTAAGGTGGTGGCACTTGGCCACTCCTCCATCCGTGCCGCCGCCATTGCCAAGCGCGTTGAAATGCTGTTCAACAACGTCTGCGCCAACTTTGGTCCCGAGGGCCATGGTCTGGACAGCCGTTATCTATTCCAGGCCGATGACGACTACTATCTGATTCAGAAAGACCGAGATGGATTTTCCTATTTCAGCGTTGGATCAGGCGAAGAACTCTTCGCGATAATGGGTCAGCCCCAGTCCCGCTTCCGTCCTCTGGTCATAGACAATCTAGCGCTTCAGGACACCCCCCTGCCGATTATCATGCAACAGAATCTCGAGGGGCTGATCCAGATCTACTACCACAACAAAGACCATGCAACCTCTCTCTACATCGTGGACGAACAAGGCGCCCTGTTCCAGCAGGAGATCCCCGGCAACGATGAAAAGCATCTGTTAGTACAGCAAAAACGCTTCTTCAGCGACCTGCTGATTACTCGCAGTCTGCAAACGGACGATGACGCTCTGTCCGGAGTGCTGGACGCGCCCATCTTCTTCAGCCTCAGCAAAGACCAGAGCGGCAACTGGATAACCGAGGCTCGCACTCCACCCCGCGACCAATTTCACGGGGAGTACACCGAACTCAGAATGATCACCGAGGGCATCAACCTCAACCAATCCCCTCACTTGCTGCTATGCGACAATCATGAATTCAGCTCACTGGAATATGGTGATGGACTGTTCCATGCGGTAGCGAAATTTATCATGGCGCAACGCCACGGCAATCGGGACTATCCCATCTACATCACCGGCATAGAGTTCACCCGATCCGCATTGGAACAACGCTGGTCCACCGTAGAACTGCTCCAGTTTAAGAAGAGACTTGAGAGCCGTCTTAACGTTGAACTGAAGAAACACTGAAATCCCTGTTTCAGACTGTGATACAAAAGGGCTTAACCCCCAACCACCATCGGTTTATACTGGCCGGATCATCCAACGCTTATCGGAGTCCATCGTCATGTCCAAAACCATCTGGCTTATAATCACAATCCTTGTTGCATCCTGCCTGCTATCGGCCTGCGGGCAAAAAGGCGACCTCTACCTGCCAGACGAAACTCAGCAAGAAAAAAAGAAATAGTTCGAATAGTCGGCATAGTTATCCATGAATAAAGCCGTGGTGCAGTCTATAGAGTTCTCCAAGATGCACGGCCTGGGCAACGATTTTGTAGTAATCGACGCCACCAGCCAGCAGCTTGAGCTATCCCCAGAGCAGTGCCGCTATCTTGCCGACCGCCACTTTGGCATCGGTTGCGACCAGATCCTGCTGGTTGAGTCGGCACGGGACCTGACCACCGACTTCTACTACCGCATCTTCAATGCCGACGGTTCCGAGGTGGAACAGTGCGGTAACGGGGCCAGATGTTTCGCCAGGTTTGTACAGGCAAAGGGGCTGACCGACAAACAGGTCATCGATGTTGGCACGCTGTCCGGAAACATCCGGCTCTACCTCGAACCGGACGACATGGTGCGGGTAAATATGGGCACTCCAACCCTGGAGCCCGAGCTGATCCCGTTCAGCGCCGACCAAATCTCCACCATCTACCCCATAGAGGCAGACGGCAGAGTCATAGAGATTGGAGCAGTCTCTATGGGCAATCCCCATGCTGTGATCAAGGTTTCCGATGTGCACACCGCACCAGTATCAGAGCTCGGACCCGCCCTTGAGAACCACCCCCGTTTCCCACAACGGGTTAATGTCGGTTTCATGCAGATAATTGATCGCAACCACATTCGCCTACGGGTATATGAACGTGGAACCGGAGAGACCCTGGCCTGCGGCACCGGTGCATGTGCAGCAGTGGTAACCGGGATTGTTCAGGGCCTGTTGGATCCGGAGGTACAAGTATCGCTACCTGGTGGCAAACTTATGATAAAGTGGCAGAATCATGATCAACCAGTCTGGATGAGCGGACCTGCCGCCACCGTGTTTGAAGGGAGAATAGAACTATGAGCGAAACGCTGGAACCCGCGCTTCTCACTGAAAAACAAGAGAGGACTATAGTCAACTTCCTCAACTCCAATCCGGATTTTTTTGACCGTCATCCAGAATTGTTAAGCAAGCTTGAACTATCCCATGACAATGGCGAGGCAGTCTCCCTGATTGAGCGTCAGGTAAAGAACCTGCGCCAGGAAGTTGATCAATACAAACAGCGTCTGGATGAGCTGGTAGCGATTGCTCATGACAACGAAGAACTGAATGAGCGCATGCACAGCCTGACCCTCACCCTGATCGACTCGGTGGATTTTGATGAGTGCCTGAACACCCTTCAAGACAAGCTACACGAAGACTTTGACGCGGAAGCGGTGGAGCTGCACCTGTTTAGCCACAACGAGGTTGAAGGGCTGTCAAATGCCGATCTTGACGGCTATCGCGATTTTCTGGATGCCGGAGTCCCCTGCTGTGGTGTGCTGGACTTGAAACAACTCGAATACCTGTTCGGTCCCCAGGCTGAAGATATAAAATCCACCGCCCTGATCCCCATTCGCAGTGAAGGGGTGCTGGGCCTACTCGCCATCGGCAGCACCAGCGGGAGCCGCTTCTGCTCAGACATGGGCACCGACTACCTGCAAAGACTGGGCGAGATCATCAGCGTTACCCTTGAGGTGGTACTCGAACCAGGTTTTTGATGGACGCAGACGGCAAACTCAAACAGTGGTCAACCCGCTTCCTTGAGCATCTGCAACATGTACGCCGCCTCTCCCCCCACACCATAAAAAACTACGCCCGCGATCTGGAGTTGATCGGCAACTGGTGTCAACAGGCCGACCTCACCGACTGGTCGCAACTAAGTCCCCACCAAGTCCGCGCCTACATAGCCCAACGTCACAGATCGGGCCTCTCCGGCAAAAGTCTGCAACGCGAGCTCTCAACCCTGCGCAGTCTGTTTAATTATCTACAACGCGAAGGGATGGCAGAAAACAACCCGGCCCAGGGCATCAAGGCCCCCAAGGTAAAACGCCGACTCCCCGCCACCCTGGACGCCGATCAATTGACCAACCTGCTGGAGGTCACCGACGACAACCCCCTGAGCATACGCGATCTAGCCATGCTGGAGCTGTTCTACTCCTCCGGCCTGCGTCTGGCTGAGCTTATATCGGTAGATCTGCATGACCCGGATCTGAAGGATGCCAGCTTGACCGTTACCGGCAAGGGCGAAAAGACCCGCCAGGTTCCGATTGGACGCAAGGCAGTAGCGGCCCTGCAAAAGTGGATCGCAGTAAGAGGCGCACTGGCAGCGCCGGATGAACCAGCCATGTTTGTCAGCAACCGCGGCAACCGCATCCACCCCCGAACCGTACAACAACGGCTCAAACAGTGGGCGCTACAACATGGCGCATCCCGCAACATCCACCCCCATCTATTGCGCCACTCCTTCGCCAGTCATCTGCTGGAATCATCCGGTGACCTGCGTGCGGTACAAGAACTGTTGGGCCACGCCGATATCAGCACCACCCAGATCTACACCCATCTGGACTTCCAGCACCTGGCCAATGTGTATGACCAGGCCCACCCCCGGGCCAAACGCAGGAAAGACCGCAAGGATTAGGGCCGGTTAGCTGTGCAGCCCGGCCAACAAGCACCCTGCGCCACATAAAAAAACCCCGCCAGAGCGAATCTTGGCGGGGCCTATGCTTGACTCTGACTAACCGGTCATATTGACTGCTTACGCCTGGAAAATCCTACCAGTCCGAGCAAACCGGAACCGAACAGCCATACGGCGGCCGGGATGGGAACAGCGGAAACGGCGGTAAAATTATCGAACGCCAAGCCGACACCCGTTGCTTTGGTTCCGACAAATTCCAGCTGAATGGAGGCGATCTCAAACTTCCCATCACTACCAAGATTCCAAATCCATGGCAGGCCATCAAGCGAGTTAGTATCCTTCGCCCGTATACCCTTCGGGCTCAGGCCACTGTCAAGCACAGCCCCATCGGCGGCATACGCACTGACTTTCCACTGCTCAGACCCTTTGCTGCCTTTGTCAATATCCCAAATCTCCGCAGATGCCGTACTTACCGGGCTAGTGAACTCTATCCACAAGGAAACCGATTGGTCTGTAGCCTTCTTGGCTGCATACCCAGCCTGTCCAATCCTGAGAAAATAGTCTCCCAACTGACCTGTATGGCCGGTTGCCTCTTTGTCAGCAGAGCTAAGCTTGGAATTCCAAAAACCGTGGCCTGAATCTCCGCCTCCAACAGCCTCAAGATAGGCCGGTTTGATTGTTGAGCTGCCAACGTCACTGATCGTTTCGACACTAAACGTTATCCCGTATTTACTCTTATACTGATCAGTAATCACCAGTTGGTCACTGGGAGTAGCACCAGGAACGGTTTCAAAATCGATAAGCGCTGCCATAGCCGTATGGCTAACAAAACAACTCAAGAAGAAAATAAGGTGCCCCAGGCGTTTCATTCCTAACCTCTCTACAATTTTTATACTTATTATTGACGATAGCGCGGTTATCTTACGTAGGGCCTCGCGGCCTAACCACCCAATATTGCGGCCATTGTACCAATGCCCTAAGCCGTGCCATCCCCCATTTAGGTTACAACAACCGGGGAATTCCAGGGACAGTTTAGTTAATCCCGAAATTCACTTACGCACAAACCGGTAATAACAGAACAACTGTTTCTTTTGTGCCGGGGTGAGGTGCAACTCATCCACCTCTTCCAGGAACTTGAAGCGGTCTCCCAGTTCCTGCCCCAACTTCTCTGCATTGTATTGCGCAATATCCAGTCCACTGCACCTGGTTGGGCCGTCTAAAGCAAAGGCGGCCAGCGCCCGATACAGCCGGTAAACAGTCCAAGTAGCTTATCCGAATAGTGGTTCATATGAGCGAATTATCCCCAATCTATCCAAAATTGGTAGTATACGGGTTGGGGATAATCAAACTAATACTCTGGTTGTTAACAGGCCCTATAAATAATGCTTAATAGGATTCTCATTTATCTTCTGCTGGCACTTGTTGCCATAAGCACACGGCTCTACGCTGATGAGCAACTCATTCGTATTGGGGTGCTGAGCCACCGCGGCAACACTGCCACTCTCCAGACATGGTCTCCTACTGCTGAGTATCTTACTCGTACCGTTGAGGGGAACCGCTTTCAAATCGTGCCGCTGGACTTTGATGAGGTCGAACCAGCGGTTGGGTTCGGGGAGGTGGATTTTATCCTGGTTAATCCAGGGATCTACGTAAATCTGGAGGTGGGGCACCGTGTGTCACGCATCGCCACCCTGAACAACCGCGTTGGTGGTATCCCGTACAATGTTTTTGGTGGGGTAATCTTTACTCACAGGGATAACCGTGAGATCAACGACCTTTCCGACCTGAAAGGGAAGAGCTTCATGGCGGTGGATGAGACCTCTCTGGGTGGATTCCAGATGGCGTGGCGGGAACTGAAGGCGAATGGTATCGACCCCTACCGGGATTTTTTCCCCCTCCGGTTTGGAGGGATTCATGATGAGGTGGTGCGGGCGGTGAAGGAGCGTCGAGTGGATGTGGGTACCGTGCGCACCAATATTCTGGAACGGATGGACTTGGACGGCATCATCTCCCTGAGTGACTTTAAGGTTATTAAGTCTACCCCCCATCCTGAGTTTTTCCTTGCCAGCAGTACCTCGCTCTATCCGGAGTGGCCATTCAGCAAGGTGCAGCACACCTCTAATGGGCTGGCACAGCGGGTGGCGGTCGCCCTGCTCAGTATGCCGCAGGGGCATCCTGCATCTGTTGCCGGACGGTATGCCGGCTGGACCATTCCTCTGGACTACCAGCCGGTCCATGAGTTATTCAAGGAGCTAAAGCTTCCTCCCTACCAGGATCTTGGGAGATTTACCTTGTTGGACGCGGTGCAGCGTTACTGGTACTGGGTGGTTGCAGGTGTTTTTATTCTTATGTTTATGATCCTGATGATGTTGTGGGTACTTAGACTTAACCAGAAGCTGGAAAGGTCAAAACTCCATCTGGAGCGGCAGTACGAACTGATCCTTAATTCAGTGACAGACGGGATCTACGGTGTTGATCTGCAGGGTAATGCAACATTCATAAACTGGTCCATGGAGCAGATCACCGGCTGGCAGGCGGAAGAGTTGATTGGTCGCAGTCAACATGAATTTCTGCACCATACCCATGCCGACGGTAGCCCCCACCCATCCGAGGAGTGCCCTGTCTACCTCACCTTCCGTGACAATGAGCCCCGTTTCGTGGATGACGATGTGTTTTGGAAAAAAGACCATTCCAGCTTTCCGGTGGAGTACAGCAGTACCCCCATCCGGGATGATGCGGGCAACGCCATGGGTAGCGTGGTGGTGTTTCGTGATATCAGTGCACGTAAACAGGCGAAGAATGATGAGCGCCAACACCAGATGGAGCTGGCCCATGTGGCGCGGCTTAGCACCATGGGAGAGATGGCCTCCGGTATCGCCCATGAGCTCAATCAGCCGCTGACGGCCATCACCGCCAACGCCCAGGCCTGTATTCACATGCTGGAGTCTGGTGGTGAACCAACGGAGAAATTCCCGGATATACTGGAGCGGATCGCAGTCCAGGCGGAGCGGGCCGGTGAGATCATCCGGCAGTTGCGCCGATTTGTGCGCAAGGATCAACTGGAACGTTCACTGGTAGATATTAACGATTTGGTTCGTGTAGTGGTGGTTCTGTTGGAACCGGAGGCCAAGAGTGCTGCGGTGGATATCCGGCTGGAGCTCAGCGATGATATCAGCCTGGTCACTGTTCAGCATATCCAGATTGAACAGGTGATCCTTAATCTCGCTCGAAACGCCATCGAGGCAATGGCTGAGACCGCTGCGGGACCCCATATTCTCACCTTGCGCACCTCCGTCGGCGGCAGTAACGCGGTCATTGTCTCGGTGGAGGATAACGGTCCCGGCCTTGACGCAGAGTTCATAAAGGATGCATTCAATCCCTTTGTGACCACCAAGCCCACGGGGATGGGGCTGGGCCTCTCCATCAGTCTGGGTATCGTGGAGGCGCATCAGGGTAACCTCTACGCGGATTCCCGGCCCGGTGAGGGCGCCATCTTTCGGTTTGTCCTCCCGCTCTCCACTGAAGGGGAACAAGAATGAAAAAAGCAACGGTATGTATCATTGATGATGATCAGGATGTGCGAGACGCCCTGCAATTGCTGATGGAGTCGGTCGGGCTGAAAGTTGAGACCTTCGCCTCCGCCCAGGAGTATCTGGATCAGTTCAATTCGGAGCGCTCCGGCTGTCTTGTACTGGATATTCGCATGCCGGGAATGAGTGGGCTGGAGTTGCAGGCCAGGTTGTCGGCGGAACAGATCCACCCTCCTATCATTATCATTACCGGTCACGGTGACGTTCCCATGGCAGTGCGTGCGGTGCAGGCCGGCGCTGCTGACTTTCTGGAAAAACCCTTCAACGATCAGACGTTGCTGGATAGTGTGCACCGCGCCCTGGAGCAGGACGCCCGGCAGCGTGGTGAGGCCACTCACCTGGCCGATATCCAGGAGCGGTTGGGGCGGCTGACGCCACGCGAACGTGGGGTGATGGAACAGGTGGTCGCCGGTAAACGGAATAAAATTATTGCGGCAGATCTCG
>SWBY01004566.1_pt1 | contig 46708 bp, 31 predicted proteins | sample 4693071 | NCBI WGS metagenome assembly SWBY01 (sample SAMN10267273, study PRJNA491770) | bioreactor metagenome | isolation source: DHS bioreactor inoculated with marine methane seep sediment | place: Japan: Omine Ridge, Nankai Trough | collected 2006-05-06 | reverse complement strand
CCGACACATACACCGACACCCACATTTACACCCACGAACACACCTACCAATACGCCCACCTTTACACCGACTTTCACACCAACTCTTACTCCCACAGCAACACAAACTCCGACCCATACACCCACACTCACACCGACCCCGACACCCACTCAGACACCCACTAATTCTCCGACAGTTACGCCTACGCCGACATTTACTCCCACAATGACCCCTACAAATACGGCTACGGCGGTACCTACCGGCACGCCCACGAACACACCGACTATTCCGCCTGTGCCCACTCATACACCCACCTATACACCCACCAACACTCCCACAAATATCCCCACAAGCACGCCCACGAACACGCCAACATTTACACCTACGGATACACCTACAACCGGACCGACACCAACACCCATGCCTATCCCGGCAACAGGTGCCACAGGTATCGCTTTAATTCTGATTATTCTGGGCGGATTTCTGGGATTACCCGTGATTCGCAGAAGACGTTAATCGTCAGATAAAATAAGAGAATTCAACGCCCTGGTGATCGATATTTCATCAGGGCGTTTTGTTGTTTATGCCAATCTGGAATCATAAAGGGTGGGTTGTGAATTAACCGGGCAATCCGGGTCATCGAGATTAAATTTCACTGTGAGTTGAGAAAATTCATGAAGATGACTACCCTGTGACTCGATCTTCGGGCACGATCGTCCGGAGGGTTGAACATCGGGAGGGAACCATGTCAGTAACTGTTGTCAATCACCCACTGATCAGACATAAACTCAGCTTATTGCGTAAATCTGAAACAACCACCAGTAAATTCAGATCATTGACCCGTGAAATCACCAATCTGTTGACTTATGAAGCCACAAGAAATCTTGCGTTGGACCCTATGGTCATTGAAGGATGGGCAGGGACCGTAGATGCTGAAAAACTCACCGGAAAAAAGGTTGTAGTGGTTCCTATTCTGCGGGCGGGTCTGGGAATGATGCAGGGAGTTCTGGATTTAATTCCTTCGGCGCGCGTCAGTGTAGTGGGGTTGTATCGGAATGAAGAAACGCTGGAACCGGTGGAGTATTACAAAAAGTTCAATCCTGATATATCTGCCCGGGATGCCATTATTGTGGATCCCATGCTGGCTACGGGCCATTCCATGTCGGCGGCTTGCGATATGCTTAAGGCGGAAGGCTGTCCGCATATCAAGGCTCTGTGTCTGGTAGCGGCGCCGGAGGGTGTTCAGTGCCTGGAAACCCGGCACCCTGATGTGCACATTTTCACAGCCGCTCTGGATAAAAAACTGAATGAAAATGGTTATATTCTTCCGGGGCTTGGAGATGCCGGGGACCGATTATTCGGCACTCGATAAGGTGATTTAATGGGTAATTCCAAGGGGAAAAGTCCTGATTTTTCACTGATTGAACCGGTATTTGATTCTCTGGCGGATGGTGTGTTCTCAGTGGATTTGGACTGGAAGATTACCACTTTTAACCGTGCAGCTGAAACAATAACCGGCATCCCACGAGAAAAGGCCATCGGGCAGATTTGCTGTGAGGTTTTTAAGGCCAGTATCTGTGAAGTGGAATGTGCACTTCGCAAGGCAATTGATACTCACGAACCTGTCATCGATATACCGGTCTATATCCTGAATGTAGAGGGCCAGCGTATTCCCATCAGTGTTTCTGCAGCGGTCCTTACTGATGATGCCGGTAATATTATTGGCGGTGTGGAAACATTCAGGGATTTAAGTCAGGTGGAGACCCTGAAACAGGAATTGAAAAAAAGTTATTCCTTTCATGATATCATCAGTAAAAACTCTGCCATGGGTGCAATCTTTTCCATGCTTCCCGAGATAGCTCGAAGTGACAGTTCCGTCATCATAACCGGGGAAAGCGGTACTGGGAAAGAGTTGATCGCCCGGGCGATTCATCAGTCAGGACCCCGGAAAGGGAAACCATTTATTGCCGTCAATTGCGGTGCGCTTCCGGATAATCTTCTTGAGTCAGAGTTATTTGGATACAAAAAAGGTGCGTTTACTGATGCTCGGATCGATAAACCGGGCCGGTTTGCCCTTGCCAATCACGGTACGCTTTTCCTTGATGAAATCGGGGATCTCTCCATAAATCTTCAGGTGAAGTTGCTTCGGGTTCTGGAGGAGATGACATTTGAACCGTTGGGTTCAATTCGTCCGGAGAAAACGGATGCCCGAATCATTACCGCCACAAATCACAATCTGGAGGATCTGGTGCGGGACAATGTTTTCCGCAGCGATCTGTATTACCGAATCAATATCGTAAATATCCATCTTCCGCCGTTGAGGGAACGTATGGAAGATATCCCTCTGCTTGTCAATCATTTCGTCGACAAATTCAACCGGTTACAGAACAAGCGTGTTCTGGGTGTTTCAGATGAAGTTCTGGAGATTTTTCTAAATTACAGTTTTCCCGGGAATATCCGGGAGTTACAGAATTTCATCGAGCGGGGGTTTGTGATCTGTCAGAAGGGATGGATTGAACAAAGGCATCTACCCATGCACCTGGTTCCCTCGCATAACGGGGCAATCATGCCGGCGAATATCACGCTGGAGGAGATGGAAAAGCTGATGATTCAGAGAGCCTTGCAGCGTCATGGTGATAATCGTTTGAAGGCGGCTGAGGATCTGGGTATTCACCGGAGTACACTTCATAGAAAAATGATTCGATATGCGATCACATCGGATGATACTGAATAAGGCGTTAAAATCTCTTTATTTCTGGTCAGAAAGAATTAATCGGGCGCCGTTCAGGGCACACTCCAGAGTGGTTTTACAGATGGCTTCCCGAGTATGATATCCGGATTTTTTTGTTGTTTTCTGGCGGATAACAAGCACTTCCGCTTGATTATCTGCCTGGTATTCGCAGATAATTTTCTGTTCCAGGGGGATTTGTTTATGATAGCGGCTCAATCCAAATCCGGGTTTGGCGGCAATAACACAATAAAAATAGGGATAACTTGTACCTTGAACAAGATTGATGTTAATTTGCGCCTGCAAACCGTAAAAATTGTCCGGAACTGAATCAAAACCCACGGAAAACCTTGTATCAATCGGCACAGTTTTCCCATCCTTTCCAGAGGACACCATAATAGCTGGTTTGAACTTTTCCCCCGAAGATTTCATGATCTGAAATGCGTCATAAAGTTTCAGAATAATCTTGACTTTGATAGCCAGGTTGGGTTGCTTGAGGATAAGCCGCATTCCGGTGAACCAGAACGGGATCATCAGGATGGCTGCATCAACTAACAGAATCAAGGTAACATGTGCGTTGGCGGTGACAACACCGGCGACAATTGCGATGGCGAAACCCAGTATCAGTAATCCAAGCAGAGAAAAACAACCCTTGAAATTCGAGATATCCAGGGAATCCCGATCCCATTTCCGACTCCGGTTTCTAAGGTCCTCCAGTTCCCGGATTTTATGGATATCCACGTTTGACCAGTCAGGATCAATGGAAAAGGTTTTCAGCCTGATCCGGCTGTCATATCCGCGAACCAGAAGCAGGAGCACACCGGTCAGGACAAATGGTATGCCCCAGAATACGTTCAAAAAAATCACTTGAAGGATCAATCCGGTCAGGATGAACCCAAATGCGAGTTGCAGCCGTAATCCGTAAGGCAGGTTTTTTGCCAGGTAGAACCGGACAGAATCCCGGTCGCTGGAAGACGGAAATCCGAACATTTTTTTCATAATACTCATTGGGTAACCCTCGGGTGTTGGGTTTTAGAATGGGTTAAACGATTCAGTATTGGTTCCAGTTCCCCATATCCGTGCACCTGGAAATACAGGGGACATGCGCCATGACATACAGGAAAATGCTCACATTCATGGCACTGGGGATGGGCGGCAGATTTATCCCTGAGTTTCTGAGCCCGATTACTGAACCAGATTTCTTGAAAATTTTCCTGAAGAAGATCGCCCACGGGTTCGTTCCAACTGGAGCACGGGAGTACACGGCCCATGGGATCAATAGAGAGCAGACCCTCACAAGCGCTGCACCCTTTGTTTCCCATACCGTGGGAAACCGGGTTGAAAAGGCATACCGGTGTGGGGGAATACCACATAAACTGTATATCCGATGCATCCGCTTTCTGGTGGAGATTTTCCAGGATGGCACCGATTTCATCATATGTTACGGCGATACCGGCATCGGAACCACGGCCGGCGGGTATAACGAGATTGGCTGAGAAACGGTCAGCGCCCAGTGAACGAGCAAATTCCGGCATATCCAGAAGACTTTCCGCATTCTGCCGGCAGATAGTGGCATGGGGATGCACGGAGATGCCGCTGTTTTTTAATGCGTGAAAACCGGTCACAGACCGGTAAAATGCGCCCGGAACTCCAGTGATCTCATCGTGAATATCGGGATTCGGAGATTCAATGCTGACCTGAGCAGACGACAGTCCGGCTTGTCTGAACCCGCGAGCCATGGCCGGAGTGATCAGGGTTCCGTTTGTGATGAGATTGACTCGCATATTCAATTTCCGGGATGCATGACGAATAAGGTGATGCAGATCAGGGCGCAGAGTGGGTTCGCCGCCGGTAAATGATACGCTGGGAACTTCAGCATCATGGCGAATAATATTGAGAATACGCTTGATTTCCCGTATTGAGAGTTCCCGGACATCCGTTGATTTCTCATGAGGTGATACACACCGGCAGGAAGCATAGCAGAAATGGCATTTAATATTGCACTTCCAGGTTATCGCGACCTCCGACAGCACCGGCAACTCAATATACCCCAACGTGAACGGAATACGCTCCAGGTGGTTCGACCGGTAATTTTCACAGAGCCGGGAATCAAGAAGCCGACTGAGATCCTGGAAAAATCCGGAAATTTCTTCCCGGGTGCGATTGTCATTGTTCCGGGCTGCGAGAATTTCTTCCACCTCACCGCCTCTGATCATATGATTGAGGAGCCTAGCACCGGTTTCATTCAGTTTATAGGCCTCATTGGGAAGCCGGATCAGTACATTATCCGTTAATCTTACGTGGATATAAGGCTGGATTTTGTCCACGAACGGCCTGATCCAACTGAGATCATCCATTGTTCGGATCATCAATGCCCCCCTCCGCTGACACAGGCGGAATGACAGGCCGAGTGGCAGGCGGAATGGCAGGCTGAGTGGCAGGCGGAATGACAGGCTGAGTGGCAGGCGTCATGGCAGGCGGCATGGCAGGCGTTGATGCCACTTAATCGGTCCGCTCCCATAAAGTCCCGGAAGGAAACGGCATCAGGATTTACCGGCATGGACGCTTCATATTCGTGGTCGTAACGGTTGGGATCATATTGATGGTGGAGACCGTTACGGTAGTGATACCAGTACCACCAGCCGCCCACGGGATCATCCCGCCGGTGATGAGATCCGGGGTGATCGGATGTCTGGGAATCCGGTGTACCGCCGAACGCTTCAGAGATTTGATCGAAGTAATATTGCCGCGTTGCTTCAATATCGCAATCCCAGGACTTTTCCTGGAGATTTCGAGTGATTTCTTTCAAAATATCCTCCAGTTCCTGTTCGCTGAACCGGCCGTCATCCTGTGCGGCCTGAAGCATGAGAAGTTCGTACCGGCCCAGACTGCCGGCGGGTGATGTGGGTGGTGAGACTATCGTCACGAACAGGGGATCGCGCTGTTTGACGGTTACTGAGTTTCGGGCTTCAAGCTGTGAGAGAATAGTGGAAAAAATCTGTTTGTAGGGTACGCCGATGAATGCAGCCGCTTCAATTGGATCCAGGTCCCGAGCAACTTTACCTTCTTTCCGGAATGAACCCAACTCAATTTTTGGTGGTTTCCAATCGACTTTTGCCCACTGAATATCATCGAGTTCCCGCTTGGCACGGACCATGGAACGGTGTTTTCCCGAGGCGATGGCTGTTACCAGAAACATCAGAAAGGCCAGACCACTCCCCAGAGCAATCCGAGTGCCTGATCCGTCACCTGTGACAGATGTTTCATGGGAAGTCTCGGTATTTCCGGGAATGGGAGCAGGTTTTATCTCCAGGTCAGCATCGAATATGGCGGCATTGATGTATTGCTGAATTCTGAAGTGGTATTTGCTGGGAACCTCATCTTTATGGAGAAGCACCTCAACCCACGGATCAGTATCCACCTTTTTTATCCGGTAATCGATGAGATATTTTTCATTCATCCATTTTTCCGTGGCGAAATTATTGTTGAGCAGCACCGTTTCGATCTGTTCCCGGTTGGCAGGGGATTCCTGAAAAACCAAAGGATAGATCACACTTACAGTGTAATGTTCCAGGGGGTACTCCCACTGGGTGGGCGCCCAGTTGAACACCATGAGATCTCTGCCGTCCCCGGTGGTCGTTCGGGCCAGATATCCGGCGGCAGCCATGTCGGTCCCGAACCGGAAACGATAGGTCACATGTCCGGAAGTGACAGCCTGTCCGCCGGCGAGAATAATATCGTATTTCCTCGAATCAACCCGATCAATGTCCAGCTTGTACGTGTTCCCACGGGCATCCACAGCGGCGGCATTTTCACGGTCGAAGTGGGGTGTCAATTTATCGAACCCGCTGAAATAAAATCCGTGAAACTCCCCGGACAGCACATCCCATCGGACCACATATTCCACGGATGCTTTCCCGTCCGGAAAGAGTGTCACCTCAGTCTCAACAAACGCCAGACGGCCCTGTCCGGCCAGTGCTGCGGGAATGAAGAGCGTGAGGATGATCACAAATAAGATCATTCGGTTGATAAGTGTTGCAGGGAAGTTCATCCGTGGCATACCTCCGATTGAGTTTGGACTTTCCAGCTAACGGAACCCTGACAATCATAATTTATCGTGGGATTCTGAGCAAGTATGGCAGTTGAACAGTTAATGAAATTGATGAAAATCTGGTTTTCAAACGTATTCCTGATAAGATTATCCGAAGTCGTTATTGGGAGGATCAGGGTATCGTGGCAGATCAGGACAAAAACAGCATACGCCTGGCACATCTGACGGATATCCATGTGGCGGCATCTCTTCATGCCATTTTCGATGCCCTGCAGTTTCTGGCGTTGACGATTCCCATGTTGAGTGCATTTATTTACGGGATTGAGAAGATCATTGAAAAACTTCCACCGGGCGCCCGTGTTCCCGCCCGTGTGATTACCGCGTTTACCGGGATTTTATCCGGCGGTGTCGCTATCGCTGTCAGTCAGCATGCCCGGGCGGGTCTCCAGTTTATTCTTGCGCTGATTTTCAACTATAACCGGAGTATTTCCGGGGATCGCCGTGCCCTTCTGGATAGCTTGTACGACAATAAAGTTGACCATGTGGTAATAACCGGTGATCTGACAAATACCGCCCGGGCGGAGGAGTTTGATCTTATTCGAACGGAACTGCAGCAGAGCGGTTGGTGGGATGAACGTCTTACAGTACTGCCGGGTAATCATGACAAAATCGGGTTTCCGCGATCGGCGCCCTTTGAGCGGTATTTCAGCAGTTATCTGCCGGTACCCGGGAGTTCCACCGGGTATCCCCTTGTCCGGGAGTTGATTCCCGGCGTGTTTCTTATTGGTCTGGATTCCTGCCTGCCCCAGCAGCACGAGGATGTCTGGGACCGGATTTTCACCAACATCAGAGGATACCTGGGTGCGGATCAGATTGCCCGCCTTCGTGATATTGCCCGGGATGTTTCCCCGGGACTGCTGGTTGTGGGTATGCATCATCCTCCGGTGAGTCGCTGGGCCCGGCGATGGACTGATCATGTACAGCGCAATTTTATTTCGGAACCGGAAAACGCAAAATTTCTAAGGGCGGTGTTTCGGGATAAACCTCATCTGGTCTTGTGTGGACACGATCATCCGGAAGAACATATTTTCGATACGGTTGAACAGGCAAACCTGGCTGTGGGCACCGCCACCGGGTTAAGATCGCTGGGATCAATTTCCTATCGGATTTTTACTCTGAAACCCGATTCCGTTCCGGGTGTGGAAACGGTGGAATTACCTGTCTGTTCATAAGTATGTGTTCCTTTTCCTGCCTCTTGCCGGGGTTTTTACTGTTCTTCATTTTTAATTTGACAAAAAGAGTAGAATGGGTACCCTTGCGCTGGAGGTAGTTTGGAAAAAAAGAAAGCTTATTCTGCCCGGTGTTTTCCCGGGAAGTTTTTTTTTGATTGCTCATTTCTCACAAACACAAACACAAACACAAGGAGGAGAATTTAATGAGAAAAGTGCTTTTATTCACAATGGTTGTTTTAATGACCGTTCCGGCGTTTTGTGCAACCTGGCCGGGACCCGATGGGTTCGGGTACGCCGGTTCAACGCCCGCATACGAATTCGTTGACATTTCAGGTACGGGAACAGCTATTTCCGGTCTGGATGATGACAACGTGGTGGGTCCGTATTCTCTCGGTTTCGCCTTGCCATATTATGGTGGAGGGTTCACGGAATTCTATGTCGGATCCAATGGTTATGTGATATTGAACAACACTTACATGGACTACAACAATGTATGTCCACTCCCCATTTCTGGTTTTGACAACTTTATTGCACCCATGTGGGATGACATGGACCCTGGCGATACCGGTGATGTTGCATATTATGAGTATTTTGCTGCACATGGCACATACGGCGAGTGCTGCGTCATTCAGTTTGAAGGCTGGCATCATTGGCCCGGCGGCGGCGATAGCTCTGGAACCTGGGAAATTATTCTTCAGCCTTCCGGTAATATTTACATGATGTTTGCAGATGGCGGTACTGAAGAAGGTTCCGGGTCCACCACGGGTATCGAAGGTGCTGATGACGGGTCAGACCATTGTTTGACGTATGTCTGCGATACCGGAGCATCTATCACTGCTAATCTTGCGCTTCTGTTTACAGCGCCGATTCCCAGTACAATCGACGGAACCGTTACAGACGATCAGAAAGCAGCCATCGAAGGCGCGGTGGTCAGTCTTGACGGCACGGGTTTTTCGGGCACGACCAATGCCAGTGGTTACTATTCCTTCTCGGCAAATGCCGGAACGTATGATGTGACGTGCTCGGCAATCGGGCACAATGATAGCACTGCAACGGATGTTGTACTCATCGAAGCGATGACAACAACACAGGATTTTGTTTTGACGTATCCGGAAATTGGTGTGAGTCCCTCATCTTTTGATGTGACACTTAATATCAATTCAACACAAGATGAGACTCTGACTATCACAAATACCGGGAATGGTCCTTTGGATTACAACATCGGGATCAGTTATGGCTCAACCAAAGCCATGTGGGATCTCCTGGCTGATTACAATATCGGAACTGTAGTGGGTGACACTCAGTGTCTGGGCGGTGAATTTGCCTTTGGCAGCATCTGGGTCACCGGCGGGAATTCGACTGTCGATCCGAACAAACTCTACGAAATTTCGGCGGACGGCACCACATTGCTGAATACGTACGATGCAGCGGCGTCTGCAACAGACTGGGGTTACCGGGATCTCGCAGATGACGGAACCTACCTGTATGGAGGATGCAACAGTAATTTTTACCAGATTGATCCTACAGACGGTTCCGTGGTGAATGAAGTGACCCATTCTCTGGGGATTACCATTCGGGCTCTGGCGTACAACCCGGATACCAATTCATTTTTCACGGGTGATTTTTCCAGCAATATTATTGAGTTCACATTTGACGGATCGACGGTGACACAGGTCAGATCTTTTAATCTCGGTCTGGCCGGAAAATACGGCATGGCCTGGGATAATCGTTCAGAAGGCGGCCCGTTCCTCTGGGTGTTTGACCAGTCGGGCACCACCACCACCACCACATTTATCCAGGTGGATGTTTCCACACCGGGTTCAGAAGCATTGACCGGAGTTACCTATGAAGTACCGATGCTGTCCGGATCGACTGACCAGGGAGCCGGTGGTGCGTTTGTGACCACCGAGTGGATCCCCGGAAAGATCGTTCTGGGTGGTGTGACTCAGGGTGATCCGGATGACAAGGTTTTTGGTCTGGAGTTGGGTGATTCATCCAGCTGGCTCTCTCTTGACAGCTATTCAGGTTCCGTCCCGGTGGGATCCCAGGTGGACCTTACGGTCACATTTGATTCCGGTGAAGTTGATTTACCTGGCGATTATCTTGCCAATATCAATATCAATCATAATTCCGGTACCGAAGATACCGTCGTTGTTCCTGCAACAATGCACGTGAATGCAAGCTATTGGGCGACTATTGATCCGGTATACCAGGAAGGTATGGCGGAAGCCTCTCTCTACATAGATTACACTGTGGCCATTAATAACCTGGGCGACACCAGTGACACCTATGACCTGGCAGCAGTCACTTCTATCTGGCCCATGACATTCCCCAATGGTGCGACAGTATTTGTTGCAACAGGCGCTTCTGAAGATTTCATAGTCAGAATCACCGTGGATGCCGGCGCACTGCCCGGCGATACGGATCTCGGTACATTTTCTGTAACCTCACAGGGTGAACCCACCATGGTGCTTGAGGGGCAGGTAATGACGGAAACATCCGTGAGCATGGGTACCATTGCCGGTACAGTGACTTATAATGGGACCAACCCCATTGCCGGTGCAACCGTTACGGTGGTTGAGACCGGTGATACCAGCGTATCATTGGGTGATGGAACATATTCCATTTATCCGGTGGCTGTCGGAACGAATTACACGGTTCATTGTGAAGCGGACGGATTCATTGCAGATGAAGTCACCGGCGTGGATGTTGTCTGGCAGATGACAACAACCGTTGATTTTGATCTGCTCTATCCTGAAATTGGAGTGAATCCCACTTCATTCAGTGTGGAACTGCTTCTGGGTGATATGGACACGCGCAATTTGAACATTGCCAATCAGGGTACAGGGGATCTTGATTATTCCATTACACTCATGGATACGACTGCAAAAGATGTTGGTACATTTTCCAATGTCACTGGTCCTCAGACTCCAACCCAGTGGCCGACGAGCGCCTGGGGTGAGAACAAACTCTTCTTCATCGGCGGTCTGGCTGACAGTTCAAACCTCCTTAACGAGATGCAGATTTATGATACCCTGACATCCAGTTGGGTGTCCGGTGTCACACCGCCTCCCACACAGATTTTCAGCGGTGTTGCAGCATACTACAACGGCAAGGTTTATGTTGCTGGCGGGTATGTGGATTTGAGTTTCAACGGCACCAACGTGGTGCAGATATACGATGTCGCTGCTAATACCTGGTCAGCCGGCACTTCTATGCCCAGTGCCCGGGGTGGTGCTGTAGGTGGTCTCATCGATGGTACTCTCTACACCGTCGGTGGCGCTGCAACATCTTCTTTCCCCACTGACAACCCCTGCTACGCGTATGATATTGCAGGCGACACCTGGACTGCCCTTGATGAATGTCCGTTAATGGGCGCCACATACGGAATCACACTGGGTGGCGGCGCAACACTCAACGGTAAACTTTATGCCGGTGGTTTTTTCAGTTCCGGTTACAATGATTTCTACGAAATGGATCCCACACAGCCTGCCGGAAGCCAATGGACAACAAAAGCTTCCATTCCCGCTGATGCCGGAAATAAGACCGTGGCTGCAGTCGGCCTGCAGTCCGAAGGTGTGATCGCCTGGTATGGCGGCGGCATTGACTGGACAGGGACATCGATTGTCTATGTTTATGATCCCGATACGGATACCTGGACCAACAACAATACTCCCCTGACAATGGATGTTGCCGGTGGTGGATATGGTGCAGCTAACAGCCAGATCTGGTACTATGGCGGAACCCTTGGAAGTGGTCCTGTTGCTCCGGCGCCCTTTATGACGGCGGAATATGTGGAAATCAACTGGCTGTCCGTGGATATTACTATGGGTACTATTCCGACCGGTGGATCCGATGATATCACCGTGACGTTTGATGCGGGTGAGGTCCCGACAACGGGCACCTATACGGCGGATATTATTATCGCGTCTAATGATGGAGACGAAAATCCGTTGACAGTACCGGTGACCATGAATGTTATTGGCGCCGGAACGCCGACAGGCACACCGACCAATACACCGACGGCCACGCCAACAGGCGGTCCTCCCACATATACACCTGTTCCGACAGACACACCGGTTCCCACAGACACACCTGTCCCCACAGACACACCTGTCCCGACAGACACACCTCTCCCGACAGACACACCGGTTCCTCCCACAGACACACCTCTCCCCACAGCAACACCTGATGACTGCACCATGCTGGGATGCGAAGTCTACATGCCGTTAGCTCTGTATCATGGTGGCGACGATTGCTACTGCGATGTCTATATCTGCAATCCCACCACAGAAACCTATGCTGATACACCGGTATTTGTGATTCTGGATGTGTATGGAAGCTATTTCTTTGCTCCCACCTTCAGTGATTTCGATCACTATACCGAGACAATTGAGCCTGGTCTGATGACCATCAATGTCCTGCCGGCCTTCCCATGGCCCGGTAATGTTGGTGCCGCCTCCGGAATCGTCTGGTGGGCTGCCATGACAGATCAGGAAATTACGGCACTGTTCGGTGAGCTTGGAACATTCGTCTTCGGATGGGAATAGTCAGAAACTGATTGATTAGATAAGTAAGCGGGTGAAGTTGATCTTCACCCGCTTATTTTTTGTACCGGAAAGGATCACCATTGACATTCCTTCCCCGGGACAACACAATTGAGTGGTATTCAGGAGGTAATTTCACAGGTATGAACAATGGGGACGAACCATCCGGGCAGGGGAAACCGGTTATTTTCGGGACAATAGCCGTGCTCATTATTGTGCTCGGGTTGACCGTCGTATATCCCGGGTGGTGGCTGACACATTACCGTGCCATGGATCTTCCCAGCTATTACGTGGCCGGTACTCTGGCCCGGGAAAGCATGAATCCCTACGATCCCAATCTTCTGGTGGGTGCCGCCCGAGCGCTGAATATCGACGATCCCATTTACCCCTACATCTATTTCCCCATGCTGGCGCTGATATTCATGCCCCTCAGTCTTCTCAGCTATCCTGTTGTGCAACTGCTTTGGTTCGGGTTGATGCAACTCTTTCTCTGGCTTTCGGTGATCATCCTGTATGCCCTGATAAAACCACCGGAGAAAGACGTTATGCACCCATGGCTGTCTGCCGGAGTGATCGCCATCTGTGGCTTCTCATACCCGCTTATAGAAGATTTGAAAAATGGTCAGATCAATGTTCTGATTTTATTTTTGACCTGCGCATTTTTGTACTCACTCCGTGGTAAATCCGATCTGGCTGCCGGTATCACCCTGGGACTTGTGGGTATGATTAAACCACAACCGCTTCTCATTGCCCCGTATCTTTTACTGGTGGGTCGCCGCCGTGCGGGCGCCGCCGCTATTATCACGTTTATTGTCGGAACCGTTTCCACCGGTGCTGTGCTGGGCCGGCAATTTCTCGCCTATTATATCCGGGAGGTGCTTCCCACATTCAATATGGTGAAAACGTCATTCCCGCCCATTATGAACTTTGCACCGCCCAACCAGTCCATCCAGGGAATTGTATCCCGATTCTTTCAGAACACGCGCTTTTCAGAAGCTATTCTTGATATGCCGACCGCTACGGCGCCTGTGAGCCGTGGGATTACGGGAATTATTCTTGTTCTTACGGTTCTGGCCCTCTTCCGGCACCGGCAGAAACTGCCCTATGCATTTGACCGGGTGTTTCGAGACAGCAGTTTGATCCTGGTGACATCACTCATTATTTCCCCCATCACCTGGAACCATCACCTGGTCCTTATGGCAGTAACCGGCGTTTACACCTTCCGGGCATTGACCGTTTCAAACTCCCGTTGTTCATGGGATTTTATCCTGGTGGCATGCTGGATTTTGATTGTGCTTCCCCTTGATCCCTTCAACCGGATCTGGGCACAAAACCAGTTCTGGAATCTTGGCATGTCTTTAAAAGCGTATGCGCTGCTGGTGTTCTGGGGAGCGTTCTATTTCCGGTTTTACCGAAAATCAGTTTCCCCAGCCGAAAGTAACCGTACCTAACGTTCCAAACAGTGATGTGATATCCGGATCCGTCAGAGCACCGTAGAACATCGCACCGCTGAATGTGCCGGCTCCCTGGGGCCATGCGAATTCACTCAGCACGTCGATTGTCGTATCACCCATGGGAAATGTCTGTGTGTAATACTCAAATGCACTGAATCCCGGTGCAAAGTAGTAGGTACCCATTATATCCAGAATCACGAACAACGGATATCCTGTGAGTTCACCTGTTTCGGCATTGCAGACAACAGCCTGGCAGTAAAAGGGATCTCCGGCAGTGAAATATGCAGCCGGCATTTCAATCGTAACACCGGTACTGGTGCAGGGTGCCGGCGTGGGGGTGTTCCCGGGAGGTGATGTAGGAGATGGTGTGGCAGTGGGCATGGCGGGGGTTGCCGTGGGACCTGCCGGTGTAGCGGTCGGGGCGGCGGGTGTGGCGGTCGGGTCTGATGGATGACTGGAGGTATCCGCCGGATTGGTTACATCACCGGGGCTGCCGGGATCAGGCTGACCCTGACTCCATGCACCGGTGGGATCCTGAAGTTCAGCGCCATTCGTATATCCGTCACTATCAGAATCCATGGCGGCCAGAGCGGCCGTCCATGTATTGCCGGCACTTGCAAAATCATTCAGAAAATGATCGCCGGAAAAATGACAATTATTGCAGCCGAACTCGGAGCCGTTGGGGATTCTACCATTATAATCCGCAATGGCATTCACCGGCGTCTGAATCAGAGCGACGGCTAAAATAAAGCAGAGAAACACGGGAACAGTCATTTTAAGTTGATTCATAAAAACTCCTTCTCAGATTATCCTTTACCCCCCAAGGTAACTTGATAAAAATAGCAAACATTGTGCCAATGTTCCAATCCTGTAGCTAAAAAATAAGGGTTATCTGAATAACATCGTTTGACAATCGGTATCAATTTTCGCTTAAGTAAACGGATGAAAAGGAAAATCACAGGCATGAAATTGACTGAGTCCAGAGACAGTGTCAACCGGACCATTCTTACTGTAACCTGGACCGGTCTCGTGGCCAATCTCGTGTTGTCGGTCCTGAAAGCCCTGGGCGGTTGGCTGGGGCACAGTCAGGCTCTAATTGCCGATGCCGTACACAGTCTTTCGGATCTGAGCACGGATCTGGCGATTATTATCGGGGTGAGGTTCTGGTCACGACCGGCTGACGAATCTCACCCTCACGGTCATCGTCGTCTGGAAACCATGATTACGTTAAGTATTGGTATCCTGTTGTTTACCGTAGGTGGTGGGCTTCTCTGGCATGCCGTCACATCCATGCATATCGGCGCACGAACACCCATCGGCATGCCGGCTTTACTTGTGGCGGTGATTTCTATTATTTCAAAAGAGGTGTTGTATCGGTGGACGTTTTCCCGGGGCCGGAAAGTCCGATCCATGGCGTTGATGGCCAATGCCTGGCATCATCGGACGGATGCCCTGAGTTCTATTCCTGTTGCCATCGCTGTAGGGGTAGCGCTTGTAAAACCCGATTGGGGGTTTCTTGATCATGTGGGCGCTGCAGTCGTATCCATATTTATTTTTCAGGCGGCATTGAAAATAATTCTTCCATCCCTGAATAAACTGGCGGATGCTTCGGCGCCGAAGGAACTTGTGGAATCCATTGAGACCGTGGCATCAGCATATCCCGGTGTCAGGCACGTCCACAATATCCGGACCCGTTATATCGGCTGCATGGATCTGGCGGCGGATTTCCATATTGAGGTCGATGGTGATCTCACGGTGCGGGATGGCCATGATATTTCTGAAAAAGTGCGGCAGAATATCATCGACAAGCTGGATGAAGTTACTGATGTTGTGGTGCATCTTGAACCGGAAGGTGACCGGTGTGATTCGGATCTGTAATGCGACTGCCTGATCAAATCTCGTTGAAGGTCACCTGATTCCGTTTTCGGTCATTAAACCGTTCTATGGCCAGTTCAATCAATCGGTCCAATAAGGCCGGGTAATCCAACCCGGAAGCCTGCCAGAGTTTTGCATACATACTGATGGATGTGAATCCCGGTATGGTATTGATTTCATTCAAAAATATGTCACCGGTTTTATTATCCAGCAGGAAATCCACCCGGGCCATACCGGCGCCGTCCACTGCCTGGAAAGCTTTCACGGCAATATCCCGGCAGATCCGGTTCTGGTCCGGTGTTAGGGGGGCAGGAATGATCAGATCAGATGCCGTCTCACCATTATCGATGTATTTTGAGGAATAATCGTAAAATTCACGGCTGGGGATGATCTCCCCGGCAACCGAAGCCTCCGGCTGATCATTACCCAAAACAGAAATTTCGATTTCCCGGGCATTGGGGACACCTTTTTCAAGTAAAATTCTTCGGTCATATTTTGCGGCAGTTTCCAGACCGGTTCGGAGATCATCCCGGGAGCTGCATTTTGAGATCCCCACACTGGAACCCATATTGGCGGGTTTACAGAATACCGGCCACTCCAATATGCGTTCACTGGCATCCAGAATGGCATCCATCTCTGTTCCCATGGAATTTCTCAGTACGGACAGATAGGGGGCTACGGGGATATTTTCTGCCATCATCACCTGTTTAAAAAGAATTTTGTCCATACCGACGCTGGAAGCCAGAACACCACATCCCACATAAGGGATCTGAATGAGATCCAGTAGACCCTGTACCGTGCCATCTTCTCCGAACGGTCCGTGCAGAACGGGAAAAATGATATCCAGTTCCCGGAAATCACTGTCCCGGGGAATCATTGTCCCGGATGAATTGTCCTGATGGGTCTGCTCAAACGGATCTCCGATACCTGGTCCCAGAAGTCGGGGATCTGCTGCGGCAATAAGTTGATTCATCGTTCCCGGACCAGAAATCCAGCAACCCGATTTTGTGATCCCAATGGGAATAACCGTGTACCGGGACGGGTCCAGACTGTGTATCACTGACTGTGCCGACTTCAGAGACACCTCATGTTCACCGGACCGGCCGCCGAAAATAACCCCGACACGTAATTTCTTCATGGAACCTCCTGCCATCAGGCCAGCGTCACATCGTTAATCAGAATAAATGGCGCACTTACCGCATTATTATAGGTGTCGGGACATTCTTTGGAAAGACCGGCCAGTTTTTTCCCGAACAATTCATAAATATTTCCCGATACCCGCATGTTTTTAATGCGCCCGGCAATTTCACCGTCCCGAACAAGAAATGCCAGGTGTGTACTGCCGGATACATCCCCATTGATGAGGTTTCCGGACCAGATATCGTGGGTGGCCATGAGATACACGCCTGTTTTCATTCCTTGAAGCATTTCCCCGACGGAGAGATCTCCCGGTGCGATCACCAGGTTTGTCGTTGAGGTACCTGTTTCGGCTGACGGTGTGTCACTTGATCCGGACTCCGGGAATCGTGTCCCATGTCCGGTGTGATCCAGTCCGGTTCGAGCGGCATACTCAAGGTTGGAAATAAAGTTTTTCAGTACACCGTCCCGGACAAGATAACGTGCTTTTCGCGGGGTTCCCTCGTCGCATACCGGGCAGTAGTTGCTCATTTTTCTATTGAGCGGGTCATCGAGGATGGTGAACTTTTCATTAAAGATCAGTTCATTTCGGCGATTTTTCAGTGGGCTCAGTCCTTCGAAAATTCCTTTTGCTCGAATAGCCATCTCAAAGGATTCAAGAAATGCAGGGAGGGTCTGGGGATGGATCAGCAAAGGGTACTGGCCTGGTTCTACATCTACGGTATTCATGGCATCACGGGCGATGATTACCAGAGAATCCGCAAACGATTCCAGTTCATCTTCTTCTGGGATGGTCATTCGACCATCGAATATTTCCAGAATATCTCCGTCACGCGCATTGACCAGAAAAGTGATAAAATAAGCGGACTCCGTCTGGAACGTCCAGTCAATACCGGAGGTGTTCATCAGACGGTGTTCCGTAACGGCATTTCCCAGGGTTACATTTACGGACCAATCGTTCAGCCGGGATTCCATGATCTTCACGATTTGGTTTCCCTTGTGAACCAGGGCTTTTGAATCCAGCCGGCTGCCAATTCCGTCTACAAATTTTTCAATGACCGGGGATCCATTTCCCGCAGGCAGGGAAAACACGGCTTCCCGGCCAAACTCTGCCAGAGTGTTTGCCGTGTTCAAAAGGGAATCCACTGTATCAATGATACTGCCGTGAGCGGTTCCGATTCGACCGTTGTGAATTGTTCGCAAGGCTTTTCCAAAGACCTGCTTGCACTGACTGTCCCGCAACTGATTATCTTGAAAATTAATTTCATTGACTACGGATTCCGAAGTCAGGAGTTCCACCGGTTGCCGGTAGTTTTTTATTTTGTTGACATCGTTCATCAAGAACCTCCTACTGTTGCTTCGGTAATGCGAATATGGGGTGCGGAACATGTTGTTTCCAGAGGGAATTGAGCGCCTTTTCCGCAGCCGCCGGCATCGTCGGTAATCGTGAAATCGTCTCCCACTGCATCGATGTTATTCAACGTGGTAAACAGGTTGCCGCTCAGCTGAAGGTCACGGACCCGTTCCGCCAGTTTACCGTCCCGGATCATGTATCCATAAGCAGCATCGAAGGAAAACATCTCACCACCGGTACCGCCGTTGGTGTCCACGGCGTAAACGCCCAGAGGAATATCACGGATTAGATCCTCGAAAGGTGTATTCCCCTGTTCAATACAGGTGTTCCTCATCCGGCAGATGGGTGGGAACCGATAGTTGATGGTCCGGGCGTTTCCGGTGGGTTTTTCCATGAGTCGACCGGCAGATTCCCGGGAATGGAGCCGTCCCACCAGGATTCCGTTCCGGATCAGATCGGTTTTCTCGGCAGGAACCCCCTCATCATCATACCGGATAAATCCCCGGGTCCCAATATCAAGACCGGTGTCATATATTGAAAGACAATCAGATCCAAACCGCCGGTTCAGTGTGAAAATTTCCTGCATCCGCTTATTCCCGTCATAATCATCCGCTTCACTCATATGCCCGAACGCCTCATGCACAAACGTCCCGGCAAGAACCGGATCCAGAATTACCGGGTATTTTCCGGCCCGCACGGGTTGAGCATCCAGAAGATCCACGGCAATTTTACCGGCCCGATCGATTTTGCCCTCCCAGTTTCTGAAAACACTGAAATCGTTACTGCTGCCATTGGTTACAGTGCCGACCTGGGTGAGATTATCCCGGTTTGCAGCAGCGATCAGAATACCTCCGAGATCCATTTTTTCCTGTACAAGATCCGTGCCGTTTGTATTCATAAAGGTAATTGTACGGAACGATTCCATGTAAGATGCTTTTGTATTGGTGATAGAATCAGAAAGGCTGCGTGCCCGGTCAATATAGGATTTGAACAGATCCAGTTTTTCGGCAAGAGGAATATTTGCGGGATTTTCCAGCAGATCAAGGGTGATATGATCAATGCAGGGTACGACTTCCGCTTGCACGGTTTTTTCCCGTTGAAAGGTTCGGGCCATTTCCACTGCCTGAGAAGCGAATTCATCGAGCTTTTCCGGTGCATTCAGGGAGGTGAAACCCCAACCGCCCCGGCAGCAGGCCCGGATGGAAATACCGAAATCCCCGGTGCGTTCCAGCTGGAGCAGATGATCATTGGAATATGCGAAACTGAGATCCTTGGACTCTTCCACACGAATCTCCAGATAATCCACGCGATCACGATATCGGTTCAGTGTTTCTTGAATCAGGTTCTTCATATAGGTCCTCTCATTGGGAACGTGTTTGAATCCGCTTTTTCGGAGATTGCCGCACTCTGAAATCTTCCCGTTCATGGGACGGTACCGTCCGGTAAGGTTTTTCCAGCCATTCCGGTTGCATGGCGGTCTGAAGCACTCTCCCTTTCATATCCCGGGCAACCGGAATATTCAGGAGTTTCAATGTTGTGGGAGTAATATCCAATCCCAGGTATTTTTCCCGGCCAGCACCGGGGACAAATGCATTTCCGTGCAAAATCATCCAACCGTCCCGGGCCGTGAACGCACGGTACATTGAACCGGGTTCCATATCAATGAATCCTTCTTTCGGTATCACATCAGAATGGGTGGTGTCGTATACAAGATCCTCATATGCTGCACCGGGAATCAGACTGATGTCGGGATACTCACCGACATACCGGTGATAGCGATTTTCACCGGCCAGTACTTTCCGAAACACCGGTGTTTCACCTGTGATAGACGGATCAGTTTTGATATCTTTGAGCACGGCCATTCTCACCGAGTCGTATTGTTCATCTGTAACGGGACCCGCGGGATAAACCGATCCCCGGTTGATACGGATTCCACCATCCCCGGGATGCAGGCAGAATGCCCGCGTATTTTCCCAGTCAATGGCGTCCTCCAGCCATTCAAGGTAACCTTTGTGATTCAGCCATTCATTAATGTGAAACACGGCGGGTGTTTCGCGTTTTCCCAGAGGTGAAACGATCAGAGACAGTGGTTTGGGTTTTATCCGGGAGAGTGTATTTTTCAGAGCGTTGTCCACACCCTTGAGATAGGCTGGATCCGTGAGATTTTTCCGAGGGAGATGAACGATGATCAGGTGGTTTTCCTGTGTGAGATCCGCGGATTCCAGATCATATCGGGAACCAATGAGCTTGGCGGATTTCCGGTGCCATCGGACGATCTGCCAGAGCGTGGTATTACGGGGTGTTTCCCAGATACCTCGTGTTTCCGGTTGATTTGATTCGGGATTCAGAGTGAATCCTGCTCCGGAAAGGTCGTCCAGATCTTTTCCTGTGAACATTTCGAACCAGGCCTGGGTAAACGTTACCGCCTGACGGGGAGAAAGGCGGCTCCACACCCCGCCGGACCGCAACCGTTGAATTTCCGGCAGGCTGCCTTCCGTCATCATTTTTTCAGCTGTTCCGGCGTCAACAGGGTCCAGAATCCATATGAGAACGGGTGCTTTCAGATTGGGTTCAGCGATCCGCTGTGGAATCATAAAGAGGTACCCCAGCAGGATCATCACTGCGGGAGCGCTCAGGGCGAATAGGACTCGAAGGAATTTCATACAGGATACCCCATGGCCGGAAACGGATATCCGGCTATGGATTTATACCGCCTGGACAATATCCAGCCGCTGCATGCGATACCGCAGGGTGGATTCAGACAATCCCAGTGCTCTGGCTGCCCGGGTGACAATGTAATTGTTTTCTTCCAGAGCTTCACGGATCAGCAAAGCTTCGAATCGGTCCATCTGATCCCGGAAACTCAGGTCATCCTGAGTGGTGGATACCGGCTGTTCAAGAATGCTCCGTGGAAGATCCCCCAGTTCGATTCGATGATCCGCACAAACAGCGGCAATATAACGCATACAATGGGTTAGCTCCCGGATATTTGCAGGCCACGTGTATCGATTCAGCAACTCCACAACCTCTTTTGCAAATTCCGGTACCGTCCGATTTTTGGGCATATGCATGCGAAGGAAAAACCGAGCCAGCGGAACGATATCTTCCACCCGCTGTTTCAACGCCGGTATCTTCAGGATACTTAACTTCAAAGACTCATGAAGTTCCGGATGAATTTTCTCGGACCGCAGCAGACTGCTGATTTCAACATCCGTACTGACGATGAGTCGGACATTAATGGCAAACCCGGCCCGGCCTCGAACTCGAGTCATCATCCCGGTTTTCATTGTTTCACTGATCCCTGCCTGAACACTTTCCGGGAGCACGGATATTTCCTGCAGATAGAGGGTTCCGCCATTGGCCTGTTCAAGATATCCCCGGATAGTCGGCTGCAGAGGGTCATCATCGGGATTTTCAAACCCAAAAATTTCCTGTTCCAGGATCTGCCGGGGAATGGCATTGCAGTCCACACGGACAAGAGGCTGATCTTTTCGTGAACTGGCAAGGTGGATGCGCTGGGCAAGAATGAATCGACCTGTGCCCGTTTCACCGTGAAGAAAAACAGGATTATCCGTGCTTGCCACCCGTAACGCTTTGAACAAAAGCTGCTGATATTTCTGGTTTCTGCTTTTCACCTGGAGCTCGTTGTCTTCTTTGGTGAACCCCGACCATTTTTCCCGTTCGGTTCGAAGTCCATCCCGCTCTGATGCCACCCGGTTCCGCTCATGTTCACGAAGAAAAATCATGCCCAGAAGATTTCCCAGCCGGCAGAGAAGTGCGAGGTCAATTTTCTGAAACCGCTTGCGATTGGCACCCCGATCAAGAAAAATTCCTCCCCAGGATTTTTCACCATCGTGAATGGATGCACAGATGGCCGAACCAATACCGGTTTTACGGGACAGTGCTTTCAGGTCTTTTGGACTGAAATCCAGGAATGCTGATGTCGTCCCCTTGATGATTTCATCCAGGATGTTCACGGGATAAAACAGTTTTGTCCCCCGGATAATCCGAGCGGCCAGCACCTGGCGGCGATCATTCTCCTTCTGCAGAATAACGCCATTCTCAGCATTGAATATCCCGGCTATCCGTGATAGCAGTTTCTCCGACTGCATAGATCCTGTCTGACCGGAATAGACATCTTTCATCATCAGTAATAAATAATCGATATCCCCAGCGCGGGTTTTGATCATCTCTTCATCGATTACTTCCAGTTTAGAGCGTTCTTCACCAGGGAACTTGAATCCCTTCAGGTTTTCATCACCGATGGATTCCAATGTGACAAAGGTGTTTCCCATTTTGAAGGTCGATCCGGGAATAGCTTTCATTTCATCGGTGATACTCTGTCCGTTTAGATAAACTTCAGTATCATTGGAAAGCTTTATCAGTGTGATATTATCCGGTGAAATCATGGTAAATTGAACGTGACGGTTAGATAATTCAGGATCTTTAACGGTCACATCACAGGTTTTACTCTGACCCAGAATCATTTCACGCTTCTGAAACGCAAATGTCTTTTCTTCTCCGTCTGGATATCGAATTCTTAATCTAAGTTTTGCATTCATCTCTGAAATCTCCTGAAAAGCGAGGGCAAATGAGGTACGGGATCATTGTAAAATGTGCTGGAATATACAAATTTATCCCATTTTTCAGCCATTGCATTCTACTCAACTTTTTCCTCTTGGCAAGGAAAGAATTAAATATTTGCGAATTGACCCAGAACAGATGACGTCAAATCTGTCGTAATCGCCCATAAACAGGGAGAATATCGACATTTTGACCTTGCTTCAATATACTTCTGTTTTTATATGTCGTGACGGGTAACTCTGACAAAAGGTGAAATTAATGAGACAAATGGATGAAAAAATAACAGGGAACATTTGGACCCGGGATGATATCTTCCGGAATTATCAGAATCTTTGCCTGAAATTTCGAGGTCGATTCAGTGGCAGTGATGATGCCCGCCAGGCTGCTGATTATATTGAGAACTGTTTCCGGTCATATAATCTGGATACTGTTACCCGGGATTGGTTCGATCTGGCAATATGGGAAAGAGGATCTGTTGAATTGAGTATGGTCTCGCCCCGATCCGTCACATTCCCGTGTATTTCCCTGCCGTATTCTCCGGGATGCGACCATGAATATACTGTTGTGGATCTGGGTATGGGTCATCCGGCGGATATTGCAGGTGCCGGCAGTAAATTAAAAGATCAGGCGGTGATGGTGAGTGATATAAATCCGCCTGAAGGTCCTCATCTTCATCGTCTTCAGAAATATATTCTGGCCCTGGAAGCGGGAGCAGGCGCGTTTATCTTTATCCAGAAGACACCGGGGATGCTGGCACCTACCGGCTCAATCGCTTTTAATCAAAATGGGGATCTGAACCAGGTAATTCCTTCCATCGGTATCCCGGCCGAGGTGGCTGCTGAGATTCGGGAGTGGGCTATTCATGAGCCCGTGCGAATCCGCCTTGTAATGGATAACAGTATCAGATGGGGTAAGGACAGCAATGTTATCGGTGAACTGAAAGGCAATGAAAACAGTGATGAAACGGTGATTGTATGCGGTCATTACGATGGTCACGATATCGCTCAAGGGGCCGTTGATAATGCATCCGGTACGGCTGTCGTTATGGAGGCTGCCCGTGTTCTGGCTCCACTGAAAGCGGATCTTAAGCGAAACGTTCGATTTATTCTTTTCGGTAGTGAGGAGATGGGTCTGCTGGGATCGAGTGCCTACGCCCGCCGTGTGGATCCGTCCGCAATCCGGTTTGTTTTCAACCTGGATTGTGTGGGTGATTCCAGTCCTCTGACTATGATGCTGCAAAATTCATCCAACCTGACGGAAACCTTTCGTGGGATGATTAATGAGCTTCCGGCGGATATCGATCTGGAAGACAGGTTGATCCCGTTTTCAGATCATTTTCCATTTCTGTTAAAGGGGATTCCTTCGGCATTTTGTGTGACCCACGGTTCCGGCGGACGCGGGTGGGGACATACTATCGCAGACACATTTGAGAAGGTTCGCAGGGATACGCTCATGCGAGTGGCATCTCATGTTTCCCGGCTGATCTATCGTGTTGCCAATGCAGAGGATTGGTGCGGTGAAGTAGTTGATTCCGAGATGATCCGGCGGAGTCTCGAACCCAGTCAAATCGATATACTTCTCAAATATGAAGGACTCTGGTCTTTTTAATCCAGGGAATTAAGAAAATAATTCCTGGTAAACCTGTTGAAATGCATCCACCACATCCGGATCGAATTGAGATCCTGTGCAGCGCTTGATTTCCATCAGGGCTTCCCGGGGTGACCGCATATTCTGGTAGGGTCTGTTCCAGGTCATGGCTTCAAAGGAATCCGCCACGGAAATAATCCGGGAACCCAATGGTATACCATCTCCAACCAACCCGTCAGGATAACCCGAACCGTCAAAATGTTCGTGGTGATGCTCCACAAGATCACAGATCTTACCAAACAGTTCAATGGGTGTCAGGATTTTAGCACCAATTGCGCAGTGGGTTTTAATGATTTCGTACTCGTCGTCTGTAAGCCGGGCAGGTTTCAGTAAAATGGCTTCTGGTACTCCAATTTTTCCAATATCGTGAAGATGAGCAGCAAACCGGATCTGTTCGATAATATCTTCATCGAGCTGCATGACGCCGGCAATCCGTGCAGCATAATCCGAAACTCTGAAACAATGACCGATTGTTTCGGGATCCTTGGCCTCAACAGCTTCGGACAGGGATTTGATCACTTCAAGATATATTTCCTGAACCGTCTGATACAATTCGGCTTTTTCCAGAAAAACCGCCATCTGCCGGGTGATAGTTTTAAACAGGCGGAGACTGTCACTGTTGTACTTTCGATTGACAGTGTCCCGGATCTCAATAACACCCAATAGTTTGTTTGGAAGAGAAAGTGCGGAAGCGACTGCTGTCTTGAATTCACCGTAATCTTCCGGGGGGAAATCGCGATATTCATCGAGATCTCCACCGGAAACCATAAGAGTTTTCCGGGAGCTTGCGACATATCCCAGGAGTCCCTGATCCGAGGGAATACTCAATTTACCCACCAGATCTTCACGGGACCCTTTTGCCGCTGCCAGATGAAGTTCGTTGGTATTACTATTGAACAGGAAAATGGAACAATCGTGACTTTGCATCAGGTGAGATGTTTCATCAAGAATAATATCCAGGACCTTCAGCGTATTCAGGTTCGTCCCGATGGTCCGGGTAATGGAATGAAGGACATTCAATTCATGGGCCTGACGCTGAATGCTGGTATGAGTTCGTGCGTTATTAATGGCGACAGCTGCCTGGGCGCCGAGGATGAACAGTAATTTTGCATCCTCATCATTAAAATCATTTCCAGGGATCTTGTTGGCGGCATCCAGTACGCCGATGGACTTCCCATCCAGAATCAACGGTACATCCAGAAGGGAGACGATATGATCAACAATATCCCCTTTTCTGACAAATTTTGTGTATTGTCTGAGATTGTTTGTGATGACCTTTTCCTGAGTTGAAAATGCGGTACCGATAGTACCTTCCCCGGGTGCGAAGCTGTGATTGCCTACTTCCCCCCAGGAAAACCCCTGAATTTTCTCAGGCGTAAGCTTCCCCTTTTTTTCATCGAACATCCACAAAATACAATATTCACAAGGCAGTACTTCCGTGACGGCCTTGACTATGCGCTGGAGCAACTCCTCGATATCCAGAGTGGATGTCATGGCTTTCGTAACTTCCAGCAGCGTCATGATGCGGGAATCAATCTGCTCGATATTATTGTGAGAAACGTTCATCCTCCAACCACTCCTTGTATAAGAATAGATGGATTTTACGATTTCGTCCAATTATGGGAGTATATTTTCCGAATACCTTTGGATTGGAGTTTTGGATTAGGAATTTGGGATCGTGATTTCCCGGCGCACCGTGGACATGTTCCCGACGGAATCATAGCTTTCGATAAAAATGATCTGAAGTCCCGATTGCTTGAATTCCACCAGTACTCTGAATGTGCCGTCCTCACGAACCGATTCCCGCTGTTCGTTGACATAAAGACTGGCTGCAGGTTCGGTTCGACCCGATATATCAACGATATGCCCCAGAAGTGTCACCCGCTCGATCTCAATAATCGGGGGTGCCAGATCTTTCTGCTCATCATCCAGGTCACCGGCCAGAACGATACGAAATGAGTTGAAGGGACTGGGTTCCGATGCGAGTCCGGCCTGGTTTACCGAATTTACCCGCCAGTAGTAGTTTCCGGGATCGAGATGTGATGTTGAGAACCGGTTGGTATCAGAATCATTGGAGAGAGATAATTCATAGAAGTAATAATCCTTTGAAATATCGATAGTGTATTTCTTTACATCCTGAACCAATGTCCAGCGAAAAAATATAGAATCAGTGTCAGGGTTGGTAACAGTGAGGAGCTGTACATTCGCCGGATACATCAGGCGTGGCGGCAGCGGTATTGCTATGGTTTTCAATGTCCTTTTCCGCCGAGTGTCTCTGGAATCAAGAATGACGGCTTCCCGCGATGTCAGTGCCACGCGTTGATCCCCCTGGATCACTTCCACGCGCCCCATAAACACTTTCACAACACTCTTCTTCTTACCGTCAACCTTCACTTCAAGACTGGATTCGGATTTGATTTCGGCTTCTGAATTGTCCGGCATGGTGATCCTGAAACTGGAGCCGCTCATTCGGCTTTCCTTGATCAATGCCTCAATGTGACTGGTGCCCAACTCGATATTGGAAGATTTTGCCTGGGTGGTTTCATCCTCACTGAGTTCCCGGATAATCACCAGAGAATTTTCTTTCATCTGGATGGTACTGCCGTCATCAAACTTCAATTTGGCAGTGGAAGAACGTTGAGTTCGCATGCGTGTTCCGCGGCGAAGCACCTGGTTAAGATCAGCGATGATCCAATCGGAACTCCCCGGCGGCAGCATCTCAACGGTGCCGTGTATTTCCGAGATCCTGGCGTACCGGCCTTCGATGAGATTCGTATTGGGTTGGAAAGATGCCAGGAGATACTGAAGCTGCTGAACCGCATCTTCGGCCGGTCCGACGGCCTCCCGGGGTAACTTGGCGTCCAGAAAATGTTCGGATTTACTTATGAGTGTGACTATCGGTGATAACTGGCGCTCAGGAATCTGTTTTTCCACAGCGTGGGTCATAAGAATCCGGGCTTCTTCCAGAGTATCCTGAGCGTGGTTGGTATGCCGGTTATTCATGTAACCGCTGCTGAATATGGCAAACAGGATAACGGATACCACCAGTAGAAGCAGAATACCCACAAATATCAGGTTGATAATGGGTATTCGTATGATCATCCAACGAAATTCACGTTTAGCCATGACTCTATTCTCTCATCCTGTCAATCTGATTACAAATATCCGGGAAAATTTCAAGAAAAGCAGCCACTACTTCGGGATCGTACCGGGAACCTTGCCAGGTTTCGATGAGGTCCCGTGACGATTGAAACGAATATGTCTCCTGGTAAGGACGTTCCGAGGTCATGGCGTCAAACGTGTCTGCAACAGCAATAATCCGGCCGAACAGGGGTATCTCATCACCTTTTAATCCGTCAGGATACCCGGAACCGTTCCAGCGTTCATGATGGTGGAGCATACCGGGAATCATGTTTTGCAACAGAGAAATGGGTTTCATGATAGATGCACCCAGGGAAGGGTGTGTCTGGAGAATTTTGAGTTCATCATCGGTTACTCGCCCCGGTTTTTTAAGTACAATATCGTCGATCCCGATCTTGCCGATATCATGCATCAGTGCGGAAATTTCCAGTTCCTGAAGCCGGTCTTCGGGTATGTTCATTTCCTGTGCGATTGTCAGACTGATGGCGGTCACTCGGGCTGAATGCCCCCGGGTATACGGATCTTTCGCATCAATAGCGGCGACAAGTGATTCCACGGATCCTTTGAACAATATCCGCATATCCGCCGCCTGATTTTCAAGATCCCGGGTGTACCGCGCAATGGCATCACTCATTTCATTGAGGGTTGAAGCCAGAATTTGAATATCCGAGGGACCCTGGGGTACGATCTTTCTTGAGAAATCCCCGTGAGATATTGCGTGAACGGTCTGCATCATATCCTGCACCGGCGAAGTGATGCGTACGGCAAGCAAGGCGCCGAAAGCACCGGCTAGAATGGCGGTGAAGAGCAGTCCGATAATCATGGAGAAGGTCAATCTTTTTACGACGGAATCCGCATTTTTCTGCATCTCGTTAACCGGACCCATTGCCCGGGATTGAGACCGCTCACCGATGACGCCCCAACGCATTTCTCCAATGGGAGTTCCTGAACCCCAGACGGCTTCGCCCATGGGATTAACATAGGGTAAAGTCGTGTCGAAATACCGGGATTTGATGAACTGATCGACGATTTCAAATTTCCTCATATCCTCCCGGACGAGCACACGGTTTCTGTCAGGATGTGCAATCAGTTTTCCCTCTGAATCCACAACGAATATCGCGCTGGGGATCAACTGGTTCAATTCGACGGTAATGGATTGGATAAAGGACAGATCGACCTGCATATACAGCGCAGCCAGTGCGGTACCGGTATCGGAGAAGACCGGCATGGATACGATCATAGCGAGTTCATCGGAAGCCGGGATGATGAAGGGGTCGGAGAATGCGAGTTCACCGGCCAGTGTTCGCTGGAACAAAACCTCATCGGACATGAACATCTGCAGTTGACTGGATAATTGCCTGTCAGGCTGACCGGTGCTCTGAACCCGGTCTTCAAGATCCCTGACTATGACATAGTCAATATGCTGATATGTCTTGAGGGTGCTGTACAGCAGATCTGTTTTCTCCCGCCGGGACAGTTCCGGCCGGGCAATGATCCGGCTGAACAGAAGTCCCTGCATTTCAGTTTTGTCAAGGAAATGCTGGATATCCCGGGCCAGTTGGATGGTGTCAGTGCTCTGCTCCATGAGGATAAACCGTTCCAGGAGATTCTCGTTAAACTTGATGAAACTATTTAATACCGGCATGGAATTGTAATAAAATAGACCCAGAGACAGTCCGATAAGGGGTATCAAGGTGATCAGAACCATGGATATTATCAACTGGCTTCGAAGATCGTTTGCGCGGAATTTGCTGAGGAGTGAATTCATGGTGACTGCTAAGAACCCGGTGTTGCCAGAATGACCTTGTTCCGATCTTCCTGTTTTGCCTGATAGAGTGCCTGATCCGCCATTCGTGCCAGATCGTCAAAAGTCAGAGCATGGTCGGGGAACATGGCGACACCCACGCTGGCTGTCAGGGAAATTTCCTGATTATATCGTTTCAAAAATACGTGTCCTTCGATACTTTTCCGAATTTTTTCGGCTGCAGCGAGTGCTTCTTCACGTTCGGTATCAGGCATAATCACCCAAAACTCATCACCGCCGTATCGACCGAGAATTTCTTTGCCCTCAGCCGTTTCCCGAAGCAGTTCACCAACCTCCCGGAGCGTTTCCCGTCCCATGAGATGACCCAGGCGATCGTTGATACGTTTGAAAAAATCCAGATCCAGAAAAATATATGCCAGTGACCGATCGTTCCGGGTGGCGATTTCCAGTTCCTGTCCCAGGCGTTTTACCAGGGTTTTCTGGTTGAACAGGCCAGTGAGTTCATCCCGTTCCGAGAGTTCCGCCACACGTCGGTATAACAGCGCATTTTCCAGGGACACTGCTGCCAGATCCACGAACACCTGTACGTGTTCCGTATCGCTCAAAGTAAATTGCGAGTCGAGTTTATTAATAAATTCAATGGCACCCAGAACTTTCCCCCGGGCTTTCAGCGGCATACACAGGATGGACCGGGATTGGAATCCAACATTTTGATCCACCACCTTAAAATGGCGCTGATCTTTATCGGTGTCCGCTACTATCAGTGTCTCTCCATGTTCCGCTACCCAACCAATGATGCCTTTCCCCCGGGGAATCCGCATTCCTTTTACCTGGACCCCGGCGCTTCCTTTGGCAGCCTCAAAAACCATCTCATCTGTTTCCGGATCCAGGAGTGCCACTGACCATGCCTCCGATTCCAGAAGCCGGCCGGTGATGTTCATAATCGATCGCAGAACCTCGTTAAATTCCAGAGATGACGCGATTGTTCGGCCGACTTTGAGAAATACCTCAAATTCTTTTTCCACGTTGCCGATTTTGTGCCGGAGAGATCGGATCTGTGATTCGAATTCCCCTGAAAGCTGTGCCTGTTCCAAAAGACCCTGAAGGTGCATGGGATCCGCTGGGATCGTGACCACTCCTTCCAGATATACAGGGATTTCAAACTTACTGGTCTCAAATACAGCCAGCGGCATAATTGCCACAACCGGGTGGCATGGATGGCTGCCCACAAACCGCTTGATGGCTTTTAACTCCCGGAGTGGATCCTGGGAAACTCCCCAGAGAATTATACCGGGTTCCCCGGCGGGAAGCAGAAACACATCGTGACTGAAGATCTCATTGAAAGGGATGCGAATGGATTTCAAAAGCCGTACAACATCCTCCCGGAGCTGATCATCAATGCAAATGAGATATACCTTGTTCGTCATGGTCCTCCGATCTTTCCCTTCGTATTTTAACGCGAATGATCACCAGATGACAATATCCTCGACGTAAAGCCCCGGAATCCATCAAATATCAGTGTAAGTTGTAGTAACCGACCAGGTTCTGCCGTCTGTAATTACCCGGGTCATACCCGATGTGTCGGACTGGAGAATTACCGGTTCCGGTATTAATGCCTCCATGTTGTTGAGAGTTACCCGGTGAGGATGACCGAATTGATTGTTACGGCCGCATGGGATGAGGATCAACGCCGGACACACCCGGTTTAAAAATGCCGGTGAACTGGATGTGCGGCTTCCGTGGTGTCCCGCTTTCAAAACATCACTGTTCAGGGCACTACCGTAATCCAGAAGACCGGTCTCCGCCTCATGTTCGGCATCACCGGGAAGGATGCAGCGAAATGCACCATACTCGATTCCCAGAATCAGAGAGCGGTTGTTTGCATCCAGAGTGAGATAATTCAGATCAGGTGAACAGTCCATCTCGCGGACTGGAATCCCGATTTCCGTTGCCAGATCAAGGAGTTTCCCGTGAACGGGGTTTTTTGAAATCCGTGAAGGTACCCAGAGTTCGCCCACAGAAAATTCGCGAATGATTGAAAAAACGCCAAGGTGATGATCGGGATGGGGATGGGTGACGGCAATGCATGCGAGGTTTTGCACACCCATGGTTCGAAGGGCCGGTGCGACAACATTCCGTCCCACATCAAAATCAGAATTAAAGATACCGCCGGCATCCACGAGAATGTGCTCACCCGATGGGAGAGAAACCAGGGTTGCGTCTGCGTTCCCCACATCAAAAAAACAGATGGACAATTCTCCCGGGTTTAATTTCCCGTTGCCGTTTGAATATGCACCCAGTGTCAGGAACAGTGCCACGGGCCATACCCAGACAAGTTGTCGGTACCGGGGCCAGAGTGCCAGTAACGCCAGAAATGTCAGAGCCAGTCCCAGTGTTCCGATACCCGGAGTGATCACCCGGCAGGTCACGCCGGGCAGGGTCGCCATGAAATCCGCCGCTGCCGCCAGAGCGGCGATACACCATCCGTGGAGTTGAAGCAGCCACGCACCCAGATAAGGGACGGGACTCAGGCACAACCCGGCGATTCCCAGTGTCAAAGCGCCGGTAACCACGGGAATCAGGAATATATAGGGAAGGAAACTCCAGCCGCCGATCCGGTGAAAATTCACGGCAGTGAGGGGTGCGGTGGCGAATTGCGCGGCCAGTGATACGGCCATTACCTGCCGTACCCATCTGCTTGGAACCCATGCCAGCAGATTCTCAATGGGTTTCATCAGAAGAACAATGCCCAGAGTGGCTGTGAAGGTCAGTTGAAAACTGATATTGAAGACTGTCGCCGGGTTGATAACCATGAGAATGGCAGCGGAACATCCCAGCACATTGAGCAAATCCACGGAGCGATTCAGGCATTTTCCCAGCAGGTATATATCGATGATGAGCACCGCCCGCATAACCGACGGGGTGGCGCCGGTCACGATCCCATATAGTGTGATCAAAATCATCACGGCGGCGGACCGGGTCCGCAGACCGGCCGGCAGGAATCGGAAAAGGCTGCTGAAGAGCCAGGCAATAATACCGATGTGAAGCCCGGATATGGCCAGAAGATGCATGAGTCCGGCTTCCTGGAAATTCAGTTTCAGGGATTCTTGCAGTTCTGTCCGGTCGCCCACGAGTAATGCCCGTGACAGTGTTCTCACTGTTTCAGCTTCCACATCAAATCTCGCAAGAAACCCGGCATGCACGGGCACGGCATACGTGTCCAGAAGTTTCAGAATATGATTTCGAAGACAGAATATCAGGGCGACCGGGTGGTAATCAGGTCCCGGCTGCAGCACGGTGATGAACTCGGTGTAGCTGACGCTTCCGGTGAGGAAAATGCCTTTCCCTGCCAGAGCGGTTTTCCCATCATATCCACCGGCGTTGTGAAATCCTGAGACTTGTGCCAGAACGGTTTCCACCCGGACCCAGGCTCCGTAAGTGAGTTGTTCCAGCAGCTCTCTGTCCGGTTCATTGTCGCCAATACTTAACCGAACCTTGCCCTTTACCTTTTCAACTTTGCCGGGCCCGGTTTCAATCCCCGCAACGGCCAGGACAAACCGCCACCCCGAATTTGTTTTTTCCAGAGGGCCGGTGATACGGCCGACCACAGCGATTTCCCCTTCAGGCGGACTGACGGCGATGTGATCCGGCGGCAGAGAAAACAGGGTCATATTGATCAGGGATATACCCAGCGCGCCGGCTGCTGCTGCACAAAGGATCGTGGATGGTACTTGCTTCATTCGACCGGCCAGGAGAATGGCAGTGGCTGCGCAAACCAGGGCAAGGACGGGATACAGCAGGCTGACATGCACCCGGTAAAATCCATACATGATACCGCAGCAAAGACTCAGGGACAGGACCGGGAGACTGCGATGGATGGGCCGGGTTTTCAATGTGTCACCTGAATCAGCGGCCTGATGGGCTGGAACTTCTCCGGAGACATTTTCAGAAAATCACGCAGGTCTTCAATGGTCTTAAAGGGTCCGGAAGTTTCCCGGTGAACGACGATCCGGCCTGCCTTTCGTTTCGATATGCCGGGAAGCGTATCCAGGATTTCCGCCGGGACGGAATTGATATCAAAAGGGAGACGGAACGGATGGTACTGGACCACCCGGAACCGTCCACCGCTTCCGGTGCCTTCCATGAGAACATCCGGCATCAGATTGTGGTTTATCCGGTCCGTTGCGATGGAATCGGCTGTGCTTTGGAAAATATTTCCGCCGGGAGTGTGAAGGGTGATGCCCGGCGGTTCCCGGTTTATCTGCCCAAGAATCACCAGGCATGATCCCAGAAGAATTCCCCAGGACAACAGGACGATATGCAGCCGGGTCAATACAGGCATACGGAGAGTTTCTCCACCAGGGTTCAGAGTATAATAACCACACAATATCATGAACATGGGTACAGTGCCAGCGGTGAGATTCCTGAATAATTTGAGTCAATTTGTTAATTACACGGGCAAAAGTTCAATTCAAAGTGTACTTGACCCTCGAAAAAATCTCTCATAGACTCAACCGGGTACTCAACGCACCGGGAATCAACAGGCAGGATATATAGTGAAAAAGAAACAGACAGAGAAAAAGACAGCAGATAAGTTACTTTCGATTATAATTCCGGTTTTTAACGAAGAAAGCACCCTGAACGAAATTCTGGACCGGGTTCTCAGCGTGGATCTTTCCGGACTGGGATTCAAGAAAGAGCTGATTGTGGTGGATGATGCGTCCTCGGACCGGTCCTGGGAGATTCTGAAGGAGCGGGAATCCGATTTTGTATCTCTGGCCCGGCACGAGATCAACAGGGGAAAAGGCGCTGCAATTCGTACTGCCCTGGAGAATGTGTCCGGTGATTATGTCCTGATCCAGGATGCGGATCTGGAATACGATCCGGATGAGTATGAACGGTTGTTACTGCCGGTGATCAAGGGCAAGGCGGAAGTGGTGTATGGCTCACGGTTCACCGGGGAGCGTCGGAACATGTTTCTTCACCACTGGGTGGGTAACCGGCTGTTGACATTCATGACCAACCTGCTGTTTAACTCCACACTGTCCGACATGGAAACATGTTATAAACTGTTTTCCCGGAATTCCCTTGAAAATCTTCGTATCCGGTCCAACCGGTTTAATTTTGAGCCTGAGATCACCGCGAAAATTCTCAAAAAGGGAATCCGCATTTATGAAATTCCCATCTCATATACCGGTCGTGAATATGATGAAGGGAAGAAAATCACCTGGCGTGACGGGTTTTCCGCCCTGGTTGCCATCATCAAATTCCGGTTTGTGGATTAGGCAGGCCTCTCCCTCTCCTGTCCCCCACTCCAGGAAACCTGGAAGGGGATGATTGTTTGTACCGGACCCTGTCCGGGTTTTAGCCCTGATGGTGGCAGCGTCATCCCGGCGAGTTGTAAATTATGATGGTTGCAACCGTCATTGTGTCGAAAGCCGGGATCCACATCATGCACACAACCGGGATGGTTGCAAACGTTATTTCCGGGCAAAGGGAACGAATCCCGTTGCCCGGTGCATGAATATCCGCTACAATCCCATTCCGTTTTGGAATGTTTGAGATCAATTGAGATAACCCGTATCAACAGGAGATTTTTAATGAAACTTGAGTATGATCTGAAGAAACTTTATATGGATGCCCTGGCGCCGCAGCCCGGGGAAGTTGTCACCTTTTTAAATGATTTCCCCCCGGACGCGTCCCAGGCTGATGAAGCGACCGATCATCGTCGTGAAATGGTGATTGCATGGCACGCTAAAATGGTGGAACTGGCATCTGAAGTCGGGTTTGAAGTGAAACCCATCGTCCATCTGGATATCCGGAATCCGGCGCCGGCAGGGTTCGACGTGGACGGTTATGTCGACGGCAAATCCATTGATCTGGCCGCTGTGATGAACGGCTGGGGTGAGAAAGACGTTATCATCGCCATCACCGGACCCTCCATTACAGCAGCACTCATCGGCCATCTCGGCCAAAACTTCAGGTTCGCTTCGGCACCGGGTGTTTCGGCGGATTTCGAGGGATTTAAAGCAGACTATTCCAGGATTCCTCTGCGATTCGAGATTTTAGTCCAGAAAATGGCTCGGGCAGTGGCTGTGGATATGGTGTTCCGTTTGGATGGCCTGATCTGGAAATTTACCATGGATGTCCGGGGTAACCGGTATCAGTTCAACGAGAACGGCTGTGCCAGACGACCCGGCGATTTTATGAATCTACCGTCCGGATGCGCCAATATACCGCCGTATCCCGGAATTGAGGGTGATGTTCGGGGTAAAAGCCTGACCGAAGGTGAAATCCCCGCCATTATCGATGAAGAACTGGTCATTTACCGTATTCGTGAAAACCGGATCGTGGAGATTTCAGGGAATGGCGATGCTGCTGCCAAAGAGCGGAAAAGCATTCTTGAGAGCGGTGATTCCGGAATGGCTGTTCTGACCAAACTGGGTCTGGGCGTCAACGACGAAGGCCGGTGCAACGGCACGCACGTGGGTGATGAAAAAACCATGGGTATGCACTGGGGTTACGGTCCTGCGAAACATTTCCCCGATACCATCTGGGCGGAACATCCGATTCAGATGGATCTCGATTTCGTCTACCATGACGGAAGCTGCGAACCGATTTTCAGAAATTCCATGTACGCGCCGCAGCTTGGGGATTTGTTTTAGTACCGAAGTTTTCCGTATTCACCGAAGTTTTCCGTATTCGGAAACTTATTGCACGGAAAACTTATTGAGAGGGAAGCGACTAATAGTTCTGTCCTGATGACAGGTGGTTGAGGCACGAAACCATCGAGATATCAGGCCCATGCCAGCGGCACCATGAACACTGTTGCATTGGGGCGCCGGCGTCCCTGCCGGCGATATTGAGACAATGTTGATACCTTGTAGCTCGGCCGTCCCCGGCCGGGCTCTCCGGAACCATAGTGGGAACCGAGTGAGGGGGGAATCGGTAAAAAGATTTTCCAACTTTTATCCGCTTTCTCCCTCATGCGGGTTTGTAAGCATTTGGCAGGTCGGACCCGGAACCACATCGTCCATCTTGCCTGTTTACCGACCCCCAAACGCAACAAACCCGTTTCTCCCTGAGGTAGAAAATCCTGAGTTGGTCGATTCTGCGATGGTTTGGGGGCTTCGGTTCCGTGGCCGTTTGGTTGAGATGGTTGGAGTGTGCCTGTAAATGTTCATGGTTGCATCTATCGAGGAAATTTTTCCATCGGGCTGATCTTTACCCATAACTTTTCCCGAGATAATAAGCAGTGATTTACAGGGTCCAATCCCCAATGACCTGGCAGAGACGCCGGCGTCCCTGCCGGCGATATTGCGACAATGTTGATACCTTGTAGCTCGGCCGTCCCCGGCCGGGCTCTCCGGAACCATAGTGGGAACCTCATGAGGGCCGTCAGCGGCAAAAGGCGTTTCCAACTTTTATCCGCATTCTCCCTCATGCGGGTTTGTAAGCATTTGACAGGTCGGACCCGGAACCACATCGTCCATCTTGCCTGTTTATCGACCCCCAAACGCAACAAACCCGTTTCCTTCCAATAAGTTTTCGAAAAACAGAAAACTTCGGTCCCTCTGAGAAAATCCTGAGTTGGTCGATACTGCGATGGTTTTCGGTTTTCGGTTTTGTGCCGTTCATCGTCGCCCGAATCTGGATTTACCGGCTCGATGGACCGTGTCGGCTCGTTTAACACCTCACCGCTCATTTGACCCGCCGAGTGCTGCACCGTACCATTATAGTAACCGGCATGTTGAATTGGGTTGGCTGAACAGGAATGACCGCATATTATTTCGAAGCATGCACGAAAACGATCAGAACGTAACTCTTCTTATATAGCTGGTGTTTTGTGGGAGGACATATTATGAGAACGTTTTTACTATCCGTTATGATGATTTTCCTGTTGGGAAGTTCACTGTCTGCGCAGATTGTTCTGGAACCGCTTGTGACGGGAAATGTTGAAAGGGTCAGGACGCTCGTAAAGTCCTACTGGCATTTTTTCGGGTCATCAACAGTATGGTTTTTGGGTAGCCACGGGGGTGAATACCGAAACGTGTGTATCCCTGAAATCGAAGTAAATTTCTCTTACTCCCGATACTCATTGACGTATGCTCATGGTCCCTCTTCAACACAATGGCAGTATTTCAATTACAAATACAACCATGGGATTCTGGAATTTGATCTGGCGCAAACACAATCAGGCGCTACATTTCCACCATCTCAAATGACTGCGTATAATTGGACCGCTAGATTGGTTGATCTGGAATGTCTTGCGTACAATGGTGAAGATGTCGAACTATTCGATCTTCGTGACGAATACGAAGACGGGGTTGTGACTGAATCTGAATTTAATAGACGTCTCGACCTCATCGCAGAAGGGATTCAGTTCGAGGATATCGATATCACAGAGATTCTTCGCCGCGATTTGTTCGGTCCGGGATCTGGTGGCGTTACCAGCGGATTTCTCTTCATAACGGGTGAAGGAACAAAAGTTTATGATCATGAATTGCCACGAATCGAGATTCACGGCACCTGGCCAACCCTGACCCCGACTCCGGCCCCAACACCAACATCGACCCCGACCGCTGCGCCAACAGAACCAGCACTACCAGGGGTCGCTCTGTACCTGTCTAAGGAAACATTTTTCCCAGGCGATCTTTTTAAACTGGATGTCGTCTTTACCAAACATGATTCGGAAGTATATCTTGATCAACCCTTTGTGCTGATGCTGGATGTTTTCGGGGAATATTTCTGGTATCCCGCCTGGGGAAATGAATTTCAATATATATTAATTGACCTGGATTCGGGGATTGTCAGGATGCCAATTTTCGAGTTTTTATGGCCGGATGTTTCAGGGACAGCAAACGGATTGATTTTCTATGGTGCACTTTTAAATCCGGACTTGACGGAAATTTTTGGTGACTGGGATTATGCGGCATTTGGTTGGGGGGCTTGAGGTGATTCAGGAATTTACTGCCGATAAGGTCACTGGGGAATTACTATGATTATAAATAAAATCAGTTTCACAAGGTTAACCGTACTATTAATCCTCAGCATTTCGATTTTGTGCGGTCTGGCGACTGCCGCTGAGGTAACCGCGGTGTTCCCGGCTGGCGGATCCCATTACGCACCAGTGGACACGGACCTGTCCGTGACGTTGGATGCTGCTGTGGATCCCGGAACAGTGAATTCAGATACGTTTGTCGTGCATCGTGGTTTCCATGCTCCTGTAAACGGATCGTTCGCGACCGGTACGGATATGTTCACTTTTAATCCTGCAATGGACTTTTATCCGGGTGAACTGATCCAGGCAACGGTCACCAATGGTGTAGAAACAGGCGGTGAACCGGTGAATCCCTATGTTTGGTGGTTCCGTGCCGAGGTAACGAATGGCCACGGAACGTTTGTCTACAGCGGTCAAGAGTTGGGAAGTCATGCAAGTCGAGATTTATCATTCGGTGACCTGGATGGCGATGGCGACCTGGATATATTCGCCGCATATTATGAACGGGGTCATCAGATTTGGTTTAATGATGGATTTGGAAACTTTACTGATGGTGGTCAGTCTCTGGGAAATTTTTCTAGTGTGAGTGTCTCATTGGGTGATCTGGATGGCGATGGTGATCTTGATGCATTTGTGACTAACATTAGCCAAGGAAACATGGTCTGGTTGAATATGGGGAATGGATTTTTCAATGACAGCGGGCAAATGCTCGGAAACAATTACAGCTATGATGTCTCTTTAGGTGACCTGGATGGCGATGGTGATTTAGATGCGTTCATTGCAAACAGGGGGGAGGGTAACCAGATCTGGTTGAATGATGGCAGTAGTAATTTCACTAATGGTGGTCAATCCTTGGGAAATTTTTCTAGCGAGAGTGTCTCATTAGGCGATGTTGATGGAGACGGAGATTTGGATGGATTTGTCGTCAATTCCGATAATCAGGGCAATCGGGTCTGGTTGAACGATGGCAGTGGGAACTTCACAGATAACGGTCAATCTCTGGGAAACAATAGCAGTCTAGGTTGCTCACTCGATGACCTGGATGGCGACGGCGACTTGGATGCATTTGTCGTGAATGATGGGGGTAACCGAATATGGTTGAATGCGCTCGGGACTTTCATAGATAGTGGCCAATTGATGGGGACTCGTCATAGTAGAGCGGTTGCACTGGGTGATGTTGATGGAGACGGCGATCTGGATGCATTGGTTGTCAACATACGTGATAACCGTTTGTGGATGAATGATGGAATCGGGTATTTTACAGATAGCGGTCAATTTCTTCTGTTTAGTAATTGGGGTAGCAATTCCATCGCATTGGGTGATGTGGATGAAGATGGTGATCTGGATTTGTTTTTTCCCCTGCCTGATATAGGGAACTATTTATTTTTAAATCAGGTTTTACCAACACCGACGTTGACGCCAACCGTGACTCCAACACCAACCATAACTCCAACACCGGTTCCGGTCACCTCGGTTTTGCCGGCCGGCGGATCCCATACTGCTCTGGTGGACACGGACCTCGCTGTGACCTTGGATGCTACCGTGGATCTCGCCAGCTTGAATGCGAACACATTTGTAGTGCACGGCGGATTCCATGCGCCGGTGACCGGTTCATTCGCTGTTGATATGGATATATTCACATTCGATCCCACCCTCGACTTCCATCCTGGGGAACTGATCCGGGCCACAGTCACGGATGGTGTAACTACCGGAGGTCTGGGTGTGAGTCCATATGCATGGTGGTTCCGAACCGCTGTGGAAGCCGGTACAGGCATATTCACAGACAGTGGTCAATCCCTGGGAGGTTCGAATAATACGAATATCTCCATGGGTGACCTGGATGGAGACGGCGATCTGGATGCATTCGTGATCATCAGGGATGAGGGCAATCAGGTTTGGTTTAATGATGGCACCGGCATGTTCACTGACAGCGGTCAAGTTCTCGGGAATAATCTCAGTGTCGGTGTATCATTGGGCGACCTGGATGGGGATGGCGATCTGGATGCTTTTGTCGCCAATAACTATTACCAGGCCAACCGGATCTGGTTGAATGATGGCAACGGAATTTTCACGGACAGCGGTCAATTTCTGGGAAGTAATTTTAGCGAGGGTGTCTCATTGGGTGATGTGGATGGCGACGGTGACACTGATGCGTTTGTTGCAAATTATTACGGGGGTAATCGGGTCTGGCTGAATGATGGAAGTGGAAACTTTACTGATAGCGGCCAAATTCTGGAAAGTGAATATTGCTCGGATATTTCACTGGGTGATTTAGATGGTGACGGAGATCTGGACGCTTTTGTGGCACATTATCTTCGGGCAAATCGGGTCTGGCTGAATGCCGGCAACGGAAACTTTGCGGATACCGGACAATCTCTGGGTGAATTCTCCAGTCGCGGGATTGAAATGGGTGATCTGGATAGTGATGGTGATCTGGATGCGTTCGTGTGTAACGAAGACCATGAAAACCGGGTCTGGTTGAATCATGGAGACGGGATATTTACAGATAGCGGTCAATTACCGGCGAGTAATCGGAGCCAGGATATCGTTCTCGGAGATGTGGATGGTGACGGTGATCTGGATGCGGTCATCACCGGCAAGTATACGGAAAGTGACCGGATCTGGCTGAACAATGGCAGCGGCGAGTTTATCGACAGTGGCCAGGCGCTGGGGAACTACAACAGTCGCGGTGTTATTTTGGGAGATCTCGACGGTGATGGTGACCTGGACATTTTTGTGATCATTCAGGATCAGGGCAACCGGGTCTGGCTGAACCAGAATCCACCAACAGCCACACCGAATTGCCCGAAACTCGGCTGTACAGTCACCATGCCAATGACCGAATATCACCCGGGTGATGAATGTTACGTTGATGTTACCATCTGTAACCCCTTCGCCTTGACCTATCCGGACGTACCGGTCTTTGTGATCCTGGACGTGTACGGTTCTTACTTTTTCGCACCGGCATTCTCGGGTTACGATCACTATATTCAGGATGTGGCGCCGGGTGAGACCATCATCAATGTGCTGCCCCCATTCCTCTGGCCGGCAAACACCGGATCCGCAACCGGTATTTTCTGGTATGCGGGTATGACCGATCAGATCGGTTCCGGGTTATTCGGTTCGGTGGGGGTGTTTGAGTTTGAGTGGGGGCCGTGATGGTTTATCATCCATCATTTAGTGTCGGGCAACTGTTTCAAGACAACTTCCTGATCTCGCACAAAACCAATAATATTCAGGCATCTTGTTACTTAGGGAAGATTTCATGATGAGAAGGTTTATCTTGATTGCGGTGATTATAATCTTAATGGGCAATGCGATTCATGCGCAAATCGTTTTGTCGCCGGGAGCAACAGGGAATATCCAGAAAAGTAAATGGCTCAATCTCACCTGGTGGGCGTGGATGTCTGGTACATTTTCCCTAACTGGCAGTGGCAGCTATTTTGACTATGATGTATTTACTCCTCAGATTAAGGTCAGAGATTCCCTAACCTACCAATACACGTCTTTTTCTTCAGATGGTTTCTCTAGAACGATCTGGCAGAACTTTCGATTTAAATACAATCACGGTATCCTGGAATTCAATCTATCAGAGACATTATCGGGTAATACGTTTCCACCTTCTCAGATGACAACGTCTAACTGGACCGCCAGAATTATTGATCTGGACCTCGTATTTACTTCCGGTCCTCCGGTCCAAATATTCAATCTTGCTGATTCATTTGAAGATGGGATTTTGACTGAAGCAGAGTTTGATGGCCATGATGGGTTGCTTGCAGAAGGGATTCATTTTGCAGAAATAGATATTACGGAAGTTCTCCGCAACGATTTATTCGGTCCAGGTGCCGGTGGCGTTACCAGCGGATTTATCTTCATAACGGGTGAAGGAACAAAAGTTTATGATCATGAATTGCCACGAATCGAGATTCACGGCACCTGGCCAACCCCTACGCCGCCACCATCCGCCACACCGACAGCGTCACCCACACCGACAGTTTCACCCACGCCAAATCCGCCAGCAGAGCCAGGTGTCACCCTATACCTCTCTCAAACAACATTCTCATACGGCGATCTTTTCAAATTGGATGTCGTGTTTACTAAGTATGATTCTGAAGTGTACCACGACATTCCTTTTGTTCTGATGCTGGATGTTTTCGGGGAGTATTTCTGGTACCCCTCCTGGGAAAATGGAGTTCAATATATTTTTATTGACCTGGATTCGGGGATTGTCAGGATGCCAATTTTGGAGTTTTCATGGCCGGATGTTTCAGGGACAATTCAAGGAATCACATTTTACGGCGCTTTGTTGAATGCTGATTTGTCCGATATTTTCGGTGATTGGGATTCCACTTCTTTTGGATGGGAGTAAACATCTGGCGGTTTTTATGTTTACTCCGCCATCGAGTATAGGTGAATGATGAAAAGTCTAAAAAATGCATCAATTGGAGTCGTCAATCAGATTGTCGTGACCGGATTCGTGATTCTGTTATTCACCGGTCCGACCTACGCCTCCGAGGTCACAACCGATACGGCGTTGAGCCCGGAATCCGTTAATTCAGACAACTTTGCCGTGCATCGTCGGATCATTCATGTTCCGGCGAACCAACCGTCGATCCAGGCGGGAATCAATGTGGCGGTAGACGGCGATACTGTTTTAATCGCAGACGGCACGTATACCGGTCCCGACAACCGGGACATCAATTTTTCCGGAAAATCGATCACTGTCTGTTCCGCCGGGGGTGCCGAAAACTGTGTCATCGATTGCGAGTATGCGGGGCGGGGATTTTTGTTTTCCAACGATAACACCAACGAATTGGTGCTCCGCGGCGTCACCGTGACCAAGGGGTTGTCACCCGATGGACATAACGGTGGCGGCATCTATGTATCCCGGGCATCACCTGTCATCATTGATTGTGTGATCACTGGGAATGCATCAACCGGTGGTGGTGATGGTGGTGGCGTCTTTTTCTACATTTCACATCATGGACGCATTGTGAACTGTGTCATCAGCGGCAATTCCGCTGTAACGGGCGGCGGGATATATCAGACAAACGGTTTTCCGGAAATCAGCAATTGCCTGATTGTTGACAACCAGGCTGCCAATGGCGGCGGTATCATGCTCTCGTCGAACTCCCACGGCAACATCAGAAATTGCACTCTGTCCGGCAACATCGCCAACACCGGCGGCGCTATTACAGTCAACAGCAGCGCTTATACGAGTTTGATTGAAAACAGTATTATCCGAGATTGTACCGAACCACAGATTCATGTTGCATGGGGGGATCTGGAAATCAGCTATTCCAACGTGGAAAACGGATATCCGGGAACCGGGAACATCGACCTGGATCCCCTGTATACCAATGCTGAAAACGGGGAATATTACCTGAGTCAGATCGCTTCGGGTCAGTCAGAGGACAGTCCCTGCCTGGATGCCGGGAGTCTGCCCTCATCCGATGTCTGCTTCGACACGGAAGACGGATGGGTGGTATGTCTTGACACATTGACGACCCGCACAGACGGTACGCCTGATTCCGGGATTGCAGACATGGGTTACCATTACGGCACGGGCGCAGCCATCACGGCAACCCCTACACCCACACCCACCACAACACCGACGGTGACACCCACGATGACACCCACAAACACACCGACACCCAGCATGACACCGACACCCAGCATGACACCCACAAACACACCCACGCCCACACCCGGCACTGTTGCGTCAGTCCTCCCGGCCGGAGGCTCTCACACTGCCCCTGCCAGCACGAATTTGACGGCAATGTTCCGTCACCTGCTTGATCCGGACACGGTAGATTCGAGTACCTTCGTGGTGCACAGAGGTTTTACAGCTCCGGTAACAGGTTCATTCAATTTTGAATCTCAGAGTTTTACTTTCGATCCAACTCTCGATTTCTATTGTGGAGAAATGATCCAGGCTATCGTTACCGATAATGTGGAAGCCGGGGGTGAATATGTCGATCCCTATGTCTGGTGGTTCCGCACTGAAGTAACAATCGGAACGGGCATTTTCGTTGACAGCGATCAATCACTTGGGAGTTATGCCAGCCGGGATGTCTCGTTGGGTGACCTGGATGGCGATGGAGATCTGGATGCATTTGCCGTAAACGATCCTCAGGGCAACCGTGTTTGGCTGAATAATGGTGGCAGTTTATTTATACATAATGGCCAAACTCTGGGCAATAGCTTCAGTCGAGGAGTCTCTATTGGGGATTTGGATGGGGATGGTGACCTGGATGCATTTGTTGTCAATTTCTTCGCCCAGGGCAACCGTGTTTGGTTGAACGATGGAAATGGGAATTTCCTTGATAGTGGTCAATCTTTGGGAAGTTCTGAAAGTACAAATGTTGCGCTAGGAGATATTGACGGCGATGGTGATCTGGATGCGTTCGTGACCAACTGGAACCAGCCTGACATGATCTGGATGAACGATGGAAATGGAAACTATACAGAAAATGGTCAATTCATCGAGAATTTTTACAGCCAAAGCATTTCGTTGGGTGATTTAGATGGTGACGGCGATCTGGATGCATTTGTGGCCAACTCAGGCAGGAATATGGTCTTGTTGAACGATCGGCGTGGAACTTTCACTTTCAACGGTCAGTGGCTGGGGAACGATAACAGCAAGGATGTCTGCCTGGGTGATGTGGATAATGATGGCGACTTGGATGCATTTGTTGTGAATTACAACACTGGCAATCGAATCTGGTTGAATGATGGCAGAGGGAATTTCAACGATAGCGGCCAATCCCTGGGAAGTGGTTATAGTTCATCTGTCTCATTAGCAGATGTGGACAGTGATGGTGATCTGGATGCGTTTATATCTAACTCTGATGGTTTAGGTAACAGAGTCTGGCTAAATGATGGGGATGGGGTTTTCAGTGATAGTGGTCAGGCACTGGGAAATTCCCCCAGTGTTAATGCTTCCATAGGTGACTTGGATGGTGATGGTGATCTGGATGCATTTATTGTAAATAAGCTCAATCAGGGCAACCGTGTATGGTTAAATTTGCCTTTGTTGACCCCAACACCGACCAGTACACCGACACCAAAATGCCCGGACCTCGGCTGCACAGTCACCATGCCAATGACCGAATATCACCCGGGAGATACAATTTTCGTTGATGTCACCATCTGTAACCCCTTCGCCTTGACCTATCCGGACGTACCGGTGTTTGTGATCCTGGACGTGTACGGTTCTTACTTTTTCGCACCGGCATTCTCGGGCTACGATCACTATATTCAGGATGTGGCGCCGGGTGAGACCATCATCAATGTCCTGCCCCCATTCCTCTGGCCGGCAAACACCGGATCTGCAACCGGCATTTTCTGGTATGCGGGAATGACCGATCAGATCGGTTCCGGGTTATTCGGTTCGGTGGGGGTGTTTGAGTTTGGATGGAGTCCTTGACACAAGCTTCCAGTTGTACAATAATATGTACAAGAGGTGAATTGTGGAAGCCATGACCTATTCTGCTGCCAGACAAAATCTGGCAAAAACAATGGAAAAAGTTTGCAAAGACCACGCACCGGTAATTGTAACGCGTAAAACCGCCGGTTCCGTGGTCATTATGTCACTTGAGGATTTTGAGGCATTTGAGGAAACAACGTATCTCCTGCGGTCGCCAAAAAACACCCGGCGTCTGATAGCATCTATTGCGCAACTTGAAAACGATAAAGGGACCGTCAGGGAACTTTCTGAGTGAAACTCATCTTTTCCGACCACGCCTGGGAAGATTATCTCTTCTGGCAGAAAACCGACAAAAAAGTGGTGCGTCGTATTAACGTTCTGATCAGGGAAACGAAGCGAACCCCCTTCGAAGGCATCGGCAAACCGGAACCACTTAAACATGCACTTTCCGGATATTGGTCCCGACGGATCACAGATGAACACAGGTTTGTCTATAAAGTCACTGAGGGTGCCATCCATATTGCTCAGTTGCGGTACCATTATTGATGTCGGTTATTGGTGACAGGTAATCCTGTACAACAAACCCTCTCCCAGTGAAACGGCCGGGAGAGGGTCGCGGAACCATCAAAAATGGAAGCATACAGCGTGGTTCGCGGGGTGAGGGAAAACTTTGGTCTGGCATGGACCTATGCATTACAGATCTCGCAAGGTCCATGCCAGCGGCACCATGAACACTGTTGCATTGGGTGGCGCCGGCGCAATGGCATTCGTTTTCGTTCTATAA
>SWBY01002571.1_pt1 | contig 47459 bp, 41 predicted proteins | sample 4693071 | NCBI WGS metagenome assembly SWBY01 (sample SAMN10267273, study PRJNA491770) | bioreactor metagenome | isolation source: DHS bioreactor inoculated with marine methane seep sediment | place: Japan: Omine Ridge, Nankai Trough | collected 2006-05-06 | reverse complement strand
GCAGCTCTTGTGTAAGGATTCTTCAATTTGTCTACAGCATTTTCCAATCGGCTGTATTCATCCTGATTTAGCACTCGTCTCCTCGGCTCGGGTGCTGCTATGGATTTAATTTTCATGGCAGGATTACTGGGAATATAATCCCCACGCCATGCTTCTTGAAGACAGGCTCGCACTGATGCTAAAAACCAGTTCGCAGCCGCATGTTTGCCCTGGTCGATGTATTCGTTGAAAATTTTCTCGATCTGAGCCTTTCTAATGTCAGCCAGACGGCGATTGCCCCACCGTTTGACGGCAATCCCGAGATAGCGGATATCCTCACGGGGGTGCTTTTTCCGCCTCTTTATCTTCTCAATATAAAGGTCAACCCATTCTTTCAAGCGAATTTCCTGGTCAGGCTTTTTCCGTTCCTCAAGCGGATCCTGTCCACTGGATACTTCCACCGCATATTTTCTTGCCTGAGTGCGGGCAGTCTTGAGGGTAAACTTCCCCAGTTTTCCGATGGTGATTCGTTTGCGGTTTTTCCCTCGGCCGTAATCGTAAATAAAACTCTTCGTACCAGAAGGGAAGACTTTGACCCCGAATCGCGGCATCTCGATATCATAGAAAATTTCACCTGATATCTTTTCTGTCTTCAATTTTTCAATCACTGTATTGGTCATTTTGATCGGTTTTTTATCGGGTTTCTTCCTTGATTTTTCCGCGGCCATTTCGGTGTTCCTCCTGGAATGAGCGGGTCAATTGACAGTCTCACCATAGTCTCACAAAACAGTTTAGTCTCACGTTAGTCTCACGTCAAATGAAAAAATTATAATAATTTAAGGAATTCTATAACTATTTGTATATGAAGGATATATAATGTATATTGTTCAGTGGCGCCAATGTAGCTCAGTTGGTAGAGCAGCTCATTCGTAATGAGCAGGTCGTAAGTTCGAGTCTTATCATTGGCTTTAATGAAATCAAGGGTTTGTGTGGTTCTGGGGATTGGTGTGTTTGGGCGATTGTTTTCAATAGTATAAACTTCAATTTCGCCATGATTGGATTACCGGGTAGAGGTCGGGGAAGAGGCAGAGGCAGGGGATCGGTCGGGTGGACTCTTTAAGCGGTACTTCTGTAGACGACTGTTTGGCTTTTCGGGGATGGTGTATTCGATGAGTTCTTCGTTTAATAGCTCCTTTATGTATTTATTGAGTTTACCGGATATACGTTTGTGTCCCAGTTTTGATGCTATTTCCGACCTGGATAACGGTGACGATTTGAGTATTAGCAGGATTCTTTCTTTCATCGGAGCGGTTTTTGACTCTAGCCCCGACTCTAGCCCCGACTCTTGCCCCGACTCTAGCCCCGACTCTTGCCCGACGGTCACCGGGATTGCTGCAGGGTGGAACGTGACGACTACGGATCCACTCTGTTCCTGCCATTCAGGATCCGGGTTTTTGTTGTCGCGGCACCAGTCGATAATGTTGAGTGTTCCCGTTCCCCATTTTTCAATAATACCGGCACGATAGAAAACATTTGCCACGAGTGGATTCCAGGGTTTGGACTCATGCGGTTGTATGAGTTTTTCAGGAGTAATTCCAAAATGCAATGCACCTGTATTCACAATCTCAAGATGATCATCATACATGGCAACGGACACTGCGCCGCCGGGAATGGTGTAGTCACGGTGGCAGATTGCGTTTGCGATGGCTTCACGGGTTGCCTTTGGCGGATAGTATGGTTGATGCCTCTGAATCGAGCCAGCCGGACAGCAAACTGTGGATACAATGATTCCAGAAGTCCCGGATTTCCGTACAAGGCGACAGCAGCATTGACCAACTTCCCTTTGATAATCAACCCCAGCCCGAGAAGGATCGAATTTATGTCGCGGCGTTTAGGTGAGTCCATCCTGCCTGCCATGACAGCATTATCCAGTGTCAGTTGAATTTCTTCTTCATCGAGATCACTGAGAGTCACCTCCCCGGGAACGGGTTGATTTTCCCAGCGCCTGGTGGCATGCATTCGCTCGATTAATCGGTTCTCGAACTCTTCCCGGGGCATGATGATGGTAGAAGATCCGTGTCTCAAGTATGCTCTCCCATCGTACAGGAATGGGCCATCGTTATTAGTCACATGGATCACAATAACACCGGTCCGATCTGACATATCGATGACCTCAACGACCGGGAAAGCGGGTGGATCGATCTTTCTCAGTTCCGAATTGATGTCATCCAGTGTGCCGGACGATACCTCCTGCCCGATGATTTTGCCTCTGTCGGTTACTCCGAACGCCACGGTTCCACCTTCACCGTTCAACATGGCGCAGACCGTTTTGATGGCAGCGACACGTTGTCCGGTGCTTTTCTTCAGTTCGAGGACTTCGGATTCCCCGGCTTTTACCAGCTGTTTAATATCATCTAAGTTCATCATTCACCTCATTTACCTTCCTATCCTGGTTCGCAAAGGATAGTCATTGATTCCCGTAATGAGCGGGTCGTAGGTTCGAATCCTGTCATTGGCTTTAATGAAATCAAGGGTTTGTGTCTGTTGAGGGATTGGTGTGTTTGGGTGCCGTCATACTGCCGTCACAGGCGCGTGGTTTTCCGATACTGCGCTTCCAACCGTTCATAGTCAAGTGCCCATGCCTTCTCATGACTTGAATTACGACAGCCAATATCAATCCCGTTGCAAGCAAGGCTCCAAACATCTCCATCTCGGTCAGAAAGTATGACGCCTCTCCGTCGGACGATATGAACCAGTGCAAATACCGTGGTGGTGCTGGAACGCCTTTATACATCCAAAGTCGCCACCATACTATCGCTGCAGTGTAAGCACCGGCAATCAGGCCAGTTATGCAAAGTATGCGGTTAATGGTCTTCATCTACATGTTCCCTTTCAGACTGTATTTTATCTCGAAGGCTTCCACTTTACTGATTACCTTTTTGATTCTACATCCCTACGAAATAGACCATCGGACTCGGCAGAACCACCAGTGTTAATACCACGAGTAAAATAAGGATGATGAATCCGGTGATCTGGCGCCTGGAACAGAACCATGGGAGCAGCAGTTTTGCTAACCACCCAGACAAGGTGAAACTCAGAACAAACCCGAGGATGAATCCCACCCTGCGAATTGTGACTGTATCGTGGATGGAAGCGAAGCCAAAGAGCATGCCGAGGGACAGAAAGAAACCGGCGATCAGACCCAGGTTCCAGGCCATGAGGACGGCGGTGGTTACCGCGATCCATCTGGGTGTCTGCTCAGTTGTCACCAGAAACATCCTTTTCATTGCGTGAGAATCTCTGCCAGAGCATGACCCCGGAAAACCAGTGGATACCGCCTGTATCGATCAAAATCAGTACGATGGCTGTGATCAGCAGCCAGGTCGGCTGCCAGAACTTGATCAGGGAGATTGCCACCATGAGGGAACCGAACATCGGGATGCCGGATGCCCATTTATATTCCTCCTTCTTCCCGCCGCGCAGCCTGTGGATTGGATACCGCAGAACCGACAGGTAGAAGTTCAGGAGGCAGATCAGGCCACCAGTCACGAGTAGGATCATCATCATCCAGTTCATCGACTTCAATACTGGGCGATGGCAATGATCTTGTCAACATGGATACATGGTGATGATCTGATCGAGAAGGGACAAAAAAGCCACCCCGGAAGCAGCTATTGTACTCCCGGGATGGCACAGTCAACTCATTGAAGTGGAATCCGCTGTGAAAGGTTCCACGTAGTCGTCAGGCGTATTGTCGGTGCGATCGCCTCACGGTCTCCTCACTGGTGCTGGCAGAGGTGTTCCGTTCAAGCCAGACCTCCACATCGATTTTCCGATAGAAGACACGGCTCTTGGCCCCCCCGAACCGGATGTACTGGGGGCCACGTCCCTGGGATCGCCAGATCCTCAGGGTCTGCGGTTGAAGTCCCAGCATATCCGCTAGATTTCTTGTCGACATTACTTCGTTACTCATAATTACCTCCTGGTAATTCTCAGGTGTATTTTCTGGCCGGGACTTCCGGAAAAATGCCTACAAATCCGGCAAGATACAGGATAGCGACCGTGGTTTTCGTCAGTTTTTCCGTTAGTTACAGATGCCACCAGAGCGCAGCCTTTAAGCTTGTCCCCTGTTACCTTAGGTCATTCTAACCACGTTTCATAAGGTCCCTTCAAATCCACACCCCGCGAGGTAGCGGATACTCCTGGCTGTACCTACAGCGGATCCACACAACTCCCCGTCCCCATAACGACCGCGAAAATAGCCTGGGCGTCCCCAGCAGTAATATTGCCGTCACCAGTGCAGTCAGCAGCGCAGCTCTCCCTGTAATTGGGCGAATAAAGGCCGACAACAATGTAAAATGCCAGTTGGGCATCCCTTGCGGTGATGGCGCCGTCAGTGTTGACATCACCGTGATGCAGACATTGCGGTGTTGGTGTGCTAACCGGCGTGTCTATCCAGTCGAGGTAATCCACATCGTCAGAAACCTGGTCGCCGGGGGGATTGACGTTGCCGTCATCCAGGCAGTCATCCACGGCAAAGGAGCTATCGTGTGGTCCATATTCGTCACCCCACCAGTTGTATTGGGCATTGATACATGTTTCGGCGGTTTCATTCAATACACCGTAATTGGGATTGCCGAATATACAGTTGCCGTAGCCGGAACTACCGCCGACCACAGGCATCGCATTCCCGGTAACATGGATACCTCCCGGGTTTTCCGTGCAAACGGAACGGGTGATTTGGGGGGCTGTCAGGCTGTCCGTTATGTAAAGCCCATAGATCGTGTTGTTCCTGATGGTGCAGGCATCAATCACCGGACTGGCGGAAGAACTGCAGTACATGCCCGCTCCGTCATTTTCCTTGAACAGGCAGTGGTAAAACTCCGGTGACACACTGTGGCAGTGCACGCCGCTGCTGCCCCCCGTGCCTGCATACTCCACGATGGCATGATGGAGAATACAGAAATCATCCTCCGAATTTTCTGTAAAGGTTATTCCTCCCCATGTACCCGGCGCCGGTTCGAGTTCATCATTGCATGTAAACAGAACTTCACTCCCGGGAAGACCATTCACCATGAGACCGCCCATTTCAGGTGCGGCTGAGTAACCTACGCTAAGATCCGTAAAATCGCTGAACTGAAGCTCCACGCCGTGTTCAATGGTCAACACCGCTGGATCACCTATGGGTCCCCGAATGGATAGACTCCCGCTGATAAACAGTGGGATGGCATTCTCTGTCCAAGTACTGTCTTCGGAGATAATTTCACTCTCCACGTATATTTTGTCGATTAGATTACCGTCATAAGCGTTTATTCCCTGAATCTGACCCACATGCCCGGCGAATACATGGACAGCGTAGTTGTTGTTGTAGTCCAAAACATTGTCTATCAAAAGGGGCATGGCCAGCATGGATTCCACATTAATGCCGTATCCGTTGTTCGCATATATCCGGCATCCGGAAACAACCGGCAGGGAATTTCCGCCGATACAGCAACCGGAGGATCCGTTTCCATATATGACACAGTCATAAAGCTCCGGTGAACTGTCGTCGCTTTCGAACCCGCAGCCTGTATTATGGTCCAGGATGCAGCCGGTAAGCACCGGCTGGGCGTCTCCACTGCAGTATACACCTGGACCATCCCCATCGCGCGAGGTGCAATTGTTCAGAACCGGCGATGAACTGTTGCACATAATATTGTATATGCCGTCCCTGCCTCCGTACTCGATCAGGCAATGGTTCAGTTCCGAAAGAGTGTCGTCCGCATAATCGGCAAAGGTGATGCCATACCAGAATGCAGGTGATGGATACTGTGAATCTATCGTTATTTCAACCGGTTCCTCCTGAGTGCCGTCAACGATCAATGCCCCCGGCAGGTTGGGATCGGCGTCATCACCCACGGTGAACCGACCCATAGGTCCCATGTAGAGCGTCAAACCAGCTTCAATGGTGAGGGTTGTGACGTTGTCAACGCCATCCTGCCCCTGGACAATGACATGCTCCTCCACTCGATAGCCAATACCATGGTTTTTCCAGCTGGTATCTGTGTCAATGGTATCCCCCCTGACCATGATGAGAGGCGTATCGCACTGACTGTATATGTTTCCTGAGAACCGGTGCATTTGACCGGCATAACAATAAAGGGGATAGCTGTCATTTTTATGGAATAGGCAGTCCGTAAGAACAGGCGCACAGGCTGCACTACCCATCATCACACCGCAACCGTTGTTTTCCACCATGGAACAGTAGACCAATACAGGCGCGGCTCCGGCATCGATTTTAACACCGGCAATACTGCCGAATCTGAATGTGCAATATGCAAACCCGGGGGAACACCCCTCGATGACAACGTTTTCACCGTATTCAACAGTGCAGTAGGACATCTGATTGGTCGTGGATGCCTTGGATGTAAAATGGATACCGTCATGAAATCCCTCCACCGCATCCGTGCCGGTAAACAGGATGGGCAGCTGTTCGGTTCCAACCGCCCGCAGTGAGCCCGGATCGATGGGATCAGGCCCTCCGATAATCAAACAGCAATCTGCTTCAAAATATATGGTGACACCGGCATCGATGGATAGGGTCGCATAGTTGCGCACGGTAACATCCGCAGTGATCAGGTAGATGCCGCATCCCGGTGATGATAAACCCCAGGTAATATCGGAAGTGATATCCGATGATATTTCGTAGGGGGTGCACGTAGTGGTGGGTTCGGGCGTGGGTGTATCGAAGGGGGTGGGTGTATCTGTCATGGTCGAAGAGGGCTCCGGGGTGGGCGTCAGGGTGGGCGTCAGAGTGGGCGTGTATGTGGGAAGCGGTGTGGGGGAGTCTACTGGCATAAGTGCCCAGTTTCTGTAGTCCACATCGTCACTAACGCCTTCTCCGGATTCGTTGTCGTTACCGTCGTCCATGCAGTCATCGGCGAAAAATTGGTCATCATCCGGACCTCCGGCATCGCCCCACCAGTTGTACAGGGCATACAAACATGTCGACGCCGTGGTGTTTCTCACAGCCATTCCCGAGTTCGCATAAAAATTGTTGCCTTGCCCCTCATCGCCACCAATAATGGGTTCTGCCTCCGAATCCGCCACGATCCCATAGGTTTGGAAGTTCAGGCTTGATCCTGAAATCCAGGGATCTGTGCCGGCGCCGGAGCTGTGAATACCAAAATTGGTATTGTTCTCGATCACACAGCCTGAAACAGACGGGCAGGCTCCTGCTGTACAATGGATGCCATTCCCGTCATTCAATCGAATAGTGCAGTGCTGAAACGCCGGGGAACTTCCCTGGCAGAGCACCGCGTCAGCCGCACCATATCCGGCGTATTCGATAACGGCATGCCGGATGATGCACTGGTCGGCCCGGGCGAATTCCAGAAAAGAAATCCCCTTCCATTCCCCGGGATTCAAAGTATATTCGTCATTTTGCGTAAACAGCACAGGATTTCCCGGTGTGCCATGCACCATGAGGCCTCCTGGAGCCAACAGACTGCTGCTTCCCACCACAAGCTCGTAGTATCGGTCGAACTGCATCTCCACACCCGCATGAATGGTCAACACCGCCGGCACGGCATCCACACCCTCTATGGTCACATCGCCGTTGATCAGGTAGGGTATTCCGGCGTCACGCCAGACTGTATCTCCGGATATGGTGTCAGCATTCACTTCTATTTTCTGATACAGGTTTCCGGTGTATGTGTTGTCATGGATGTCGGTCAAATCGCCGGCATAACAGGAGATGGGGAAATTGTTGTTATTTGTGATCAGGCAGTCTCGAATGGCCGGGTCAGGATAGTGCATGTCCATATGAACGCCGTGGTTACCGTTTGCTGTTATCTGGCAATCGACGATATTCGGGTTGGCCAGGCCGGTCACCAGGATGCCGTCATCAGTGTTACCGTTGATGATAGACTGGAAAATGTAGGGTGATCCTGATTCACAATATATTCCGTACCGGGAGTTTGTTAGGAACGAGCTGTCGATTATCGTGGGTGACCCGGAGATGAAGATGGCGTCGTTGCCGGAGTGCCGGGCGATGGTATTCTTGATGATGGGGGAGCTGCCATCGCATTTAATACTCGGGTGATTAGAGTAACCGCCGTACTCGACGATGCAATGGATCAGCCGGGACGGAGTGTGCTCTTTTATTTGTACAAGGAATATCCCCCGCCAGTCCCCTGGAGCCTGTGGCGCTGAATTGGACGTAAACGTGATAGGTGATCCAGCTGTGCCTGTGGCGTTCAAAATGCCGGATTTTTCTGGATCGAAGGAGCTTCCGACGTATAAATAAGAATCCGGTTCAAACGCGAGTGTTGTACCGGGTGACAGCCTCAACGTTGTGATTTCGTCCGGGCCGGATTCTCCCTTCACATTAACGATACCGTCTATCACATAGGGTATTCCTGGATTTTCCCACTCTGCATCGTCAACCACCGTGGCCCCTTTCACACAGATCTGCTGTTTGCCGTTCTGATCGAAAATGTTCCCTCTGATACCATGGATCTGGTCGGCGGGCGCCAAGACGGGATAATCGTTGTTCTGATAAAACGTTGTCCCGGTGACCATGGAGGATGAAGATGAAACGGTATACATGTATATTCCGTAATAATTCTGGCTGATTTCACAATTCACGATCTCTACGGAGGAGTCACTGAGCGCGATGCCACTCAAGTTATTTCCCGTAACCATCGTATCCTCGATATAAGCTGATGATGTATTTTTCATATCTATTCCGTTTACTGAGTGGCCATGAATATGACACGAGATAATATCCGGAGATGCACCGTCTTTGATTTCGATCCCGTACCCTGATCCATCGCGGATTTCACAATGATCCAGGAGGGGAGCACATCCGATGATATGCAGACTATGATAGGCACCGTACCCGGCTTCTTCCAGGATGCAATAGGATAATTCACTGCTGTCAAGGGCTTCGGAACCCAAATACATACCCGGATAAGAAGCCCCGTTATCTGCTGTAAACAGGATTTCCTGTCCAGCAGTACCCTGAGCCAGCAGCCGTCCGTGATCACCAGTGGAAACACCTCCGATGTACAGAGATTTGTACTGGCTGAACCTGATTTCAACGCCCGCTTCAATGGTCAGCGTGGCATTGTTCCGGACCGTGATATCGTCTGTTACGATATAGATCCCGGCTGGATCCGGAAACGACAACCCCCAGACCGTATCCGATGTGATCTCCCCCTGAACCGGCGTGTCACTGGAAACATTCACCGTCATACACAGATACATGGTGATCAGGAGCAATCCCGCTAGTTTCTTCATGATAAATAATCCCCCTTTTTCATCGAGTATTAACATCGAGTAGAACTACTTCCCTTCGGCCGCATAGTCAAAGGGAGGTAGAACCCTCACAGATCCCCGCATGCGAATTTTCCGCACGGGGCTCTTCAAAGTTTGGTTCGGTTCATGCATAACGTTTTCTCCCAAAGCATTTCAGTTCTTGTGTGAACGGGGTGTATAATCGATCAAATTATGAGCAATTATGGTTGAGAACATAGGGAAACACTTTTCATAATTTGTCATCGAAATAGCTCCATTCTCATGTACCCATATTAGTATGGCAGATCGTCATGCTGAGTCAAATGTGCACGGTGATTTTTTATCATTGGCGATATGCGTCGAATAGTATTGGACACGTTCAAAGACCTCCTTTCGTATACTTTCATTTTTGAATTTTCCGAGAAAAAGACATGGCATGAGATATGACTATTCAGGCACGGTATCGGCTTATGATTCAGTTCGTGGGCTGCGATCTCCTCGCCATGAATTTCCCTAAAACCGGCAATGGGATCAAAGATGTATCGGGATGCAAGATCACGTATGGAATGGATATGATGTTTTCGGTTGAAAACGGGATCACGGTATTCCATATCGTCAAACGCTCACACCATTCCCGGTATATGCCAATCGATCCGGCACATCGCATCACTGTGCTAGCAACCAGATAATGAGCAATCGAGATTGAGAAAAAAGGGGTAACACAAACTTAAGTGGTTTTAACCATGAAAGCGGAAGGGAGTGTTACCCATGAGAGCGAAAAAGAAAGAGAGGAGACGGAAAGGACTGCCAAAGGCAGTCCGCAGTGCACTGTTCCCGGGCAGGGGGCGCCTGCATGTCTATCGCTATCCGAAATACGATCTGCACATCACTTCAGAATGGGTTTATCGATTTCTGGACAGAAAAGTATCGTAAAGCGCCTTGTTGATACCCTCAAACTCAATTTCAATCTTCGGTTGCTCCGGGTGGTCGGTCAGCAGGATTGTTCTGAAACGGACAGATTTATCGGATTGATCCGGCAGAAAATGAAACTCTAAACCGTGACGAATTTTGCATCCTTCCTTGATCCCGGTCACCGTCAATCTGTCGGAAGGTGATTCAAACCCAGTGATATTGAATGGGTGGTTATCAACGGAATATACGGAGGTATATCGGGTGACGAAATCCCCGGGTTCCAACACTCCCAGATGAATTTTTCCCCGTTCTACAACTAATGGTCCCCGGATTCTCCCGGCTATAGACACTTGCAGATCAGGGATCTCAGGATTATCCGATGTGAAAATCAGAGATGTCTGAAATCGTCCGATCTCGAGTTTGTCGGGATCAAGGATTATTTTGAGGACAGGTCCATCTTCCTCCCATTCCATTTTATCGAGCCATTCCCATATGAATGCGTGTGTCAGGGCTTCATCCTCGATTGAAATGTGTGCGGCGGGCATTGCATAAGCCAGGTTCCCCTTTATCTGAAGGTTTTGACTCACAGGTGGTGTTGAACTGTAAATTTTCATCGAGTGAAACGATAACCGTCTGGGTTTCGTATCAAAGAGGAATTCAATACAGGCATCATATTTTATCCATAAATCAGGGTTTCGGATATCATTGGAGGAGAGTCCTAACTTAGTGGCAGAACACCCACTGGTCTTCGTGAATTTCAATGTAACATCAACGAATCCTTCCTGCCCGGGAAGTAGGATCTGCGGATAGACAGAAACCTTTTTGATATAACTTCAGCCTGGATTGAATTTAGGTTTACCCATCTCAAGGTTACCGGTCCCTGTGTTCCGGAAGGTGAATGAGTGTGTCATTTCTGAGGGTGCCAGGATTGTTCCCAGATCAAAATGCCGTTTGTTTACAGTGATTTGCGGACCCAGTCGCATCGCTGAAGCAGCACCGGTCTTCATCACTACATGCGTGTCGTTTTGTCCGGGAGTGATTTGCGGAGCCTGCGAAGCAGCATTGGTCTTCATCACTACATGCGCGTCGTTTTGTCCGGGAGCGATCAGTTCCGGATTGGCAGACCAAAATACCATCCATGCAATACTGATAATAATGAATACGAAGAATACTACTTTCATTTAAATTCCATCCGGTCCAACCTCTGTTCAAAATTCCTTTTTTAATTACACCCAAGGACGTGAGAATGTTCCAAATCAGGGATTTCCTCCAATAGCCGTTCGAAGTAGTCTTCACCCAGGAAGACGCCATTCTCCATAGGTTTCCGGTTCAGCACATAACCCTTGATGGCAAACTCTCGCAGAACACTTGTTGTCCACTGTCGAAACTGGGTGGCACGTCGGGAGTTAACCCGATACCCCACTGAGATGACGGCATCGAGATTGAAATAATTGAGGTTGCGGGTGACTTCCCGGCTGCCCTCTCCACCGCTCTGTGAGGTGAATATCAAGAACTCTGCCGTTGAATTGCGGATCAAGTGTTTTTTGCCATCTGTTCTAGTCATAACTCACTGGCTCTGTTCAAGATGACATCGAAGTTTGAGCATGCGAAACTCATTGAGTAAGTTTGCGGTTATTTCCTGAAAAATTTAACGTCATGCACAAAATCCGGTGAAATTAGTCACCTCTCTATCGACTGCAGCGGCAGTTAACGTTCAGACTACGCAGCACAGAAAAAGGAGTTAATAATGATTCAGAGAAAACAGATTATCATGATAGCAGCCATCATCACATTATGCATGGTATCGAATTTCAGCTGTTCGGCGGCGATCTTTCGCGTGCCGTCGGAACATCCCACTATCGGTGCGGGTATCTCGGCAGCGTCCGCCGGGGACACGGTGCTTGTGGCGGATGGGACGTATACGGGACCCGGGAATAAAGCTTTGATCTTTTCGGCCAAGACCGTGATGTCGGAGAACGGTCCGCAGAGCTGTATCATTGATTGTGAGGGAAACGGACGCGGTTTCACATTCGACAGTTGCAACCGTAATACAAGTCTTCAGGGGTTCTGGATTAAAAATGGCAGAGTCCAATCTGAAGGCTATGAAGACATTGGCAGTGGGATTTCCTGTTATGATGCGTCGCCAACGATCATGGATTGTATCATTACCGGCTGCAGGACATATGATGATGATTGGGCAGGCGCCGTCTCCAGTTATGAAGGAAGTCCGGAGTTGATTAACTGCCTGATTGTAAACAACGGTGACAATGGCATTTGCGGCGTGTTCAGCTATACGAAACTTAAAAATTGCACCGTTGCGGATAACGGTGAATACGGCGCATGGCTTTATTTCGAAACAGGGATGAGCCTGACTAACAGCATCATGCGCGGTGGGATGGCCTATTGTGAGTCATGGGCAATCGATTCAATTAACTCCACAACGTCCGACCCAAACTTTGCATCAGGTCCATATGGAGACTATTACTTGAGTTCCAGCAGTTCATGTGTGGATGGCGGCAGGGACCTTAGCTCGGAAATATGCATTAGAGGCATGTGCCTGGACAGTTTGACGACCCAGCAGAATCAAACTCCGGATCAGGGAATCGTCGATATCGGATTCCATTACCGAGTATCGGAATCTTATGAAACGCCCACGCCGACACAAACGCCCACGCCGACAACGACAGCGACACCAAACCCCGAACCGTTTGAAGGTGTGGAAATGATTCTGAACAAGGCGATTTACACGGCCGGCGATGCGTTCAAACTCCGGGCGTTTTACGGAAGCGGCGAACGGGACGCGTCAGCACATCTCTACATCCTTCTGGAAGCAGGCGACATCTTTCTGTTCTGGCCTGAATGGACGGGTGAACCGATGTTTGAGACCGTTGAAATGACGGCGAATGATCCCAGTTACCGGTTTATCCTGGATTTCACATGGCCGGAGGGCGATTACGGGTCTGTTGACGGTCTGAGGTTCTGGGGCGCTCTGATTGAACCGGACGCCATGCAGGTTATGGGCCGGATTGGAATGGTTGAGTTCGGGTACCGTTAAAGAATTTTGTCTCCAATGGAATTATCGAAAGAAATGCAATGGGAACGTTATCCAGGTACGATTTGACGACGCGTTCGAGCGAATCCGGAGTCTATTTGAGTGGTTTTCAGAGCATCGTAGAGACTGAAAATCATTGTCTGAAAAGTGTTGTATCGGATTCAGAGAGAGGGGTTAGTCTCGACCTTAGAATCTTCTTATCAGTGCAATACTTATTAAAAGCAATAAAATAAAAATCCCCAATTGACTTAAGGTAGGTGTATAATAATGTTTGTCAAATTTAGCCAGAAATATATCGGAACCACCAGCGCTTATCAAAGGACCCGATCCGAAATTTATTGAACCTGCGAAAACGCCCAATAGAATAATATTATTAAGATTGTCACAAGCTAAGCTAATTCCACCCTGATAATCGGAATCTCCGTATTGATTGCTCCAAACATGTGTCCCCATGCTATCAAATTTTGCTAAAAATACATCGCAGGCACCTGTACTCATTAGCGGATTATTTCCGAAATTCAGGGGACCGAAAAATAATCCTGTGATAATTATACTGTCTGAGCTGTCAACATAAATACCGTAAGAAACCTCATCGCTCCAATCTCCGTACCTCGAACTCCAAATGCAATTTCCCATACTGTCAAATTTTACAAGGTAAATATCATAACTTCCATCAGTGCTCGTAAGGGGATCACCACCAAAATCAACTGTGCCAACAAATTCTCCAGTTATTATTATATTTTCTGAACTGTCGACCGCCATAATTCTGCATTTCTGTGAACTCGAATCGCCAAACTTTTTGCTCCAGAGATGGTTCCCCGATGCATCAAATGTTGCCAGAAATATATCAGTTCCTCCTGAACTTGTAAGAACTCCACCGCCAAAATCGACACTTCCGTCGAATCCACCCGTCATATAAACGTGACCTACACTATCTGTGACAACGCATAATCCTTCTTGGGAACTCGACTCACCAAAACTATGACTCCATTGATGATTTCCTGTTGCATCAAATTTTGCTAAGAAAATATCATAACCACCAGCGCTTGTCAGAGGGCTCCCGCCAAAATCAACCATATACTGAAAATGTCCTGTTATTAGTATATTATCAAAAATATCAACTGCAATACTGTATCCTTTTTGAGAATCCAGATCGCCAAATTTCTTACTCCATATGTGATTTCCAGAAGAATCAAACTTGGCGAGAAAGATGTCAGCTGGGTCTGCACTGATAAGAGATCCGCCACCCAAATCGATTGTTCCATCAAAGTATCCAACAATAATGATGTTGTTTAGACTGTCAATAGCGAGGCCTGTTCCATTTTGATCCGACGAATCGCCAAATGATTTACTCCATTGATGATTTCCAGAAGTGTCAAATTTTGCAAGGTACACATCCGTTGTACCTGCACTTGTCAAGTTACCACCACCAAAATCAATGATACCCTCGAAACTTCCTGTGATTATTGCATTGTTCAAGCTATCGACGACAACAAAGTTCCCAGATTGATCCTGGAGATCACCAAAACCGTTGCTCCATGCGTGAGTAAATTCTTGTGCATGAGTATTTGGGTTAATACTTAAAAACAAACTAACACATATCAATATTGACCAGATTTTGAGAAGCGGTTGAAGTGTCCGTACGAAGTCTCGTACAGAGTTTCGTTTTCCTGATTTTTTCATCAATCACCTCCCAAATGTCATTCAAGAAATAAAATAAAATTTTGTTTGCCAAATGTCAAACAACAGCGTTCATCTTCCGTTCATCTATATAATCACTACTCATGTGTGGGTAACTACCTCTTCAAATAATCGTGCAATACCTCAACGTAATGCAATGTAACTTATGAAAAATGCAGGACCGGAATCAGGCAGACAAAAAATCGTACGGTGTATCCGGAGCCGTGATTGAAATCGCCGCGGCATCGTTTCTACTCAAAGTTGATGACATAATCTTGACGTTTCCGCCAACCGGCTCACACCTGGAACTTGGGCGCTTCGGGTTTTTCCTCCACGGGTTCAGACTGTTCAGGATTGATTGATTCGATCCGGCAGCCCTCCAGAACGAAATCAATGAGCAGCCGTTCCGGTTCCAGCATCATTTCGAGTTCTTCCATCAATCTGTAATTCTCGTAACCGGGCTGTGAGCTTAAACTGCCGGAATCCATGTGCCGGGACCGCGTGATTTTCCCATTGACACAGACAATCTGCCCGATATCGATTTTCGAGAGGCGGAATGCCTGGCTCCCGGGCAGAAACGCCTCCACTGCCATGGGGTTTTCCGAGAGATTTCCCGGTCCGCGGGTGATCAGGTTAATCCGGTACCGCTTCCTTCCGGGCACAATCCCGGTCACTTCGCCACATAACGTAATGCGCCGGTTTTTCACGACGGTTTTCCACCGGTAATTCCGCCGCACCGGATTACTGTCTTCCATTATATCCAGTATCTTTTTCCAGAACTCCTGAGGTGATTTCTGCCGGTTTTCCGTTTCAGGTACTGGGGACGACGGGGTGGGGACCGGTGGTTTCTCGCCGCACTCCCCGGGTGTGATTTTTTCCACTTGCGAGTGATTGATTCGCTGGACCCGGGTGTCACCCACGTAGTGGTACACAATGTACCGATTCCCGTAAACTTCCTCCACTTCATACTGAATGCCGGGAATAACCGTCCCGTTCACCAGGTGCAGATCATGACATTGGGTCGCACAGACGACTCTACCTGAAAATAATAAGAAGACAGCGATATAGTAGATCCAGCTTCGCATCATGACTCCATTTAATTGGCCCAGCACCCTTTAAGAGTGCAAATACCACGGTGAAATGTCAAGGACTGCATTCTTTCCTCATATCCATCCGAACGTCCATGGTGACATCACCATGGTTGTAACTTCACGAAGGCACGAACCCACTCTCTCTCATCTATCCCCCGGTATCATCACGCAATTTCCATTATTATACCATACCGAAGCCGCATGTGAAATTATCAGTTCAACTGATGATGCTGTCGGCATTAAGGGTTATTTTGAGGACAGGTCCATCTTCCTCCCATTCCGTTTTATCGAGTCATTCCCATGTGAATGTAAAAATATTTGTGATACTCAATACCGGTCCGCTATAATCTCACTTCAGGTTTCACAGAATTTGATATCGATGTGGTTTTAATCGCTGAATCATGATGCAAAAGGGGGAGTTCAATGAAGGATTCAATTCGAGGTTTTTTGATTATACTGCTGGGGGTGGTCATGACGGGAACGATGGTCATGCCGGCATTCGCCGCCAATGAACCCAATGTTCCGATTCCATCCGCTCTAAATTATCAGGGAATTCTGACGGATGACACCGGTGCACCGGTGAACGGTACTGTGGGAATTGTATTCACCATCTTTGACAGTCCTGACGGGAAATCCCAGATTTGGGCCGAAACACATCCGGCCGTTGAGGTGACCGACGGGCTGTTCAATGTGCAGTTGGGAAGTGTCTCACCACTGGTGGGTTTGACAGCCCTTGTATTCCAGGGGGAACGGTACCTCACCATGGATGTGGAAACCACCGGGAAGATGATGCCCCTGCAATGGATGACCAGCGTCGCATATGCGCTCCGGACCGACGAGGCCAACAACGCTAACACCCTGGACTATTTTGATTCCGACGACTTCGCGCGACTGAACTTCGCCAATGTTTTCACCCAGGTGGTCACATGCAGCAGCGGATTAAATGTCACCGGGACCGTCAACGCCACGGCGTTTGCAGGTGACGGCAGCGGTCTGACCAACGTACCGGGAGACAACCTGGGCAGCCACGCCGCCACTCAGAATATCGAACTGGGCAGCCACTACCTCTCCGGGGACGGCAGTGATGAGGGTCTGGTTGTGGATGCGGACGGAAAAGTCGGGATCGGTTCCCCGACTGACCCGGAATCTGAACTCAAAGTGTACACCGATACCGACAAGTACGGAATCTATGGACAAAACGCATCGGATCAGGCATTCAGATATGGCGTTTATGGGCGGGTTACCGGAAACAATACGATGACCAGCTGCGGTGTTCTGGGGTCCAGCACGAGCACTACCGGCAACAACTTTGGCGTAAGCGGCAGTGTCACGGCTGCATCAACAGGTATAAATTACGGCGTGTACGGCTGGGCAACCAACAGCGGGGCCGGAAACGCATACTCCGGCTATTTCAACGGAAACGTCTACGTGTCGGACCTCATGAGTGTCGGATCCGATCCCACGGAAGACAGTATGTTCAATGTTGAATCCGTCAGCAGCGAATACGCCGCATATTGTATTAACTCACGACCCTCCGGTTCGCGGTACGGTGTGTTCGGCGGCGCACTGGGCGACAATTCATACAAAAGCTACGGTCTCTATGGTGTTGCAGAAAGCTCACTCAACGACAATTACGGTGTCTACGGAAAAGCGATCACCCCGTCTGACGGTGAAAACTACGCCGTTTACGGATCGGCGCAGAACTCCGGATCAGGTGATGCATATGCCGGATATTTCAACGGCGATGTCACCATCACCGGTGAACTGAACAAAGATGAAGATCTCTGGATCGCAAATAAATATGATCTCTCTGTAGCCATCGGAACGGATTTTGATTCCGAGTGTCGGTTGAAAGTCTTTACCAATGCGCATAAACATGGCGTGTTTGTGATTAACGAGACTAATCTTGCAGATACTATAATGGGCCTAACCGTCTCTGTAAATGACAGTGATTCCACACATGAGCGCTGGGGTTTGAACGCCGTGGCAACAAATACCAGCGGCATCAGTAAAGCCATTCGCGCCTTCAACTATAGCGCGTCCACAGGCACAAACTATGCCCTCTACGCCTATTCCCACAACACGGGAACGGGAGATGCGTATGCCGGGTATTTCGACGGAAATGTCGATATCAACGGCGATTTCGATATGCACGGTTATTCGACCTTCAATGGCACAGTCAATGTCCTGGGTCAACTGTATAAGAGCAGCGGAAGCTTCCGGATCGACCACCCACTGGATCCGGAAAATAAATACCTCCTTCACTCCTTTGTGGAATCTCCGGACATGATGAACGTCTATAACGGTAATGTTGTGCTGGATGAAAACGGCGAAGCAGTGGTGGAACTGCCGGAATGGTTCGAAACCCTCAACCGGGAATTCCGGTACCAACTCACGTGTATCGGTGGATTCGCACCGGTCTATATCGCCGAGGAAATCTCCGGGAATCAGTTTAAAATTGCCGGAGGCGGATCGGGATTGAAAGTCTCCTGGCAGGTCACGGGGATCCGGCACGATCCCTGGGCGGAAGAGCACCGGATTCCCGTGGAGGCAGACAAACCGGAAGATGAAAAAGGCACCTATCTCCACCCGGAACTCTACGACACTCTTGAATCACCCGGGATATGATCAATGGCGTGATAAAATAATCCTGTCAGTAGAAATGTGCAGGGTCATCACAGGGGAGACCGGGGAATCTCTTCGAGACATTCATTATCAACGAGTTCCTGAAATACAACTACAATTGCGGGGAGAGATATGAGCTTTTTTTCTGGAGAGACAATCACCGGAAAGAACTCGATTTGATCATTGATTTTGGTCTGGAACAGTACGGGGTTGAAATAAAGTCGAGCAAAACAATCCAGGAAAAACATTTTAATGGTCTGAAATACTGGATGAATCTGACTGGGAAAAAAGCAGAATCGATGTACCTCATATATAGCGGTAACGCGGATTTAAAAAGAAATAATTTTAATGTTGTCGGTTGGGATAACGTGTTTGGCGGTGATATTAAAAAAACGTTTCAAAACGGCGCTGAAATTCGAATCGCCCACAAGTGGCTCTCTGAGTTGAAGTTATGACAATCAGCGTTTCCCGGATTTCCGTTTCCGTCTCTTTTTCTTCCGATCGCCTTCCCACTGTTCGTGTTCTTCCATCATCTCTTCCAGGTTGAGATCTGTCTGGCGAGGTTTGACGATTTCTCTATAATCTTTTTTATAGAGTTTTATGACTTCAATCTCTTTCTGGATGAGCTGCTGGATTTCCTCAAGAAGATCGCGTTCCTCTCTGCTGCAAAACGTGATGGCTTCTCCCAGCTTGACACCCCGGCCGGTCCGTCCAATCCGGTGGACATAATTTTCGGGATTATCCGGCAGATCATAGTTGATGACATAATCCACATCCGGTACATCGATTCCGCGTGCGCTGACGTCTGTGGCGATCATAATCCTACAGAGACCCTCTTTGAATTGTTTCATCACACGCGTTCGGTCGATTTGTGTTTTGTCCCGGTGAATCGTTTCGGTCTCGATATCCACCCGGGTCATGGCTTTTGCCACGCGTTCCGCCCGGACCCTTGTTCTGACGAAGACCAGAATCTTGCTTTCAGGATTCTCCTTGATAAATTTTTCAAGAAAGAACCGTTTCACATCCTTTTCCACAAACATGACGTAATGTGTGACATTCCGTGAAACCGGATCTTCCGGAGCAATCTGAATGCGAATGGCATCGCTTTTGACCTGTGAGAATGCGAGTTTTTTAATCTCCTTGTCGATGGTGGCGGAGAAGAAGAGTGTCTGATGTCGCCGGGTGAGTTTCCGTTTCACCGCCATGATGTCATTGATAAATCCGAGACCCAGCATATGGTCCGCTTCATCGAGAACGAGTGTTCTGATGTGTGAGAGATCAATGAAATTCTGGCTGATCAGGTCAAACATACGTCCGGGCGTCGCAATCAGGACATCGATCCCGTCCTGAAGTTTTTTTATCTGAGGATCCTGTTCAACACCGCCGAACAGCGCGAATGGTTTGACCTTGGTGTGCCGGGCAAGTTTTTCAAAAACCTCCCCGATCTGGATGGCCAGTTCACGTGTGGGGACCAGGATGATGCATTTGATTCCCTGGGACCGTTTGCTGCTCTTGGCAGTGTGGATCATGTGGATAATCGGGATCGCAAATGCGGCTGTCTTTCCGGTCCCGGTCTGAGCGATGGCCAGGACATCCTCACCTTTCAAGACGGAGGGAATACTCTTGAATTGTATGTTCGTGGGCCGCTTGAACCCCATCAGTTCAAGATTTTTCTTGATTGCTTCTGAAATGTAGTATTTTTCGAATTTCATCGATCAGTTCCGTCCTCAACACGCGATGTGACCATATTCACCGTCGGAAATCAAGGCGGTCATTGTGGTTACCAGCCCGGACGGGATGCGGTCTAACCGACGTAATAAGTCTCGTCATGCTCGCGTACGCGGGCATTTCACGTAAGCAGTACCATTCAATGAGATCTCCCGAATAAATTAGATTGAAATCCGGGATCGAAACCGGGATAATAGCGACCATAAATTTGATTGATCATCGTTTTTTTGGGTTTTCTTAGTTTAAAGTGAATTTTCAAGAGGGGTTATTATGAAAAAGTATATGTGGATTGCACTGTTTTGTCTTATGTCAACGTGTCTGATTGTTCCTGATGGGCAGGCTGTGTACTATGGGATGAACTATCAGGGACATGTTAATGTAACGGATGTGCCCTTTACAGGTGATGGACAATTTATGTTTGCCCTTATTAAGGGCAGTTCATCCGCATATCTCTGGTCCAATGACGGCAATTACCCACCGACGACGGGCGTGCCTGTTTCTGTGGACAACGGACTATTCGATGTGATCCTGGGGGATCCGCCCATGGAATCGCTTATTATGTCCAGCATACCCGATGACATCTTGTTGCGGATTTGGTTTGATGACGGTACATCCGGATTTCAACTGTTGGCGCCGGATCAGCAGATCACATCAACCATATTTGCATTAAAAGCTTTTGATGCTGTCAACGCCGATTGGGCGTATCAGGCGTCCACATGCAGTACAGCTACTGATGCTGATACGGTGGATGGGCAGCACGCATCGGAATTTGCAGCCGGTTCACATGAACACTGGGGTGAAACCTGGTCCGGTACCGGCACCGGACTGATCCTCGAAGCATCAACAACGGGACTCAGCGGATCAGGAGATTCCTATGGTGTGCAAGGGACAACAACGACGGGATCCGGCGTGTATGGTTACGCCGACGCAACAACCGGGACAACCTATGGTATCCGGGGTGAGTCTGATTCCACATCCGGAAGAGGTGTTTACGGGTATGCCACTGCCTCGACAGGAACCAACAACGGGGTTTATGGTGAGACTGATTCAATATCCGGTCGAGGTTTGTATGGTTGGGCGACGGCGTCATCCGGTACTAACTATGGGATGTATGGGCGAAGCGATTCCAGCGATGGCCGAGGGGCAAACTGCTGGGCAACCGCCGGTACTGGAACAACATACGGCGTGTACGGTCAGAGTGATTCCACCAGCGGGCGGGGCGTGTTTGGTGTGTCCAGTGCCACCACCGGCACCGTCTATGGTGTTTCCGGCGCATGTTATTCCATATCGGGACGGGGTGTTTATGGCAATGCAAATGCAACTACCGGAACGACCTATGGTGTATACGGACGGAGTTTATCCACATCCGGCCGGGGCGTGTATGGTTACACCAGCACAACATCGGGATTTACCTACGGTGTGGAGGGGGAATCCGCGTCCATCAACGGGCGTGGCGTGTTTGGATCCGCTACTTCCACGTCGGGCACGACCTATGGCGTGAGGGGTGAAAGCCTGTCCACATCGGGCCGCGGTATCTACGGCAAGAATTCTGCCACAACCGGGTACACGTACGGTGTGATCGGCGAAAGCAACTCTACCAGCGGTCGGGGTGTCTACGGAAACGCAACAGCCAGTACAGGAACAACCTACGGTGTCTGGGGTGAAAACAATTCCACCGACGGCCGGGGCGTCTATGGGGAGGCTACGGCATCAACCGGGGATACTCATGGGGTTTACGCATACAATGCTTCTGCTTCGGGAAAGGGCGTCTATGCCTGGGCGGATTCCAACACCGGGACAAATTATGGCGTGTTTGGCCGATGTGATTCGAACGATGGCTCCGGTGTCCTCGGGCATAATTATTTTTCCGGCGCCGGCGTCTCGGCATACAGCTATGACGGCAATCTCATCGAAGCATACGATGGTGATCCGCCCGGCGGTGTTCTCAGGTTCTATATCAACCAGACCGGTACTGCCTATGCTGATGGTGGTCACTCGACGTTCAAACAGACCGGTCTCACAAAAGAAGGCGACCGGGAATGCCGCACACTCACTGCCATTTCCAGTCCGGGCAGCTGGTTTGAGGATTTCGGGTCTGCGGATCTTGTCGGCACTGAAATCAAAGTTGATATCGAACCGGTGTTTGCATCCGTTGTCAATCTGGATGTGGCATACCATGTGTATCTCACGCCGGTGGGCGGATACTGCCCGTTATATGTGGCCGAAAAGACCCCTCACTATTTTGTCGTTCGTTCCGGTGATGAGGGATGCGATTTGAGTTTCGACTATCGTATTGTCGCTAAGCGATTGGGTGATGAGCATAAACGGCTGGAAACAATCGTGATTCCCGTCCCGGAAGAACAGGAGAGACCGCTTCGGAATCGTGTCACCGGAGAATGACAGGATCAAAAATGAAACCGACCCTGAATGAGTTCTCCCGGATACGTCCTGCCCATAATTCAGATGGGTATCACCATCGGTTTTTGTGAGAATATTTTCGGTTTGCCTTATACCGCTATCAACTCCTTCCACCACCGGGGTGTGGAAATGTAAGTCAGACAGCCGGCGCACCTTCCACCTGCCCACGCAAATGCCGGACTTTATCTGCCCGTTCTTCAATGTCCCCGCCGGATCTCAGGGGGGGCCGCTCCCGGCGTACGTACGCGTGGATGCTTTGGATTAGCGTGGCTATTTAATAAGTAAAGGTGTCAACCCCACTGATGGCGGTTCAGATCTCGTTTTTAAGGATTTTGTCGATGATAGTTTCCAGAGATAAATTTTGTATTTTTTTCATAACAGTTTGATCTGTTTCAGCTGGAATATCCATGTTAGTTTTCGACATTATTTTTTTTATTCTGTCTTTGGAATCTCGTGTGAGACCCGGCTGGTGAAACACATATATGATTATCCTGAATCCCAAATATTTCCGAGATTCATCCTCGGAAGTCCAGGTTAGTGCGATACCTGCAATCGCTTCCAGGATACTCTGGAGATGATTCAATTCCTTTGCCTGGATCAATGCATCTTTGAAAAGTTTTGCTGCCGTGTCCATATTCTTCTTTAGTATTTCTACAAAACCCATGTTCAGGAGACACTGTGTCATCCCTTGTTTGTCGCCGATCTGAGTAAAAATCGTCATTCCTTTGTCGATAAATGGTGCAGCGGAATCGGGATCTTCCATGAGAAGGATCAGGCCCCCCAATTTATTTTGTGCTCTGGCCATACCACGACGGTACCCAATATCCGAAAAGGTCCTATAACTATCTTCAAACAATTTTCTGGCTTCCTGATTCACGCCAATTGTTGAGAACACACAGGCCAGACTAATTTGGGATGACGCTTCACCCCACCGGTCACCAATTTCACGCCTGATCTTCAGACTTTCCTGCAAATTCCGTTGAGAAGCACCGAATTCACCGTGTAAATATTCCATATAACCGAGGATCTCCAGAGAGCTTGCTATTCCCATTCTATCTTCGATCTCTTTTCGGATTTTCAGACTTTCGCGTAAACACGTATTCTGGTATTCATGGCGGCCCAATTTTCCAAGGGAAATGCCGAGATCCAATAATACTGACGCGGTTTGTTTTCGATCATCTGTTTTTCTATATAATTCCAAACTTTCTTCATACAGTTGTTTTGCTGCGGGGTTGTACCCCATGAAATTTGAAACTCGACCAAGATGATGTTTCGTTTCAGCAATACCTTTTTTGTGATTTATCTTTTTATATATTTTCAGACTTTCCTCATGGTGATGTTTCGCTTTTGCATTATCACTCATCCGCCGGGTAACAATTCCCAGACCATTTAATGCTCTGGCCTTATCTTTCTGGTTCCCCACCCTTTCAAAGATATCCAGGCTTCTTCTAAACAGTTGATTGGATTTTTCGTATTTGGCGGAATAATAATTAAAAAATCCCCTGCTCAGACATATTTGACCAAGAGAAACTTGATGACGGTTATTTTGTTCGATCTCAGCGTGTTCCATCTCATCCAGTTGTATCGATGCAATTTCAAACAGTTTTTCACCTTCTTGATAGAGAAAGAGTTCAGTGTAATAATGATTCAATCCCGGTATGAATTGATCCAGTAAATCCAATGATCCATCCTGAACGGCAATTATCCACGCGCTTTGAATGTTGACGATTTCCATTGCTATCCGATGAATGAAATCCGTATTTTTACCTTCGGATATCAATTTAAATGTCTGTTCAGTATAATCACCAAAATATTGGCTATACAAATGACGGCTTCGCCCCCTGTCCTCTTCAACTTCCATACGTTTTTCTTCACCGATAAAACTTAGAGATTCAGGGATAAAGAAACGGCCGGAATCCGTCATGGAAATCAAGGATTTGCTTTTCAAAGCAAGCAGAACAGATGGAGAGATTCCCAAGGATGTTATGATCGCATCGCTTTCGAATCCTCCGATAAACAGCGACAGATCACAGAATGACCGCTGTTCTTCACGGGTGAGAAGGTTCCATGAATACTCGAAGACCGCACGAATAATCCTCTGTCCGTCAGGTTTTACCTGGGAAGCGCGGGATAACTCCAGGTTTCGCTCAATCCCCTGCGCTATCTCATGATAAGAAATAACAGGCGCCCAGACAGCAGACAATTCCAAAGCCAGTGGTAACCCCTTAACAGATCTGCATATTTTTTGAATGCCTGAATGATCCAATTTTGTCAATGAATACAGGGGATTTGTTTGCTTTACACGGTTTAAAAAAAATCGAAGCGCGTTAGACACTTCAGGATCATCAATGGATTCACTCTCAGGACATCGCAAACCTTTCAACGCGAACGTTTTCTCATCTTTCACATTCAGTATCTGCGGTGAAGTGACTATTAACCGAATCATCGGACATTTATCCAAAATGTTTTCCAGGACAGAATTGGCGGATAGGAGATGTTCACCTATATCCATGATAAACAGCATTTCCTTATCATGAAGGTAGTGAAGGAGTTGGGTTTTAGGGTCCAGGTTCATATGTGTTGTCAGGTTAACAGTACTGGATATGGCAGATAAAATCAGCTCAGGCGACGTGACAAACTTCAGGTTAAAATAAAAAATCCCGTGCCTGTATTCGAGTTTACGTTGTTCCGCAACAGCGATTGCAAGGCGAGTCTTACCGGATCCAATGGAACCAGTAATAGTGATGAGTCGATAATGGTCCAATAATTTACTGATCTGTTGGCTTTCAACTTGACGCTCAATAAATTCATTGAGTTGAGCCGGCAAATTGTTTATGGGGATTTTTTTTCTGATTCCGATGCAATCTCTGAGTTTTATCTTCTGGAAATCGGGTGATAATTGCCAATTTCCCTCTTCCAGCTGGCTCAATATACCCTGATTCATTAAATAAATCAGAGCATTTTGGACATATCCGGGCAATCCTGATGTACCATGATAAAGCCATTGAATGAGTGTTGAAGGGGGTTCCCATTTTAATAGACTTCGCAACCAGATTCGTACACCCTCACGTGACAATGGCGTTAATTCGATAGTGTTATGAATGGGAGAAGGTATTGAGAATTCAACCGGTGATGACTCATAATCCGTGGTATATATTATTCCAAGAACAGGGATATTAGATTTAGATTGAATACGGGTCAAACATTCCCTGGACGCGCTGTCGAGATACTGCAAATCATCCACACATATAATAACAGTTTCAATTCCATTGCGATGACAATATGTATCGAATGACCGGCAGAACTGATCTGTGGAACTATAATCGATGGGTGGTTTTTTCAAATCCTTGAAAGCCAATTTAAACGCTTCAAACGGTTGTTGTCCAAGCTTCTCTTTCCCTGGAATTTTCACAACGAAGAACTTGTGAAGTATGATGGTTTTAATTGCTAAAGATAGAAAACGAGATTGACCCGATCCACTTTCTCCTGAAATAACAAATACACCCCGTTTCTTGTCAGACAATCCATCCAGAAAGCGGTTAAGTTTTTCAGCATCACTGTCCCTTTCCAGTAGATGGGTATCCCGCTCAAAAATTTTCACTGTTTCATCATTCATCTCATTACTTTCCCCACAATTTCTTCAATGATCATTCAATACGCTGCAATTCACCATCCCAACCAATTCGAGACAGGTGCCAGTTCCACGATTTATTTCTTCTCCTGTAATCTATACTAATCCATTATCGTGAATTTTACCATTAATAATAAATCTTCGTTCAAGCATTAATAAGATTTCCGGGTCCTGGTAATTTGAAGAAACAGTTTTACGAAGATTCCATTTGAATGCCCCGCCTGGAAGGGCGGGGATGAAAAATGGTTATGTGCGAGTGCGGTGAAGTTTCCGATGGAAAACTGGAATTAAATGATGCTGGTCAAACGAGTGATGATGAATGGCATCGAATTCCGGAAAGATATGGTCATGTGATCCTTGACACATACCAGGTCATGCTGAATCATTTACACGGAATCCTGCAGATTATATTCCTGGAAAAAGGCGGCCGGAAAACATCGATTCCGGGACTGTAGGGACGGGTCTCGTGCCCGTCCTCAATGAGGTTGATAAACCATCTTTTGAAACCTTGAATGATGGTATTGCCGCATCCAAAAGGATGGGCATAAAACCCATCCCTTGAAACCTTGAATAATGGTATTGCCGCATCCAAAAGGATGGGCATAAAACCCATCCCTACGCCGTTTAGCGATATATAGGATATCACGTGGAAAAAAATGGAAAACCTGAACAATTGGAATTGTTTTAAAAGCCCCGCCTGGAAGGGCGGGGATCTTTACTCATAAATATTTTGTATTGGAGGAAGGCAAATGGGCCATGCCGGTGTTTGCCGTTGAAAACGACCAACTGGTGAGTTATCTCAAGGTGGTGGGGGAGGAGGAACATCCCATAGTCGGCACCGGTATTAATGAATGTTTTGCCCGGGCTGAGCAGCTGGGTTGTCCATGACATTCAGCCGGATATATCACGGATAAATTTTATTCAGACCATCCAAATTCCCAGGAATCCCATTCACCGAATATTTCAGATATTTCAGGCGTTGTGAGTGCGCCATAAAAGACGATACCGGATCCGCGCCCCATTTTATCAGGCCAGCGAAATTCATCCACCACAGTAACGGTGGTTTCTCCTGCCGGGAAGTTGGGATACGGGTCGAGATAGTTGTCAAAATCTTCAGTAAATCCTGGAGCAAAGTACAGGGCTCCGTACACATCAAGGATTACGAATAAGGGATATTCTGACAGGATTGTGCCTGTGGCATTACACACCGTAACCGCGCAGGAACAGATATCATCAGGATGGAATTCATGGGACGGCATGAATAATGTTGCGCCTGTCGGCGGGAGCATTGGATTGAATTTTGCCAGAAAGATGTCATCGCCGCCCTCAGAGGTCAGAGGTTCGCCGCCAAAGTTCACAAATCCATAGAAACACCCTGTAAGAATCACATTGCCGGTGCTGTCCACCGCAACATTATATGCGAATTGGTCAGGGAAATTTCCAAATCTGTTGCTCCAGATATGGTTACTATCCGGATCAAATTTAACCAGAAAAATATCAAAATTATCTGGACTGGTTAAAGGTCCGCCCCCGAAATCAATGGTTCCATGAAAAGCGCCAGTGATAATCACCTGGTTCGAACTGTCGACTGCAACACTTTTACAATTTTGATAACCCTCTTCACCAAATTTATTGCTCCAGATATGACCGCCATTCGGATCAAACTTCACCAGAAAAATATCATAATGGCCGGCTGCGGATAAAGGACCGCCTCCGAAATCAATGGTTCCGCCGAATTGCCCTGCAATAATCACATTGTTCGTACTGTCTACGGTGACACAATTACTGCGTTGGTCAACGGAATCACCAAAACATTTACTCCAGATATGAGTGCCATTTAAATCGAACTTTGCCAGAAATATGTCACCCCCCGTATAACCTCCGGCACTGGTCAGAGGACCTCCTCCAAAATCAACTGTTCCCTCAAAACACCCGGTAATAATGACATTGTTCGTGCTGTCGACTGTGACGCTACGGCAAAGTTGAGCTTCCGAATCACCAAAAATTCTGCTCCAGATATAATTTCCATTGGAATCAAATTTGGCTATAAAAATATCGACATTACCAGTACTGGTTAACGGACCTCCGCCAAAGTCAACCGTCCCTTCAAAACTTCCCGTAATAATCACATTATTTGCATTGTCGACTGTAGTGCTGGAAACAGATTGATGGTCCGAATCACCAAAATTCCTGCTCCAGAGATGATTTCCATTGGAATCAAGTTTGACTAGAAAAATATCACTTTCTCCAGCACTGGTTAACGGACCCCCTCCAAAGTCAACCGTCCCTTCAAAACTTCCCGTAATAATCAGATTATTTGCATTGTCATTGATAACAGTAATCGCTGTCTGGTCACTTGAATCACCAAATCGCTTACTCCACAAATGATCGCCGTTCGGATCAAGCTTCGCCAGAAAAATGTCTAAACCTCCTGAACTGGTCAGAACGCTCCCTCCAAAATCGACAGTCCCCCAAAAAAAACCCGTCATAATCACGTTATTTGCACTGTCTAGAGCGACGCAACGTCCTTCTTGACTGGAATTCAGATCACCGAAGCTTTTACTCCAGTCGTGAACTAATCCCTGGTCCGACCAGACAGGGATTGTACGAAACAAGAAAAACAGTATTAAATATGCTTGCATGTTTGCTTTGAAATGATTCATTAATTTGTTCATAAACTGAGGATAAAGGGGAAAACAGGTGCCTGTCAAGAGTGATTGTCACGATCTGAATCTGACCCGATCCATTGACGGAGCCGCAGGGTTGTTTGTTGAAGCCTGCGATCTCCCGGAGTCTGATGCCGCAGGAATGGGATAAGGGTTTTCCCGTGGCGATGAATCAAGTCACACCATCTCCGGAAGTATCCTTTCACCAGGGGGAAAAGCCCGGATGACAGCCCGTACAATGCGCGCAGGCTGCCGGGATCAGGGAACAGAACGGTCAGAAAGTATCTGAGTTTTGATATTATCCGGGGTTTTGCGTTGAGATCTGATGTGAAACGCTCCAGTGCCGGGTGGTCCGGCAGTCCGGTGCACATCGTTGAGACGGCAGCCTGCAGAATATCCCGGGGAATCTGTTCTTCTGAGAAGAGTTTCTCAGTAAATTCCGGGAGTGGAGTTTTGTAAATCAGTGAAGTGAGGTGCAGGCAGAGAAGGACCGGTCGTAATGCCTGACCGGTCTCCAGGTTCCCACGCACCCGTTCCCAGTTGATATCACATTTCAGAATTATCAGATGGATATCCAGCAGGCCCTTGAAACCCGTTCGGCAGAAGTTCTGAACGGCAAAATGCATGCAGAGATGGATCAGTGCATCCTCCGGTGCGAGAATATTCACAGGACAGTTCAGAACGGTGGTGCTCCGGGAATGAGTCCATAACGCATCCGCTTCAAGTGGGCAGTGCAGAGAGGGTCTGAAGAGATCCCAGTGCACTTCCAGGGGGACACCACCGGTTAGTCTCAGGAACACCAGGTGACACTGGTATTTCAGACTGTAATCGGGATTGACGCCGGTGTGGTAGCCGAGCTCATGCAGCACCCCGGATATCAGATCGAGATCTGACATTTGCACCAGGATATCCAGATCGCCCATGGGTCGTGTTCCGGGATCCGGATAGATTCTCCAGGCCAGATGCGAACCTTTCAGCAGAATACATGGTCGATTGATCTCGGCCAATTTTTGGAGCACTGCTTCCAGCTGCTTTTCAATCCGGATGTTTCGGGCACAACTCCCATAAAAAATCTGCTGCATCCGGTTTCTGACAGACTCAGGAATCAGCTTAAAGATGTTTTCCTGATGAATCGACCAATAGAGATAAGGGATCAACCCGGTCTTTTCAGCAGTTGAGGCCATCGAACACCAGTCCTCAGGGGTTCGTTCCGGCAGAGATTCATAATCGTGAATCAGTATCTGAAGAAGTAATTTAAAATCACCGGGCAGTTGCATAAATCCGGGCATCATCGCTTTTGGCGGAACCGGGTGATCAGCCGTTCCCGCACAGCTTCCAGCCGGGTTTCCCAGCGTCCCAAACGGCTGCTTAACCGTCGCTGTTTTCGAAACCGGAATCCATGTTCCCGTTCAATCGTGGTGACAACTCCCAGTATTTCGTCTGACGGGACCGGGATATCACCGCGATCCTGAGAATCGCCTTTTGTCTGATAGTACAATTTCCCTTCGACAGACTTCATACCGATAATCCGATGTACTCGAAGATTGTCACAGGGGGTTCTGAAGAGGATGATGGCGCCGTTCCAGGGCGAGGAATGGGATCTTGGTGCGACGATAATACTGTCACCGGAACGGATCGTTCGGCCCATACTGAGTCCCGTTACGGTAAATTTTACTGATTTACCGCAGGCGAGCAGTTCCTCCAGCAGATTCGGATCCAGGGAATGTTCTCCACTGATATGTTCCATTATCATGTCTGATTGGACACGATTAATTTATGGAGAGTGTCGAGGATGGAATCATCCCGTGTGAATTGGAACCTGAAAACCGGGTTTTCCGTGATCAAAGCGGCGAATGCATCAAGAGAATCCGGAAGAAAATCCCGATCATACCAGGGAATGGATAAAACTGGTGAGAGTTGATTTCGAGCGTTTCCGGCGTCCATTTTCGTTATTTGGCTCCGGGAGGCCTGGTCCAGTATCATGATGGACTCAATCGGCGCCGATATATTTTCTGCCGCACCGTAATCCCCGGGCCATGGTGTGCCGAATGCTATCCATTGTCCGTTGATTTTCCTCAGAATCATCCGGTCATCACTGATGATTGTCCAATCTGAATGATTTCCCAGAATGCCGGAAAGTGTGCTCTTCCCGGCACCGGACCGGCCGGCGAAAATCGTCATCTTTCCGTCTTTTAATGCGCCGGCCGAATGGATAATGAAACCATTGGATCGGGCCATCGCATACATCAGAACGATCTGGTCCAGGGGATACTGGAACGGATTCGTCATTGTTCCCTCGTTTGTCTGGGTCAGCGCGTCACGATTGACACATATTGAGATGCGGTTATGGGGCAGATCGAGCGCCGCTGTCCATATTGGTCTCTGATGATCCGGAGGTTTCATGACGATGATATCGTTCCCATCCCGCCGGTATAGCTGCCAGGCTGATCCTGAATCGAATACTCGAAACGCCGGTTCCGGAAGCTCTGGATCTCCGTCTGAAATTTCCACGTGAATGATTCCGCCCGGACCAACAGCCAGCTCAGAACTTAAAAATGCCTGATACTCCGCCGGGAGCTGTTCTATGGGTAGATTTTGATGTGAACCGATTTGAAAGCGAAAATCCGCAATTTGCAGATTAAGGAATGAATTCATAATTGCGGCAATCTATGAACCCACCTGTGAGCAGTTATTCAGGTTGATGCAGGCAGCTGGAAATCCGATTGCGGAACCGCCTGTCTGAAGCTTGCATCCCACACCCAGGACTTCCTCGGCAACAAGATTGATTGTCCTTAGAACCGGTTTCTCGTATGGCAGTCTGCCGGCAGAATTGTCATTTTTACTGTTCATTGCTGTTCACCCCTCACTGCGCATCTGTCAGACAGAAACTTATGTCGTTCATGTCCCATCTGACATAAATAAGCAGAATAATGATCTTCACATTGGTTTTCAAGATAGAAAAATGCCGGGCAGTATCCGCATAATGCCTGAACCTCGCATCGGTTGCAGCCGGCGGCATCACCTTCCGGCAGCTCCCGGAGCTTATGAATGGATTCGTCCCAGATTTTTCGGAAACTGTTTTGACTCAATTCATAACGGTAATGCCGTGCCATGAGACAAGGGGAAACACCACCCTGTGCATCGATGTGGAATGTCGTTACTCCTGCACCGCAATGGTAAAGGAGACCATCGTTAACGGGTATTCTGTGTTTCTGATAATACTCATCCCATTGTTTGAAGCGATCCGGGTCAGAGAGTTCCAGGCGGGCGGCCAGACAGGGGTCGATACGGTAATCCAGCGGTTCGGTATTTCCATCCAATCGGGGAAATACTGCCGGATCAAACCGGAAAGGTACTGCCAGTTCCTTCGCAAACTGTTCCATTGCATCCAGGTCATCCAGGTTCAAGCTCAGCAATACACTTTTCAGCCGTACCGGGATTTTTGCGTTCGCAAGAATCCGTGCATTGCTCCGGATTCGATTATAAACAGTTCCGGTTCCGCAGACAGCCTGATATGTCTCTTCAGATGCGCCATAGAGGGAAATCTCAACAGCCTGGGGAGGGAATTCCCGAAAAAGTGTGATTAGTTCATCGGTGATCCGGATACCATTTGTGAAAACAGTGACGATCATTCCGTTTTTACGAGCATGCCGGTAAATCTCAGTGAAATCATCGCGGAGAAGTGGTTCGCCGCCGGTCAACAGCAGATACAGGCATCCGGCTTCCGTGATTTCGTCCAGAATATCCAGGATTTGTGAGGTGGACATTTCGTTTGAGCAGCTGCTGTGCGAATCGGATGGGTCAAGATAACAATGACGACACCGGAGATTACATCGATCCGTAAGATCAATACTGCCGGATATGGGAACGCGCTGCTCCACAATTTTCCGATTAAAACCCGTCAGAAATTCGACGGTTTTATCCGTGGGAACCCAATCTGCACCGACACAGATGCTCATGCCGGAAATACCAGTTTATTCACCTGAAGCATCTCGATAAACTCCCGCAGATCATTCTCCAATACAGGTAAATCCACATCATACAGCGTGATGATCTGGTCGCGAATGGCGCTCAGGTCAGCAGTGCCGTTAATTTGCTTTAGAATCGCCTGCGCCACCTGGTTTGCGGCAAAGACCTGTTGAAGATCAGCAAGGTCGCCGCTCACGGGAACCATGAGCATTTCACCTGCTATTTCACGGCTCACGATGTCCGATGAGAGTTTAAACACCTGCTCCCAGAATGTTGCTCGTTGATTCATAAAATTTTTCCCCGAACCGGATTATCAGTGCAATGTAACTGCAGGATCACCCTGGTAGTTGTAGATATTCAGGATATACTCGGATTTGTCCGGATAGCTGCTGTAGTTTTCCGCAACCTGCCGGATCACATCACCGATGATTTTTCCAGGTCCATTACTCAGAATCTGGAAAAATTCCGTATCCGGAAGCATAGCATACTCATTCACTGACAGCCCGTGTGATAATTTCCATGAGATCTTTTTGCATGAATGGTTCACTGCCGCACCGTGTCAGATTCATGACCTTCACGAACCTCAATGAACAAATCTCCCGTTGTCCCAGGTTCCTCCATCAAAATCCTTCATCTCCAGACATGCCGCATAATACCCGTCTTTCCGGGTCAGCTCATCATGGGTCCCATTTTCCGCTATCCGGCCGTTTACAAGAACCAGAATCCGATCTGTATCCCGCATCAGGTGCACCCTGTGGGATATACAGAGCAGGGCTCTCCCGGTACAATGATTCAGAATCCGTTTCCAGATCCGGTGTTCCGTCCAGAGATCAATCCCGCTGGTGGCTTCATCAAGAATCAGCAGAGGAGCATCCGAGAGGAGAGCCCGGGCCAGAGAGATTCGCTGCTGCTGTCCGGAGCTGAGGGTGCGTCCGCCTTCCCCCACGATGGTGTCCAACTCCCGGGGAAGATCCTGAACGAAGCTGGTTGCTTCCACCACATCGAGAACCTTCCAGACTGTTTCATCGGAAACATCAGGTGCACCGTACATCAGGTTGTCCCTGAGGGAGCGGTTCATCAGATGGGCGTTCTGCATGGCAAGTGCGACGGAACTCGGGAGGGTCAGTATGCCGCTGTCCGCCTTGTAAAATCCGCAGATCAGGTTGGAAATGGTCGTTTTCCCTGAGCCGCTGGGACCGGTAAGTCCGACGACTTCCCCGGGACCGATGGAGAAAGAAACATTCTGCAGGACCGGTTTTTCAGGAGCATAGCCGAACGTGATATGGCTGAGCGCTACTGCATCTGCCCCCGTGTCGATCCTTACCGGTGGGTTCAGCGGCTCGGGGACCGGTTCGTTCAGCAGATCATGAAGCCGGGTGGCTGCGGCATGAACATGACCGTACGCACTCGCTGCCTGACCCACCTGGGTGATTGGCGCCGCCAGCTGCCAGACATAACCCAGGAGCATAAAAAGCATTCCCAGAGTGAAGGAAGTACTGCCGGTCATCGCACTGCTCAGGACGTGGACGGCTGCCACGAGAAATATCAGGATACCGCCGGTCTTGCCCAGGGTTGTAATGATTGGTGAGATCCAGGCGTTCCTGACCGCATTTTCCATCCGCAGCTGAAATACGTTTTCCTGAAACTCATCAAACTGTTTCCGCTCGGTGCGGATCCGATCGAATACCCGGACGAGGCGGATACCGGAGAGGGTGTGCAGGAGCTGTCTCAGAAGATCCTGCTGCTTTCCGAACAGCCGGTCCGAGAGATGCTTGAAATACCGGATATTCCACAGGGCTAACACCGCGATAGGGATGATTGGGATCAGGGCCAGGAACCCGGCCCACCACAGAATGGACAGCAGTATGATGAAAATGATGAGTCCGCGGATCAGTGACTCCGCCAGAGCCGGCAGCAGGTTCACCAACGCATCCATGATAGTAGTCGGATCCGAAAATACGCGTGGCAGCAGGTTCCCGCCGGACTGCCGGTCATGGTAAGCCATGGGAAGCCGGTCCAGTTTCTCATCCGCGGCACTCTCCAGGTCGCGAATGGCGGAAAATGCCAGCCCGGCGTTCCAGATTTTCCGGAATATTCCGGAAAACAGTGTTCCCAGATGCAGACCAGCAAGGAGAAGCAGCCAGAGAATGAGTGTCCCGTAAGATCCCGTACCTGCCGGTGCGTTCAGGACATCATCAATGAGATGCCGGTAAACTAACGGCTGAATCAGAGCCAGAATTGATCCGACTCCCATCATCAGGCACATTTTAAGAAAGAGTGTTCTGTACCGCATCAGGTACGGAACAAACGTCAGAATCACACGCCAGTCTCCCAGCCGGGGAAGGCCGGTGCCGGAACTGCCGGTGATCAGTTTTTCACGTGTATCCTCTTGATTCACAGTATGCCGGAACTCCTTTTGTGAACCTTTTTACTATCATACCTTTTCCGGGTGGTGCAACAGATGCTGAAACTCAGGATGACCGGCTATTTTCTGGAGCTTACTTCAGGGATGAGACTTTACTCATAAAACCGCTTATTAATGTGTTTCATTGACGCCGGATTCCGGTTTGTGTTTACTAAGTATAGTGGTCTGTGGCGATACTTGAAGCGGTACAAAGAATCACGAGAGGTCTATATGATTACAAAAAAAATCAGTTTTATTATCCTCATGGTAATGCTTGCAATCGGTTTAACCTCAGCCATGTGCATGGCCGGTGAATTGCGCGAAACGGTTAAGACAGGCGAATACCGTCTGATAGAGTCAGATCAGGACTTCTCCATTAAAATGAACGGGTATGGATCCCTTGCCTGTCCCGGCAAACCGGAGCTGCCCGCCCGGCGATTTCTTCTGGCCCTGCCCCCCGGGACCCGGGCAGATTGTGTGACCCTTTTGCACGCCCGGACAACGGTCCTGAATCCACAGGGGATTCCCCGGAAGAGTGCACCGGTCCGGATGCTTGCACCGCTTTCATATGGACCGGAAAAGCATGCTGAACTCAACGCTGAATTCACCTGTAATGCTGAATCAGTGTATGGCGGAACGCAACTGTATCCTGATCAGGTTGTGGCATTGATTTCCACCGGCACATACCGGCAGATTTCCTATGCCTGCATCGAGATTCGGCCGATTCAGTACAATCCTGTCACCGGTGAGCTGATCTGCAGTAACGATATTGAATATTCAGTGAATTTTTCAAACTTGGAAACACGCCCGAATCAAAATTCACCGGATTGGGAAACCATCACACGGGCGAAGGATTTGTTTGTTAATTTTGAAGCGATGGAGCCACTATATTCCGCTGCCGATGTCATGGGCGGGACTCCGGGTGAGACATTTGATTATCTGATTCTCACGGCGCCAAACCTGGTGGCATCCATCGAGAGTTCAACCTTCCCCACCTGGAAACAGAACCTGAATTACTCACTGAAAATTGTCACCATTGATGATCCGGAGATCACATCCCAACCCGGCCGGGACCTGGCGGAGAAAATCCGGAATTATTTGAGGGCCAACTATCTGGTGTGGAACACGCGCTATCTGCTCATCGTTGGAAATACCGCCACCATTCCCATGCGATACTGCTATCCCAACCCCAATGATCATTCCAATCAGGCCGGTCATCCGGATATTATCGGCGGGGATGTTCCCACGGATTATTTTTATGCTGATCTGTCATTTCCGGAAGCGGAATCCTGGGATTCCGACGGGGACGGGTTTGCCGGGGAGTATGGCGAGGATGAGCCGGATTTCGTGGCGGATATCTTTGTCGGCCGCATCCCGACAAACCTGAAGAGCAGGATCACCTACACCCTGGATAAACTGGTGGCGTTCGAGCAGGATACCGGTACCTGGAAGAACAGTGCCCTTCATGGCGGCGCCTTCTGGTATGTCACCAACGAAAACGGGAGTGGATACCCGGCGTATGATGGCGCGACCTGTATGAATGAGATGGAGCAAAACCTGATGAACGGTTGGAATATCAGCCATTACAGCGAACAGGAGGGACTTGAACGATCGGTCTTTGAATGGCCGGCCATGAGTTTTGAGGTTTTCACTGAGGATTGGCGTACCGGGAGTTACGGGATCATCAACTGGGGAGCCCACGGGTTTTCCAATCGTGCCGCCCAGAAAATCTGGGCCTGGGACGATGGCGACGGCGTGCCCGATTCCAATGAGTTTCTGTGGCCGGAATTTATTTCGTTATCAGCGGATCTGGATGATGATTATCTCTGCTATGTTTTTGCTATTTCCTGTCTGATCGGTTGTCCGGAACCCAATAACTGGGGAAATATCGGGATTGATTTTCTGACGAAACCGGGATGGGGACCCTGCGCAGCGGTTCTGGGCGCCACCCGCATCGCATACGGCCGCTCCGGCTGGCCGGAAAACCTGGGGGGATCGGAATCGACCTGTTATGAATTCAACCGGCATGTCATCGATGGTCCTGATGGACCTGAGAAGGCCGGCGATGCCTTGTATAACGCGAAACTTACTTGCCATTTAACCTGTCCGGTGGATCATTTCAGCGAAAACTGGACCCAATTCAATTACAATTTGTATGGCGATCCCACTCTGGTCCGGCTGGGGATATCGGAAACACCCACGCCGCGTCCCACTGCGACACCCACGCCTGTCTGCACGGAATTTTCCGTTGAACTGGGTATGCCGTCAGATATGTTTGCACCCGGCGATATCTGCAGCTGCTGGGTGGAACTCTGTAACCCCGATGCCGGTGTCAGGAATGATCTCACGTTGTATGTGATCCTGGATGTCTGGGGCGCTTTGTTTTTTGCTCCCGGGTTCGGTGATTTTGATTTCTATGAGATCAGTCTCATGCCGGGATCCGTCCGGATGGACGTCTTGCCGGAATTTTTGTGGCCCCAGGGATCGGGATCCGCTGATGGTTTGAAATGGTACGCCGGGATGACTGAATCGGGAACAGCCAACCTGGTGGGTGAGATCGATATCTGGGATTTCGGGTTTTATGAATAAAAAAGTGAAGTGGATCTTAAAATATCTGGTGTTGATTCTGGTTGCGGCGAATGTTTCCGCACAGACTCAACCACTGGAGGATCAGGTGTGGTTCTCACCCAATGTGGGCAGTGTGGATATGCTGGATCTGTTCACCACACCGGAATTTTGGGAAACAACCCGGTCGCGGATTGATATCTTCAAGTTCAATGGGGGAAATGTGGCTACCGGCGGTTGGAGTTGTGTTGAACTTCCACACTACAATTGTGGTGATAATCATATTCAGAATTTTATTGATGTTGACGCGTTTTCCAAGTTGGGGCAATGGGGTATCGGCATTGCCCTGGAATCGTATTTTGCCGGTCCCGTCATGTCCCTGGATCCCCTGGAATGCTCAACGCCTGAATACATCCGTAACATGTCACTCGGCGGTTCAATAAACATCATTCAGAGCGTCCAGGGAAATGGGGGAACCGTCACTTACCTGGCCATGGATGAACCCCTGAGACGGTGGCTCCCGGAATATTATTATGAATACACGGGTCAGACGGATCCGAGACCCTGTCTTGCGGATTCCATCGATACCCTGGCTGATTATATGGCCGATTACATATTACAGATGAACACTTGGTTTCCATCGGTTCAGATCGGACACATCGAACTTTATCCTGAAGTGGGAGTCGATCAATTCAAAGCATGGATTCAGGCATTGGAAGCACGAGGTGTTCACCTTCCATTCCTGCATCTGGATGTGCACGGCCCCCGGGTCGACAGTTATATTTCCTTCGGATTGAATCTGGATGTGGTCGCTGATCTGCTTGAGTTGAAATCATTTTGTGAGAGTCACGATATTGCACTCGGCGTTATTTTTACGGACATATACTGGGACAGCCGGTACTGGGAGGAAGGTTCGTATACCGATGCCACATATTACCAGGCAACGTTGGACTGGATCGAATCCGTAAAAGACATGGGTGTTGTGCCCCATCACAGCATTTATCAAAGTTGGGTGAAACCGCATTATACGACCGGATCAGGACCCAACGAGGTGCCCATCAACCTGCCTGAAAACAATGTGTCCATTTACAGCCATACACGGTTAGTCAATGAGGCACTGGGACCGACACCATCCCCAACCCCGGTTATTCCCGACACGTTGGGGGTGCGGTTGGCGATTTCCTCGACAGATGTTCAGCCCGGGGATGCGTTTTGGCTCATGGGATACCTGGACAATCCCGGTCCGTCACGTATGGCGTCAACGCCGGTGGTATTCATCCTGGATGTGTTCGGGTACTATTATTTCTGGCCGAGTTGGTCATTATATCATCCGCCCGAAGCCCAGGAGTTTGATTTCGAATTCCGGGATATCGTTCCGGGATCAACGGGTATACCGGTTGTTTCTGCGTTCACCTGGCCTGATACCGGTAATCAAACCGTTTCCGGGCTGCGTTTCTATGGCGCCATGCTGGATCAGGAATTTTCTTCCATTCTGGGTGATTATGATTATGTGGAATGGGGATTTGGCAGCTGAATACATAGGATTCGCTCATTTTTAGATTTAGGAATGAGACCATTGTATTTGTAAGAAAATACGTGTATGTTTTCTTACAGGATTTGGACAATGAATATGCCAAATAGCACACAAAATGAAATAGTTAGCATTATTTATGGAAATGGGAGGGGTTGGGCTTTTTCACAAAACGATTTTTTGCATCTGGGCAGCCGTTCAGCGATTGATATTGCCATGCATCGTTTGGAGAAAAAAGGAACTATTCGTCGTGTTATTCGGGGGATTTACGATTACCCTGTTTACAGTAATAACTTGAAAACCCTGTTAAGCCCGGAAATCGATCAAGTTGCGCGTGCACTTGCTCGAAAATTTGGTTGGCGAATCCAGATTAGCGGTGAATCTGCCTTGAATTTTCTGGGATTATCCACGCAAGTTCCGGCGCGAATCATTTACCTTTCCGATGGTCCACATCGTACCTATCGTGTCAGAACGTATACCATCACTTTCAGACATACACTGATCAAGGAAGCCGTGTTCAAGTTACGGGAGAGCAATCTGATTGTACAGGCATTAAGATCACTCGGTTCTCAGCAAATTTCTCCGGATACCATTGAAAAAATTCGAAAATGGCTGAATCCATCGATGCGTCAGAAGGTTTTGAAAGATACTCGAACGGCTGTGGGATGGATATACGAAGCAATCCGACAAATTTGTCGGGAGGATATTTGATGGACGGTGTAGCTGTATGGACTGCTGATCAACGCAGCGACCGGAGGGTAAACCGGTTCCTCAGCGTTATTCACGGCACTATTATGATATGTTCTGCATGTCGAATTCCGATATCAGAGCTATTGCCTGTAAGGACATTGACCTTCTCAATGGAGTTGTGGCATTCAAGAAAAAATTTTATCCTCAAAAGTGGCTCAGTACGATTTAGCTATTCCAGGCAGTTTCAGATTAATCCCTGGGCAGAATGCACTTCCAATACTGGAGAAAGATTACAATGCAATGGAACAGATGATTTTTGGCGATGTCCCATCGTTCCAGGAAATTCTTATAGAACTCGGCAATCTGGAAAGTGAGATTAATGCACTGACATGATCCCTGAAAACCTGCCATCTGCCACAGCCTGTAAATTCGAAATAAAGGTAATTGTCTCGAAGATCCTATAATCCACTGAAATTAATGAACAATTTTCATGGAGTAACCGAGTTAAATTGGATCCGAGCAGTTATCCAACCCGAAAACCGCATTAAAAATCACCTGGGCATCCCCGGCGGTGACAGCGCCGTCATTGTTGCAGTCAGCGGCGCATTCCTCCTCAAAGGTTGGTGTGTAGAGACCCAGGGTAATGTTAAACGCCATCTGCGCATCACCGGCGGTAAGGCTGCCATTGAAATCGATATCACCGTGATGGATACACAATACAGGAACTGTTATGGAATAGTGGAATCCCATGTCCACAAGATCGGTATCCAACTGGTCATCCGTCCGGGTGGTTAATTCATCCAGACAGAAGACAGGTTCACCATCCCAGCAGTTCGTGCCGGCAAACCCGTTGCCCGCATTTACACACGGACTGTTAAACATCTGGCCTGTTGCTCTATGACTCAAATAAAAATTACCTTCGGGACCGGCCACAAATAACGGGTTGCTGTCGATGTTTCCCGTGCCGGACCACCCACCCTCAATATTTGAGTATTCAATGGTGAGAACTCCTGATGGATCATAAATTTCATTTTCTGAACCGCCGCCAGTATTTCCCCATAAGATGGAATTGGTCACTAATTTTGAATCAAAGGGCGGCATCATATGTTCCATATTTATTCCACCCCCATTATCTGTCGCGCTATTTCCGGTGATGGTGCAGTTGGTAACAGTAACAAAACCCAGTATACCTGTTACAAAAATCCCCCCCCCCCTACATCTCACGGTATGAACAGTGTCATCACAGTTAATCAATTCAGCTTCATTACTAACCCGACAGCCTCCGCCATCGATCGCTTCATTACCTGTGATGACACAGTTGATGATCTGAGATGAATTGATGGCCTGAATACCACCACTATGAGTGGCCGCCACATTACCGGAAATCCAACAATTTATAACAAGTGTTGAACTGGTACAAAGGATTCCTCCGCTGCTGCTATTGGATGAATTGCCGGTTATCACACAATTTGTGATGATGGTTGATGTCGGACTGAAACTGGAAATCCCCCCCCCGACTCGGCGGTGTTATAGGCGATGATGCAGTTTGAAATTGTTGGGGAAGCATCTGTTATGTATATGCCTCCTCCCGTATGATCCGGCCAGCTTCCGCCGGTGATGGATCCATTTCGAATAGTGAATCCTGTAGCATTGGCACGGTTCGTTTCCCCGGAGTGGAAATAAAAACCTCGTCCGGTATTTTCACAATCGATCACGCAAACTGCCGGATCTCCGCTGACGGACTGAACCGTGATATTCCTGCCGCCAAAATCCAGATCCCTGTTTCCGGCGCCGGTGTATGTACCGTCTGAAACTAAAACCGTACCGCCATCGGAAGATGCGTCGATGGCAGTCTGAATCGTAGCGTATTCTGCCGGCACATAGATCGTGTCACCACGCGGATAATGGAATCCCATATCCACATGACCGGTATCAACAATGAAATCTGTCCGGGTGGTTAACTCATCAAGGCAGACACCGCCATTGTTCCAGCAAATGATGGATGCTGATCCGCTGCCCGCATTTACACAGGGACTGTCCAAAGACTGGCCCGATGCGATCTGACTCAGATAAAAATCGCCTCCGGGACCTGTCAGAAACAATGGGTCACTGTCTATGTTTCCCGCACCGGGCCAACCGCCTTCAATATTTGAGTTCTCAACGGTGAGTTCTGCTACTGAATCATAAATTTCATTCCCTGAACCACCGGCACTGTTTCCCCAGAAAATGGAATCCGTCACAAACGGTGCTCCCCGGAGAGAGGAAGCGATCACACAAAGGCCGCCCCCATCATTTGTTGCGGTATTTCCACTAATCGTGCAGTTCATAACTAAAATATCACTCTCATTGGTATAAACACCCCCACCGAAATCTGAGGCGGTATTATCAGTAATTTCACAGTTGATCAGTTCAGTATCATCCGACACCCAGCACCCGCCGCCCTGATTTGCTTCATTACCTGTGATGATGGAATTGAAGATCTGAGATGAATCGGCGGCATAAATACCGCCACCATAACCAGCGGCAATATTATCGGATATCCGGCAATCAATGACACGGGTATGGTCCTGGCACTGGATTCCTCCGCTGTGGCCGTTGGTTGAATTACCGGTTATCACACAATTGGTGATGATGGCTGAGGTCGTACCCTCACTGGAAATCCCCCCTCCGGAGTCGGCGACGTTGTTGGCGATGATGCAGTTTGAGATTGTTGGAGAGGAATTATTTATATATATGCCGCCGCCGGAACTTTCCTGAAAAACCCCACCAGTGGTGAATCCATTTCGAATCGTGAATCCCATGACAACGGCATTGTTGGTTTCTCCGGAATGGAAATTAAAACCACGACCACTGTTTTCACAATCGATCACGCAGAGTGCCGGATCTTCGCTGAAGGACTGAACAGTGATATTTCTTCCTCCAAAATCCAGATCCTTGTTCCCGGCGCCGGTGTAAGTCCCGTCTGAAACCATAACTGTACCCCCGTCGAAAGAGGCGTCAATGGCAGTCTGGATTGTGGTGTAATCTGCCGGTACATTGATAACATTCGAACCCGCATCCGGATCGTGGTATCCCATATCCACAAGGCCGGTTTCGAACCGGAGATCCGTCCGGGTAGTATATGCGTCCAGGCAGACCGTTCCGCTGTTCCAGCAGATCGCGGCTGCAAACCCGCTGCCTGCGTTCAAACACGGGCTGTCCAATAGCTGGCCCGATGCGGTCTGGCTCAGGTAAAAATCACCTCCGGGGCCGGACACAAACAGCGGGTTGCTGTTGATGTTTCCCGTACCGGACCAGCCACCTTCAATATCAGAGTATTCAACGGTGAGTTCTGCTACTGAATTATAAATTTCATTCCCTGAACCACCGGCAGTATTTCCCCATAAGATGGAATTTGTCACAAACACTGATTCCTGGGGCATGGAAGAGATCACGCAAAGACCGCCGCCAATATTTGTTGCCGTATTTCCGGTCATGGTGCAGTTAATAATGGTGCAGTTAATAGCAGAAACATGAGCATTAGTGGCATAAACAGCTCCACCCCGATTTGAAGCGGTATTACCGGAGATTTCACAGTTCAACAGTTCTACATCATGTCTTATCGCACACCCCCCGCCCAGGTCTGCTTCATTACCCGAGATGATGCAGTTGATGACCTGAGATGAGTGAAAGGCATAAATACCACCGCCGAAACCAACTGCAACATTATTGGATATCCGACAATTTATAACGCGGGTAGAGTCATGACACTGGATCCCTCCACAAAGATTAGATGAATTTCCAGTTATTAAACAATTCATGATTATGGTTGATGTCGTGCCCACACTGGAAATTCCCCCTCCGGAGTCGGCGGTGTTATTGGCGATGATGCAGTTTGATATTGTCGGGGAAGCCTCGTCTATCAATATGCCGCCGCCGGAATCTTCCGGCCAAATCCCGCCTGTGATGAGTCCATTTCGAATCGTGAAACCCATGACAACGGCATCATTAGTTTCCCCGGAATGGAAATAAAATCCCCGTCCGCTGTTCTCACAGTCGATCACGCACAGTGCAGGATCTTCGCTGATGGATTGAACCGTGATATCTTTGCCGCCAAAATCCAGATCCTTGTTCCCGGTACCGGTGTACGTACCGTCGGCAACCCGGATTGTATCACCGGCATCGGCTGAAATGATTGCAGCCTGGATTGTTGAATATTCAGACGGGACGTAGAGATCCCTTCGGGAATTGGTATCGCGGTTACCTGATTGATTGTCTGTTCTAATTTTTTCACAAGACGTGTTCAGGGTCACAGCGGGATCAATATATGCCTGTAATTGAATTGGCATTAACACGATTGAAACCATAAACAGTATTGTCCTCACGCGTGAATATAACATCATCATTGGATTAACCCTCAATCAGATTTTTTTATTAACGATACCCTTTTTTCGCAGTCTAACTGACTGGGATTATAAATCCATCATTACCAATAATCAATAATAGGTTTCTGAGTGGGAAATCTGGAAGCATCAGAATGGGACCGGCAGCGTCATACCGTATCTCTTACTTCGTATCGAGATGACAGATCTGCTGAGCGGTTACGGAAATTGTATTGTGCGGGTCACCCCGTGCTAATTGAATGCGAAGCAGGCCTGAGAGATATCGCCGTAGAGAGCAAAGGTGTCGTAATCGAGAATGGCGGCGAGAAAACAGATGTTATTGCCTTGCCCGGCGTTATCCGGCCACGCAAATGTCAGGATATTGGATCCGGAAACCGCGCCTGCCGGTAACGAGACATCGTCGGAGTCAATCCCGTCATCGATATACACCCAGGTGGGCCAGAACCAGTAGCTGCCATACACATCCAGGACGATATACACCTGGACATGGAGATCGCTTGTATAGGGATTCCAATACTCAACATCAAGAATAAACTCATCACCACCGGTATAGGTTTCCTGGTTCAGCAGGAGTGTAACGGCGGGTGTGTCACCTTGGTTTGGTGTTGCTGTGGGAACCGGTGTGGCTGTTGGCGCCGTAAATTCTTCCGCCATGTAAGTGTAGGCATTGGTACCGCTAGTGGCAAGGCCTGCAAACACCATCACGGCTTCGGCATAGGTTGTCCCCAGATCCGGTAACGCGATATTACCGTCCTGATTGCCATCCAGGGTCATACCGCTCACCCGCGTTTCATTTACACTGTCCAACTCAATGGCCAAAACAGCATATTGTGACGCATCGTTGCCATGAAACGCGATATCAAGACTGGTGCCGTCTGTGAACCGTACATAATCGGTGGCCCATTGATTCACATTAGCGCCGTCTGTGACGGGATAAGTGTCGTGCTCAGCCGATGTGGCGAATACCGGCAGTTCATCTCCAAGATAGCCATACTGACCGGCAGAAAGGGTCGGGTCATCAAGAAAGTTCGCAACCGTCCAATTGGCAAACACACTGGTGAATGGGATGGCATACCCATGATCAATCAAGAAGTTCTCGAATCCGGCGATGCTGTTGGCGGGCTCATGAACTAAATCATATACCGATGATATTCCACCGAACTGCTCGTAGAAATAAAGCATCCATAGATAACCTTTGATGTAATCCGCCCAACTGCCGTCAAATGTGGTCAACGATCTGTCGGGATGACCGTTGAAACTGCTGATATTGTCCGGGTGTCCATAGAGCCACATTGCCAGTTCCCCGCAGCCTTCATCCACCCATGCCGCTTCGTTTGGATCCTGCTCGTAATGGATGAGGTGTTGAAATTCATGGGCGACAACTGCGGTGAGGTAATCACCGGAAGGTGCGCTGTCACTGCAATTCATGTAAATCACGTCGCATTCATTTGAGGCATACGCCTGGGATCCATCACAGGCTTGATCGAACGCCCAGAAAAATCCATCTGATGACACATCGAAATCATAATACAATATGTAGATTTTACCGTCCTGATCCAGGTGATCCGGCGGCAGCCCGAAAGCGCTGGTGTTCAACTCCCAGATACCCTGGGTCGGGAAACTGCCGACACTGCTGTTTTCAAAATGCTCCAGGATGAGATTCACATCCGTCTGATTGATGTTCAGGTTCCATTGGGAGTTCTCCACGACAATATTCACATGGGTTGACGAACCCCGAACCGTGCAGGGCATTAACGTTGCTGTAGGGGGACCGTTCAAACTCCAGATGTACCAATCCCACTCATCGCCCACCTGGGGATTGAGGGGCGGTCCCACCGGTGTGGAATCGCATGGCAGATCCGTGTAATCCCGTGGTCCATCAGCGATGTACTTGCCGGTCTGTGCCTGCAGCCAATATGTCGCGCACTTTCCCGGGGGGGTCAACGCATATGCCGGTGACATCGTCATAACGGCGAAAATAAGCACCATTCCCATTAATACTGTTTTTTTCATTTTTTCTCCCTTTTGGTCCGATCCAGTCAACAACTTCGGGTATATTAGATAAACCGAGAGAATATATCAAGATTGAATCGGGGGAATCCCGGGATCGCTGGTCATCGTGGATGAATCTGGTCTCTACTTTCTCTTCTGAGATGCTCCCATTGAGAGAAGTGCTGAAATGGTAATAATCAGGATTCCGAGACCGGTAGTTCCGGTTGCAGGTATCGGAACTTCCGGTGTGGGTGTGGGCGTTAATGATGTGATTTCTGCTGTTCCGCAATTCGTATATATCCAGGGAGTCTCACTGATGGAAAACCGGAAACAGAAATCGAATGTGCCGGTTTCATAAACGACAATCCCGCCAATCCATCTGTCATATTCCTCAAAGTCTTCCATGTAATCGGCTGCATTGCCGTTATGCCACTGCCAGGAGGGATGTGTTGCGGGATCGGTGTCTTGGGAGCCATATCCGATGTCACAGGCAATACCCTCGCCCTGACCCGGCGATTCGGTTATTCCCTCGGAAAATACACGCCCGGTGGCGCAGCAAGTGATCCATCCCGTATGGCCGCTCATATATGAGGTTTCCAGGAAACATGAGTCCGGTCTGGGCGTTGGTGTTGGAGTGGCGGTGGATGAGATCGTGAAGAATAGCAACCCGATACATAAATAAATAATAGAATATGCAGATTTCATAAAACCTCCTTCCGAACACTAGTAAGGCAAAATCTGTACCAGGTAAAACGCGCCAGTATACGCTAAACTATAACTGACTTTCCGGACTGTTTCCAATAAGATGATGTAAGTATGGCACGGGCAGAGTCGCCGGGATAAACCGGCATAGAGTAGGGGATGA